>Ga0163108_10001321_pt1 | contig 18149 bp, 7 predicted proteins | sample Fk1155metaG_FD_109644 | JGI IMG/M metagenome (GOLD analysis project Ga0163108, IMG submission 109644) | Marine microbial communities from the Central Pacific Ocean - Fk160115 155m metaG | ecosystem: Environmental > Aquatic > Marine > Oceanic > Photic zone | place: The Central Pacific Ocean...
GGCCCGCGAGACGCAGCGCGATGTCTACTTGGTCAAGCCGGTTTCGGGCCAGCACCGCGCTTGTCGAAGCGCCGCTTGGTGTGCCACTGATGGAAACTGCTGCCGTCTGCTTGGCTGTTGATTCCGGGTGGCGGAAATTGTGGAATTGGTTTTCCGACAAGTAACTGTTGCAGCCGGATAGATCGACCGCCTCCCGGGCCCCTCCTGAAAACCGGTTGCCCCGAAGATCCAGCCAAGCGGCAAGCCGGCCTTGGCCGTCGAACGCAAAAACCGGGGCCGCTCGATCGGTTGGGGCGAAGTGGTTACCGCGAAAGACGACAGAGCTGTCGCCGGCGAAGCCGCTGCCGGTCACGACCGGCAGTGCAGCTGTTGAGGATGCCTCGAACGAACAATCGCTGGCGACTAGCGCGGAGTCTGAAAACTTGATCGCCGTGCCAAGCAGATCGCGGAAGGCAACACCGGACAGTTCAAGCCGCGAGCTGTTGGCCTGTACCGCGGGTGTGTCGGTCGCGACCGAGGAAATGTTCACGTGAGTTAGTCTGTTGGGTTGGGCGGAATCAATCCACCGAATACCGCGCCAGCGATGGTCCGTGCCGGGAGGTGTGGTCAGCGTAGCCCGCCGATCCGGTTCGCCACTGATCGTTAGGCGTCCTCGAACCTCAAGTTGGGCGTCCTCGCCAAAATAGACCATAGCACCGGCCTCGATTGAGAGCACGGCCTGTTTTTGAACAACCGTCTTGTCTGGGAAAAACCACGGGCCACCGCTGGCGGATAGCACCGTGTCGGTCGTGATGTCCGCGTTGAGCGGCTGATATGAACCGGTCTCGTGCCAGACCGTGAACTCGAGGCGATCCAATTCAGTGTGACTCGTGTCGAAGGCTCTCACGGAGAGGTGATTCAAACCGGGCTCCAACTCAAAGGTATCGGCTTCCCAAGCTGCTTCCCAAGCTGACCAGTTCACTGGGATGCCGTTCACCGTGACAGAGCGGGTTGTGATGGCGTTCGCCCGGCCCTTGAGAACGACAAGGGCGGTTTCCGAGATACGATGCCCCTGTTTGATCGGCAGATCGGTCGAGAGAGTCAGCGACTGCGGGATTTCCGACAAGATGAACTCGCGCCGGGCGTCGACAAAACTGTTCAACCGCTCGATTTCCGATTCGCCCGCTTGGTTTCCCATCACTTGTTCTACAAAGGCCGGAAACTGGTCTTTCGAAAAAACGGTCTCCGCCTGCCTCTGCAACTCGGCGAAATAACGAGGCACGAACTCTGGGTGTTTCAGGACACGGGCCACCTGATCCGGCTGGGTCAGGTGCCCGCTGACTTTTGACGGCTCGGCGGCCTCGAAAAGCCCGGCCGTGGGGCTGCCGGGGGTGTCTCCCCGGCCGAGTATGGTGTCAAGGTCGTATGGAACCAGGACATGCCCGTTTCCGGTTAAGTCCTTGAAGTGGATGAAGTCGTCGCCGATCCCGTTGCTCAGAGCGGTTTCGCGGTTATCGAAGAAAGTGTTGATGGCAAAGAAGCGCAGCCAGTTGTACACATCGAGCGACTCTTCGGCAGATGCGGCAAACGCTTCATCCGGGCTTTCTGTCAGGAGTTGGCAAAGCTGTATCAAGTCCCGCCAATCCTCCTCGGCGGCGTTCGTCTCTTTGAAATAAATCTGACGGTACGGCTCGGACTCCTCCCCCAGGTAGGCGAAGTCGGCCTCCATCGTTCCGGTTCGGATGGTGCGGTAAATGTTCACCGGACCCAGGTTGTGGTAATCCGCGAAGTCGCCGTCCACCACGTCGTTGTGTGCGTATGCGCCGTACATCGGATGTCCGGCGACAGCGGTGTCGATGCCGTTCAGGCGGACGTGGACCAGGCGCGAGCGTGCAACCAGAAGCCCCGCCTGTTGGCACAAGGCGCTGCCGAGAACCTGGATGTGTGGGTACTGCGCGTTGAGATTGATTTTCTCCACGCCGTGCCAGGGGGTGTCACTGGGGAAGTCGACTCTGTAGTTGGTTGGAGATTTCCAGCGACTTCCGTTGCCGCGATTCCGTATATCGACAAGGTAGCGAATTTCCTCTCTCCCGCTCATCCGTGAGACGAAGGTGGCATTCATCCGCGCGTCGCTGAAACGGCCTGTCGAGTTCCGCACCATCTTGAGGAAGTAGTCCCGGTCCCTCGGTGTCATGATGATTTGGTAAAGAGGGAGGGAGTTGTCCTTCACCGAGTCGTCCACCTGATAAAGCAGATTGGCGTGGGGCTCTTCATCCGGTATAGAAACTGCCGGGAAACTTCTGGAGTTGTTTTGTTCATCTCGCACTCGTAGATAAAACTCAACGACTGTGCCATCCGGATAAGCGGGGATGGATTGACCAAACAAACCGTCCCCGGGTAGGCCGTCTCCGTGCGTGCCGTCATCGAGCAGGAGAGCTGACCGAAATACCTCCGCCGAGTCCGGCCGGTGAAAAAGCTCGGCAGTCAATCCGGTTTTCTGTTCGTCGCGCAGACGCGTGGTGATTTGCACCCGGCTCGTGGAGCTTGGCACGATCGGCGAGTGATGGACCTCGAGAATCATCGGAGCAGTATCAGGGTTCAAAACCGAATTGGCCGCTCCAGGCGTACCGGCCTCCACGGTGCTCGCGGCCCAGTTTTGCCCGTGCCGGTTGGAGAGAGTTGGGTTGATGAGCTCAAGCGACTTTCCGCCGCCGTCGTGTTCCGCCAGCCAATCCCAGCCTTGGTGCTGGTAGTGAGGCAGGCCCCGCTGCCGCACCGCCCACTCTCCCTCGTCGGCATAGGAAACGGAATCTATGGTTTTGCCATCGGCATCCTCCAGCCGGATGGTTTCTCCCCGGTTGCTCAACCCGCCGTTCCATCCAGCAACGATCGGATGGATTCCAGGATGCCTCGCCGCGAACACGCTGGCATCCGCCGCGACGACGAGATAGCCGTGTGCCGGCACGGTCGCCTTGGGGAAATCAAATCGCACCCCGCTGCGCAGCGACCAGCCTTCCAGGCTGATCGCCTTCTCGCCGGTGTTGTGGAGTTCCACAAACTCTTCGCGAACATTCTCAGAGGCAGGGTGATAATGGATTTCATTGATTAACACGCCGCCGAACACCGGCCAAACTGCAACCCAGCAGGTGGCGAACAACAGGGCGCGCTTGGCCAATCGAATGTTTGTACAATCGTTCTGCAACGTGGCATCCAGACCAGTTCCCTGTTTTGTTTGATGATGAATTTCCATACCGAGCCGCTACTGATCCCCCCGAAGGCGTAATCTAAAAAACCCAGACTGCGATTGAAATTGATCCATGGGAGTCACCCTGAGTTCACCGGCAGGAGCAAAAATCGGCAGGAACTGCTGTAAGCTTTCCCAAGGCAAGTCGGCCGTGATGCGGCGTTTGATCTGAAGTTGATACACGCGGTGGGGCTTGGCCTGCCACTGGAGTTGGGTTACTCCGTCGCGGCCGCGCACCGCCTTCAGTCGAATCGCGCAGAAGGGGTTGACTGGATCCGTTCCCGCTGCGAGTTCCCAGCAGTTGGCCAAGCCGTCTCCGTCGAAGTCATCGTCTGGCCGGACATCATCGATCCTCGATACGGCATCGTCTGGCTTGGCCCGGATCATGCGCTGCTCCCACTCGTCGGGGAGGCCGTCTTGGTCGGCATCGGGCGATTGTGCAAAGGTCAGTGATAGGTTGAAAAAGAGATCTGTGCTGTCCGGTCGCGTGTTGAACAGGTGGACGGCTACAATGTTTTTTCCGGGCATAAGCGTCGGTACGGTGGCCGCGGGGACAACGGCACTCCACAGTCTTGGTGCGAAGTCCGATTCGCTGGCTCTTCCGTTGAACGGCAGCTCTCCGGCAGGCAGGCCGACGCGGGCCAGTTCGTGTCCGTTGATCCAAATGGCGAAGCCGTCGTCGTACGTTGCGCTGAATCGCAACAAGCCCTTATAGTCCAGTGAGCCAAGCTCAAACTCATGCCGGAGATAGACAGTGCTGTAATTGTTTCGCATGTCGTCGAGCACGGTCTGCACACCCTCCTGGCCGTATCCGAATGGCGCGCCGCTGGTCGTCCAAGCTGTATCGCTGAAGCCTCGTTTTCGCCATGCATGCCTTGGCTCTGATGCCTCCTTCATCCCCTTGAGCCACTTCCATTCAGCTGATTTTGAGCTGATCCAGATTTGCGGCGTGGCGGTGTATCGAGACTGACACAGCGCGAATGTTGATCCGGTCAACTCGGCGTTTACCGCCTCCGATAATTCAACCCTGAAGGAATCGGTCTCGGTGATGCCGGGGATTTGCAGCGAGATCTCCTTCGCCGTTTCCCCGGTCTGAAACTCAAGTTTTCCATCCGCAATCACGTTGCCGCCGTTCCCCTTTTGATCCACCGCACGAACCTTGAAATGAATCTGCACCAGCTCGACCGCTGGCCGGCTCAGACCAATGGTGATCCGGCTCGGGGCGACAAACCGATCCCATCCCTGGAAACCAACGCCGGGCACAAACGGGGATCGCGACAAAAAGGGAGAGAGCAATCCGGAATGCTCGGCGGGCTCCCAAGCCTGATTATCGGAAAACGAATCGTGAGGGAGGGAAAGGTAATTACCTTCGATTTTCATCCGCGAAATTTTCTCCGCCCACAAATCCCGGCTCATGCCCCAGACATCGCGCTGGTTGAAAAGGGAAAAGGTGCCGCTCATGGCCAGAAAACCGAGGTGACCTCCGCCGTAATTGTCTCCGAATCGGGCCCCGACCCCGTTGCCGGTGAGGAGGCAGCGCTCCAGCGTGACATTCGGCGATAGGTACCCGACCTCTACACCCTGCCCGCAGTTGATGATGACCGAGTCGAGCACGCGCACGATCTTGTCGGCGCCGGACAACGCGAGCCCCTCATGAAAGCAGCTCTCAATCCAGCAATCCGAAACGGTTACGGTGCCCGGTGAATCCCCGCCGGCGTCGATGCCGTCATCCTTGCACCAACCGATGAGAGTGTCGGTGATCTCGTGTTCGCCGAGGGTGAAATAGAGCGCGTCGTTGTCTCCGTCCTCGAAGGTGTCGCTGTCGCTCGGGAAATCAATCAACGCACTGTCACGGATTGTCACGTTACCGCCGTTGAATTGGCCGACGGTTTGGCATCGTTGCACCACGCACCGGTCCAGCGTGAGTTGGGAGGCCTCCCCGTGGAACGCCTGCCCGGCGTTGTCGATGAAAAAGCAGTCCGAGAACGTCCCCTTGGTCCCCTCGCCGAGGAAAAATGCTGCCTGCTCGTTTCGGTGGGTGCCGGTGATGTTGTTGGCTACGAACCACCACGGGTTGCCTCCGCTGCCTGTGACAAACATCCAGCTCGCCTTCGTTGACGCTGCGGCACCCCTCAGTGTGATGCCTCCCCAGGGAGCGACCGGCGTCTCTGGGCAGAAAACGACCGGCGCCTCGTGTGTCCCCTCGACGATGAGTCTGCCGAGCACGGTCACTTCGATCTTTGGCGCCAGCTTGACGACGCAACCGCTCCGGATAAGGAGGGTGGCTCCTTCTGCAATGGTCAGATTGGAGGTCACATGGATTCTGGCGTCCTTCTTCCACGTCGCTGTTTGCGTGATGGCGCCTTGCATGGCCTGCCACTCGGCATTGTCGATGGCGACCGTTTTGTCTGCGGACAGCGGCCCGGCCTTGAAGAGATGTTTTCTCGACTGGCCCGATGACAGCAACCCGGAGCCAACGCCTCGCTTCATCGCGAAGCTGGTCTCTCCATTGAGTTGACCGTTGAAGTTCACGCGCCGGTTTTGCGAATCGATCACTGTCGCAACCAAAGGCACCGGCAGCCCGGCCGGGAATCGGGTCGGCATGAATAGCTCCAGCCGGACGGCGCCTTTTTCTTTCGCGTCGAGTGCCTGACCGGAGGCAATTGGGGGCAGCGGGGTCCACGGAGGCAGCGCCCACTCTGCTTGGCCGCGCGCGGACTGGATTACGAAACGAACTAAGTGGGCTTGGTCTCCATTCGGGCGGGGCGGTTGCTCAACCGAGCGCAGCTCGTGGTAGCCGGCTTGCCTTACGTCCAGCCAGATTCCGGCAGGGATGCGCTGACCGTTGAGGCGATGTTCTGCCAGGGCACTACCGGTCTTGTTGATGCGAATGCGGACCGGGCCGTTTGCGACCTGTTTGTCCGAGATTCCCTCAACGACGATCTCGCCATTCACACGCGCTTGCCCAATCGAGGTGAGCAGGACCGCCAGCGCGGCAAAACAAGGTCGGGATGCAGGGTGGGTGGATAGCATAAAACAACTGTCCCGGTCTACGGCATCACCAACAGCCGAAAGTAGCGTTCTGGTTGGGTCTTTTCGATGAGTTCTCGCACCACCACTTCGCCGCCTTTTGCTTCCGGGGCAAGTGTGTGCACTGTGTTCCATCCACCGAGTCCGAGGTGTTCACGCGACTCGATGACGTAGGTTCGATTGCTTTGAGACTGAAAGATCAGCTCCAGTTGGATGTTGTCGCGAACGACCGCCAGCTCCAGTCGGCTGGCCAGTTTCTGGGGATCCGTGCCGCAGATGTATTCCTGAAGGTTGGTGAGCCCGTCTCCGTCGGGGTCGTCACTGGCGTCGTCGCTGGATTCCGGTTTGAGGCCGTACGCCAGTTCCCAATCGTCCGGCAGTCCGTCCGAGTCGCTGTCGGTTTGCGAAGTGTTGGGCTTACCTGGTGTGGGGATCGAGAGGGACACCATGATGCCGTTGTTCTCTTCAGATTGCTTCAGACCCCGGGATGCAGTGCCCTCGAAGGGGCCAAAACTGGCCATCGCGCCCAAGCCGGTCAAATAGCCGGTGTCGATCTGCGAGAGAAACAGTGAGCCGCCTGATGGCGGGATTTCGAAGCGATCGGAAGCGTCGGCCCGTCCGTAAAGCCCCTTTGCCTCGAGGAGAAGAAAACCGGCGGGCGGGACGATCAGGCCGGCTGGCAGACGGAACTTGGGCAAGCGCGTCGCCGTGTCGCTCAGGAACCAGCCGCCGATGTTCACCTCTTGGCCAGCCGGGTTGAAGAGCTCGATCCAGCCGTCGTTGCCGCTCATCATTTCGTTGATCCAGAGGGGAGGTTCAATTGTGGCCAGCTCGTTATCCCCCCTTCCTGGGGAGCCGCCGGCAAACAGGCTGGGTATCCAGCCGGATTTTATTGACCATGCAGCCGTGGCGCTGTGGGGATTGCCCAGAACAAGCGACAGCCCTTGGCCATCGGTTCGGTGGTGCCAGCTTCCCTTGTAGGCGACGGAGAAAACCGTTTCGCCCCATGCCGTTTCCAGCCGGATGGCTTCGCCGTTGTTGGACAGCTTGCCGTTCCACGGGCCAACCACGGTTGCCTGACTCCCTCCCGGTATCGCCTGGATCAGTTCCGGATTCTTCGCGATGACCAGCCGCTGTCCGGCTTCCAGTTGGCCGATATCGGCTGTTGCGAAATCGTAAGTGATCCCACCGGCCAAGCGCAGGGCGGTCAAGTTCAGGCTGCTCCAGCCGATGTTCTGCAATTCGATGAACTCAGCATCAGGGTTTCCAGCCGGGTGATACATGATTTCCGTGATTCGCAGGGCGTCCCTGAGCGGCTGAATCGACGGGGCGGAGGCGGTGAACTCCACAGGGGTTGACCAATGACTGGTGCGGCCGGTGTTGTCCCTGAAGCGTGCCCGCACGCGGTAGGTTTTGCCCGGCTCCATCGCGGACGCCGGAATGTGGACGTGCGGTGCGAACTCTACCAACTCGCCCGAATCCCAGGCGGTACGCCACTCGAAGAGCGGCAGCCGGGCAGGCCGTGCGGCAAGATCGTAGTCGGCATCTATCTCAGCGATGCGCCACCGTATCGATGCGAACGTGTCGGCACCCTGCCGGTCGGCGAAGGGGCTCGATTTAAAAAACAGAGCGTTGACCGGATGCCCGCCCGGTCCTTTGTAAGCGAGCACCGGCGTGTGGGGAATGCGTGTCGAGTCCCCTTCGGCATTCGCCAGTTGATCCAGATAGGCTGCTCGGCCGCCACTCGGCACGGTCGGGCCCGTGTTGCCGGACCAGCCCTGGAAGGCAAAGTTTTTCATATCTCTAACTTTTGTTTTCATCGCGCCGAAATCCCGACCATTCGGGGCGGAGCGCCAGCGATCTCGGTCGGCCATCGAGATTTCGCCGATGAGAGCGGCCATGTGGTCGATCACCGGGTTTAGGACGTCCTCCCTCCAGACTAGGTCGCGAAATTCGCGGATGAAATTGCGATAGTCCTGCCGGAAGGCCGCGGTGGCCTTCCCAGAAGTAATGGCGTTTTTTGGGTAGTCGATACCCTGGCCCCAGTTCGGCCCCCAAGACGCATCGGCATCCCACGGGAGGACGGCTAGACGCCCAAGCGGCGTCTCCGTGCTGGGTTCGAAATACCATGCCCGGTTCTTGGAATGTGAGTCGCGCGGCCAGTAGTCGTAATGCCGAATGGCCTCGCAGATGGTGTGGTAGCGATACCAGAGATCCCAGTTCACGTGCGAGCGCAGCCAGTCCACCGATCGCGTCGGCCGTAGTTGCTGGCGGATGTTTTGGAAGTCCCGGTCATCGGTGACGGCGTGGCGCCCCTGGTTGCGCTTGATCTTGTTGCCATCAAATACTCCGTCCTTCAGCTTGTATAGGTTGCCGTCCTCCAGTTGGTGGGTCTCCAAAAACCGCGCGTCATAATCCTCCATGGCAAGGTGCATGCCCCAGAAGTCGCCGGTATACTGACCATTCGCATTCGACGGAGCCTCTGTCGGTCCGGTCATGGCTCGGAAATGGAAGAAATGGGTGTGGGGCGCGGGCACACCAACCAGATTCCAGAGAAGCGAATTGGAGCTTTCAGTCAGACCAAAGTTCCCGACGCGCTTGTTATCGAACATCTTCCCCGTGTTGAGCGTCCGCCATTTGGCCGGATACTCCCGGCCGTAGTTGTCTTTCGTCCGCAGGTAATGCCCCCGGTTGAACCGGAAACGCATCGACCGTTTACTGCCCCCTCCATAGCGGTCGTTGGCCTGTCGGAGCCGGTACCGGATGTGGTCGTGCACCACGCCGTCGTATACGAACGCCCCCTCCCAGTTGAACTTGCTGCGTGCGTTGGCCTTGGACTTGGGAATCTGGTAAGCTGAACTGTAAGCGTTGCACTGGTCGAAATCCTGTTTGCGCGTGATCAGTGTGTAAACCGGCAGCGCATTCATGACCTCCGCCGGGTAGGCATGGCCAAGTCCGTCCGGATGAACAGTGCGCCTTGTTGGCTCGTAGGCTGGAACGCCGTCGTACACGAAGGCCGCAAAGTTCAGCGATGGGTCGCCCGGATGGGGAACGCGCACTGATGCCATTCCGTCGGAGGCAGTGATTCGGTAGCGGAACAGCGTGCGGTTTTCCTGCGCTGGAACGCGGACCGAATAAACTCCATCGCCAGCGGCGGTGTCCCCCTCCTGTCCGCTGTCGCGCATGGGGAGTGTTCGCCAATTTTTTGAATCCTCAAACTCTGGGTTGACGGGTAGCGACTGGCCGGGATCTGAGAGCAGTTTCGAGTGGGACAGCGGCCGGTAAGCAGGGAGATAGCTGCCCGGTGCCACCACTTGATAATGGAGTTGCACCGCCGCGACTCCGTTGGGATCCATGATTTTCGTAGTGACTTGGAACGACTGTCCTGCGGCAGGCTGCCGGGGGACGGTGATGACCTGCTGGATCTGCGGCGGGGGATTGATGGTGAAGACCGAGTTGCGTTCACCGGGCGTCGGGCTGGCCGTTGCCGGGGGACGGGGCTGGCCGAGCAGTACTGCGTCGATCGACAGGTCACTGCTTCCCTGAGTTGCGTTGATCACGTGAATGGCGATGACGTTGTCGCCTTTCTGCAGAAAGGCGTTGGCGTTAGGCAGGTCGATGAGTTCCCACTCCCGCTCGTGGTCAGCGACGCCGCTGGTTGAGTCGTGTGCCATCGCGCCGTCAGCAACATGCCGTCGGACCACTTCCCGGCCGTTGATCCAGACGATGCAGCCGTCGTCCACATAGAGATTCAGCTGCAATGCCGGAACGGCATCAGGATCAGGCACGAGAAATGGATGACGTAGGTACACGGTCGAATAATTGTTCCTCATGTCAGAGAGCAGTGTTTGGTCGTCGTTGTCGCCATAGCCGATGCTGGTGCGGCCGGTTTTCCAGTCGTCGTTTTCGTTGTAGCCCACCTCCCGCCACGCCGCGCCTCCGGCTGGCGGCGAGGTGCCTTTTTTGTAGCTCCACTTGCTGTTGTTGTGGTCGATGAAGACGAGTTCTTCCCAAGGCAATCCGTCCTGTCCTGCCCCAGCGGTCGAGAGCCTCCAGCTTCCGCCGAGTTCGTTGTCGAGCTCGGGATGGATCAGCTCAATCGAGCTGCCGTCTTCGCTTCCTACCGGCCACGGAAACTCGCTGCTATACTCCAGCTCATCAATCACTTCTCCTTGCCTATCTCGCAGGATCAGCCTCTCCCCGTCGTTGGCCAGGCGTCCGCTGTATGGGCCAAGGGACGCGATTGAAAACATCTCCTGCAGTGTTGCCGGATGCTCGGCTAAGACCAGATGCTCGCCTGCCTCCAGCACGGTTCCCTCCGGGAAAGTGTAGTCAATGCCCTGCGTGAAGCGCCAACCAGACAGGTTCACCTGCGTCGGGTTGTGGTTTATAATTTCAACAAACTCCTCCGGGGAAGTCTTGTCAGCCGGTTTGTAATGAATTTCATTGATCAACACCGAGCCCTTGGCCAAGCCGGCGAGGGAAAACAGCGCGGTCAAAAAATAAAGGCAGTTCGTCACTGGTAAACGCATTCTAAGCAACCCGGATGCCACGGGGGTTAGTTCCGCATAATCAGGAGTTTTCGTCCTGTTGCCCTCCGCTCGTGTGGGCAATTGGCACATTGTTGCGCGGTTCCCGCACCCGGCAGAGCGGGATTGTGCCTGCCAACGTGGGGAAAGACCAGATTCGCTCGCGGGGTCAATGCGATTGGACTGGGGAGCAACATGCGTGGCGTGGACCACGCCGCCGTCGGTTCCTTGTGGCAGACAGCAGGGCGAAACCAAGCCCCAGATCAGGTCAGTCGAGTCGAGGTCTATAACCGACCGGTTGGGGAAGCACTTCCGCAGAATGTCCAGCGTGCTCTCGTCGTTGGCGTCGAGCGGCACTCTCTCGGCCGGCATGCGTCAGCTGGGCGTCGGCCCGATTGTTAATCCGGCGATCAAAAGGGGCTTTTGCAAAAAATACAGCGCTTCACTCCCATCCGGCCTACGGCCACCTTCTCCCTGAGAGAGAAGAAAGCAAGCAGCCCACGCGGCTTGCTTTGACAGGAATATCAACCTTAAGGCAGAGGTTTTCCGGCGGCGGCGGCCATCAAGCGGTACCATTCCTCGCGGGACAATAGCAGGTCAGCCGCCTTGGTGGCCTCGCGGATGTGGTCGGGATTGGTGCTGCCGATGATCGGGATGATGCCCGCCGGATGCCGCATGAGCCACGCGAGCGCAACGGCGGTCGGGCTGCAATTCTCCAGCATGGCCACATCATGAAGCGCATCGCGCACGGTTTGTTCCTGCATATGGTTGGGTTTGCGTAGAGACACCGGTTCCACCTCGCCGAGTTTGCCCTGTGCGAGCGGGCTCCATGCGACCGGCGTGATGGCGTGACGCTGGTAGTAGTCGAGCGATCCGTCCTCAAGCGCGTCGTAGTGAAAGAGGCTCAGTTCGATCTGGTTGCAAACCAGTTTCATTGGACACGCCGCCTGCAGATGATCCAGTTGGTTCACGGTGAAGTTGCTCACGCCAAACTCGCGCACCTTGCCGGCTTGTTTCAGTTCGTCGAACGCCTTGGCCACTTCCTCCTGTTCCAACAGGTAGTCTGGTCGATGCAGCAGGTACAGGTCGATGCGGTCGATGCCCATGCGCTTGAGCGACACTTCGCATGAGCGGACGATGTGTTCGCGGGAGAGGTCGTAACGGTGTGGTGAGTCCTTGTCGGGATCACCCTTTTGTCGAATGCCGCACTTGGTTGTGATGCCGATTTTTTCACGCATGCCTGAGACATCCCTGAGTGTGCGACCGAACACCTCCTCGGCGAGTCCGGCGCTGTAAATGTCTGCAAGATCGAACATCGTGTAGCCAGCCTCGTAGGCGGCAATGACGGCCTCGTGGCCCTTTTTCTCGTGTTCGTTGTCGATGGGTGGATGAGTGATCACACCCGTGATACGCCAGCAACCGTAGGCCAAGCGGCTGCACTCCAAAGTTGATTCTCCCAAGGTAACAGTTTGCATGACTAATTTAGGAGGACGGTAGCACAACCGTTGGGCTGGGCAAAAGAAAACCTTCCGCCGCTTGGTCAAGCGGCCGGCAGATTATATTCGTACCTCGCACATCATCAGTCGTAGTCGGCTTTGCTGGTTCTTTTTTGATGACGAGCTACGAGCGTGAAAGAGCGAGGGCGATTCAGCGAAAAAAGAGGGATGAGTTTGCGAGTCTGCTTCTCTCCCGATAACGGGTCTCAGTTCAAGTAATCGCGCGGGTCGGCGACATGGCCGGCGAGGGCACTGGCGGCTACCGTAGCCGGGCTGGCGAGGAAAACTTCGCTCTCTTTGTTGCCCATGCGGCCGGGGAAGTTGCGATTCGTGGCGCTGATGCAATTTTGTCCGCCTTCATTCATGCGGCCGAAGGTGTCCACCGGTCCGCCGAGACATGCGGAGCACCCGGCGTTCTCGGTCATGCGCACCCCGGCATCGGTGAGGATGTTCCAGACTGATTTGTCGCCCCACTTGGTGCGTTGCAGGTCGTTGACGATCTCGGGTGTGGCCGGTACGCCGAACGTGTCGATGCGTACCTCTTTCCCGCGCACCACCTCGGCGAATGCAAGGAAGTCGCTCGTCTTGCCGCCGGTGCAGGAGCCGATGTAGGCGCGGTCGAGTTTCATGTCAGCCATCTCGCTGGCGAGCTTGCGCTGGCCGGGATCGGGGTGGCAAGCCACGGTCGGCGCGAGTGCGTCCAGGTCAATCGTGGTGTCGTAAACGAACCTCTCGTTTTCGTCCCGCTCGACCGGCTCATAGTCGCTCTTTGTACCATTGAGCTTGGTTCGTTCATCGACCATTGCGCCGGTCTTTTCGTCGTACTCAAAAATCGCGTTTTTGCCGCCGGCTTCGATCGCCATGTTGGCCACGGTCATGCGGTCGTCCATCGACAGGCCGGATGCGCCCGGACCGTCAAACTGCATCGCGCGGTAGGTCGCCCCATCGAAGCCTATCTCCCCGATCGCGTGTAGGATGATATCCTTGGCCATGACGCCCGGTTGCAGTTTGCCCACGAGGCGGAAGTGCATCGTCTCCGGAACCTTGAGAAGTAGCTTGCCGGTGCCCATCACGAAGCCGGCGTCGGTGTTGCCGATGCCAGTGGCAAACTGGTTGAACGCCCCGGCCATGCAGGTGTGCGAGTCAGTGCCGAACAGAATCTCGCCGGGACGAAGGTGCCCCTTCTGCGGCAACGCCGCATGGCAGACGCCGGCGTATCGTGAGCCATGCTGGCGATTGAGCAACCCCTGCGAAGGGTCGAATTGCCACTTGCCATTCTCGTCGTCGATCACGTCGTAGAAATACGGCAGCCCCTGCGCCTTGGCGAACTCGCGCAAAATGTCGACATTTCTGTTAGACAGCGAGTCAGAGGTAAAAATATAGTGGTCAGGAATGATCACAATCCTGTTGGCATCCCACACCTTGGCGTCCTCGCCGAACTCGCGCTTGAACACTCCAATCGTGCCGGGCCCGCAGACGTCGTGCGTCATCAGCGTGTCCACGTTCACCCAGACATTTTCGCCGGCGCTCACTCCGGTCTTGCCCGATGCCCGGGCCATAATTTTCTCAGTCAGCGTCATCGCAGCCGGGACAACGTACCGACGAGTTGCTGATCAAGCAAGGTGGAGGGTTGTCGGGGTGGAAGTTGCGGCGAGGGTCTGAAGCCTATGTGTTGACCTGATCGGCGTAATCCTCGGGGGAGAGCAGGTTGTTCAGTTCGCTGGAATCAGTGAGGCGCACCTTTAAGAACCAGCCTTCGCCGTAGGGGTCTTCGTTGACGGTGCCGGGCTCGGTGTCGAGGGCGTCGTTCGTCTCGATGACCTGGCCGCTTACCGGCGCGTAGATGTCGCTGGCGGTCTTGACCGACTCGACCACGGCGCAGGGATCGCCAGCAGTCAGTTCGCGGCCGATTTCGGGCAACTCAATGAACACAAGTTCGGTTAGTTCCTCCTGGGCGTGGTCGGAGATGCCGATGATGGCGGTGTCGCCCTCGACGCTCACCCATTCGTGGGAGCTGGCGTAATTCAAGTCGGTTGGTATGTCTGACATCGCAGCACTCCTTCTAGCGAAAGTGCGGTCCGGTGGTCAACTCGGTTTTCGATAAATCGGCCGTTTAACAATTTCTGCTGGGAAGCGCCGGTTACGGATTTCGATCTCGATGTCTGTGCTCGTCTTGGCGTAGGCGCTTTCGACGTAGCCCAAGCCGATGCCGTATCCGAGCGACGGGCTCTGTGTGCCACTGGTCACTTCCCCGATTTCCCGCCCGGCGCCTTCAGTTGAAAAAATATTATAATGCTCGCGGGGTGGGGCGCTTTTACCGTTCATTTTGAATGCGATGCAGCGGCGGGAGACGCCGTCCTGTTTTTGTAACGCAAGCATCTTGTTCCCGATAAAGTTCGGTTTATCGAGGGCAACAGCCCAGCCAAGTGCAGCCTCGATGGGGGTTGTTTCTGGAGTTAGCTCGTGGCCGTAGAGCGAGTAGCCGGCTTCGATGCGAAGGGTGTCTCGCGAGCCCAGCCCGGCTGGCAGCAGGCCAAGCGATTGGCCAAGTGACATGAGCTTGTCCCAAAGTGGCGCGGCGCGTTCGTTCGGCACCACGAGTTCAAAGCCGTCTTCACCAGTGTAGCCTGTGCGCGACACCCAGGCAGCTTCCCCTGCGAAAACGAGCTCGGTGATTTCGTTTTTTTGCAGCTCGACGGCTGCTGGAAATACACCGGCGATGATCTCCTCAGCCTTCGGCCCCTGCAGCGCCATCGCTGAGAGCACGCCGGAGGAGTCTCTCATCTCGAATTGTAGTGCCTTGTGACGGGTGTTTCGCTGGGCCTTGATCCACATCCAGTCGACTTCGATCCGCGACGCGTTGACGATGAGCATATATTGGTCTTGGCCAAGCCGGTAGGCGTAGAGGTCGTCAATCACCCCGCCGTTGTCTTGGCAGAGAAGGGTGTACTGGCCCTGGCCTGGCTTGAGCTTGGCCAAGTCGTTGGTTAGCATGCGGTTGAGGAACTCAAACGCGTCCGGGCCGTCGAACAGGAACTCGCCCATGTGCGAAATGTCGAACAGTCCGGCTGCCTCGCGGTTGGCTTGGTGTTCCTGCGCGATGCTGGAGTAGAACACTGGCATTTCCCAGCCGCCAAACTCGACGATCCGTGCACCAAGCGTAGCGTGGACTTCAAACAAGGGTGTTCGTTTTGGCGGTGGGTTGTTCATGAACCGAGGGCGGCGGAGTCTACACACTTGGCCAAGCGTAATGAAGTCTGGCGTCATTTGGGATGAGGAACCAGTTGATTTCATCCGGCAGTGTGTCACTATTCGGCCAGTTTTATGTAACTTTGCAATGCATGTCAGTGTATTAGCAATCGACTCGATTTGGATAAGGTAAAACCATGAAAAAAAATGTGTACATACCAACTGCTGCCACCGGCCTGCTCGTGACGTTGATCGTCCTGACAGCCGGATGTGGTCAGGCTCCCTCCGGGGAAACAACCGGCAACACAGCCCAGCTTGAGGCTCTCAAGAAGGAAAACGGATCCCTCAAGGTGAAGCTGGCCAACGCGCAGTCGCGCATTGACAGCTTTCGTGCTCAACTCAACAGCGGTGACTCTACTGTGGTCGACTCCAGTTTGTCTGTGCCGGAGATCATCGAGGAACTCACACAAATCAAGATGACCTCGAAGGATCGCCGAGCCGTGCAGCGGCGAATCAATTTTCTGTTCGAGAGCTTGGTGGAGCAGGGTGAGGCTTCTGTGCCGCACATCAGCGAGTTTCTCAACAAGATGGAGGACATAGATTTTGTGGTGCAGCGTTCCGAGGAGGAAGAGAATGAACGCGGCCGGGGAGGTAACTCAAGGGAACGTGGTCGCAGTCGGGGCGGCCGTACGACGCTCGATTTCGAGCAACCTCCCTCGCTGCGCGTCGGGCTGATCGATATCCTGGTAGAGATCGGCGGTAACCGTGCAGAAGCCGCGCTGGCCGAAGTGCTCGCCAAGACCGCTCGCGGCTTTGAGGTGGCTTACACTGCCAAGAAAGTCCGGGGCTGGCTCGGCAACGAAGCGTACCGCGATGAAGCGCTGGAGGCCGCGCACACGCTATTGAACGACCCGGTGGACGTACCAAACCCGAATAATTTCGACAAGTCCTCGAAACAGTATCTGTTCAAGGTGCTGGAAATGTACAATGACCAGACATTCGTGCAGTCCGCCCAGGGGATGCTTATTAATGAAGACGGAGGCATCGACCGTTCCGTGCTCGATTACCTTGACGACGTCGGTAAGGAACAGGCAATGGACGCCATCTATCAGGCGTTCAATGGCGGTCAGGTGACCGATCGAGGGGACCTCTCCAACTTGGCTCGCATCGGTCTCAAGTACACCGGCGCCAACCCTCAGGCAAACCAGATGTTCAACGACATCATGTCCAGCGACGAATACGACATGCGGGTTAAGTGGTCCGCACTGCGCGAGATGGATGATGCTGACGATACCACCACCTTACAGGCTAGACTAAGCTTGATGCAGGGAATTCAAGCTTCCGGTGATGACGCAACCGATAAGGTTGTAGAAATGTACACCCGCCAAATCGAGGCCAAGGTAAACGGTGAGGAATTTGATATGCGTAAGGAAATGCAGGGTTTGGGGACTGATTTTTGGCGCAACGCTTTTGGGAGGGGGGAAAACGGGGACCGCGGAGAGCGCGGAAGTCGTGATAACAATCGGGGAGAAAATCGAAGAAACCAGCCGACCATAGTCCCCGCGCCTTGATCCTTGGGTAACGGTCATGTTTTGCGCTTGGCCAAGCGGCGGGAATGCACGACTTTCGGATCGGCAGCCGGCCACCGTAAAGTTGTTATGAGAAAGTCATTGGATCATATAACAGGTTCAGCCGTCGGATTGGTCTGGGCGGTGTTGGTTATCTGTGTCGGCTGCGGCCAGGCACCGCCGACTGGCGATCTCAAAGCGGATTTGGCTCGGGCAGAGGCGCTTAAGATTGAGGTCTCCTCGCTGAAGGTCAAGTTAGCAAACGCCCAATCACGGTTCGAGAGCCTGCGAGAGCAGATCGACAGCGGTAGTGCACCGTCGGCCACGGGCGGCATGCCCGTGCCGGAAATTCTTGATGAGCTGATGCAGACGAGCAAGAGTTCCAAGAATCGGAGCAGGGCTCGGCGGCGCCTGAGCTACCTGTTCGAGAGTCTGGCGCTCGAGGGCGATGCCGCTGTGCCACTGATTCGTGAGTTTCTTAATAAGATGCAGGACGTCGACTTCTCCGTGAAACGCGAAGGCGAGAGTGACGAGGAAAGCCGGAAGCGGTACAGCCGTTTCCGAGCCACACTCAATTTTTCAGATCCTCCGACAATGCGAATTGGCCTCATCGACATTCTCGCGGAGATCGGCGGCGCCGACGCGGAAGCCGCCGTTTCGGAGTTGCTTGCCACCACCGGGCGGGGATTCGAAATTGCATACGCTGCGAAGACCATCCAAGGCTGGCTTGGCAGGGACGCCTACCGTGACGAGGCGCTGGCCGCCGCGCACGAGTTGCTACTCGACCCGGTCGAGGCCGTTGGCGGAAACCACTTCGATCGCGTATCCAAGAACTACCTCTTCATGGTGCTGGACATGTACGACGACAAAACATTCATTCAGTCTGCCCAGGGAATGTTCATCAACGATGACGGGCGGATTGATCGCACCATTCTGGATTATTATGATGATGTCGGCAGAGTGGACGCGCTGGACGCCATGGTGCAGGCGTTCCGCAGTGGCCGGGTTCACGAGGATGACATGGACAATCTTGCCGAGGCCGCCTCGAGATATGCCGGCATCAACCCGCAGGCCGACCAGTTGTTCCGCGACATCATGACCGGCGACCAGTACA
>Ga0163108_10001322_pt1 | contig 18149 bp, 20 predicted proteins | sample Fk1155metaG_FD_109644 | JGI IMG/M metagenome (GOLD analysis project Ga0163108, IMG submission 109644) | Marine microbial communities from the Central Pacific Ocean - Fk160115 155m metaG | ecosystem: Environmental > Aquatic > Marine > Oceanic > Photic zone | place: The Central Pacific Ocean...
CGCGACCGTAGCTGTCATTGGTTGGCCCGACCTAGCCATGGAAAGCATCCACCTCCGCCGCGATATCAAGGTGCGCGTCATAGACGCGTACGGCGAAGGAGCAGCACTCGCTAGGACGCTTCTCCAACGCGAAGTCGATGTAGCCGAAGTGCCGTTAACCGGCCTGGGGCAGGCATGCGCTACCGCAGACATAGTCATTCTTGAGGCAGCCGCAGCGGGCCCCGAAGCGCTGATAGCCCCATCAGGTTCCTACGCAGCCGCAATTTGCGGACTACGGGAAGGTAAGGATACCTGGGCTGTAATCGGGGTTGGTCGCGCCCTCCCGAGACCATTCTTCGAAGTCATAGAAGATCAACTAGCAAAAGAAAATGTTCTAGAAGCCGACGAGGAAGTTGTTCCTCTGGAAGTGTTCACACACATCATTGGCCCCGAGGGAAAAACGCCATCCACGATTCCGATGAGAGAGGACTGCGCCGTGGCTGCAGAGCTTCTTCGCCCCAGCCTCTAACGTCCACCAATAGTGGCTCTATATGCGGCTTAGTGCGCGTCGGCCAACAATCGACGCGCTATGAGCTTTAAACAGAGCGTTTCGTCCGCGCCTTCGAAAATGGACAACACGCGCGCGTCGACAAACAGACGACTGACCGTGTACTCCTCTGCGAAACCAAAACCGCCATGGATTTGAAGAGCCTCGCGCGTCACCCATTCGGCGGCTTTACACACATAGGCCTTGACCATTGAGGCTTCGAGACCCCCTTCGCCTTTCGCCATCATCTGAGCTACCGAATAGCTGTACTGACGCGAGCCCTGAATAATTGCCGCCATCCGCCCGAGTTTTGCTTGAGTGAGTTGATAGTCAATCACTGCCCGCCCAAAAACTGACCTCTCCTCCGCGTAGGCCCGAGCCTCGTCATACGCCGCTTGCATAACGCCCACGGCTCGAGCGGCGGTTTGAAGACGGCCGTTCTCGAAGCCAGCCATCTGCATGTAGAAGCCTTTACCCAGACCATCCTCACCGCCAATCAAATTTTGTTCCGGAACGAACCAATTACTGAACGCTATTTCGAAACTGTGCATACCCCGATAACCCAGAGTGGGGATAGCCCTGCCCTCCATAGCGCCACCGTCATCTTGGGAGAATTCAAAACTGTGACCTTCCGCCTGGGGCTTGGGCACAATGAACAAGCTGAGACCGCGATGGGTCTTGCTACGGTCAGCATCGGTGCGAGCCAACAGCATCAGCACGTTTGCTCTTCCGGCAAACGTGCACCATGTCTTGACCCCGTTGATGACCCACCCGCCGTTGACGGAAGTCGCTGTGACCTTCAAATTAGCGACGTCAGATCCATAGTCGGGTTCAGTGACTGCTACAGCGACCATCGCCTCGCCAGTCGCAATCTTAGGGAACCACTCGCGCTTTTGTTCCTCGGTTCCACCTCGTTCGAGGGCCCTAGTCAGAATCTCAGGCCTCGTGATGAGAGAACCACCAGCACCCAACGACGCGCGAGAAAGCTCTTCGGTAGCGATCACCATTCCCATGTAGTCACTTTCGCTACCAGTAGCGAAGCCTCCGTATTGCTCCGGAACTGACAGGCCAAAGCAGCCAAGCTCAGCCAAGCCGTCAATAATATCTTCGGGAATGTCAGTGTCCTGGCGATGAATGTGTTCGGCGCGAGGAGCGATCTTGTCGTCGGCGAAGCGACGAAAGGTGTCAGCCACCATTTCGAAGTCTTCGTCCAGATGCCTAGGAGCATCTAAGGACGCGAGCTGAGCCACGAATTCCGGAGCTCGAAAAATCCGAATGAATTCCCGAGCTGGGTCCAACTCCCCATGTTCTACTCCCCATTCGGTTTCTCTGGCGAAGAGCTTTGAGTGAAGATCCGCTAGAACGTCAGCAATGAAAGCGCACGCAAGGTTTCCTTCGCGCTCTCCTTTAGCGCCGTAATCCAGCAACGAGCGGCTTATCTCAACGGCAGACGCGGCGTGAGCAAGGTCGTATAACAGACTTTGATGTTCGTCAGGGTCAGGAAGAGCCGCGGCATAAGCGACAGAGCGATCGATTATTGAGATACCAATCGCCAACGCATCAGCGGCGGCTTGTAGATCAGGTGCGGTCATAATTCTTCACCACTTCATCACGTCGAGACAATGAGTCAGGCTATGAGCACAGCACATGAGGACACAAAGTTTCTTCCGGTCATGGTGAACTCTAGAGCGAACGGTTGCACTCTGACGTCACTAATTCTCTACGATGACAACGTCCCCAGTAACCCCTAACCCCAATGGAGGACCTGTGAGTACCCACGACCGCCCATTTGGCCGATACTTAGAGGATTTTGAGATAGGCGACGTGTACAGACACTGGCCAGGCAAGACCATTACCGAAGCTGATGACCATCTCTTTTGCATGATCACGATGAATCATCACCCACTTCACACCAACGAATGGTTTGCTCAAAATGAAACCGTCCATGGCAAGAATGTGGTTGTCGGAAACCTTGTCTATTCGTTGGTGCTCGGAATGAGCGTCCCTGACGTCAGCGGCGCAGCTATCGCAAATCTTGAGGTCGAAAGTTTGACCCATCAACGCCCCAGCTTCCATGGCGACACCATTTACGCCGTTACCAAAGTTCTGGACAAGGCCGAGTCGAAAAGCCGACCCGACCGGGGCATCGTGACCGTCGAAACACGAGCGTTCAACCAACGAGAAGAAGAGGTTTGCTACTTCCGTCGGAAAGTCATGATCTGGAAGCGAGAGGGCGCGCCCGCACGCAACTTTCCCTATGGCGACGACATCTGGAACAGTTGAGTTTCGCGGCCCGCTAGGCGGGAGAGAATTCACACGAGCCGCCCTTCGTTGGGCTGAGAAATTCCGACGCGACTTGCCGTGGCGCTCCACCCGAGACCCATGGGCTGTGCTGGTTTCTGAGGTAATGCTCCAACAGACCCAGGTCAACAGAGTCACGGTCAAGTATCGGGAATTCTTAGACCGCTGGCCGACCCCGCGCGATCTCGCTCACGTCGAGCTTTCCGAATTATTGAAATTTTGGGGAGGCCTCGGCTACCCGCGCCGAGCACGCAACCTTCACCAGACAGCTTGGGAGATCACCAGTCTGTACCAGGGCAAAGTCCCGCGAGATCTAGACCAACTCTTAGAGTTGCCCGGAATAGGCCCCTATACGGCGAGAGCGGTAATGGTTTTTGCCTTCGAAATTCAGACAGGTGTGGTCGACACCAACGTAGGACGTCTGCTCGCGCGTTGGCATGGGTATTCGCTTCGACCAAAGAATGCTCAAGAGATAGCGGATCAGCTGGTCCCACCCGGACAGTCATGGGAATGGAATCAAGGGCTTTTCGACTTGGCGGCAACCCTGTGCGCTAAACGAAATCCACAATGCGAGAACTGCCCCGTGAATGCATGGTGTGCGTGGCAGGGGACAGGCAAGGACCCTGCTGATGGAAGCGCTGGGGTCAGTAGGAGGCAGCGAGCGTTTGACGGAAGTGACCGTCAAGCAAGAGGACGGCTCTTGTCAGCGCTAACGCAGGGACCAGTGACGACCACCGAAGCTGCCGAGGTCATGGAACTTGCCGAACAACAATTCCGTGCCACTCAACTGGTTGACGATTTGCGAAATGAAGGCCTGATTACTTTGCGAGGCGGGACTCTACTGCTTGGTGATTTGGCCCAGTAATTCATCGATCGCTTTGTCAGCAATTGTCACCATCTCATCATCAGTACGGTCCTGAATCGGGTGCTCAACCCAGACAGCTGCCGGATCAAAACCCAGCGACCTTCCCTGTACCTCAGCACCGTCAATGAATTGGGTAGTAGCTACAAAAACTCCCGGAAGCCCTCGTCGTTCCAGATCAGCGATGTCGTGCACACTGCACGACGTGCAGCTGCCTCAATCGGCAAGAGCTTCGATCACGACATCGCACTTCGTAGCGATTTCGTGACGCAAATCAACCGGGGCGGGCTTAGTAAAGGTTGGCTTACGAAACCGCTCTACCCGGAGACCTCGCTCAACGAGACGTTCCTCGATCCGATCAAGGAAGTGGTCTCCCCGGGGTTTGCTGATGTCAAGTAAACCAACAGTCAAGCCATCGAGGCTCTCGGGGCGATCAACTCGCGGAATCTTGGCCGGCTCAGCCTCGTTCGTCGGGTCCAGCACCTTAGTCATAGGTCCTCCATTACTACGGAATGATTTCGACGCAAACAGGATTTGACCCCATCTCGCCGTTTACCCATCCCCCAATGATTGCTGAAAATAGTCCAGCTGCGCCACCACAATGCACTATGTGCAGTCCATTAGGGCGGAATTTCGGAAGATCGAGGTCGACCATAGCTTCAGGTAAGCCTTCTGGAATCGCGCCGGCTCCTCGAACTAACTCCTTTCCTGGCCTGACAGTTAACTCCACAATCCGGTCACTTAGCTGTTCTCGCGACCAACCGGCAGCGCCGAAAACTCTCGAGTGATCTGGAGCCACTGCCAAGATAGCGTCGAATCCCAAGACGAGTTTTGGGTGCTGAATCGAGATCAAACTTGCGGCATACGTGCGAGCCAGAGAGTCAGGATCTCGTGACAACTGATCAACCACATTCCTTGGGGCTTCACCCGGGAAAGCCAAAACGGTGTTCGCTCCGCTTGAGAATCCGTACGTGGTTGACACAGGTTCCCAAGGGGAATCCGCTTCTCGTTCAGCAAAACAAAATCCGACCTTGGCAGGGGACCCGAATGCGGCTCGATCAACTTCTCCCGGACGTCCGCCACCGATGTTTCGCACCACCAGTTGAACGGCGCGCCCAATGGTGCTGTTGGCGCGGTTTCCTTGACCGAATGCATTGTTCCCGGAGTTCATACCGATTTTCTCCGCAATCGGCCCATTGATGATAAGGACTGGCGCGTGCGGCATGGTCGTGGCCAACAAGCCATGCATGTTGAAAGTGTCAGTGCACACTGCTTCCACCGCGGCGAGGACCACAGGAAGGTATTCGGGGCGACATCCCGCCATGACGGCATTAATGGCTACTTTTTCAACAGTGCATGAGACCAGGTCGGGTGGCACGGTCGCAACAACCTCTTCAGGTGAACGACTTGTGCCCTCCAGCATCGCCAGCACTCGCGCTTCCGTCGGTGGCACTACCGGCAATCCGTCAGTCCAACCTCTATCGAACAGGGCTTCATGGGTGTCTTCTAGAGACGCGAATTCGACGCGTCGTCCGAGAAGTTTGGACCCGCTAAATTTGACGTCCAACTCAGCTCTCAACGTTGGATCAACGGACAACGAGCCGCAGCCCGGCCGTTGTTCTGGCAAGTCGAGTCCGAGTTTTGATACTCCGGAAACACGCTCCCACTGTGAGCGAGACCAGCCGACAGTTCGATCCAATTCCTCTCCATCTCGAGCGAGCAGGAGAGTCGGAACAGTCTCGATGTCGTGATGCCACGACAAGGCTAAATCGGTGTCCAGTAGTCGGTCGCTGATAGCGGCCGGGAAGTTCGGATCGTCTTGGGTGAACACCGTCAGATCCGACCGTTCCGCTAACTCGACAAGAACAGGGGTGATTAACTCGCAAGTAGGGCAATCTTGCTTGACGACCGCAATGAGACCATCTGGCAGACCTGGAACTTGGGGTTGACTCATAGTGGTGACGATAACCGCGTCTGACTCGGAGTTCGAAACAGCCCGTTACTTCCGGCGCTACGCTCCGACAGAGTCTTTGAGCAAGGAGCCACAGTGAGTGAAATCGATTCTGGGCTATTCAGAAATGTGTTGGGGCACTTTCCTACCGGGGTCACAGCAGTGACCGCAGTCAACGATGAACGCCCAGTCGGCATGGCCATCGGCTCTTTTACGTCGGTGTCTCTTGAGCCACCTTTGGTGGCCTTTTTGCCAGGAAAGGAATCAGGCTCTTGGGCAGAGATCCGTCAGTCGGGATCATTCTGCGTCAACATTATGGGTCAAGACCAAATGGAGGTTTGCGGAGTAATGGCTAGCCGCTCGGATGACAAATTCGCAAACGTAGATTGGTCTCCAGGACCAACTGGCTCGCCCGTCATTACTGGTTCGATCGCATACATCGACTGCGAAATAGAGGCAATACATGACGGCGGCGATCACGACATCGTTGTGGGCAGAGTTATAGAACTAGAGATTTTGGAAAGCAAACCGCCACTTGTTTTCTTCCAAGGCGACTACGGCACCTTCGGTTGATTTAGACCAGTGTCGTTAGTGGCGCGGATAGTTCTAGGCGGAGTCTTTCTACTCTCGGGAGCTTTGAAACTGCGTGATCGCTCGTGGCCCACCGCAGCTCGAATTCTTGGCGCACCAAGACGATTGGTTCCCCTCATCGCGCCAACAGAGATCATTTTGGGAGCCCTGCTCGTGACTGGAGTAGCTAGTCCACTTCCGTCGCTACTAGCAGAGGTGGCTCTCGTGATCTTTACCATCGCAATATTGCGTGTCATGCGGCGCCCGCTTAGCCAGAGGCCCGTCTGCGCATGTTTTGGTCGATGGTCCGCTCGTCCAGTTGACAGTAATTCTGTCGTTCGTAACCTGATCCTTCTTGCCTTAGCTGTTATTTCAAATGGGTCCTGAGAGCTACGTCAAATTGAAGCTGTCGATGATAAACGACATAACGAATGCCTCATCTCGCCACGCGTCGTAGCGACCGGAAGGCCCGCCATGACCAGAATCGAGTTCAGTTCGGAGCAAAATTGGGTGATTAGACGTACTTACGGAGCGAAGTTTGGCCACCCACTTCGCCGGCTCCCAGTACGGCACTCTTGGATCGTTAAGCCCGGCGGTGACTAAGAGCGCCGGATGATTATCGGCAGTGACGTTTTCGTACGGCCCGTAAGCAGACATCAGCCTAAATGTCGAACTATCGTTCGGATTCCCCCACTCGTCATATTCAGTAATGGTGAGTGGAATCGTGGGATCAAGCATTGTGTTCACGTTGTCCACAAATGGCACTTCGGCGACGATGCCAGCGAAAGCTTCAGGACGCTGGTTGACCATCGCTCCCATCAGAAGACCTCCAGCACTACCCCCGCGAGCAACAACTCGATGCGCATCGGACCAACCCTCGCTGACAAGGTGGTCTCGACAACTCCCGAAGTCCGAGAATGTGTTTTGTTTATGTTCTAGACGGCCTTGCTCGTACCACGTTCGACCGAGTTCGCCCCCACCGCGAACATGAGCGACGGCGAAGACGACTCCTCGGTCTAGAAGTGAAAGACGCGCCGAGGAAAACGATGCTGGTATTCCTACCTCGTAGGCTCCGTATCCATAGAGCAACGTCGGCGCTGGCCACGTCACAACATCAGGTCGCCAAACAACACTGACCGGAACCCGAGTTCCGTCTACAGAGGTGGACCAAGTCCGTTCGCTCTTGTAGGCCGAAAGATCCGTATCACCCAACACAGGTTGTTGCTTCAGCAGGCGACGTTCCTGAGTATTGATATCAATTTCGAAGGTAGAAGGTGGAGTCACCATCGACGTGTAGCCATAACGGAATACTCGCGTCGCATATTCCGCATTCGCTCCAGGTCCCGCCTCAAAAACTGGTTCATCCATACCCACCTCGAACTCCCGATTACTGACATGGTCCATGACGCGCAGTACCGGAACCGCGTCACGACGTTCGGTCACGACCGTAAAAGTTTCGAAGACATCCACGTCCTCGATTCGCGTCCCCTCACGATGAGGAATGATCTCCCGCCAGTTACTCGATGCGGGTTCCTGGAGGGGAGCTTCCACCAGTCGGAAATCGACCGCGTCATCGTTGGTCAATATCAACAGACGATCCCCTTGATGACTGACCCGGTATTCGTGACCCTCGCGTCGCGGCTCGACAAGGGACGGTTCCCCGTCGGGTAGGTCGGCATCCAGAAGCCAATATTCCGAAGAGGTTTTGGACTCACTGCCTATGACCACGAACTTTTCGCTTCTCGTGATCCCAACTCCGACCCAGAATCGTTCGTCTGGTTCGGTGAAGACTGTGACATCGTCTGACTTCAAGTTGCCCACTGCGTGCCGTACGACTCGATTTGGCCGTCGAGCAGTATCTGTCAGCACCAGAAAAAGAGTCCGGCAATCATTGGCCCAAACCAGACCATATGACAGTTGCCGGACGCCGTCATCAATGACTTCACGGGTATGGAGGTCAACGACCGTTAGGTCGTACTCCTCATTGCCTTCCGTGTCGGTGGTATATGCGAGGAAGCGATGATCCGGGCTTACGACAAGATCGCCGACGGCAAAATAGTCGTTGCCTTCGGCGATCTCATTCTCATCCAACAGGACCTCTTCGGTCGCTGGTTCCCCACGACGTTGGCGAACATGAAGGGGATACTGGAAACCTTCTTCCGTTCTAACCCTGTACTCCCAAGGACCCTTTGGTATCGGCACCGACTGATCGGATTCCTTTACCCTTGACCTAATTTCTTCGAAAAGAACTTCCCGCAGACCCTCGAGATGAGATGTAGAGGAATCAGTCCAACTGTTTTCCGCCCTCAAGTAATCCAGCACTGCCGAATCGTGGCGATCCCGCAACCAAAACCATGGATCTTCTGTAGCCGTGTCGTGCACTATGCGCGTGTAGGGCCGTCGGGGAGCTATCGGCGCCGTGTTGTCAGACGAAACCATCGGCTGGACGCTAGCGGCCCCACAGCATCAGGATCCCGCGTACATGACGATTCTTCGCGGTAGTTTGCTGGTGGCTGACCCACGCGATCGACTGAGGTTCAAAATGCCGATCTATGCACTAGGTGAACATCGACCCGAAATCCATCCTGAAGCCTGGGTGATGCCCGAAGCAGTCATTATCGGACGTGTCCGCGTAGGAGCTCGAGCCACCATTTGGTCTGGAGCAGTGCTACGTGGCGACGACAACGAGATTGTTGTCGGCGAAGAAAGCTCGATACAAGACAACTGCGTGCTGCACGTCACAGACGACTTTGCAACCGTGGTCGGGCGTCGCTGCACCATCGGTCACTCGGCTCATCTGGAAGGATGCACCATCGAGGATGAGGCATTAGTGGGAAGCGGATCAGTCGTTCTTCACGAAGCGATTATTGGAGCTCGCGCGCTTGTTGGAGCGGGTGCGGTAGTCCCCGGGCGTATGCACGTACCGCCGGGTTCGATGGCCCTCGGAACACCGGCGAAGATACGAGAAGGCGCTGACACCGCCCCGTTGATCTTGCCGGGCATAGAAAAATACATCCAACGCGGCCGAACCTATCGGGAGCACTTGCGACTCATCGAATGAGAAGCAGTGGCTCATGCCCTAGGGTCACCACATGGCAAATGCATCCATTGATCTAGGCAGGGTCGGTCTTTGGACAGGGGTCTTGGACAGCATGCCATCCTCAGCCGCAAACGAACTTTGTGCTGAAGCCTCTGAGCTTGGCTTTCAGACCATCTGGATCCCCGAAGCCGTCGGCCGTGACCCGTTTGTGACGGCAATGCGCGTGCTCGAAAACACATCGAGCATCAAAATTGCGACCGGTATAGCCAATATTTATGCCCGCGACGCCATGACCACGGCAAACGCTCAACGAAGCATCGAGGAAGCACACCCAGGTCGATTCTTACTCGGGTTGGGAGTTAGTCACCTTCATCTAGTCGAGTGGGTTCGAAAACATGACTACTCCAAACCGCTTAGCTATATGCGCGAATACCTAGCGTCGATGCAAAAATCTCGGTTCATGGCTGTGGGTCCTGCCGAACTTCCCGAAATAGTGCTCGCTGCATTGGGTCCTAGGATGCTCGAACTAGCGGCATCTGAGACTGCAGGAGCTCACCCATATTTCGTTCCGCCCGAACACACCCAGTTTGCCCGAGAGGTCATGGGCCCCGATGCTTTGCTCTATCCCGAACAAATGGTGGTTATTGAAGAAGACCCCAACACAGCGCGAGCGATCGCGCGACAGCACATGAAGACCTACGCTGCTCTGCCTAACTATGTCAACAATCTCGTACGTCTTGGTTATGAATTAAGCGACGTAGAAAATCTTTCTGACAATGTGGTTGATGCGGTAGTCGCGTGGGGAACAGTGGATTCGATCAACGCTCGAGTTCAGGCACATTTCGACGCGGGAGCCGATCATGTGTGCGTCCAAGTCCTCACCGAAGAACCTGACCAAGTCCCCGATGGATGGCGAATTCTCGCCCCTGTTCTGATCGGCTGAAAACGATGGCTTCCGTTCGCACTGAAATCACCGAGCTTGCGACAGGCCTAGGCATGCTCGGGTACGACAATCCGACGGAAGCTATCTGCCGGCTCCCCGAACAATTCGTTGATGTGACTGACACGGCGTGGGAACAGTTCGCCCAGGCAGTAGACGAGTCACTCCATCGCGTCGACTTCGCGGGTGCGTACCGAAATGGCCAAGTGTTTCTCGAAGCCAGCGACGGTCTGAGAGGCCGCCCCCCTCTCCTCATCGAATGGAAGGGTAGTCATCGAAGCCCCGGCCACGACCAACTGCCTATCGACCTAAGGGTCGACCACGTATATCTGATCTCGTGCAAATATTCGTCGAAAATATTATTGAACGCGGCTCCATCGAACCTCTTCGCTGCAAGCAGAGACGTAGGGGACTGGTACGACCACGCAGCACCAGAACAACACCAAGCTCTGTATGCAGCGGTAAGGGCAGAAATCGACACCAACACTGATTTACCGCCCTTTGTAGGTGATCTAGCAAAACATCACCGAACTGAACTCAAAACTGTTTTGGCGGAAAGTGAATGGAGCCCCAATTGCGCCGCGGCCTACCGCGATCTAGCCGCTGAAGTCGGTCGCGTTACCGCTAACCAGTGGCGCAAATCGGTTGCTACCAAACGTCAAAGGGAAGCCCTCTTATGGCGCCTGTTACGCATCGGTCCGGCTCCTTACTACGTCCTCGGATCAGCGAGAGATCGATCACTGAGACTTCTGGTGACGACGCCCTGGGATTGGCGTCGCCGCTTTGAATTCCGAGACTTGGAAATGTGGGGCGAAGAAGCAGGCCAACCGAAAATCGGGTGGCGGGCTACGGTCCGCGATCATGAGGCCGCAATTGAGACCAAAGTTGATGGACACGTTGAAGTTCGGTGGAGCCACGGGCGGTTCGCTCAAGCCCCCGAGGCGAAGGTGTATCTCGATACCCCCCACACGCATGTGCCGGGTTATTTGCATCTCGATGACGCTGAAACTTGGTCGGGCACAATTAGTGGGTCAGAAATACAATTACCACTATCCTGATAGTGATAAACCCTTCGCATGGGAGCCCCGTGACTGACACTGAGCCGAATGTCGCAATTGATCTAGGTAAGTATCAACTCGGCTGGAGTGACGAAGAGGACTATGTCTACAAGCCTCAAAAGGGTTTGAACGAAGACATTATCCGGGAGATGTCGTTCCTGAAAAAGGAACCCGAGTGGATGCTGAAGTTCCGCTTGCGTTCCTACGAAATCTTCAAGCAAAAGCCGATGCCCAACTGGGGTGGCGATACATCCGAAATATATTTTGACAACATCTACTACTACATCAAGCCCACGGAAGGGCAGGTGGATGCCTGGGAAGAGCTACCGGATTCGGTTAAAGACACCTATGAAAAACTTGGAATACCCGAAGCGGAGCGCAAATATCTGGCCGGAGTGACGGCCCAATATGAGTCGGAAGTGGTGTACCACCGAAATCGTGAAGACCTAGAAGCGCAAGGTGTCATCTTTTCTGACATGGACTCGGCCATTCGTGAACAGCCCGAACTAATTCAAAAATATTTTGGAACAATCATTCCCCCGGGAGACAACAAATTCTCCGCTCTTAATTCAGCCGTGTGGTCCGGCGGGTCGTTCATTTACGTCCCCCCTGGCGTTGAAGTCGAGATGCCTTTGCAAGCGTATTTCCGTATCAATGCGGAGAACATGGGTCAGTTTGAGCGAACTTTGATTATTGCTGATGAAGGTGCGACGGTGCACTACATCGAAGGATGTTCCGCGCCGGTCTACAGCTCTGACTCCTTGCATTCGGCGGTAGTTGAACTTTGTGCACTCCCTGGTGGGCGCATCACGTACACCACCGTTCAAAACTGGTCGAACAACGTGTTCAACCTTGTTACAAAACGTGCAGCCGCATATGACGAAGCTCATGTCGAATGGATTGACGGCAACATCGGATCGCGTCTGACAATGAAATATCCGGCCGTGTACCTCATGGGTCCAAAGGCCTCGGGGGAAGTGCTGTCTGTTGCATACGCCGGGAAGGGCCAACACCAAGACGCTGGCGCGAAAATGGTTCACGCGGCTCCAGAAACGACTTCCAAAATCGTGTCCAAGTCAATTTCCAAAGACGGAGGTCGAACGACTTACCGCGGTTTGGTAAGGGTAGAAGAAGGCATGGATCGCTGCCGGTCCCATGTGCAATGCGACGCGCTCTTACTTGACGAAATCAGTCGATCGGATACCTACCCGTATCAAGAAATCGGTGCCCGCGACGCAGAGATTGGTCACGAAGCGACGGTCTCCAAGGTTGCAGACGAGCAACTGTTCTATTTGATGAGCCGCGGGCTCTCTGAAGAACAAGCGATGGGAATGGTTGTGAACGGCTTCATCGAGCCGGTAACCAAAACATTGCCAATGGAATACGCCGTTGAATGGAGTCGACTCATCGAGCTACAGATGGAAGGGTCCATCGGCTAACTGTGCGAAGCGAGTTCTTGCCCAAGATATAGAAGAAGGGGATGTGTTGGAGTAGCCATCTGGACTTTGGCTCGCTACGGTCACAGCGTTGGTCGCAACGGAGGTCCTTGTTTGTGCGCACACCCAAAAACTTTTTCGCACCGTTAACGCTTGGCGCGCCCGAGCCACTCAAAGAGATCCCATTTCGTCCGTCACGGATGATCCATTTCTTCGATCCATCGAATGAAAAGATGCGAGCGAAAATTCCTGCCATAGCCCCTACCGTTGACGTCTTACTGGGCAACCTCGAAGATGCAGTTGCCGTGGAAAACAAAGAGGCGGCGCGAGCGGGATTAGTGGAAATAGGACGAAGCTGGAAAAGCGAAGAGACACAGCTATGGACGCGCGTCAACAGTCTTGATTCTCCATGGTTCCTGGATGACTTGATGACCCTAGTCAGCGAGATCGGCGACACGCTCGACGTGGTGATGATTCCCAAAGTCGAAGGAAGTGAAGATATCCACTTTGTGGATCAGCTGCTCGCTCAACTAGAAGCGCGAGCAGGATTAGATACACCGATCCTTGTGCACGCCATCCTTGAAACGGCTCAAGGAGTGGCCAATGTTGAAGAGATATGTGGCGCAAGTCCGCGCATGCAAGGTCTTTCGCTGGGACCCGCCGATCTCGCTGCAGATCGACGCATGAAAACCACGAGAGTTGGTGGTGGCCATCCTGGTTATTTGGTGCGACAAGACCCTGAGGAGGGCCGAGATGACTCCGAGCGAGCGTCCTATCAGCAAGATCTTTGGCACTACACCCTCGCCCGGATGGTCGACGCTTGCGGTACCTACGGAATCTTGCCCTACTACGGGCCGTTCGGAGATATCGCCGACACAGTCGCGTGCGAAGACCAATTTCGCAACGCGTATTTACTTGGCTGTGTTGGTGCCTGGAGCCTTCATCCAGTGCAAATTGAGATAGCCAAGAAGGTGTTTAGCCCCGAACCCTCCGAAGTCGCGTGGGCCATGAGAGTGATCGAAGAAATGGGAGACGGTACCGGAGCGGTGATGATCGACGGAAAAATGCAGGATGACGCGACTGTTAAGCAGTGCCACGTCGTCGTCAACCTTGCACGTCAACTGGCCGCAAAGGACACGGACCTCGCAACTACCTACGGGTTCTGACTGACACTGTCCGAACCGCTCGATTCTAGGAGATGTAGATGAGCGCTAGCTATCGACCCAGACGTTCGGTCCTTTACATGCCAGCGGCTAATGAACGCGCCCTCGAAAAGGCGAAGGAAATACAGGCTGACGCGTTGATCTTCGACTTGGAGGATGCGGTATCGCCGGAGAGTAAAGAAGTGGCCCGCGCACAAGCCTGTGCAGCGGTGTCCTCCGCTGAATATGGCAATCGTGAATTGACGATCCGATGCAACGGACTTGAGACCCCATGGGGAGTGGACGATATCCTGGCCGCCGCCTCTGCAGCGCCCGCAGCGGTTGTAATACCCAAAGTTGACGGGCCTGAATATCTCGACAGGGTTTCATCTCTGTTGGACGAAGGCGGAGCTCCTGCTTCAACTCGAATTTGGGCGATGGTTGAAACTCCATCCGGACTTCTGGAAGTCGACCAAATTGCTCGACACGAACGAATGGAAGTCATGGTGATGGGCACCAACGACATGGCCAAGGAGTTGCGAGCAACGATTACCCCTGACCGTCAAGCCCTGCTTCCGCATCTCGCCAGATGTCTGGTCTCGGTGAGAGCCGCCGACAAAGGAATTCTCGATGGTGTCTACAACGACATTCAAGATGACACCGGCTTCGCCTCGGTATGTCTTCAAGGAGCACAAATGGGGTTCGATGGAAAGACTCTCATCCATCCGAGCCAAGTCGCCCCAACCAACGAGATTTTTGCGCCAAGTTTGGATGAACTCGACTTCCACCGGCGCGTCATCGAAGAATTCGAAACCGCTCAAAAAGAGGGCCGCGGCGTACTCACAATCGACGGAAAAATGATTGAAAATCTACATGTCGACGAAGCCCGCCGAGTCTTGGCGGTAGCTGAAGCGATTGCAGCGCTTTAAATCACTTGTTGAGTCAGAACTCGTGTGATGTTGGCGCGAAGCGCGACAATAGAAACATGCCCATGCGGACGAACTGCCGTCATTACGAGACTCGCTCCTACGCCAACGGTGAAACAGTAAGAAAATGCAATCTCGACCTCGCCCCTGAAGCCCCGTGGCGTTGCCCCGAAAGTTGCCCCGAATATTTGCCACGAAGAATCGACGTGGCTTGGGACCACGGAACGCTGGGAGTACAAGACTTTGCGGAGGAGCCCGACAGCCTGGGCGAAGATGACTCCATAGCCGCCTTGCTCGACGCGGCCGAGGACATAGTGAACGCAGCCGGTCCGGACATTTTGACCGAAATCGAGGCAGAGCAACGCGGAAAGAAACGACGCCGACCCCGGATGGGGAAGAAAACCAGAGCCAAGAAGCGAAAGAAGGGCAGAAAACGCTGAGGCTCGGACCTAGGGGATTTCTCCTATCCGGATAGGTAGAATTACCCGCTGTGACGGCGAATCAACGCAGCCCTTTCAAACCAGGTAACGGGGCTGAACTGGTGGGTTCCTCAGCTTTCCAAAAACGACGCACCGCGGCCGAAGAAAAAGCTCGCGAAGCCGGATTACCGTCCTTTGAGGAAGAGCTTTGGCGGTACACGCCGATAGCGGACCTGGACCTCTCGAAATATCGACTCGAAGCCCCAGGTGGCGCTGTTTTCGAATCCGGCCTAACTCAAGGTCTTGACGAACACGCTGCAGCGGTGATTCACATCGTTGACGGTCAACTGGTGTCGCTTTCAGTCACTGACGAGGCGTTAAGCGTTCACACCAACGGAGCCGAATTTGAAGACCTGATCGGTTCCGTTATGCAAACCGGCACAGACGTATTTTCCGATTACAACCTGGCATATTGCAGCGCCCCGATCGTCATCCACGTTGCTCCCAACGCGGTCGTCAAGAATCCAGTCCTGATTCGCCAGCACACCACAACCGACAGTTTGGTCTGGTTCCCTCGGGTACTTGTATACGCAGGTGAAAATTCCGAGGCAACGATCATCGAACACCAAAGCAGCCCAGACATCGAAGCGTTGGTTTGTCCTGTCAACGAGCTCAAGATAAACCAAGCGGCGCGACTCCAGTATCTCACGGTGCAAGAACACGGGCAGCGCTTATGGCAAATCGCAACGCAAACGGCAGAGATTGATCGGGACGCTCATCTCGCTGTGACTCAGATAGCGCTTGGCGGCGGATATGCCCGAGCGAGAGTCGATACCAAGATGATCGGCCAAGGTTCATCGGGTGACATCAGTGCCGTGTACTTCGGTTGCGCCGACACCCAGTACGACTTCAGGACCTTTCAGCAACATCAGGCACCCCACACGAACTCCAACCTCCTATTCAAGGGCGTTGTCGATGACCGAAGTAGAGCGATCTATACCGGCCTTATCAGGATCGAACCCGATGCCGCCGACGTAAACGCATACCAGACCAACCGCACGCTCAAACTTTCTGACGAAGCCTGGGCGGAGTCAGTGCCGAATCTTGAAATCGAGAATAATGACGTCCGATGTAGCCACGCATCCGCCGTTGGGCCCGTCGACGAAGACCAACGCTTTTACTTAGAGAGTCGCGGGGTGCCGCGAGGGACTGCTGAAGCCTTGGTCGTACGAGGGTTTTTTGGTGAGGTACTAGACAAGATTCCCGTGGCGAGTGTCGCCAACGCTGTCAATTCTCGTATTGGTCAATTGTTGGCCCTCGACGGACAAGACAATCGATCATGACCATCGTGTGTCGCTCCGACGACCTAATGCATGGCGAAGCTCAACGCTTTGACGTAGAAGGACACCGGATCGCCGTAGTGCGGATTGGGGACAACGTTCACGCGGTAGCTGATCGATGCAGTCACGCGAACTATTCGCTTTCTGAAGGAGTCGTCTGGACAGACGAATGCGCGATCGAATGCCCCAAACATTTCTCGAAGTTCAATTTGAGAACTGGAACGCCCGACGTCTTTCCAGCCACGCAGCCGATCACGGTTTACGAGGCGCGCGTATTGGATGGCGAAGTCATCGTGGACTTGCCGTGACCACGCTTTCGATCAAGAACCTCGGCGTCAAAGTCGGAGAGCAACAGATCCTCCACGGGGTGAATCTGAACGTGTCCTCAGGACAAGTCCACGCCGTGATGGGTCCCAACGGATCAGGTAAGAGCACTCTTGCCAACGTAATCATGGGGAAACCGGGCTATCAGGTCACCAGTGGTTCGATCACACTCGATGCACAGGATCTGTTGTCCGCTCCCACGTGGGTGCGCGCTCAGGCTGGGCTGTTTCTCGCCATGCAATATCCGACGGAGGTGCCCGGAGTCTCTTTGCGCGAAACACTCGAATTGGCATTGCAGGCGCGAGGGTTAGAAAATATTGACACCGGATCTCGATTAGTCGAAGAAGCCGGTCGTATCGGTCTAAGCACTCAACTCCTTGACCGGGCCGTAAATGTGGATCTGTCCGGCGGGGAGAAAAAGCGGAATGAGACAGCTCAACTCGCCGTTCTAAATCCACAGATAGCGGTCTTAGACGAACTAGATAGCGGACTTGACATTGATGCCCTGCGAGCCTGCGCTGAGCGCATCGAACAACTGACCGGAGCCGGTCTAGGTGTCCTTTGCATCACCCATTACCATCGCCTGCTCGACTATTTGCCTGCGGACCAAGTGCACATCCTGATCGATGGACACATCGTTGAGAGTGGGGGACCAGAACTAGCGCAGGAGCTTGAGTCTGACGGTTACGCGCGTTTCTTGCCGTCAGATGGCGAGTCCGACGGCGTGGAGGTGGCCATCGGAGGTCTTGGAGCTTCGAACCAGGCGCCCAGGCCCGACGCCGATGACCCATTCTCCGACCCACTCGCCTGAGCATTTTTTCTTTATCGAACTAATGACCGTAGTTAAACTGATCTCATTCCGTCCGGCTTAAACAGCACTGGGGAGACGCAACATGGAGCGCCACCTGCTCAAGGCCGAAGAGATCGACACGTTTTTGAAAGAGCAACCGGAGTGGTGTTTTTCTGTTGATTCCCTCACGCGAACTTACCAATTCGCAGATTTTGTGACCGCATTCGCATTCATGTCGGCCGTAGCGACGCATTGTGAATGTCTTAACCACCACCCTGACTGGTCCAATGTTTATGGAGTGGTGAAAGTTCGTTTAACTACTCACGATCGCGGTGGAGTGACCTCACTTGACACGGGGCTAGCTCAGATCATGGAAGACCTAGCGAATGGTTGACTTTCGGCGCATTCTCTTTCGGATATACCGGGGCTGGATGTTGCGAAGACCAGCGCGACTTACCGTAGGAGTGCGTGCGCTGGTAGTTGACGACGAAAATCGCATTTGTCTCGTCCGACATAGCTACCGC
>Ga0163108_10001324_pt1 | contig 18135 bp, 19 predicted proteins | sample Fk1155metaG_FD_109644 | JGI IMG/M metagenome (GOLD analysis project Ga0163108, IMG submission 109644) | Marine microbial communities from the Central Pacific Ocean - Fk160115 155m metaG | ecosystem: Environmental > Aquatic > Marine > Oceanic > Photic zone | place: The Central Pacific Ocean...
AATCAAAATCATAACCAGGTGTGCAAGAGACTCCCACCTTATCCAACAATTCTAATGCTAAACTTTTAGAATCATTAGTAATTTTACTAACATCCAAATATAGATAAAATGCTCCATCCGCAGGTGAAAAGTTTGTTAATCCTACATTGGCAAACTCTTTTACAAGTAAATCTCTATTTTTTTTATAAATTAAAACATTTTTTTCTAAAATAGAATTATCATCTAAGACTTTTAATGCAATTAATTGAGATAAATTTGGAGGACATAAAAATAAAGACATAGAAAGTTTTTCTATAACATCTATATATTCTTTTGAAGCTACTATCCATCCTAATCTCCATCCCGTCATATTAAAATATTTAGAAAATGAATTTATTACAATACTATTTTTATTATGAGAAAACATAGTGTCTGATTTTTTTTCATATTCAATTCCATGATAAATTTCATCTGAAATAATTCTTATATTATTTTCTATACACCATTTTGCTATCAATATCATTTCACTTTTTTCTATTATACTACCAGTAGGATTTGCTGGCGAGGCAATAATAATTCCATTAATCTTATTTTGAATTCTTTTTAATTCCTTTAAAGTGGGTTGAAAGCTATGCTCCACCTCTCCTTTAATATATATTGTATTTAAACCTAAAGATTTTAATGTATTTACATATGCAGGATAGTACGGTGTCATTATGGCTACATTATCTCCCACATCAAACATTGCTATTAAAGATAAAATAAAAGCTCCAGAAGCTCCAGCTGTTAAAGCTACATTTGATGAATCTATTTTAGTCCCATACCATCTCTTATAATGTTGAGCAATTTTTTCTCTTAATAGTGGTATACCTATTGACTCTGTATATCCTATATTTTCATTTTCTATTAAACCTTGAATATATTTTATTAAATAATTTGGAGTTTTAATACCCGGTTCTCCAACATCCATATTAATTATGCTTTTATCTTTTAATTTTTTTTGATTAGCCTTGGTAAGCATATCTATTGCCAAAAATGGCTTTATTACAGAGCGTTTTGATAGAAAATTAGTCATATAATAATCTTTCTAATTAAAAAAAAAAACTTATACTATATTTAATTCTACTGTTTATTTATATTAATAAATAATAAACTATAAGGATTAATATGTTTAATAAAATAATCCAAATATTAAAAATAAACATTATCTTCAGTAAAAAAATATTAATTTACTTAATTTTATTTACCTTCACCATAATTGCCCCAAGTTATGCACAAAATTTGAATTTAATTCAAGATGCTGAAATTGAAACAACCTTATTAAAATGGATAAAGCCCATACTTATAAAAGCAAAATTAAATCCAGAATCTATTAAAATCTTTATAGTTAATGATGATTCTATAAATGCTTTCGTAGCTGGTGGACAAAATATATTCATAAATACAGGACTTATTACCAAAGCAAATGATCATAATGCTCTTATAGGAGTGATGGCACATGAAATTGGACATATATCTGGAGGACACCTTATAAAAACCAATAAAGCTATTAATAGAGCTCAAAATACAGCAATAATTGCTACTATAATAACTGCAGGACTAATGGCAATATCACATGCAAATGATACTGATATTAAAGGAATTTCTAAACTAGCTACAATAGGACCTTCTTTAGCAGAAAGAAATTTTTTTAAATTTTCTAGAGATAATGAAAAATTTGCTGATTCTGCAGCTATAAGGTATTTAAGAGAAGTAAATAGGCCCTTAACTCCTTTAGCTAACTTATTAAATGAAATAGGAAAACAAGAATTACTCCACGAAAATAGACAAGATCCTTATTTGAGAACTCACCCTATATTCAAAGAAAGAATTAACCATATATTTAATGAAGCTAATATTAATAATGAAAAATCTATTGTTATTCCAAAATCTGAAAAAATAGAATATAAGAGAATAGTCGCGAAAATTGTAGCCTTTACTACAGCGCCTGGAAAAACCTTATTATTATATCCAAAAAATAACCTTTCAATTGAAGCTAGATACGCTAGAGCTATCGCTTACCTTAGACTCTCAAATTTTAAAAAAGGCACTAAAGAAATATCAACTCTAATAAAAGAAAATAATAATGACCCATTTTTTCCAGAACTATTAGGGCAAATGTTATTTGAAAATGGAAAAATTTATGAATCAATTAAAATGTATAAAAAATCTAATCAACTGTTACCTAATAATCCAATTATTTTATTAGCTTTATCAAAATCACAAGTAGAATATGGAGAAAAAAAAGAAGTAAATAATGCAAAAACAAATTTAAAAAAAATATTACAAAATTATCCTAAAAATATTGCAGCATGGCAATTATTGTCTATAACAGAGGCCAGATTAAATAATATAGAATTAGCACAATTATCTTCAGCCGAAGCATACTTTTTACTAAATGACTATAATCTTGCTATAAACTTTGCAAAAAAATCTAGAATACTATTTGAAAAGAACAGTCCTAATGATATAAGAGCTCAAGATATAATTTTTTTTTCAAATGAACGTATAAAATTATTACAACAAAAAGATTAATAGGTAAAAATGATTAATAAAAAGTATATATTTATAATTTTATATTCATTAATAATAAATAATATGTTTTTTATGCATACTTCTGCTGAAGATAGCTTATCAAAAGAAGAAATAGAAAAAATAATTCATGAATATATAATGGAAAACCCAGAAATTATTCTTAAATCTGTAGATAATTTAAGAAAAGAAATGGAAAAATCTTCTATAGAAAATGACAATTATTTAAAAAAAGAATTTAAAAATTTTGCCAATCAAGATAATATACCTACCTTCGGAAATAAAAATGCAAAAGTCATAATAGTGGAATTCGTTGACTATAATTGTGGTTACTGTAAAAAATCATTAGATGCTATTATAGTTCTTTTAGAATCTAATTTAGATTTAAAAATTTCATTCAGAGATTATCCAATTTTATCTGCCTCAAGCAGATTAGCAGCTAAAGCAGCACTTGCAGCCCATTATCAAAATAAGTATTTTCAATTACATTCAAAATTACTTTCTCTACGTGAAAGACCAACTGAAGAAATAATATTTAAAATAGCCAAGAGCATAGAAATTGATGTAGATAAATTAAAAGTAGATATGCAAAATCCAAAAATAGATTTGATAATTCAAGAAAATGAATCTCTAGCTAGAAAATTAAATATTAGGGGCACTCCTACATTTATAATAAATGGAAAATTATATGCAGGCGCACTTGAATTAGATAAATTAAAATCTATTATTGATAATGCTTTATCAAAAAGTTAATTAAAAATTTAACAAACTAAATTATTTTTAATAAAATTTAAATAAATTTAAATAATAGAAAGAAAAAAATGTTAAGTAACTTAGGCACATTAATTATCACTATTTTTTTTGGCAATAAAGTTGGTCAAGACGAATTTAATAATAAATATTATTACTCAAAAAACAATACAAAAAGATGGGTAATTTATTTTAAACAAAATGACGCATCTTCCGTTCCGCCAGAATGGCAGGCTTGGTTAACGCAAACTAAAAATAAACCTCCATCAAATACTAATAAAAAGCATGATTGGTTAATTTCTCATAAACAAAATACTGTTAAAAATATAAATAATAATTATGCTAATAATGATCAATTAAGTAATTTAATATATAAACCTTGGAAACCAAAATAAAAAAAGGGATAAAAATTGAGTAATAAAAGTAATTCATTTCTTCCAAAAACTTGGAAAAGCCCCCTAGAAGGCTCTATTTCTTGCACTGAGAAAATTAAGCTATTAAATGAAAATGTAATAGAAATTAAAAGAATGGCTGATGATGCAATTGAAGACGCTATACTTATGGGAGCAGATCCTAAACAAGTTATTGATATTTTAAAGAAATCATTTGAAAAGTATGATAGTTAAACATTGCATATAAAATATATACTTATAAATTTAACTATTTGCTATTTTTTTTGTTATTCAGTTTTAGCATCTGATTTTTCTCATATAAAAATCAAGTTAATTAATAAAATAACTGGAAAAAATTATATATATACTGGTAAATTAGAAGAAAACTTCAAACATAAAAATTTAGAAATAACAGTAAATAAATGCATAAAAAATAAAGAATTCGCAGCATTTATTATTATAAATCAAAGAATAAAAAAAAGAACTTTATTTAAAGCATGGGTTTTATCTGAAAATTTAAGTATATCTCAATTTTTACATCCTATATATGCAATAAAACTAATCAATTGTGAATAAACTTATTTAAAATTCTTAATTTTAGGATAAGAAGACTCACCTAAAGCTCCAACTGGAGAAATTTTATAAAAATCAGCTTTAATTTTCAAAGCATCATTTAACATTTTTAGAAATTCTTTCTGAGAAACTTCAATTGCTCCAAATTTTTTTAAATGGTCGGTAATAAACTGAGTGTCTAAAATAGAAAAGTTTCCTATTTTCAATCTTTCCATTAAATGGAGTAAAGAGATTTTACTTGCCTCAGGAGCAATACTAAACATACTTTCTCCAAAAAATATTCCCCCTAATGAAACTCCGTATAATCCACCCACCAACAAATTATTAGAATAACATTCAACACTATGAGCATAACCTTGATAATGCAAATTTATATATGCATCCATAATACTAGAATTTATCCAAGTATTTTCTCTTTTAGGCCCTATACTTGCACAGCCTTCTATAACACCAATAAAATCTGTATCTACCTTTAACACGTATGTATTGTTATTAATTAATTTTTTTAATTTTCTTCCAATAGTTAATTTTTCAAGATCAATAATACCTCTTTTTTCAGGACTAACCCAAAAGGTATCATTACTATTCTTACCTTTTGCCATAGGAAAAATACCTACCTTATAACCACTTATAATGCTCTCTAAGCTAATTGTTTCATATAACTTATTTTTATTATTCATTATTTATATTTAAAAAATTTTCTAACCACCTAATATCATAATTACCTTTTATAAATTCAGCGGTCTTAATAATTTTCATATGTAAAGGAAGGGTGGTTTTGACTCCTTCTATTACATATTCTGATATAGCCATCTGTAATTTTAATATTGCCTCTTCTCTATTATTAGCATGAACAATTAGTTTTGAAATCAAACTATCATATTGTGACGGTATTCTATAACCTGAATACAAAGCAGAATCAACTCGAACACCCAAACCTCCAGGAGCATGATAATGCTTTAACATACCCGCATTAGGAATAAAGGTTTCTGGGTCTTCTGAATTTATCCTGCACTCTATTGAATGCCCATTAAACTTTATATCTTTTTGCTTTATTGATAATTTTTTACCAGATGCAACATTAATTTGCTCTTTTACTAGATCAATACCAGATATCATTTCAGTTATAGGATGCTCCACTTGTATGCGTGTATTCATTTCAATAAAATAAAATTTACCTTTTTCATACAACATTTCAAAAGTCCCGGCGCCTAAATAACCTAGTTTCTTAACAGCTCTAACTATTATCCTACTTATCTTTACTCTTTCTTTATTGGTTATTGCAGGGCAAGGAGCTTCTTCTAAAACTTTTTGATGACTTCTTTGCAAAGAGCAATCTCTCTCTCCAAGATGAACTACATTTCCATAATTATCAGCAAATAATTGAAACTCTATATGTCTAGGATTAGCTAAATATTTTTCAAGATATACAGTATCATCACCAAAACCTGACTTAGCCTCTGCCCTAGCCATATTCCAAGCCTCTTGAATTTCATTCATATTCTTAGCCACTTTCATCCCTTTGCCACCTCCACCAGCCGCAGCTTTTATTAAAACTGGAAAACCTATAGATTTTGCTACTACTTTTAATTTTTTTAAACTATTTACGGCTCCGTCTGAACCTGGAACTAAAGGAATACCTAGTTTTTCCATGGCTACTCTTGCTGAAACTTTATCTCCCATTACTGAAATATGTTCTGGTTTAGGACCTATAAAAGTAATACCGTGTTCTTCAATTATTTCTGCAAATCTAGCATTTTCTGATAAAAAACCATAACCAGGATGAATTGCATCAGAGCCAGTTACTTCTGCTGCAGCTATAATAGCTGACATATTTAAATAACTCTTTCTAGCAGGCGCCGGCCCAATACAAACACTTTCATCTGCTAACCTAACATGCATAGCATTTTCATCGGCAGTTGAATGAATTGCAACGGTTTGCATTTTCATTTCTCTGCATGCTCTAATAATTCTTAATGCTATTTCACCTCTGTTAGCTATTAAAACTTTTTTAATCACTTTAAATTACTTTAACCTATTTCAATAGAAGCCAAGACTTCATCATATTCCACTGGAACTTCATTTTCTACAATAATTTTTTTAATAACTCCTTTATAAGGAGACTTCACTGGATTCATAGTCTTCATAGCTTCTATAATAAATAATTGATCTCCTTCTTTTACAGATTGCCCAACTGAAATAAATGGTTTAGCATCTGGAGTTGGTGCTAAATAAACTGTGCCTACCATTGGAGACCTAACGGCTCCAGCACTATCTATATTCTCAACTTCTTTATGATTTTTTTTATTACCTTTTGATATTATCTCATGATTTATTATGTCTTTTGAACCAAATTGTCTTGCTACCTTTACAGAATGTCTCCCTTGTGTAACAATAATTTCACTTAAATTATTTTTTTCTAATAGATCCGATAAGTCTTTAATTAACTCTTTATCTAACGAAATTCTACCCATTTAATTCTCCAAAATTAAAAATTATTCTGATTTTATTAAATATATAATTGAATTTAAAGCAACCTCATAACCTATTTCTCCTAACCCACATATACTACCACTAGCTACATATGAAACATACGAATGGTTTCTAAATTTTTCTCTTCCATAAATATTACTCATATGAACTTCTATTATAGGCCCTTTAAATATCTTAAGAGCATCCATAATGGCTATAGAAGTATGAGTATAACCACCTGCATTGATGATAATACCTAAATATTGCTTATAAGCTCTTTGAATACAATCTATTATTTCTCCTTCAATATTACTCTGAAAGCAAGCAACCTTATAATTACTCTCATTACCTATTTTAACTAATTTTTTTTCTATCTCTTTTAAAGTAAAAGTTCCATATATATTCTTTTCTCTATCACCTAAAAGATTAAGATTTGGCCCATTTATAACTAAAATTTTACTTAATTTATTCACAAAAAAGTCCTATAATACCAATTTATAAAACATACATAACATATTTAGTAACATAAATTATATTAAAATAACTAATAAATGATAACATTAAAAAATGAATACATTAAAAATTATAGTTAATGGTGAAAATAAAATAGTTAAAGTAGATAACTTAGATGAACTACTTAAATTTCTAAAAATTGATAAAAAACACATTGCTATTGAAATTAATAGAGAAATAATAAACAAAAATAATTATAAAAATTACAAACTTAAAAATAATGATAAAATAGAAATTATAAATTTTATTGGAGGAGGACAAATATCTAACACAAAAACAGATAATTTTAAATTAGCTAATAAAAATTTTAACTCCAGATTAATAATAGGAAGTGGTAAATTTAAAAACTTTTCTGAAAACCTTGCTGCCTTAAAAGCATCTGGTGCAGAAATTATCACTGTCGCTGTTAGAAGAGTCAATATATCTAAACCAAACATACCTAAAATTATAGACATTATTGACCCTAGAAAATATACTTACCTTCCAAACACAGCAGGATGTTATAATGCTGAAGAAGCTGTTAGAACATTACAATTAGCAAGAGAAGCGGGAGGATGGAATCTAGTAAAACTTGAAATAATAGGAAATAATAAAAATTTATATCCAAATATGATAGAAACTTTGAAGGCTACTAAATTATTAGTAAAAGATAATTTTAAAGTCTTAGTTTATTGTTCTGATGACCCAATCCTTGCTCAAGAATTAGAAAATGAGGGATGTTCAGCAATTATGCCAATAGGGTCTCCAATAGGATCTGGTATAGGTATTCAAAATATATTTAATATAAAAATGATTATTCAACAAAGCAAGATACCCGTAATAGTTGATGCCGGAATTGGAACAGCTTCCGATGCATGTATTGCTATGGAATTAGGCTGTTCAGCTGTATTAGTAAATTCTGCAATAGCACTTGCTAAAAACCCAATATATATGGGAGAATCAATGAAATATGCTGTTAAAGCAGGTAGAAAAGCATATTTATCTGGTAGAATGAAAATTAATGAGTTTGCTATAGAAAGTTCACCAAAAAAAGATTTTTAACCTCTGAAAGGAATTATTATGACACAGATTAATAGACAAGTAATAATGAAAACTAGACCAGTAGGTATGCCTACTTTAGAAAATTTTAAAATAATAGAATCATCCTTACCGGAACTTAGACATGGAGAAGTATTAATTAAAATATTATGGTTGTCTTTAGATCCATATATGAGAGGTAGAATGAGTACAGCAAAAAGTTATGCTGCCTCTCTTAATGAAGAAGATGTTATAGTAGGCGGGGCTGTTGGAAAAATAATAAATTCTAACTCTGAACAATATAAAGAAGGTGACATAGTAGAAGGATTTACTTTAGGTTGGCAAGAATACGCTATTGCTACACCAGCATCTATTAGGAAAATTGATCCCACCCTTGCTTCTATTCAAACAGCAGTAGGTGTACTTGGTATGCCTGGTATGACGGCATTTTTTGGTCTATTACACATAGGTAAGCCCATTCCTGGAGATACAGTAGTAGTTTCAGCTGCATCTGGTGCAGTAGGACAATTAGTTGGCCAAATAGCTAAAATTGCTGGTTGTCATGTTGTAGGTATAGCAGGGGGAAAAGAAAAATGTGATTATATAACTAAAACACTTAATTTTAATGCAGCCATTGATTATAAAAATGAAAATATTGATGAAAAATTATCAGAATATTGCCCTGATGGAGTTAATGTTTATTTTGATAATGTAGGAGGAAAAATTACTGATGCTGTTATTAATCAGCTCGCTAACTATGCTAGAGTAGCAGTTTGTGGAGTAATTTCTCAATATAATTTAACAAAACCTGAGTCAGGATTAAGAACTCATCGATCAATGTTAACTAACCAAGCAACAACAGAAGGGTTTCTTGTTTTTCAATTTGCTCAAAAATACCATATAGCTATTAAAAGAATGGCAAAATGGATAAAAGAAGAAAAAATTATATATAAAGAAGATATTATTGAAGGATTAGAAAACGCACCAGATGCTTTTATAGGTTTAATGAATGGGAAAAATTTTGGTAAATTATTAATAAAAGTTTCTGAGTAATTTATTCTTCTCTTTTAAGTTTATTAATTTTTAAAGCCAATTCCTTTAATTGATTATCATCTATATTTGAAGGAGCATTCATTAATAAGTCTTGTGCCTGTTGGTTCATAGGAAACATTATAACCTCTCTGATATTAGGTTCATTAGCAAGTAACATTATAATTCTATCAATTCCAGGTGCTACTCCTCCGTGTGGAGGGGCTCCATATTTAAAGGCATTATAAAGAGCACCAAAACGCACTTTTAACTCCTCCTTATCATACCCAGCTATGCTAAAAGCCTTTTCCATTATCTCTGTTTTGTGATTTCTAATTGCACCAGAAGACAACTCTATTCCATTACATATAATATCATATTGCCATGCAAGAATATCCAATGGTTCTTTTGTCTCAAGACTTTCCATCCCACCTTGCGGCATAGAAAAAGGATTGTGACTAAAGATAATCTTATCTGTTTTTTCATCTAATTCATACATTGGAAAATCAATAGTCCAACAAAATTTATATACATTTTTTTCAATAAGATCTAATTCTTCCGCTATTCTCATTCTAGCTTTCCCGGCGAATGATGATGCCTCTTCCTCTTTATTACATATAAAAAATAATGCATCTCCATCGTTAGAACCTGCAATGTTTTTCATACTTCCTATGCTTGAAGGACTTAAAAACTTTGCTATAGGACCTTTAGCTTCGCTACTAGAAAATAAAATATAACCTAACCCAGGTTGCCCCTGCTCTTGTGCCCAAGAATTTAACTTATCAAAAAATGATCTAGGTTTTTCAACAACGGAAGGAACATTTATAGCCCTTACTACTGCACCTTTTTCTATTTGACTTAAAAAAGCCTTAAAAGTGACACCATCCTTTAAAAAAGATTCTGTTACATCACATATTTCTAGAGGATTTCTTAAATCAGGTTTATCAGTTCCATATTTTAATAAAGCATCTTTATATTTTATTCTGGGAAATGGAATATTAGTAATATCCCAATTGGAAAATTCTTTAAATAGTCCATAAAGTACTGGCTCTATAACATTAAAAACATCATCTTGTGTAGCAAAAGACATCTCCATATCTAATTGATAGAACTCTCCAGGGCTTCTGTCAGCCCTAGCATCTTCATCCCTAAAGCATGGAGCTATTTGAAAATACTTATCAAAACCTGAAGCCATTATTAATTGTTTAAACTGCTGAGGAGCTTGTGGTAAAGCATAAAATTTACCTTGATTAAGTCTAGAAGGCACCAAAAAGTCCCTTGCTCCTTCTGGCGAAGATGCAGTTAAGATGGGGGTTTGAAATTCATAAAAACCTTTCTCAATCATTCTTTTTCTAATTGAATCAATAATTTTTGATCTTAAGATCATATTCTCTTGCATCTTAGTTCGTCTTAAATCTAAAAATCTATTTTTTAGCCTCTGTTCTTCCCCTAAATCATGTTCTCCTGAAACAGGCATAGGTAAAATATCAGACGAAGATTCAACATTAAATTGTTTTATATTTACTTCTATTTCACCTGTTTTGAGTTTCTTATTAATAAGATCATCTGAACGCTTAATTACATTTCCTTCCACTGTAATAACACTTTCAAGCTTTACTTGTTCACAACTATTAAAAAACTCATTATTATTATCTACTACTAACTGAATAAGACCAAAATGATCACGTAAATCTATAAATAATAAACCACCGTGATCCCTTTTTCTATCTACCCAACCAGATAATTTTACGTCCTCACCTATATTATTAGATGATAACTCTCCGCAATTATGTGAACGATAAAGATGCATAATATTATCCTTACTCTTATAATTTTATTAGTTCAATATATATATTATTAATCTTTTAGAGAAAATAAAAAATAATATAAATCAAAATATTTACTTTTATTGATAACTAACAAATCTAATGTTACTTTTATAAAATGGTACTTATAACAACCTCAAATGAAATTGCAAATCTCTACAACAAATTAAAAAACGAAAAATTTATTTGTGTGGATACAGAATTTATTAGAGAAAAATATTATTATCCTAAATTATGCTTAATACAAATAGGAGATTCTAAAGGAAATGGATGGGCAATAGATCCTTTAATAAAGAATATTAATTTAAAACCTATATATAAGCTTTTGACAAAAACAAATATAATAAAAGTATTCCATTCTCCTAGACAAGACTTTGAAATTATCTTTAATTTAATTAACAAAGTTCCTGAGCCAATATTTGATACACAATCAGCTGCAATGGCGTGCGGCTATGGAGATTCTGTTAGCTATGAAAATTTGGTAAAGAATATTGTAGGACAAAAAATAGATAAAAGTATTAGATTTACAAATTGGGAAAAAAGACCTTTATCAAATAAACAAATTAAATATGCTATATCTGATGTAACACATCTATCTAAAATATATTTAAATTTAGTAAAAATAATTAAAAAAAATAATCGGATTGAGTGGATAAAAGAAGAATTAGAAAATTTTAAAAATAAAAATTTATATACTACTAAGCCTTATGATGCATGGAAAAAAATTAAATTTAATCATAACAATTTAAATACTTTATCTATAGTAAGAGAAATAAGTGCCTCAAGAGAGAAACTGGCTCAAAAATTAAATATTCCTAAAAGTAAAATTATTAGAGACGATATAATTTTAAAAATTGCAAAAAACCCGCCTAATTCTATTGAAAACTTTAAATATTTAAGAGGAGTTAACTTAAGCAATATAGATAATAATATAAAATTAATAATATTAAAAAGTATTAATATTGCTAAAAGCAAGAAAATTTCTATTAATAATAAAAATAATAACAATACTAAAGTTTCTAAAGCCTTATTAGAAGTATTAAAAATTATTCTTTTAAATTCAGCAGAAAAAAATAATATATCAAGCCTTTTAATAGCCAATAAAGATGATATTAAAAATATAGCTATAGGTAAAAGAAATATAAAATCACTTAAAGGATGGAGATATCAAATATTTGGTTCATCAGCATTAAAATTCATTGAAGGAAAAGCTTCAATAAAAAACATTAATGGAAAATTAATAATAGAGTAAAACTAAAAATACCAGTTATATTTAATATGTTCCTGGATATGCTCCACCATCTAAAAGTAAATTTTGACCAGTTATATAACCTGCATGAATGCTACACAAAAAAGCACAAGCAGCTCCAAATTCTTCGGGAGTACCAAAACGACCTGAAGGATTTTGTAAAGCTCTAGTATTTCTAATTTCTTCTACACTTTTGCCTGTCTTCTCCGATACAAATTTAAATCCACTCCTTAATCTATCGGTATCAAATGGCCCAGGTAAAATATTATTAATCGTTACATTATTAATAACCGTTTTTCTTGCTACTCCTGCTACAAATCCAGTTAAACCACTCCGCGCACCATTTGACAAACCTAATATATCAATAGGAGCTTTAACAGAACTAGATGTAATATTAATTATTCTTCCAAATTTTCTATTTACCATACCATCCACATATGCTTTTATTAATTCAATAGGTGTAAACATATTTGCAATACAAGCACTCATCCAATCGTCTCTATCCCAATCCCTAAAGTCTCCGGGAGGTGGCCCGCCTGCATTATTTACTAAAATATCAGGTTCTGAACATATCTCTAATAATTGACTTTGGGAATCTTGAGCTGTTATATCTGCACAATATTCTTTAACATCCACCCCATATAATTTTCTTATTTCATAAGCCGTGTTAGATAAAGCTTTCTCATCTCTACCATTAATTATTACATTAACTCCTTCAGCAGCTAGCGCCATAGCACAACCTTTTCCTAAACCTCTACTAGAAGCACAAATAATTGCTGTTTTACCTTTTAAACCCATATCCATTAATATTCTCCCAATTATTATTACTTAATAAATTTCTTCACAAAAGGTATAGTTATTTTCCTTGATTTTTCTACAGATTTTAAATCAATTTTAGATACAAGATCATATATTGAATCAAAAGATCTATCTACTCTTTTTAATAAAAATTCAACAACCTCTTTATCTATTTTTACACCTCTATCAAAAAATTGCTTTATAATTATATTAGTCAATAAAATATCATCGGGAAAATTTATATTTACAGATGGCAAGGATAATAATCTAGACTTTAAATCTAACAATTTAAAATTCATTGAAGTTATAGGAATATTTGAAGTAATCATTATTTTATTATTATTCTCAACAATCATGTTATATAAATGAAACAGTGCATTTTCTGACTTTAAGAGTTCTAAATCTTCAATTATTAAACACTTTATTTTAAATAATTTAGCTATGCTATTTTTATTAATATCTTTAGCAAGTACTATTGTTCCTTTAGATACTCCTTTTAAAACTTCTACTAAATGACTTTTTCCAGAACCTCTTTTTCCAATAACTATTAATCCTAAAGAAGGCCAATTAGGCCACATATCAATCCAATTTACAGCTTCTGTATTAGCTTTACTTACATAATAATCATTTCTGCCCATCGCTGGAAGACTTCTTAAGTCCAATATTAATTGCTCATTTATAAACATACAAAAGTCTCTATTTTTTAGAATCAAAAATTATAGAACATAAAACGGCTGTTAAAGGAATAGCTAATAATATCCCTATAAAACCAAAGGCTGCACCAGAAGCAATAATTGCAAACATACTTAACAAAGGATGCAATCCTATATTTCGAGAAATATACCTAGGTGATAAAACATAGCTTTCTAAAAGCTGACCTATAATAAAAATGAATAAAACATAAATTACTAAGTTTATAGTACCAAACTGAATCAAAGCAAAAGAAATAGATATTAAAAAACCTACTACGAACCCTACATAAGGAATAAATGACAAAATCCCTATAAGCATACCTATACTAAAACTTCCCTCTATTTGAAGCAAAGTTAATGTAATAGAATAATAGAGCACTAATAAAAAAGCTACTATTAATTGACCTCTAAAAAAAGAAGATAAAACTTTATTAATTTTAATAATTCTAGGATTAATTTGAGAAATTATATTTTTTGATAAGTTTTTATTAAGATAATTAAGTATTTTATTCCAATCATTTAATACATAAAATACTACAATAGGCGTAATAAAAACTAATCCTATTAGATTAATTATAGCAATCGATTTATTAACAGAGATAGTTAAAAATTCAACTAAATATTTTATTAAATCTCCACTTTTATTAGAAATAAAGTTTGAAATATACTTTGAATACTCTTCTTTTTCAAGAAAACCTATATTACTAGTATAGTCAATCAAATAAAAATTCAATTTATCAAATATATAAGGTAATTTTTTTATAATAATTTCTAATTGGTCTATCAATATTGGAATTAAAAATAGAAAAGAACTAAAACAAAAAACTAAAGATAATAATAATACTATTAAAACAGATAATAAATGATTTATTCCGGTTTTTTCCATTTTCACAACTAATGGATTCAAAATATAAGCTATAATAATGCCAATAATAAAAGGCAGCAACACTTCAGAAGCCAATACCAAAAACACTAATAAAGAAATTAGGAAAAATATCAATAAGTAACTTTTTTTATACAATCATAAACTCCAACATAAACATTACTCTATAACAAGTATAGATTGCTTTTTTGTAATATTTTTTTTTATAACCTCAGAATTATTAACTATTATGTTATTCTGAGACATAACATAAATATCATATTCATTGTTAAAATTCTTCTGAAGCCCTAACTTACTACTATTAAATATATTAAATAAATCGGATTCATTATTTATTGATATTATAGTATCTATTATAGCATTATCTATAGTTAAAGATTTTACCTTATAATCTATTATTTCTTCCATATTATTAATTTTGTTTTGAATAATAAGCCAACTTTTATAATCTGAAAATTTTGCATACAATCTTATATTAAATCTATTAACTATATAATGCTGTTCAAAATATTTTGTAACTTCTTCTGAAACTATATTTTTACACTTCTTAATAAAAGAATTTATGTTTTCATTTTTTGATGAAATTAATACTGTATTATCCATAAAATTAATCAAATTTTTATTTATTATTAAATGAGCCCCATATTCAGCTTCATAAACTCCACTTGATTTGCCAATTACCTTAATAAAAGGAATAAAAATATTATTTAAATTATACCTTTCAGAAAAATTATATACTTTATCTATATTTAATTTATATAAATCATCATAAAATATGTAAGTTAAATCATCAACATCCCCATTAGGAAAAATAAAATTTTTATAATATTTATTTTGTAATTTTGCTTGCCATAATTCACCCCATAAATTAGGCCCATCCCATAAATACTTCTTTTCATTAAATTCCATAATAGGTATAATCAAAATATTGGTCATACTTTTTTCAAAATAAAAAATATTATTTTTAGATAACCAATTTTTAATTTTAATTAAATCATAAAAAATAGAAAACTCAGCTCGATAACTAAAATTAGAGTATTTTTCATGATGAATTTTATACCCATTAACAAAATTTTTAAAAAACCCTTTTTGCTCATCAATAGTATTTAACATATTCTCTATGTTCTCAAAATCACTTCCATTTAACTTCCAAGAAAGTAACCTTTTAAAGCCTACAACTATAGCCTTGTTTGTAGCCAAACCTCTTGCTGTACCAATTTTTTCTGAAACAATATCTACAGAAATATTATTAATTATATAAAAATCTTCAGCTTTAGTAGCTATATCAAATAATAAAAATAATAATACTAGACCATAATATTGATATAATTTCAGTATATTTTTTAACATTAATAAACCATTACATTGCAAAACTTTTAATTTAAAGTATCGTCATGTTAGAATATTTAAATATAGGATCATAATCAACCATGTCTAAAATAAAAACAAATAAATCTTCAAATAAACTGACCTATAAAGATGCTGGCGTAAATATTGAAAAAGGAAATAAATTTATAAAAACAATTAAGCCTATAGTAAATAATACTTTTAGAAAAGGTGTTATGGGCAATATAGGAGGGTTTGGAGGGCTATTTAATTTATCTCAATTTAAATATAAAAGTCCTATATTAGTTTCTGCAACAGATGGCGTAGGAACTAAATTAATTATAGCTGAAGAAATGAATAAATTTGACACAATAGGAATAGATTTAGTAGCAATGTGTGTAAATGATATTATTGTTCAAGGAGCTGAACCTTTATTTTTCTTGGACTATTTAGCCACAGATAAACTTAGTATAAAAAAAGCAAAATCAATTATTAAAGGCATTGTATGTGGATTAAAAAAATCAAACTGTGCCTTAATAGGTGGAGAAACAGCAGAACTCCCCGATATATATAATAATAATTTTGACTTAGCAGGTTTTGCATTAGGGATAGTGGATAAGAAAAATATTTTACCTAAAAGCAATTTAAAACCTGGAGATATTATTATTGGTCTAAAAAGCTCTGGAATACATTCGAATGGTTTTTCTTTAGTAAGAAAAATATTAAAAGAGCAAAAAATTAATTTGAAAGATAAAATTAAAAGTTTTTCTAAAACTTCTATTGGTTATCATTTACTTACTCCTACTAAAATATATGTAAAACCTATATTAAAACAACATTCATTAAATAATATTAAAGCATGCGCGCATATCACTGGAGGAGGCTTAATTGATAATCTGCCTAGAATTATTCCTAAAAATTTGTCTGCTATCATTCATGGTGAAAATATAAAACCTAATTATATTTTTAATTGGCTTAAAAAATTAGGCAACGTTAGCACCAACGAAATGTTAAAAACTTTTAATTGTGGAATAGGAATGTGTTTGATAATTAACAAAAATAATACAAAAAAAATTATTAAAACCCTTCAAGAATCTGGAGAAGAAGCTTTTATAATAGGTCATTTAGAAAATAATAAAAAACATCAAAAACTTATAATAAATAACAAAAATAAAATTTGGGATAATTTATAAACTATCCTACAATTTCACTCTTATTAAAAAAGAAATTTATTTCTATCGTGGCGTTTTCTTCACTATCTGAACCATGAACTGAATTTGCTTCTATGGATTCTGCAAATTGAGCTCTTATAGTACCCGATTTTGCTTCATTGGGGTTTGTTGCGCCCATTATACCTCTATATTTTGATATAGCATCTTCACCCTCTAGAATTTGAACTACGATAGGGCCAGAAGTAATAAAATTTACTAAATCTAAAAAAAAAGGTCTTTCTTTATGAACTCCATAAAAATCTTCTGCTTGTTCTTTCGACAGTAAAATTCTTTTTTGAGCTATAATTTTAAGATTTGATTCTTCTATAATTGCGTTTATTTTACCAGTTAGAGAACGCTTAATAGCATCTGGTTTAATTATTGATAACGTTCTTTCCATAGTCATGAAAATGCTCCTTAATATATTTTTATTATTATTCAATAAAATTTTGAATATAGCTATTCAATAACCTTACTCCAAAAGCTGTTCCTCCTTTAGGATACAAATCAGATGACATCTTCGCCCATGTTACCCCAGCAATATCTAAATGCGCCCATGGAATATCTTGAACAAACTGTTGTATAAACTTAGCCCCTGCTGTTGAACCAGCTCCTCTTCCTGAACCTACATTATGCATATCTGCTATAGCAGATTTAATATCGTCATTATATTCATCACCCACCGGCATTCTCCATATTCTTTCACCAGTTTTTTCTCCACAACTAAATAAATTATCTGCTAATTCATCATTATTGCTGAATAAACCAGCTCTTTGTGGACCAAGACTTATAATTATTGCACCAGTAAGAGTTGCTAAATCTATAATCTTTTTAGGTTTAAACTTTTTAATTGC
>Ga0163108_10001327_pt1 | contig 18119 bp, 9 predicted proteins | sample Fk1155metaG_FD_109644 | JGI IMG/M metagenome (GOLD analysis project Ga0163108, IMG submission 109644) | Marine microbial communities from the Central Pacific Ocean - Fk160115 155m metaG | ecosystem: Environmental > Aquatic > Marine > Oceanic > Photic zone | place: The Central Pacific Ocean...
AGCCTCTCCCTGCCCAGGGGGAGGCTTTTTTTTGCTGGCTCCACAACGCCACTGGCAACTGTTACACTTGGTCTATAGCCATGACCTTCAAAGCCCCGGATTATTACCAGTTGGATGAGCTCTATTCTGATGAGGAATTGCTCGTACGGTCCAGTGTACGGAAATTTGTCGAAGAGCGGGCGCTTCCGCTTCTTCCTGCCTGCTTCGAGGAAGGAAGATTTCCCCGGGAGTTGATCGGAGAGATGGCGGAGCTCGGCCTTCTCGGAGCTAACCTGGAAGGTTACGGGTGCGCCGGGATCGGCCCTGTCGCCTACGGGCTCGCCTTGCAGGAACTGGAGCGCGGCGACTCCGGGCTGCGCAGTTTCGTCTCCGTGCAAGGATCCCTTGGAATGTACGCCATCTATGCCCATGGGACTGAAGAGCAAAAATCCAGGTGGCTGCCGGAGTTAGCCGCGGGTAAAAAAATCGTCTGCTTCGGCCTCACCGAGCCCGACTTCGGCTCCAACCCTTCCGGGCTTCAAACCAGGGCGGATACGGCAGGTGATGAATACATCCTGAACGGCAACAAGATGTGGATCACCAACGGCTCCATCGCAGATGTTGCGGTGATCTGGGCCCAATGTGATGGCGAAATTTCTGGTTTTCTCGTCGAGAGCGGAACCCCTGGGTTTTCTTCAACCACCCAGAAAGGAAAGTGGAGCTTGCGAACTTCCGATACCGCCGAGCTCCATCTTGAAGATTGTCGAATCCCCAGCGACTGCCGGCTACCAAAGACGACAGGCCTCAAGGCTCCGCTGATGTGCCTCAACCAGGCGCGTTACGGAATCGCCTGGGGTGCCGTCGGCGCGGCGATGGCCTGCTACAGCGAGGCTCTCGATTATGCCGGCTCGAGGGTTCAATTCGGATCACCTATCTCGTCCTATCAGTTGGTGCAGCAAAAACTGGTCGATATGCTTTCAGCCATCACCGCCTCTCAATTGCGCTGTCAGCGGCTTGGGAGGTTGAAAGAGAGTGGAGCCGTCCGTCCCCAGCAGATCTCGCTGGCGAAACGTGACAACGTTGCCATGGCCCTCGAATGCGCGCGAAACACACGGGACGTCCTCGGCGCCAATGGAATCATGGAAGAATACCAATGCGGACGGCATATGAGGAACCTGGAATCCGTAAAGACCTACGAGGGCACCCACGACATTCACACGCTGATATTAGGCAATGACATCACGGGTATTTCCGCGTTCGGAGAGGGCGGGTAACTCCGAAGTCACAGACCGCCAAGCGCCTCGCCCAGCCTCCCGAGCCCTTCTTCTGCCTCGGCTGGGGTTAATGTCAGCGGAGGCCTGAACCGTATGGACCTCTCGCCGCAGGCGATCACCAGCAGATGCTTCCCGGCGCAAAGTCCGAGGAGCCTGTTTCGCTGATCGGTGTCCGCGCAGTCAAAAGCGCACATGAGTCCGCGTCCTCGCGGGCTGGACACGATCTCAGGGTTTTTCTCCGAGAGAGCACCGAGTCCATTGAGCAGCAGTTCGCCTGTACGACGCGCGTTCTCTACCAGGCGATCGCGATGCATCACCTCGAGAATGATTTCGCAGCGAGCCATGTCGACCAGGCCGCCTCCCCAGGTCGAATTGATCCGGGAGGAGACACGGAAGACGTTGTCCTTCACGAGGTCGATTCTTTCGCCTGCCATAATGCCGCACACCTGGCTTTTCTTTCCAAAGCAGAGTATGTCGGGAACTACATCGAAGTGCTGATGCGCCCACATTTTTCCGGTCAGCCCAAAGCCAGTCTGCACCTCATCGAAAATAAGTAGAGCCTCTTCGTCATCGGCAATCCTTCGGAGGTCTTCGAAAAACTCTTTACGGAAATGGTTGTCGCCGCCCTCTCCCTGGATGGGCTCAACAATAATGGCCGCAATCCGGTTGGGGTGACTGGCGAAGCAGCCAAGGATCTCCTCGCGGCACTCCGCCTCGGCCCGGGCAACCCGCTCAACCTCAAGCGAGTCCAGGGGAAAGCGGGCCTTTGGATTGACGACCCGGGGCCAATCAAACTTCGGAAAGAGGTCTGTTTTCTCAGGGGCTGTATTCGTCAGAGAAAGCGTGTAACCGCTACGCCCGTGAAACGCCTGCTGGAAATGGAGAATCTTGTCGCCTGGGCAGGCGCTCCTTCCCGCCTCCAGGTTCAGTCGCGTTTTCCAGTCAAAGGCCGCCTTCAGGGCGTTTTCTACCGCCAGGGCTCCGCCCTCAATGAAAAACAAGTGGCGGAAATGCTCCGTCATTGCGTGGCGGGAAAAGGCCTCAGTGAAGCTGGCCAGCTCAAATGTATGAGAATCGGAATTCGCAGGCTTGTGTACGGCCGCTTCGAAAAGACGGCGAGCCGCGTCATCTTCGCTGAAGACCTGGTGATTGAAGCCCAGGGGAAGACTGGCAAAAAATGTATAGAAGTCGAGGTACTCTGAACCGTCCCGGGCATCGGACACCCACGCTCCATGACTTTTTCCCAGATCGAATACGATATCGTACCCATCTCCGATGAGATGCTTGCGCAGAAGGGGGGCAACGCTATAAGGGTCTACTCTGTCTTTCACAGACACTCGAGGGCTCCTTGCATCAACTCTTCATCGGAAGCCTAACATTTGATGTCTTCGCAGGCTCCCAAATTCAGTGTCGTCTGAATATTTCCGCCGCGACCCGGATCCGGTCAAAATATCTAATTCCATGCGCCAGGGCCCGGTACTTTGATAATATCGCTGTGCATTTGTAGAATAACAGGACGACAGCGGTCTTCGGCCGGCTCCTCAGCCGGCTGCGGAACCCTCTCAGTTTTATCTCCATATAGTCATTTTAGTTCAGGGTAAATCCTCAGCGCGACTTTACATGCCTCCCAAGACTCGCAAGCCAACACTTTATGTTCTAACCACCGAGACAGGTGAGCCCGAGGAGCATGTCCTCGCAGAGGGGGCCTCCATAATTGGAAGGTCATCTGACAGCGGGATCGTGCTTCATGATTCGCTTGTTTCGCGAAATCACGCCGAGGTGCATTACGAAGGCGGGGTTGTAACCCTCCGCGACATGGGCGGAAAGAACCCGATACGGGTTAATGGTAAAGACGTAAAAGACACGAAAGACTACCAGCTTCTCGACGATGACCGGATCAGTATAGGTGAAAGCGAACTCCATTTCGTATACCAGGGTTCCGGAGAGAAGACCGCCAAACTTCGAGTTTACAAAGAGGCCGACGATTACGAAACCAGGGTCGAGGATCTGAGCTTTGAGGCTTCGGCGTCTGTCTACAGCCAGCCGAGCGACGCTGACAATGACGACGCCAATAAGAATTACAACCGCCTCTCGACCCTCTACAGTCTTACCGAAGAGATTCTCGAGATTGCGGACGAGGGCAGCGTCTACGATGCGATCCTTGCGGCGGTCACCAGTGAGACCGGGGCGGAGAGGGGCTTTCTTGGCCTGCTCCCGGAGACCGCCGAGCCCGACCCTTACTCCCTCGATGTGGTCAAATTCTGGGATCCCGACCAGGGGGACAAAGCTCAGACCATCGAGATGAGCGAGACCATCCTGACAAGGATCCAGCGGGATAAAAAAGCCGTGCTTGTCACCGATGTTGCCGACCGTGGGGATTTCGGCCACAGCGTTGTCGATCTGAAAATCAGATCTTTTATCTGCGCCCCGCTGACCTGCGGAGATCGCTGCCTTGGGCTCGTCTACATCGACACCCGCGGACATCGCGAACAATTTGGCCGCAGCGAGCTTGAGTTCGTCAGCGCCGTCGGGCGCCTCGCCGGCCTGTGCCTTCAAAACATCTGGGCCCAGGCCAATCTCCAGCGTGAAAATGAACGGCTCCGATCCCTTGTATCCAACAGCGGCAAGCTCATCGGAAATTCGCCGCCCATGGAGAAGGTGTTCCGGCTGATCAAAAAGGTCGCGGCGCGGGATACTTCCGTCCTGATTACGGGTGAAAATGGAACCGGCAAAGAGCTGGTTGCTCGTCAGATTCACGGGCAATCCGCCAACAAAGAGGCGCCCTTCGTTGCCGTGAACTGCGGGGCCATCCCTCCCAACCTTGTTGAAAGCGAGTTGTTCGGCTATGAAAAAGGCGCCTTCACCGGAGCCGAACGAACGACCCCCGGAAAATTCGAGCTGGCTAATAAAGGCACTCTCTTCCTTGATGAAATCGGGGATATGCCTGTCGATATGCAGGTCAAAATTCTTCGGGCTTTACAGGAACGGAAATTCTATCGAGTTGGAGGGAAGTCTGAAATCGAGGTGGATATCCGGGTCCTGGCCGCCACAAACCAGGATCTTAAAAAGGCTATCGAAAACGGCGGCTTCCGAGAGGATCTCTACTTTCGATTGGCCGTTGTTACAGTCGAAATTCCGCCCCTTCGAGACCGGGGAGATGACATCCTTGAGTTGGCGTCACATTTTCTTGATCAGGGCGGCGATGGAATACAGTTGTCGAAGGCTGCCGTTGACTGCCTCAAGCTCCACTCCTGGCCCGGCAATATCAGAGAGCTTCGCAACGCACTCGAGCAGGCGGCGATATTAGGCGATGGAAAGCAGATCGCGCCCTCTGACCTCCCTCCCGAAATAGGGAAAATCGGCCGCGGACAGATGAAATTTCTTCTCAAGCCCCTCGCTGAGGTCGAGAAGCAATATATACTTCGCGCTCTCGAAGAAACCGGGGGCAATAAGGCGAAAACCGCGAAGCTCCTTGGTATTTCCAGGGAGACCCTCTATCAAAAAATAAAGCAGTTTGAAGAGGCCTGAGAAGCTCTCAGCTCCTGCCTAATAAGCGTTGAAAGAATCCCGGGCGATCCTCGGCCTGCTGCGCCTCAAGGCGGTAGCGGCCTCCAGGAAGGCCGAGGAGGACTCTCTCAATGATACCGTCGCAACTGACCCCCTCGGCTTCAGCGTGGTAGGTGGGCACCATTCGATGTCTCAATGCCGGGAAGACGGCCTTGTGAACATCATCTGCATTAATTTCAGCCCGGCCCCCCATCAGCGCCATGGAGCGAGCCACGGCCAGGATTGCCTGGATCCCCCTGGGGCCGGCTCCCCATGACACCCACTCTTTGACAAATTCAGGGGCATCGTTGGAGTTCGGACGGGTGCTCCTGACGATGGCCGACACATAATCAAGCAACTCGGGGGGGATCACGATCCTTCCGGTCAGGGATATCATTTCAGCAATGACAGCCCTTTCGAGGAGCGGTTCCAGGCTGCATTGGTAAGACGAGGTGGTCTGCTGGACGATCTCAAATTCTTCACCCTCATCTGGATAGTCAATCTGTATGCTCTGCTGAAACCTGTCCAGTTGGGAGACGGGAAGGGGGTAGGTTCCTTCCTGCTCGATAGGGTTCTGGGTGGCCAGTACGAAGAAAGGTCTTTCAAGGGCAAGATTCTCCCCTGCGGCCGTTACCTGCCGTTCCTCCATAGCCTCCATGAGCGCGGCCTGCGTCTTGGGAGGGGTCCTGTTGATCTCATCTGCGAGAATCACATTGGAAAAGATCGGGCCGCGAAGGAAATGAAACCCCCGCGCTCCAGCCTGATCGTCCTGGAGCAGCGAGGCGCCAATAATGTCGCTGGGCATCAAATCGGGGGTGAATTGAATTCTGCTGAAGTCCAGCGTAAGGAGCTCGGAGATGGAGCGGACAAGCAAAGTCTTCGCCAGCCCCGGGACCCCAATAATGAGGCAGTGTCCTTCACTCAGGATTGCGGCCAGGACCTGGGTCACGATCTCCTCCTGCCCGACAATCTGGGTGCCAAGCTTCTCTCTCAGCCCGGCTATCAGACTCGAAAACTCGCTGAGCCTGGCGCGGTCTTTCGCGTTCAATTTATCATTCATCTGCCTCGGAGCCTTTCACCCTGTCCCATGCCGCATTCAACTCATCCGCGTTTCGGCCCTCGATCGTCCCCAGGTCCATCTCGACACATTTGAATCGAGTTATAAATTTTCGAGTAGATCTTACCAGCGCCTCATCTGCTGAGTAGCCAAGTTTCCGGCAAAGATTGACTGCCGTAAACAGGATGTCTCCCAGTTCCTCCTGGATGGCGCCGCCGGCGACTCTGTCGGCATCAACTGAGAGCGCGCCCTCCAGTTCGGACACCTCTTCTTTCAATTTATCAATCACTCCAGTCGCGTCAACCCAGTCGAGGCCACAACTGGAAGCCTTCTCGCTTACCTTCTCCGCTCGCCGGACAGAGGGAAGACTTCTTGGAATTCGATCAAGAATCGAAGCTGCCGAAGCGTCTTCTCCTGAAGGGGCCTTCTCCTTACGCTCCTCCTCCTTGATGGAGTTCCACAGCTTAAGAACCTCTTCCGAATTCTTAACAGCCTTGTCGCCAAAAACATGGGGGTGCCGCCTTACGAGCTTTTTACGGATACCGGTCGCGACAGATGAAAGGTCGAAGCTCCCATCTTCTGACGCGATGACGCTGGCCATAAACACATTCATCAGGACATCGCCCAGCTCCTCGCAGACATGTTCAGTTGGCCGACCCCCTCCATCGGAGATGGCATCCAGGACTTCGCAAACCTCCTCGAGCAGATGCTGGCCGATATCAGACAGCTCTTGCTCCTGGTCCCATGGACAGCCCCCCGGGCCGCGTAAAGACTCAATTACATCAAGCAGTTCAAGTAGGGGTCGCCCTGGCTCCTTCATGTTTCAGATTGTACCAATTGCCAGTGAAACCGACTATCGACTATGCGGGCTTTCCTGTGTCCGACCGGACAGGTGTCGCTATATCGATCACCGCTGCTGGCAAGAAGGTTCTCTTTTGGCCGATAGAGCCCGGTGCTTTGGACCCGTATTTGCAATTACCGCCTTCAGTGTCTTCCCACATGGCCATTCAGTCATTTTTGAAGACTTGATGGTCCAGGTCGATTTCCCGCTGGAAGGAGGTGATGCTTACCGGGGAAGCTTGCTATGGAAAAACCGGCACGAGCTTGATTCTTCCCTGGAGAAATATAAGTCACACTGATGCCCGGCGGGCTTCTGATCGTTGTCCAGATCACTCTTTGAAACTATAAGGGAACTCCCGGTTTCGGCGATGTGCCATGGGCGGTGGCAGGCAGAGAAGCTCGCCGGGATATTTCCAGGCCACCATTCCTCCACACTTTTCTATGAGGTATTGCGACCCTTTCTTGGATGCCCTATGCTTGCCTGCCTTCAATTGCTTCATGCTGAAGCGATGCAACGAGTTAAAGGAAAGTCCGATGTCGGAAATTCGAGTGCTTGTAAACGGGGCAAAGGGCCGCATGGGCACAGAAACTGCCCAGGCTGTCATTGGAGCCGATGGGCTTGAGCTTGTCGGGCAGACCGATCTGGGCGATGACCTCTCATCGGCCATAGCGGATGCCGGGGCGCAGGTTGTCGTCGATTTCACGATTCCGTCGGCGGCTGTTCATAACGCCAACCTCATTCTTGATTCTGGGGCCAGTCCTGTTGTTGGGACAACCGGGTTCTCAACTGAAGAGATTGAGGCTCTCCAGGAAAAAGCGGCCGGGTTAGGGCGTGGGGGACTCATCGCCCCCAATTTCGCTATCGGAGCCGTGTTGCTGATGAAATTCGCGCAACAGGCCGCGAAATATCTGCCTGATGTTGAGGTCATAGAACTCCATCACGACCAGAAGGTCGATGCGCCCTCCGGAACGGCCCTCAAGACTGTGGAGTTGATCCGGGAATCACTGGACCAGAATCCTTCCGCCCGACAAACCGAAAGGCCGGAAGAGACCGAGACCGTCAGCGGGGCCCGGGGCGGAAAATACCTCAACATTCCGGTTCACAGCGTCCGCCTCCCTGGTTATGTCGCCCACGAAGAGGTCTTATTTGGCGGCACCGGCCAGGTTCTCTCGCTTCGCCACGACTCCATTTCAAGGGAATCTTTTATGCCCGGAGTCATCCTCGCCATCCGCAAAGTTGTAGAGCTGGACCGTCTTTATTATGGCCTGGACCAGGTGATGGACCTGTAGCTCATTTCGATGGGCAGCGGGCGGCTCGCCCGGCCAGATCTGATCGGCAGGCAATCAATCCCCGGCGAATATGGGAAGCGGCACCTCGCAGCCGAGATGAGACAGGGAGCCTTCAGGGTCACTGCCCGGATAGGGGAAAGGCGCGGCGAGGCCGTCGCCTCCGATGAACAGGGTAGTGAGCAACAACACCGCGTCGTCGATCTCGATGTTTCCATCATCATCAGTATCCGCGGCCTCCAGGCACGTTATTGTTTCCCTGCCGGGAACTGGCGAAAAGAGCCACCGCAGAATCGCGACTGAATCACCAAGATCAGGAGCTGTCCGGAATTCTTCACGCGCGATGAGAGCGCCATCTTCCGGCGGATCGTAGGCGAATATTGAGCTGTCAACATTGCCTCTTACAAAATGCGGCCTCAGGATCTTCAGATAACCTGGAAGCAATCTCACTTCCGGGATCCCGTTTTCCGCGCCCAGGCCTTCGCCGAGGCCGAACTGGGCCGAAGGCTGAACAACGATGCGTCCGCCAATAAAGTTGGGCGGCCCACCCTGCCCTGCTCCGTCACCTCCATGGGTGACCCCGGCATAGTGGAATTCAAGATCAGCAACATGAGCGCCCAGGAGCAGATTTGTCTCTGGGTCCCGGAGAGCGGAAACATCGATTCTGAAGTCTGCCCCTGACGGCGCAGACCGATAGGATATATCAACACTATCGAGGAGGCCGCGCCCCTCTACGGCAGGAGCCATCGGCCTGACCCGAAGAAGATCCAGGATCAACTCGTCATAATCTACACCGATGTTGATGGTGTCGATGTCGCCAAAGTCGGTGATGTAAAGCGGAAGAACAAACGATTGCTCTCTTTGAGTTAGCCCGCCACCGCCAACCTCAATTCCATCGGCATAGTAAACTGTTACACCGCCATCCTGGAGGCGGCCGCTTACCACGTCGACCGCGCCATCGTCATCTGTTACGTCCAGGATCCCGACCAGGGTTTCTTCCCTGGGATCCTGGGTCAGGGAGCCGGGGTCATAAGGCGTAAACGCCAGGGGCGTCTCCAGGCGGTAGTTGTCGGCAGGGAAGCCTCCCGGAAGAAGGTCAAATACCAGGGAAACGAAGTGAGTGCCAGGCTCCTGCGGCGGGGGACGGGCTCTCCCGCGAATATCGAGAAGGGTAGCCAGGATCCTCCCCTCAGAATCGACCGTAACGGGGGTTCCGGGCCAGAGAACCCAGTCGTTACTTTGAATCTTCAGATCCCGGAACGACAACCTTCCCCGATCGTAATCCACAGAGATCTGGACGTAATTGGCATGGCTGTTGCCTCCGATTCGCAACGGCACAGAGACCCCGGTGATTTCCTGGACATCGGCCTTGTATACAAAGTCCACGGCGTCAATCTGCAAAGCGGCTGCCCTGGAACTGATGCCGCCCGGCGCGCCCCCTTCGTCGATTGCAAAAACTGCCCCATGGACAAGAGCTATTACAGCGAATACCGCCGGCAGAATCAGGGCGGACCTCCATGCAGGCGTTCCAACAGAACAACCCGCAGGGCTTCTACCTTTTGCTTTGCTCTTGAATACCCGTAACAAGATGCGATCACTCCTGAATCATCCGCCGGTCCGAGACGACCCGTCTTCACCAGGTTCTCTGCAGTAAGGACCCTACGAATGCTGGCAAAACCGAAAACAATCAGGAAAGGAACAACTGCCTGCAGGCAGGCCTCACACAGGCGCACGGAAAAACCGGGCGACAAGCGACCTTTTAGAGCCTGAATTATCGTGAAATTCGTCTATACAGACAGCTAATCGATTTTAAACTCACCAGCTATGGTGTCAAAACATTATAAGTTTTAACTTCTTGTTATTGGCCAAGTTGACAGGCTTGGCGACCCTTCTAAAATGTCCCTATGACAGAACTCCCCGAATCCATAAAAACGCACGTCCTCTCACTCGAAGAATTCTTTGAACAGGAGAACACCAGGGAAACCCACGACTTCATTACCGAGGGTCTCAATTACCAGTTTTCCACCGGAGGGAAAAGACTCAGGCCGGCTTTATGCCTGCTCTCCTGCGAGCTGTTTGGCGGCGATCCCGACAAAGCCCTTCCTTTCGCCATGGCCACGGAGATTCTCCATAATTTCCTCCTGATCCATGATGACATCGAAGATGACGATGTCATGAGGCGAGACCAGAAAACCCTCTGGGCTGAAATCGGCCTCCCTAACGCTCTGAATGTCGCAGACTTCATGATCGCTCGCGCCTACGGATTGATCACAGAATCTCAGCTACCGGTAGACACCAGCCTTAAGCTGTGCCGGGCCTTCAGTCATGTCCTTCAAAAGACCGTCGAAGGGCAGGCGCTTGACATCAATCTCCGCGGGCATCCGGACGTCACCCTGGAAACCTACTATCGCATCGTCACCCTCAAGACAGCCTACTACCTTGCCCTTCCATGGGTTGGCGGCGCCATGGTTGCCGGCGCCGAGGAGGCCTCGCTGGGCCCTCTCTGGAAATTAGGAAGACGGCTTGGCCCTGCATTCCAGATCCGCGATGATCTCATCGATCTTACCGAAGGAAAGGGGCGAGGGGGAGAGGTTGGCTGTGACATACGGGAAGGGAAGCCGAGTATTTGCTATGCCCACGCCCTCGAGGGCAAGAAGGGATCGGAAGAGGAGCGCGGCCGCCTGGTCGAGATCGTACGCGCAGACCGGAACTTGACAACCGAAGATGACATCGCCTGGGTTATTGATTTTTACCGGCGCGAACAGGTCCTCGACTTTGCCCAGGAAGAGGCTAACAGGCTCGCGGGAGAATCCCTGGAGGTCCTCGACAGCTTACCCCTGCCTGATGCTGGGAAAGAATCTTTCAGGGAAATCATCCGGTTCGTAGTAGACCGAAAAGTTTAACTCGAATATTCCCCCGGCCGAAGCGGGGCTGAAGAGAAGGTGGAGAAAATGGCCAGCGAAAAACCACGGATGGTTGGCGTTGTAATGGGAGGCATTTGCGGCGAACGGGATGTGTCCCTCTCCACTGGCGCTTGCGTGGTTAACAATCTTCTTTCTGCGGGCCATGTGGCGACTCCAGTCTGCATCAACAAAGATGGTTCCTGGGAGATCGGCCCCCAACTTGCAGATTCTCCCCCAGGCCGGGGCAGGGAAGAATGGTTTCATGGAGATTCCACGCCCGCGCGCGACGCAACAGGCCTCCTCGTCTCGCAGGGCATCGAGTGCGTCTTCAATGCTCTCCATGGCCCCGGCGGGGAAGATGGCACCATCCAGGGATTTTTGCGTGTCGCTGGCATACCCTTTACCGGACCGGATGTAACCCCTGCAGCCCTCACAATGGACAAAGCTCTCACCAAGGCTGTTCTTGGTCAGGCTGGGATCAAAACTCCACGCGGATTTGAAATCCCGATGCTCTCCGACACTTGCAGCGAAAAAAACTGGGAAACGCTGGAGCGGGAAATGTCCGGGAAGGTGCCTTTCCCCTGGATAGTAAAACCCAATTGCCTCGGGTCCAGCGTTGGAATTCAACTCTTTCAATCGGCTGAAGAATTCCTTTCAGCCGCGGCAGCTAACGGAAATCACTGGTGCCCTTCCCCGGGGCTGGCCGGGTCAGGGTTCATTGTCGAAGAGCAGATCGAGGGCCGCGAGCTTACCTGCGGAGTGCTCGAGCTCCGCCAGGGAGACCTCAAGACGCTGCCTCCGGTCGAGATTCTCCCCAAGTCCAGTGAGTTTTTTGACTACGAAGCAAAGTACACCCCGGGGGCGACCGAAGAGATCTGCCCTGCGCAACTGGATGCGGATACGACCGGGGCGGTCCAGGAGCTTGCATCCCTTGTACACACGACATTTCATTGCGACCCACTTTCAAGGACAGACATCTTCCTCACTGAAGCAGGAGAGCTGGTCGTCCTTGAGATCAACACCCTTCCTGGGATGACCGAAACCTCCCTGATTCCGCAGTCCGCCCAGGCGGCAGGCATTTCACTGCCCGAGTTATTTGATCAGCTTGTCTGCCATGCGATACAGCGCGAGGCTACACGGAAGGCGGTCGATACCCTTTGAAATTTATCCAGGTCCGCGGGGCCTCAGAAAACAACCTGCAGGGTCTTTCCATCGACCTGCCTCGGAACTCTCTCACGGTCGTCACTGGCGTCAGCGGTTCAGGGAAATCCAGCCTCGCCTTCAATACGATCTACAAAGAAGGGCACAGAAGATTCCTCGAGTCCCTTTCCGCTTATGCTCGCCGATTCCTTGGAGGAATCGACAGGCCCGCGATTGACAGCATAGAAGGGCTCTCGCCCTCGGTCTCTATTGAACAGCGCACCATCCAGCGGAACCCAAGATCGACCGTTGGGACAATGACGGAGATCTACGACCATCTTCGTCTTCTTTATGCCCGCCTCGGCATACCCCATTGCCCGGGCTGCTCCCGGGTCATTGACTCCCAGAGCGCCGAGCAGGTCGCCGCGCAACTGCTCGCTTCCTGCGAAGGCGCCAGGGGGCTATTCTGCGCCCCCATCGTTCGCGAACGCCGCGGAGCCTTCGGGGCCGTATTTGACAAGCTCAAACAAGACGGCTACAGGAGAGTGATCGTCGATGGCGAACTCACCGCCTTGCAGGAAGACCCTCCTGCTCTTGACCCCAACGTTGTCCATTCTATCGATGTCATTTGTGACCGCCTGACTGTTGAGGTCGGCCGACGGCCCAGAATTGTCGAGGCCATCGAAAACTGCTTCCAACTTGCCGAAGACACATTCCGTTTTCGCGAAGATCCTGACGCCCCTCATCCCGCCGGCACAGAGAGACTCTTCTCCGGCCGTTTCTCCTGCCCCGACTGCCAGGTCGACCTCCCCTCGCTTGACACCCGGATTTTTTCCTACAACCTGCCTTTCGGAAGATGCCCCAGGTGCAAAGGCACCGGCAAGGCCCTGCAGATTGATCCGTCCCTGCTAGTCACCAGCCGGACCCGGCCTCTCCTGAGAGGGGGGCTTTCGCTTTTCAGTGACGACGGCAAGCCTGCCTGCCCGGCATTCAAGCCGGCCAACGTCGCCGGAATTCTCAAGAAGCTGGGGGTGCCTGCAGATGCAGCCTGGAGCGACCTTGAAGGCGATGACCGCAGGAGCCTCCTGTACGGGCAAGGCCAACTGCCCGGACTTCTCGATCAACTCGAGGAAATCCGAGATGCAGATGAGGGTGTCTTCGCCGAACTGACGGCTGAATCGACCTGCAGAGAGTGCCGCGGAGAACGTCTCGGAGCCCTTCCCCGCGCCGTAAAATTTTCAGGGGCCACCATCGGGGCCCTCTGCCAGCTACCCATCGATGAGCTCCTCGTTTTTTTCAACACACTCCAATTAGATGGACTCGCCGCCCAGATTGCGCCGCCCCTGGTTTCCGAGATATCCCGGCGCCTGAGTTTCCTGAAAGAAGTCGGCCTTGGCTACCTCAGCCTCGGCCGCTCGGCCCCGAGCCTTGCCGGCGGTGAGGTCCAGAGAGTTCGGCTCGCGGGACAACTTGGAAGCGCTCTCCAGGGCGTGATCTTCGTTCTCGACGAGCCATCCATCGGGCTCCATTCAAGGGACAACAGGAAGCTCCTCGGAGCCCTTGAGCAGCTCAGGGACAGGGGCAATACGGTCATCGTGGTCGAGCACGACCAGGAGACCATTGAGCTCGCAGACCATGTCGTCGACATGGGACCCGGAGCCGGCATCGAGGGAGGAAAGATTGTCGCCGAGGGAACAGCGAAGGAAATCATGGCAGTCGAGGCATCCATGACAGGAGCCTATCTCTCCGGCAGAAAGCAGGTGCTTCGACCGCAAGGACGCGGCCCTGGCTGGGAAAGATCGGTGAAGCTGAAAGGCGTCACCCACAACAACCTGGCTGATGTGGACGTCGAGATCCCGCTCGAAAGACTGGTTGCCGTGTCAGGCGTCTCCGGCTCCGGAAAGAGCTCGCTGATCAGCCAGGTACTCCATCCCGCGCTGCTGCGCAAGTCAGGCGTCGGAAAAAAACCCGTCGGAGCCCATGCGGACATTATGGGGCATGAATTCATTGACAAGATTCTCTCTGTGGATCAAACCCCTATTGGAAAAAGCACCCGCTCAAATCCCGCCACCTACACCAAGCTCTTTTCGTTGATACGCGAGCTCTTCGCCCGCCTTCCCGAGGCTCAATCGAGGGGCTACAAATCATCCCGTTTCAGTTTCAACGTCGATGGCGGCCGGTGCATCGAATGCAGGGGGGCTGGCGTCAAAAGCGTGGATATGCAATTTCTCGCCCCGGTCGAGGTGACCTGCGAGGCCTGCGGAGGCCAGAGATACAATCGAGAGACACTCGAAATACGCTTTAAAGGTAAAAGCATTTCCGAGGTTCTCGATCTTACCGTCGGTGAAGCGCTTGGCATATTCTCGACTGTCCCGCGAATCGACAGAACACTGAAGACACTCGACCGCCTGGGTCTCAGCTACCTGAAGCTGGGACAACCCTCCACGACCCTCTCTGGCGGCGAGGGGCAGCGGTTGAAGCTTGCGAACGAACTACAGAAGAAATCAACGGGCCGCACCCTCTACCTGCTGGATGAACCGACCACCGGCCTCCATTTCGATGATGTTCGCGTCCTGATCGATGCTCTTGACGAATTAGTCAGCAACGGAAATTCAGTCGTTGTCATCGAACACAATCTCGAGGTCATCCAGGCCGCGGATTACGTAATAGACCTCGGTCCGGGGGGTGGTTCCGCGGGCGGCGAGGTGGTTGCGGCCGGCACGCCGGAGGAGCTTTCCCGGGACGCACAATCCTATACGGGCCTCGCCTTGAAAGCTCGAGTCGACAACGTCCCCCCAGATCTCTCGGACAAACACCGCCCGCCCTCCGGCAAGCCCCCTGACCCCGGCCCCCGTGAGATCAGGATCGAGGGAGCCGCCCTCAACAATCTGAAGAGTGTAGATGTTTCAATCCCCCATCAAAAACTGACTGTGCTGACCGGAGTCTCCGGTTCCGGGAAATCATCCCTGGCCTTCGGGACACTCTTTGCTGAGGGGCAGCGACGCTACCTCGATTCCCTCTCTACCTACGCCCGACATTTCCTTGGCGGCCACAACAGCCCGCCTGTGGAGCGAATTACCGGAATGGCTCCAGCGATCGCTATTGACCAGAAGTCCGGCGGTGGAAACTCCCGGTCCACCGTAGCCACCATGACTGAAGTCCACGACCATTTGCGTCTTCTTTTTGCCCACATAGGTCAGCCCCATTGCCCTGAATGCGGGCAGGAACTCACCTGGGTCACCCCAAGCAAGCTGGCTGAAGACCTCGTCAAACAGAACAACGAAAGCCGCCTCTATATCCTTGCCCCGCTTGTTGTCGATGACACCGCCGAGGACGCACTCAGGAGGCTCATTTCAAAGCTCCTGAAAGATGGCCGTACACGGATACTTGCAGGAGAGGATGAACTTCGCCTTGATGAGGGCGAAGATGCCGCCCTCAGAAGGATCCTGAACATTCTTCGCTCCTGTACTGACGAAGAGCCCCTCAGGCTCTTCCTGGTGGTAGATCGAATGGTCGTTTCCGAGTCGGTCCAGTCGAGAATGGCGGCATCCATTGAGGCCTGCTACGCCATGGCCGAAGGCGTGGCCGCTACGCGCCTTGATGGAGGCCGGATTGTTCGGCATTCCAGGGAGCCCTCCTGCGGAAATGGACACTTCACCTTTTCGGGCAGTCTCTCCCCCCGCATGTTCTCCTACAGCAGCTATGAAGGAGCCTGCCCATCCTGCGGGGGAGCCGGCAAGGAAGCCAAGGTGATAGATGACAGCCTGATCACTGAGCCCTCGAAGCCTTTGAAATTCGCGATCGCCCCGCCGCTGAGAGCCTACCTTGAGACCTTCAGGCCATCGGCCCTCGTCGGTCTTGACGCGGTGGAAAGGCACCTCGGCCTCCAGCCCGACTATGCGACCGGCGGCCTTCATTCTGACGTTCTCCGCTCCCTGCTGCATGGACTTGGAGACGAGAAAATTCCCCTGGCGTTAAAAATGGGACAGCACGAAATTACCTGGGCCGGACTCGCATCCATGCTGGAAGGATGGCTCCGGGGCAAAGATCCGAACCTGAAAGGACAGGGCATCGACAGCCTCTTCGAATCCAGGCAGTGCGCGGCCTGCGGGGGGCGGCGGCTCAGGCCCGAATCCCTTGCCGTGCGAGTCGCCAACAAGGGGATCCACGACCTCCTCGCCCTGTCGATCGCAGATGCGGAGAGCTTCTTCAGAGATCTCGTTTTCTCAGGCAGGAAACAGGAGATAGCCGGTGACGTGTTGAGGGAGCTTTCAAACAGGCTCCGGTTCCTCGCTGACGTGGGGCTCGGCTACCTTGAATTGAACCGAAGCAGCAATACACTTTCCGGCGGTGAAGCCCAGAGAATCCGGCTGGCATCCCAGCTCGGAAATCGACTTACAGGCGCAATCTACGTCCTCGATGAGCCGACCATCGGCCTTCACGAATGGGACACGCGAAGTCTTCTCAAGAGCCTGCAGGAGCTCAAAGATGCCGGCAATACCGTTGTTGTTGTCGAGCATGATCGTCACCTGATTGAATCTGCCGACCATCTGATCGACCTTGGCCCCGGCCCTGGTGAGCGGGGCGGAGAGATTGTTTCCAGCGGAACGCCCTCCGATGTCTCGACCGACAAAGCTTCACTCACAGGAAGCTACCTTCGCGGAGACACCCAGGTGTTCGATGGGGCCGAGCGACGCCATCCGTCTGGAGATGGGATCTGGCTCCGGGGGGCCACTCTCCACAACCTCGATAATCTGGATGTTCAATTTCCTCATGGGGTCCTGACGGCCATCACAGGAGTTTCCGGGTCAGGTAAATCGACCCTCGTCATGAAAATACTCGCGGAAGCCGTCCGGGCTCACCTGCGCCGTGAAACTGAATTTGATTGCGTGTCTGCTGTCGAGGGCCTCGGCAGCATCCGGCGATTAGTGACCGTCGGACAGAAACCCGTCGGACGATCACGCAGGTCGACTCCAGCGACCTACGCCGGTGCCTGGGGTCATGTCAGGGCGCTCTACGCCAGGATGCCGCTGGCCATGACTCGTGGGTACAAGGCGGGTCGCTTCAGCTTTAACTCTTCAGAAGGACAATGCTCCTCATGCGAAGGCCAGGGAGCCTGCCAGGTTGAAATGCAGTTTCTCTCTGACATCTGGGTCACCTGCGAAGAATGCCGGGGTCGGCGCTTCAACCGGGCCACCCTGGAGATCCTCTTCAAGGGGAAAAATATCGCGGAGGTCCTGGATCTAGAGATCCGGGATGCCTGCGAATTCTTCGCAAACCAGCCGCCCATCTTCCGCTTCCTGGCATCTATGAAGGATGTCGGCCTTGGATATCTCAAGCTTGGCCAAAGCTCTCCGTCACTATCGACAGGGGAGGCCCAGCGAGTCAAGCTCGCTGCCGAGCTGGCTGGAGACAGCACCGAGGGGACGCTCTACATTCTCGATGAGCCAACAACCGGCCTCCATTTTTCTGAGGTCAGAATTCTTCTTAAAATTCTCAACCGGCTGGTCGATGGAGGAGGGACCGTTATCCTCATCGAACACAACATGGACCTCATCAAAGCTTCCGACTGGGTCATCGATATGGGCCCCGGGCCCGGGCCCCAGGGAGGAGAGGTCATCTACGAGGGAGTCCCCGGCGGCCTGCGGGAATGCCCCGACAGCAAGACCGGCAAGTGCCTCAGGCCCTGACCATGCGTATCCGATTGTTATCTGAAAAATTCAGCGGCGCCCCGGCCAGCCGACGCGCCGCCGCTTTGCCCTCTCTTCTCCTCCTCGCTTTCGCGCTCCAGGGTTGCGGCTCCACCGGGGGGCGGTCTCCCCTGCTGGAAACCTCGCTTGGCCCCGCCCTCGAAAAGCTCTGGATAGAGCACGGAGGCCTCGACACCTGGAGACGCTTCTCCGGAGTCAGCATCCAATACCGCGGAACCATCAGAGGGAAGGCCTTCAGCTCCCGGCCTCTTCTGATCGATTTCCGCTCTCCCGGCAGGGTCTGGTGCCAGATGGAGACGGGGGGGGCCTGGCTTCAGCGCCGGACCCTGCCGCCGAAGCCGAATCGAAACGAGGCTGCGGCCAGCATCGAAGACTTCGCCCT
>Ga0163108_10001328_pt1 | contig 18096 bp, 15 predicted proteins | sample Fk1155metaG_FD_109644 | JGI IMG/M metagenome (GOLD analysis project Ga0163108, IMG submission 109644) | Marine microbial communities from the Central Pacific Ocean - Fk160115 155m metaG | ecosystem: Environmental > Aquatic > Marine > Oceanic > Photic zone | place: The Central Pacific Ocean...
GAAGCCTCTGGGAAATACAAAAAACTGATCAAAAAAGTCCAGGACAGCCTCAAGGACGACGTAAAAGAAGTACGACTCTCCGACCGACTGACAGACAGCGCCAGTTGCCTCGTCACTGACGAGGGCGACATGAACCCGCAGATGGAGCGCATCTTCGCTGCGATGAACCAGCCCATGCCAGAGACAAAGCGCATCCTTGAGCTAAACCCTGACCACCCAGTCATCGCAACAATGAACGACCTATTCACCGCCGACAAAAAAGATTCGAAGATCGCCGACTATTCTGAACTGCTCTACGACCAAGCGCTGCTAACCGAAGGCATCGCCGTCAAAAACCCCGCCAGATTCGCCCAACTAATCTCGGATCTGATGGTCCAGGCCAAGTAATCCTGATTAGTTAGTTAGGGTCTCGGGAAAGAGCGCATTCGGCTGTAGCGTTTGTAGCTTTCCCAGAGGTCACCTTGGCCAAGCGCCCGGGGATCTCCTGTCTTTTGCAAATAGGAGTCCATCTGATCACGGTACGTTTGGGTAATTTTGTAGTGGGTCGGGTCAAGTGCAAGGTTGTCCAGACAGGCGGGATCAATCGTAATATCGTACAACTCCTCGCCGGGACGCTTATCCACGGACCGATGGAAATATTTCGCAATGCCCGGTTTCGTTCGGTTCTCAATTAAAAATGTTAGCGATGGGCATGCATCTATGTCGTGATAGCCGCCGTGCATCGGACCGAGTTTACCGGAGGAGTCGAGTTTTTGCGGATCGCCCGCCGGCCAGCGGTTCGGCTTGAAGTTTCGAATGTAAATGTACCGGTCAGTTCGCAGGCAACGTTGTGGGTAGGTCATGTTGTTGTGGCGGGATGAGGAGTGGCGTTCGCGGCCGCTGAACACATGGGTTCGCTGCGGTTCCACCCGGCCGGATTCTCCCGACTCGAGCAGCGAAACCAAACTGCGCCCGACCGGCGCCATCGCCACTTGGCCAAGCGCCGGGTGTGTCACGCCGGAAGCCTCGAGAATGGTCGACGTGAGATCGACGAAACCCACTGGGTCGGTCACCTCGCGTCCACCCCTGACCCGGCTTGGCCACATGATTGCCAACGGAACGTGAACACCAAACTCGAAGCAGTTGGCCTTGGCACGGGGGAACGCCATGCCGTTGTCCGAGGTGACGATGACCAGCGTGTTGTCCAGTTCGCCAAGTTCGTCGAGTCTGGCCAAGGCCCGAGCGAGGTGCGAGTCGAACCACTCGATTTCGGCGTAGTAGTCGAGGATATCACTTCGGATTTCCGGCGTGTCAGGCAGGAACGCCGGCACTTCCGCATCCTCAATTTTTTTGCCCTGCTTGAGGCCGATGCCTTTCTCGAAAACCCGGTGCGGTTCGTGCCCACCAAGCCAGAAACAAAACGGCTGGCCGGCAGGTCGTTTTTTCAAGAACTCGTTAAAGTTCGCTGCATAGTCGGTGGAGGAAATGCCCTTGATTCGAGAGTTCTTTTTCTTGGACGAAAAACCGGGACCGGCCGGATTTTGCTTAAAGCCCCCGTCCCGGTAATTTCCCGGCCCCCACCCCTTGCCGGTGTAGCCGATCCAGTAGCCTGCCTTTTCAAGCAAATCGGGGAAGGTCGCGTACTTTGAGTCGAACCTGCTGGCGTGCGTGCCAGCGTGCTCGATCATCCAATGATAACGTCCGGTCAGCACCGACGCCCGGCTTGGACTGCATCCCGGCGATCCGGCGATACAGGTACGGAACAACACGCCACCCTTGGCCACGCGATCGAAGGCGGGGGTGCGGATGCCCTCGCAACCGTAGGCAGAGGCGTGCGGGTACGACTGGTCGTCGGAGATGGCGAACAGGATATTCGGCCGCTTGGCCACAGGCTGGGCATCGCCCAAAAAAAACCCTGCAACAAACGTGCAGGCAACAAGAACTCGAAATCGCAGTTTCATTATTATAATTTCATTCAAGGCCAAGGACATTTTCCATATTATAGAGCCCTGGCTCGCGGGAGCAGGACCAAATAGCGGCACGCAGCGCACCGTTTGCGAATGTGTCGCGGCTGGCTGCCTTGTGCTTCAACTCAAGCCGCTCGCCGTTTCCGGCGTACACCACGGTGTGATCGCCGACCACGTCACCGCCCCGCAGCGAGTGCATCCCGATCTCGGAATCTGTCCGCTCGCCGACAATACCTTCGCGGCCGTGGCGTAGTTCCTTCTCCAGTGATACCTTTCGCACCTCTGCCAGAATCCCAGCGAGCGTGGCAGCGGTGCCGCTGGGTGCGTCGCGTTTGAGCCGATGATGCATCTCAACAACTTCAAGGTCAAAGTCCGCTCCCAGCACCTCGGTCGCTTTGCGTGTGAGCCAAAACAGGGTGTTCACCCCGGTTGAAAAATTGGAGGCCCACACGATGGGGATCTCGGATTGCAACTTCAGTACTGCCTCCTTGTCTTCGTCGGAATGTCCGGTGGTGCCGACGACCAACGCCTTTTTGTGCGAGACACAAAGCTCGGCCGTGGGCCGGGTGATCTCATGAAAACTGAAGTCAATCACGACATCCGTTTGCCCGATCAACCCCGCCAAGTCATCGCCGACATCAATCCCTGCGACGATTTCGATGTCGGGATTGGCCTCACCACACCGGAGCAGTGTTTCGCCCATCCTACCCTTGGCACCGTTGATGATTACTTTTGTCATAGCCATTATTTTTTTAGTACGCCGCAGGCTTTAAGTGTCCTGGCCAATTGAGTGCGGTTGGCCGCCGACATTTTGCATAGCGGCAAACGGTATTCCTCCTCGCATTTGCGCAGCATAGCCAGGGCAGCCTTCGTTGGCACGGGATTGGTCTCGATGAACAGATCCTTGAACATCGGATAGTATTTTTGGTGCAACTTGAGTGCTGCAGCAGGTTTGCCCATAGCGTAAGCATCGACCATTTTTACTATTTGCCGCGGGATGATATTTGATGCCACACTGATAACCCCGACAGCCCCGACAGCCATAAACGGCAGTGTCAGCACATCGTCGCCGCTCAGGATGGTGAACCGTTGGCCTAGCGCGGCACGGAGTCGACTTACGCGATCGGGATCACCACCGGCCTCCTTGATGCCGACTATGTTTTTGCACACCTTGGTCAAACGCTGAACAGTCGACACCTCGATAGCAATGCTGCACCGACCAGGGATACTGTAAAGTATGATCGGCAGTTTGGTGGAGCGGGCGATCTTTTTAAAATGCTGAAACACGCCCTCCTGCGTGGGCTTGTTGTAGTAGGGGGCGACCTGTAGTGATCCGTCAACTCCAGCGGCCTCGGCGGCTTTCGTGAGGTGGATCGCTTCGGCGGTGGAGTTGGCGCCGGTGCCCGCGAGGACTTTTACCCTGCCCTTCGCCGCCTGCACGGCAAGCTCGATGACACGGATGTGCTCCGCGAAACCAAGCGATGGCGACTCGCCGGTAGTTCCTACAGGAACGATCCCGTCAACTCCGCCACGTACCTGCTCTTGAATGAGTTTTTGAATTGCCTGCTCGTCAACGCGTCCCTTGCAAAACGGCGTGATCAAAGCGGTGTAAGTTCCTGTAAACATTGTCACAATGCGCACTGAGAGTCAGTTGAAAAGCGCCGTTTGACCAGAAAGTTTTTGAGGCGAGTCAGGGATTGAGTGCCTTGGGCATCAGATCGACGCCCTTGGCCTTGGCCGCCTGAGCATATGAGGTGTCGCATTTAGGGCAGACTGGACTGCCGCTGTCATCGTACTTCGGGAAGAGATGTAGGACAAACACCGCACCGCAGGTGTCGCACTCGTTGGTCGGGTGTGCCGGGCCTTTGTTGCAGTGCACGCAGTAAAGTACCGAGTCACTCATCGCTCCGCGATACTGCCTCCAGTTGGCTTGGTACACGCTGATGTGGTCAGATTTTTTGCAGGAGAGGCAGTAGTAGCCGATCTCGACCGGAGCCTGTGTCATGTTCGCCTTCCACGACCAAGTCAGCACTGCCACGGCGGCCACGGCGGCCATGGCAATTCCAGCATTTTTTAATGCTTCGGAATTTTTTTTGCTCATATCTTGGCTGGAACGACTTTGCCCTTGGCCGCCATTTCACCCAAGTCGGACTGGTAAATATAGTACTGACGGCCGCCGGTGTTCCAACTGTGCACGAAGTACATTTGCTTGAAGCGGTACCAATTCACAGACCCGTCGGTGTTACCCTGATTTCCGCCGGTGGGCAGCCCCTTGTTGTCCTTGTGGGCAGGGTAACCGCCGTAAGCAGTGGGACGCCCGCCTCCCCAGCGTCCGTCGATCCGGCCGACCAAGTCGGCAACCAGCACCATATCAGGACTGTCCTGGCCTGAACTGTGGGGGCTACGAGCCTTGAATCGGCCTTTTGAGTTCTGCCAATGCGACGCACCCCCGAAATGCTGAAAGCCAAGAATCATCTGCGGGAATTGCTTTTCCCATGCCGGAAACAACGGGTTGGTATTGTAACCACTCGGCAACGCGCCAGAGTAACGCAACCCGGGACAGCCAAATGATTTGCTCAGCTTGTATCCCCGAAGCGTGTAGGGATCTTGGCTCTCGTTGTAGTCCTTGGGTTGTTTCGTCGCCATGTTGTACTGAGTCAGGAGTGTAACCTCATCCCAGTTCAAACATTTTTGAACGATGTTGTTGTTGAACCAAGCCGCCTTCGGTGCGCAGTTGCGCCCTTTCAAATAGACTCCCGCATTGTCATCTCGGTACATCGACAAAGCGATGATGGTCTGCTTCATATTGTTTTGGCAGACGGCCTTAAGCGCTGCGTTCTTGGCCTGCGCCAATGCCGGCAACAGCATCGCCGCCAGAATGGCAATAATGGCGATAACCACCAGTAGCTCAATCAGCGTGAAACCACTTCTTTGGGACCGTGTTACTGCTTTCATTTTTATTCAGATTTAAGTGCCGAAAACCTACATCCAGGCCAATCTCTACGCAACTCCAATCAGTTAATTTATTGGCGGATACACCAAGTGACCGTCCGGGCCAAGCGGAATTCACAATGCCACCCTCAGGAGCAGCAAAACCGTCCAAACCAAAGTGAAAATTATACTGGACGGCAGCATCGTCGAGGTCAGCGTGCCCAGCATACCCACCAGCACGATCCCCAGCAGGGCGAAGTTGATCAAATTCTTCACCATGCTCGAGATCGCTCAAAACAAGCCATTGCGGATGAAGATATTGTTGGCCTCGTACGTCTTGCCTGTGGCCAACCTACTTGACCGATGTATCCGCACTCGCCATTGGCCGCTTGGCCAAGTCAGGCCTTCGCCGCTTATTCGCGTAAACGTTCTTCAACAACCCACTGCGACTAGAACACCGCCCCCGTAGCGATCATCACCAGCACTGTAGCGATGAAAAATAGAGTCGGCGCATTCGGCAGCCGGTTTCCTACGCGCTCGATCCCGCCCAGCCAGCCAAGTAGATCAATTCCCGATTGCATTTTGAACAACTCAGCTCCACTCTCTGTCCACGTAAATGAGGATGAAAAAAACGATCTCGCTAATCGCAGCAGTCGGCTTCCTGGTTGGTCCGCTCGGTCAAGCTGTCGAGTTATCTGAGAAAGACAGTGGCAAAATCGCCAGGGTCGTCGGTTTTCTGCTATCCAACACCCACTTCAAACGCACCCCGCTCAACGACGACATCTCGAATGCTTTTCTACGGAAATACATGGAGTCGCTCGACTACAGCCGTATGGTTTTTCTGCAGACCGACTACGAGGAATTCGAGGCAAAATATGGGACACTGCTCGATAACTTAACCAAGCGCGGCGACGTCTCGCCAGCCTTCGAGATTCACAAACGCTACTTCAACCGCCTCAAAACCGCGCACAGCTGGCTGGAGGACATCCTTTGGGCGGACTTTGATTTTACCATGAACGAGTCGTTCATCCCCAACCGAACCAAAGCTGAATGGCCCGCAACCGAAGCCAAGGCGCGCGACCTCTGGCGCAAGCGGATCAAATATGAGGTACTCGGCACTCGGCTCGGAAAACGCCGTAGCGTCGAGGCCATGAAGGCTATCGCCAACAACGGAGAAACAGTCAATAAAGATGACGGCACGCCGATCAAGCCGTATGATATCAAGACTGAGAAGGAGAAAATCCTTCGCCGGTACGAGCGCTTCCTCCGCGTCCGTACCGAGATGGACTCCGGTGATGTGCTGCAGGTGTACCTCACCGCCCTCTCCAACGGCTACGACCCCCACTCCGACTACTTTAGCCCGCGCGAAGCGGAGAACTTCGAGATCAACAACATCAAGCTTTCGCTCACTGGCATCGGCGCCCGCCTCCAGTGGGACGACGGATACACCAAACTCGTCGAACTTGTCCCAGGTGGCCCAGCCATCCGAAGCAAACAACTCAAGCCGGGCGACCGCATCGTCGCCGTTGCTCAAGGGAAAGAAGGTGATCCACTTGATGTTGTTGAAATGGAACTCGACAAGGTCGTTGACAAGATTCGTGGCGAAAAAGGCACGATGGTTCGCCTGACCATCATTCCGGTGGACGCCGCAGACGACAGCGAGACCAAGGAGGTGAGATTGATCCGGGACAAAATCAAACTGACTGACAGCCTAGCCAAGGGGCAAGTCATTGACTACCCCGGAGAAGACGGTTTGCAACCGCGCTTGGGGGTGATCAACCTGCCGCAGTTCTACCAAAACTGTGCCAGCGATGTGGCGATGATTCTCGAACGGTTCAAGCAGGAAGACGTAACCGGCATCGTGCTGGATCTCCGCCGAAACGGCGGTGGCCTGCTCCCCGAGGCCGTAAAACTCGCTGGCCTGTTCATCGAGCAGGGCCCGATGGTGCAAGTCATCGATAGCCGCCGCCGGAAACAGGTCTTACAGGACGACGACAGCAAGATCGGCTACGACGGCCCGATGATCGTCCTCGTCGGCAAACTCAGCGCATCCGCCTCAGAAATCGTCGCCGCGGCTTTGCAAGACTACGGGCGGGCGCTCACTGTCGGCAGCCTCTCCACCCACGGCAAAGGGAGCGTACAAACCGTCATGCCGCTCAACAACTGGGTGCGCCTGCCCGACTCCGGCAAACTCAAGCTCACAGTGTCGAAATTCTATCGCGTCGCTGGCGGCACCACTCAGAAACAGGGTGTCACCCCCGACATCATCCTGCCCACGCCCTACGACTACATGGAAATAGGCGAAGCCACCCTGCCCAACTGCCTCGAGGCCGACCACACGCAGAAACTCAACTACCGGTATGTCAACCGCGTGTCCGATCACATCGACCCGTTGACCAAACTCTCCAACGAACGTATCAAGGAAGATCAGGACTTCGCCTATATTCTCGAGGACATCGAGACACTGAAGGAACGCCTCAAGGACAAGTCAGTGTCGCTAAACGAAACCAAGCGTCTGGCCGAAAAGGACGAGGAAAAAGCCAAGCGCAACGACCGGAAAAAGGAGCGCAAGGCTCGTGGCAATGCCCAGGAAACCGTTAACGACCTCACGATCAAAATGATCAAGACAAACACCAAGTTAGGCGAGGAAGTCGAAAACGAAGAGAAACCCATACGACTCGAGGAAGAAATGGAAGACGGAGAGGATGTTGAGGAGGAAGAGGACAACCCTAAAATCGACCCTCACCTGCGCGAAACACTGCACATTCTCCACGACTATATCAGGCTGCTCGACCCAAAAAAACAGATCGCTTCCAAGGAAAAAGGCGATACAGTTGACATCCGATAGCCTCGCAACTTAAGGCAGCACTCCATCCGGATCGAGCGGGCCGCAAATGCGCTCGATTTGTTTTCTGATTCTACCATTGGTAGCAACAACGGCATAGGCGTGTTCGCCCTTACGCCGCAGGGTCCGGCTAAACTCGCCACCCGCGCACTCGAGAATCAATCCTCCAGCGGCGATGTCCCACAAGTGCACCTTCGACTCAATGTACCCGTGGAGCCGCCCAGAGGCCACGTAAGTCAGCGCAAGCGTCGCCGACCCCATCATTCGCGGCTTGCGAATTTCCAACGCCAGTTTGTTAAAGTACGGCGTCATGTACTCCATCGTTTTTTTGTCCTTCGCAAAGCCGATCGCCAGCATGGCCTCCTTCAACGAGCCTTCATTCACTTGAATCCTTTTGCCGTTGAGCTTAGCAGCCTGGCCACGGATCGCTGTCCATAACTCGTCCACAAAAGGATCGTATACGGCACCGATGATTGTCTCGTAAATCTCACCGTTTTCGTTCGACTTGGCCAAGCGCTGCTGTAGCGCGATCGACACGCAGGCGTGTGGGATGCCATAAGCAAAATTAACCGTACCGTCGATCGGATCGACCACCCAACGCAACTCCGTCTCGATGTCACCGGCGTTCTCCTCTTCCCCCAAGATGGCGATTTCCGGACATACCTTGGTCAAGATCGATTCGATCTTTCGCTGGCATCGCACGTCTAGTTCCAGCTTAATGTCCCTCTGGGTGGCTTCGTTTATCTTCTTCGGGGCCAAGCGATTGTGTCGCATGATACCACCGCTTGCCTGGGCCGCCTTCACAGCATTCGCCAATAGTTGTTTCTTTTCTGCAGCGGTCACTGTTAGCGTTTAATCTGAAAGATTTTCAAGGGTTTCATTGATCTGCCCGCGCTTGACCTGCCAATCTGCCAGACGCTGGCGCTGTTCCTCCAACACCTCGGCGGGAGCACGCTCGGCAAATTTTGGATTACCAAGCTTAGCCTCCACCTTGGCGATCTCTTTCTTGACCTTTTGCATCTCCTTGGTCAAACGCTCGTGTTCGGCATCGAAGTCGATCAATCCCTCCAGTGGCAAATACAAATCGCCAAAGGCTGATCCCACGCGCGGCGTCCCCTTGGGCACGTCCGAACCAATAGAAAGCGACCCGGCGTTCAGCAACACCTTGAGCACATCGACCTCATGAGCATCCTGCTTGCCGCCTGGGCTGAACTTGTAATCCACCTTCCTGTTGAACGGGATATTGTACGCAGCGCGCAGGTTACGTCCCTGCGTCACAAGTTCGTGCTTAGCAGCGACAAACTGATCCACCGTATCGTCCAGCCCGTAGAACTCGTTGAACGAGGTGTCGAACGCCTTTGGCCAACGAGCGCTCATAATGGTTTTGCCGCCCTGCTCCACCGGCATGTCCTGCGAATAACCAAGACCGTGCCACAGTTCCTCGGTGATGAACGGCAGGAACGGATGAAACAGGCGAAGAGTGTTACCCATCACGAAATCAACCACAGCCAGCACGTTGGCCTTGCGAACCTCGTCTTTGCCAAAAAACGTCGCCTTGCAGGACTCGATGTACCAGTCGCAGTACTCGCTCCAGAAAAATCGATACAACGCAGCCGTGGCATCGGAAAAACGGTATGCCTCAAAAGCCGCCGTCACTTCGGTGATGGCTTGTCCAAGCCGCAGCAGGATCCACCTGTCGTCGCTCGTGAGTAGTTCCGTACGAATCTCGCCCTCCATCTCGCCTCCCTGCATCTGGCGAAAGCGGCAAGCATTCCACAACTTGTTGCAGAAGTTGCGGCCAAGCTCGACGTCTTTCTCGTCGAACAGCACGTCGAGGCCAAGCGGCGCGCTGCGCATCGTACCAAACCGAAGGGCATCGGCACCGTACTGGGCAATCAGTTCCAGCGGGTCGGGCGAGTTGCCTAGGCTCTTCGACATCTTGCGCCCTTTTTTGTCGCGGATGATGCCAGTGAAATAAACATTACGGAACGGCAGGTCACTCCTCCACTCGAAGCCGGCCATGATCATGCGGGCAACCCAGAAGAAAATAATGTCGGGGCCCGTGACGAGATCAGTGGTCGGATAAAATTTCTTGAGCGTCTCCGTCTCCTCCGGCCACCCCATGGTGGCAAATGGCCAAAGCCACGAACTGCACCACGTATCGAGCACGTCGGAATCCTGAACCCAGCCGTCACCCTGCGGTTCCTCCAAACCGCAGTGAATCTCCTCGCCGCGATACCACACAGGGATGCGGTGCCCCCACCAGAGTTGGCGACTGATGCACCAGTCCTGTAATCCGCTCATCCAGTAGTCGTAGGTCTTCGACCAGCGTTCGGGGTAAAAATTCAACGCTCCGCTCGCTACGCAGTCGCGAGCGGCCTGCTGACTGGGGTATTTCAAAAACCACTGCTCGGAAAGGCGCGGCTCAATAGGCACATCGGCGCGTTCACTGAAGCCGACCTTGTTCTTATAATCCTCCGCCTTAGTAAGTGCGCCCAGTTCCTCAAGCTTGGAAGCGGCAGCCTTGCGGGCCTCAAAACGATCCATGCCTGCCAGATCAGAACCGGCCAAGTCGTTCATTTTGCCGTCGGCATCGATCACGTCGATGACCTTCAGCCCGTGCCGTTGACCTATTTCAAAGTCGGCCTTGTCATTGGCGGGCGTGACCTTGAGCACTCCGGTGCCAAACTCTATGTCAATATGCTCGTCGGCAACGATGGGCAAATGAGCCTGATTCTCCACCGGCAACGGTCGAATAGCATGCTTGCCGATGAGGTGCCCGTAGCGCGGGTCCCTTGGATTCACCGCGATGCCGCTGTCGCCAGGGATCGTCTCCGGCCGCGTGGTGGCGATCTCCAGCCAAGTATCCGGCTCCTCGACGACTTGCACCTTGAAATAATAGAGCTGGCTGTTCTGCTCTTTCATGATGACTTCCTCGTCTGAGAGGGCTGTCAACGATTTCGGACACCAGTTCACCATCCTCTTACCGCGGTAAACCAATCCTTTTTCATATAAATCCACGAATACACGCTGCACACATTTCGTGTACTCCTCGTCCATCGTGAAGCGCAGCCGTGACCAGTCGCACGAAGCACCAAGCTTCTTTAGCTGCTCGATGATAATGCCTCCGTGCTTATCCTTCCATTCCCAGATGTGCTCAAGCAGCTTGTCGCGGCCAAGATCGTCCCTGTGCTTCATCAGGCCATCCTTTCGCAACTTCCGCTCGACGACACTCTGCGTGGCGATCCCAGCATGATCGGTACCCGGCAACCAAAGCACCTCCTTTCCATCCATGCGCGCTTTGCGGGCGAGTATGTCCTGGATGGTGTTGTTGAGGACGTGCCCCATGTGAAGCACGCCGGTGACATTGGGCGGTGGGATAACAATCGAGTACGCCGGCCTATCGTCGCTCACGTGTTCGGGTCTCGCCGTGAAACATTCATTCTCCTCCCAGAACGAGTACCACTTCGTCTCGACCGTCTGCGCTTCGTAAGCCTTGGGAATCTCTGCCATGAAATTAGAACTATCTATCCCCTGAAGTTACTTCTTCAGCAGGCGAAACTCGATGCTGTCCAGCAGGGCCTGCAGACTGGCTTCAATGATGTTTTCATCGACCCCAACCGTGTACCAACGCTCCTTGCCGTCGGTGGACTCGATCAGCACGCGGGTCTTAGCGGCTGTGCCGCTGCTGCCGTTGAGAATGCGAACCTTGTAGTCGGTGAGTTTCACCTTTTTCAGCACCGGATAAAATCCGCGCAGTGCATTCCGCAATGCTTGATCAAGGGCGTTCACCGGGCCATCGCCATCAGCCACGGTATGGGCTGTATCCTCACCAACTCGCACTTTGACGGTGGCCTCGCAGACATGCTCTGCCACATCGCCGCGCATGGAGACATGGAAAGCCTCTAGATGAAATGCCGGCTCGACGCGGCCAAGCGCCTTGCGGATGAGCAGCGCCAGCGAGCCTTCCGCGCCCTCATAATCATAGCCGAGATGTTCCTGCTCCTTGACCTTGGCCAAGATATTCTTCAACTGCGGCGTGTCGTCGCTGACACGAATGCCCATCTCCTTGGCTTTCATCACGATGTTACTTCGGCCGGCCAGATCACTCACAAGGATACGGCGCTTGTTGCCCACGACCGCCGGGTCCACGTGTTCGAAACTTTGAGCCACTTTTTGCACTGCATTCACATGCATGCCACCCTTGTGTGCGAACGCGGTAGCCCCCACCCACGGCTGGCGACGGTCAGGCATCAGATTAGCGATCTCATCCACGAAGCGGGATAACTCCCGTAACTTCCCAATACTCGCCTTCGGGATCGTGCGCTTGGCCATCTTGATAGAAATATTAGGAACGGCGATCGTGAGATTGCAATTGCCAGTGCGCTCGCCATAGCCGTTGACGGTGCCCTGCACCTGCGCCGCCCCGGCTTCAACGGCCACCAATGCGTTGGCCACGCCAAGGCCAATATCATTGTGCGTGTGAATACCGACGTTACAGGAAAGTTCCCCACGAGCGACCGCCGTGACGGCGGCCACCTCTCTTGGAAGAGAACCGCCGTTGGTGTCGCACAGCACCACAAAATCCGCCCCGGCCTCCGCTGCTGCAAACCATGTTTTCATCGCGTAACTGGGGTCATCCTTGTAACCATCGAACGCGTGTTCGGCATCGTAGATTACTTTCTTACCCTTCTTCTTCAGCAATCGGATCGTGTCGCCGATCATCGCCAGATTTTCTTTCGCTGTCGTGCGCAGCACTTCCTTGACATGCAGCAGCCATGTCTTTCCAAATATCGTAACCACTGGCGTCTTTGCGCTAATAAGCAGCTTAACCTGCGGATCCTCCTCGACGTTAACCTCTTTGCGGCGTGTCGATCCGAAAGCGGCAATCTGTGTGTTCTTCCACTTGACCTTGGCTGCCTGCTTGAAGAACTCAATATCCTTCGGGTTGCTTCCAGGCCAGCCGCCTTCCACATAATGCACCCCAAAGGCATCAAGCTTTTCGGCCACGCGCAACTTATCCGCAACCGAAAAGCTCACGCCCTCTCCCTGCTTGCCGTCACGCAGAGTTGTGTCGTAGATTTCCACCAATTTCTTCATCAAAACAGGCGGCCCTCCCCGCCAAGGCCGGTAATTTCTACTGCCTGAAGCCAAGCGACACCAGCACCAAAAAACCGTATGGCCAAGCGCTACACTTCCCCGTCGAAACCCAACTGACGAATCGCCTCATACAAAACCAGTGCCACGCAATTGGAGAGATTCAACGAACGAGCCTTGTCGTTGAACATCGGAATACGCACCCAGTTTCCTCCGGCCTGACGGCAAATCGACTCTGGCAAACCCGCCGTCTCCCGACCAAAAACCAGATAATCCCCTCCAGAAAAACGAGCGTCGGTGTAGCGCACTGACCCGCCGGACTCGACAAACCATAGCTTGCCCTCAACCGGTACCGAGTCGGAAAATGCCACCCAATCCGGCCACTTGCGCCAATCAACGTGCTGCCAGTAATCCATCCCGGCCCGTTTCAGTTGGCGATCGTCCATCGAAAACCCTAGCGGCTCGATCAGGTGCAATGTTGTGCATGTCGCCGCGCAAAGCCGTGCCACGTTTCCGGTATTGGGCGGGATCTCCGGCTCGACCAAGACAACATTCAGCCTGCAAACTGAAGCACTCACGGCTTGGCCTTCTCCTTTCGGTAATAGACCTTCCACAACACCAACCCATGCGGAGGCGCAGTCACCCCGGCCTTCGCGCGGTCGCAAGATTTCAAAATACCGCGGACATCGCCCGGCTTGAGCTTCCCTCTCCCGACCTCGACCAGTGTCCCGACTATTCCGCGGCACATCTTGTACAGGAATCCATCGCCATCGATGATCCAGGTCAGTAGCGACTCTTTTTTGTAAATTTTGCACGCTGTCACTGTACGAACCGTCGAACGCATCTCGTATTCGCGCTTCACGGCGAAAGCGCGGAAGTCGCGCTTACCAACGAAATGTTTCGCTGCCTGCTGCATCCGTTCAAAATCCAACTTACGAGGCACGTGCCATGCGGTGTTGTTTTGCAGCGGATCCATCACGGAATGATTCCACACTCTGTAACGATACTGCTTGCCACTGGCATCGAACCGCGCGTTAAAAGTCATCGGCACGCGCTTGGTCTCCACCACGCGTACGTCGCTCGGCAAAAATGCGTTCAAAGCCAGACGCAGTTTTCGCTCTTCAATTCGGAATTCCTCCTTTGCCACCTCCACATGGGCGACCATCCCGCGCGCATGCACACCGGTGTCCGTTCGGCTCGAACTGTGAATTCGGCCCACGCTTGGAAAAAGTCGCCGCAACGCCTCCTCGATCTGTTGCTGGACTGTCACGGCGTTTTCCTGCACCTGCCACCCCTTGTAACAGGTGCCGTCATACGCAACGGTCAACTTGATTTTAAGGTGAGCCATGACGAATCAGGCCAGGCTGTCGAGATACGACTGCAGTAAAATTGCCGCCGACATTGCATCGACATTTTGCCGTTTCTTCTTTTTCTTCACCCTCCCATAAGAAAGTGCCCTATTGGCCTGCACTGAAGTCAATCGTTCATCCCATGTTTTGATCGGCACGGTAATGCTGTTTTTGAGGACGGCCGCAAATTCACGCACCTTCATGGACGCCTCCCCATAGCTGCCATCCATGTTTCGTGGCATACCAAGCAGGATCAACTCCACATTGTACTCCCCCAGCAACTCCTTCAAACGATCGAGAAATCCTGAGTACGGCTCAGCTGGAATGAATTCCAGCGGCTGGGCGATCATTTTCAACTCGTCGCTCAACGCAATGCCCATCCGAACGGTCCCGTGGTCTATGGCAAGAACCCGCATGAGTTAAAGCGTTTTCATAACCTTGGCGGCTGCAGCAACGGTTTTATCGATAGCCGTCTCATCATGCGCCGCAGAGATAAAGCCGGCCTCGAACTGGGATGGTGCAAGATAAATCCCTTCCTGCAGCATCCCGTGAAAATATTTACCAAACCGTTCGCGGTCACTCTTCATCGCCCCAGCCATGTTGTAAACCGGCTCATCAGCGAAGTAGCAGCAGGACATTGAACCGACCCGCTGCAGTTGCACTGCAAGCCCCTCAGCCTTCGCCGCCTTGGCCAAACCGTCGGAAAGCGCTTGACCAAGTGTCGTGATTTTTTTGTAAACACTCCCGTCGGAAAGAGCCTCCAATACAGCTATTCCTGCTGCCATGGCTAATGGGTTGCCGCTCAATGTACCGGCTTGATACACCGGCCCGTCCGGAGCAAGGCAGTCCATGATTTCACTTCGCCCCCCGAACGCACCAACCGGCAAGCCGCCGCCGATCACCTTACCGAAACAACTCAAGTCCGGCGTGATTCCAAACCAACCCTGTGCCCCGGCCAAGCCCAGGCGAAATCCAGTCATCACTTCGTCAAAAATCAGCAACGACTCATGCCCAGCGGTGATGTCCCGCAGAAATTCGAGATAGCCTTCACGCGGCAGATAAAGCCCGGCATTGGCAGGCACCGGCTCGAGAATGATCCCGGCGATATCAGAGCCGTGCTCGACGAACGCAGCGCGCACGGCCTCGGCGTCGTTAAACGGCAACACGACCGTCTGGCTAGTGAACTCCGCCGGCACACCAGCGCTGTCCGGTTGGCCAAGTGTCAACGCACCCGAACCAGCCTTGACCAGCAGCGAGTCGACGTGCCCGTGGTAGCAACCCTCGAACTTAATGATTTTACTGCGTTTCGTGTAGCCCCGCGCCAAGCGGATCGCCGACATCGTCGCCTCGGTGCCTGAGTTGCACATTCGCACCTTCTCTACCGACGGCACGGCGCTGACTACCAACTCAGCCATACGCACCTCGAGGGGATTTGGAATACCAAAACTGGTTCCGTTTTCTGCCGCACGTTTTACGGCATCAACCACCACCTGCGGGGCGTGCCCCAAGATCGCCGGGCCCCACGTGCCCACGTAATCGACGTACTCGTTGCCGTCAGCATCCCAAACAGCGGCACCATTGGCCCGAACTGCGAAAAACGGATTGCCCCCCACCGCGCGAAACGCTCGCACAGGGGAGTTCACTCCTCCGGGAATCCATTGCAGCGCCTTGTCAAAAAGAACCTGTGATTGTGCGCTAAACCGCATGCCGCGACAAAATACCGACTCGCCGCTTAAACACACGCTGAAAGTGCAACTCAGTCCACACCCGCACCACCCTCAAGCATATAATCGGCGATGTGAATGGTGCGAATGTGATGCGCGCCAGCCTTGCGCAGGCCGGATTGTATTTGCAGCAGGCAACCGGGATTCGTCGTGACAACGATATCCGCGCCGGAGTCGATGATGTTTTTCACCTTGCGCTGTTGGAGACGATTAGCCATCTCCGGTTCGGTGAGATTATAGCTCCCAGCGCTGCCACAACAGAGATCGGCCTCTGCAAGTTCGACGAAACCATCACCGGCCAAAGCTTTGACCAGAGCCCTTGGCTTGGCAGTAATTCCCTGCGCGTGGGCCAAATGACAGGCATCGTGATACGTCACCTTCGTGTCCGATCCGGAATTCACACACCCGGCACCCTCCAGCCAACTCACTAAGTCTTTAACTTTCGAGCTGAATGTTTCAGCCCGCTTGGCCCAAACCGGGTCGTTTTTCAGCAACTCTCCGTACTCGACGAGTGTCGAACCGCAGCCGGCAGCATTGATAATGATCGCGTCGAGAGGTTGCTTATCGAATGCCGCAATGTTGCGCCTTGCACAGTTTCGAGCCTTGGCCAATTGGCCGCTGTGAGCGTACAGCGCGCCGCAGCAACCCTGCCCCTTTGGAGCAAGCACGTCCCAACCTTCACGGTTGAGCAACTCGGCACTGGATTCGTTCGTGTCGCCGAACATGACCCGCATCGCACACCCTTCGATGAACCCGACTTTCCCCTTCGGCGGATGCTTGGCCAAGCGCTCCGTTGGCAGGCTGCTGTTGGCAAGGCGCCGGGGCAACAGCTCAATCATCTCCTTGGCAAATTTGGGCAGCAAAACTCCGAGCCCCAAAACGCGAACAAGTCGCACCGGCAACAGAGCCAAGCGCATCCTCCACGGGAATGGAAAAACCTGCTCGATGACAAGCCGTCGCAAAAGCCATTGGACGAGGCCTCTTCCGTGATGCTTCTCGATGTGGTCCCTCGTCTGCTCCAGCAGCATCCCGTATTCCACACCGCTTGGACATGCAGTCTCGCATGCACGACAACCGAGGCACAAATCCATATGACGCACCGGCACCGCACTCACCTCCAACTGGCCCGACTGCATGGCACGCATGGTGTAAATACGGCCGCGCGGTGAATTGTTCTCGTTCCCCGTCTCGAGATAGGTTGGGCAGGAAGAAAGGCACAACCCGCAGTGCACGCAGGACAGCGCCTTGTCTTCATCGAGGAATTGCCCAAGAGCAATCATCCCACCAACACCCTATCAGGATCAAATATGTCTTTCACCCTTTTTTGCAAATTAGGCAAGGGAATCCCGGGAGGATTGGCGCTGGCATGATAAATCACACCGTTTCCCGCGCGAGCCACAAACGGTTCGTTACCCAAAGCCTGCAACGTCGAGACTAGTTTCCCGGGGGCGACTGAGGTGAAGTTGAAAGTCGTGCGGCGGAATAGCTCGTCATACTCCAGCGATGCTCCAGTGGCAAAGCCAAGGTCGACGACTGTGCCGGACTGCGCCTCGACATCGGTGCTTGGCCCCGCAAAGCCAACGACCAATTTGAGTGGCGCACCGTCTAGACGGTATAGGTCGAGCAGCGTTGGCTGCAGGGCGGAGTTCCAAATTGTTTCCAACAATGCATCAGCTTGGTCAAGTGAGTCGCACGGCTTGACCAAGCACACCTCCATCTCTGGCAAGGGTAGCAGCTTGAACGATGCTTCGACGATGATACCCAATTCATTCCTCGAGCCGACAAACAAACGACACAAATCGAATCCGGCAACGTTTTTCACCACCTTGCCGCCATTGCGAATCAGTCGCCCGTCCGGCAGCACCACGGCCAATCCGATGACCCAGTCTCGAATTGTACCGTAGCAAAACCGTCGCGGGCCGTTCAAGTCGTTGACCAGCAACTCGCCGATTGTCACCGCATCTGGAGGATCAACCGGCAACCATTGGCCCGCTTTGGCCAAGTGCGACTGTAACTCTGCCAGGGTCATGCCAGCCTGCAACGTCGCAGGCATGTCCTCCGGCACGTGTTCGATGAGGTCAGCGACGGCATTCAACGAAACGGCATCCACCTCCCGCGATTTCGGCAGCAAATCCTGCAACTCAGAAATAGAACCTGTCTTCAGTATCATGCCGTTATTTGTTTCTTCTGGGTAAACTCGGCGC
>Ga0163108_10001334_pt1 | contig 18070 bp, 17 predicted proteins | sample Fk1155metaG_FD_109644 | JGI IMG/M metagenome (GOLD analysis project Ga0163108, IMG submission 109644) | Marine microbial communities from the Central Pacific Ocean - Fk160115 155m metaG | ecosystem: Environmental > Aquatic > Marine > Oceanic > Photic zone | place: The Central Pacific Ocean...
AAAGAAAATTTTGAAAAACTAAGCAAATCAAATTATAAAGGATTGTGCGTAATAAAGTCTACTGTTGAGCCCGGGGTTTCAAAGGCTCTTGCTGAAGAATATGATTTAAACGTTGCGCATAATCCTGAGTTTTTAACTGAAAGAACTGCTTTTGAGGATTTTGACAGTCAGGAGCATATTGTTTTAGGAAAGACTCGCGAGTCGCCCATGTTTGATAAGTTGACCCTTTTGTATAAAAAGCTTTATCCTAACGCTTTTGTGTCTATATGCACTTCAGACGAGTCGGAGGCTATGAAGTTATTCGCCAATTCTTTCTATGCACAAAAGGTAATGATTTTCAATGAATTTTATTTATTATCCAATGCAATTGGGCTAGATTTTGAAACAGTTAAGTCTTTGATGCTAAAGAACAATTGGATAGCGCCTCATCATATGACGGTTCCAGGGCCAGACGGGAAGATGGCGTATGGAGGTCATTGCTTTCCTAAGGATACAAATGCATTAAACACACTTATGGAAAAGAACAATACAAGACGTGAGGTTATAGAGGCTGTGATAAAAGAACGAAATAAAATGAGAGAGGATTAAACTATGGTTACAGCTATAGTCACAGGATCGGCAGGCTTTATCGGAGGACACTTAACAGAAGCTCTGTTAAAGGCTGGAAATAGAGTAATAGGCATAGATGATATGCGCTCTGGCCTTGAGTCCACAATGGAATTGCATATTTCTTATGAAAATTTTATTCCAAAATATTATGATATAAGGTCTGAAAAAATTGATGGTGTATTTAGAGAGCTTTCTCCTAATGTAGTTTTTCATTTAGCAGCAATCCCAGGGGTAGCCCCATCAGTTAAGGAGCCTTTCATTTCTAATGATGTGAATGTTGGCGGAACGTTGAATCTTCTTAATTCTGCAAGAAAATATAATGTTGACAGGTTTGTTTTTTCTTCTTCGTCTTCGGTTTATGGAGGCACAGACAAACTGCCTACGAAAGAAGGGTGTTCGTTGAGTCCAAAATCTCCGTATGCTTTGCAGAAAAAAATAGGAGAAGAATATTGCAAGATGTTTTCAGACTTATACGATTTAGACACTGTTTGCTTGCGATATTTTAATGTTTTTGGACCCAGACAGAGATCGGATTCTGCTTATGCTGCTGTTATATCTTCTTTTTGCGATAGCGTCAAAAAAGACATAAGGCCAACTATATATGGAGACGGGGAGCAATCAAGGGATTTCTGTTTTGTTGATAATGTTGTTTCTGCAAATATTTTGGCCTCCAATTGTACATATAATTTCTCAGGAGATATATTCAATATTGGATGTGGAGGCAAAGTCACAGTAAATTCTATTTGCAAATCTCTTGGAACAAAAGAACCTATTTATAAAGATGAGAGACCGGGCGATGTAAGGTGTTCTCAGGCCGATATCTCAAAAGCGTATTGTCTTTTAGGATATAATCCAGAAGTTTTATATGAGGACGGATTAAAGCAAACCCTTGATTGGTATTTGGGAAATTAGAAAAATATGTGTGGTATATTTGGTTATATAGGAGGTGACAATTCTCATCAAGAGGTAAAGCTGGGGCTTGAAAGATTGGCCTATAGGGGATATGATTCGGCAGGAATTGTCTCTATTGTAAATAACAAGTTTGAGGAAAACAAGTGCCTTGGGCATCCGGAAGAATTGTTGGATTCAGATATTAAGTCTAATTTGTCAATAGGTCACAACAGATGGGCAACGCATGGCGAGCCAAGCGTTTTGAATGCTCATCCACATTTTTCTAATGATAAAAAAATAGCCTTAGTTCATAATGGAATAATAGAAAATTATTGTGAAATAAATAAGTTTTTAAAAAAGAATGGATTTTCTTTTTATTCAGATACTGATACAGAATTAATCCCAAACCTTATTCAGCATTATATGAAAAATCTAGATATTGTAGATGCAACTATAGCTGCCATGAATCATATCCGGGGTGCTTATGCAATGGTGTTTGTTCATATAGATTATCCTAATCAAATAAATGTAGCCAGACTTGGGTCTCCGGTTTGTCTTGGAAGAAGCGACTCTGGCAGTATATGTATATCTTCTGATACAAATTCTCTACCGTTGTCTACCAAAGAAGTCATGACAATAGATGACGGAAAGCTTGTTATTGCAAATTCTGATGGAAATATTATAGTTAAAAATTTAGAAGGGAATACTTTAGAACATAAATTTGAGACAGCCAGTATAAAGAAGGAGAAGAATTATGAAATTGGTGATTTTTCTCATTTTTTGGAAAAGGAAATATATGAACAGCCTATATATCTTAGAAACGCTTTAAGTGGTAGGGTAAATCTTGATAAAGGCCTTATAAAGCTTAGTGGCATATCAGATTATATAGAAGACATATTAAACGCAGAAGATATAATATATACTGGATGTGGGTCAGCATATTATGCAGCATGCATTGGCGCTCAAGCAATGGAAAGCATAGCAAGGAAAAGAGTTAGGGCGATGTCAGCTGGAGAGCTCAAATATTATAATCCAGTTATGAATGAAAAAACTGTCTTAATAGCAATATCTCAATCAGGAGAGACAGCCGATACAATCGGGTGCATAAAGATGGCCAAAAACCATGGTGTGACGACCCTTGGTGTTATAAACGTTGTAAATTCAACTATATCAAGAATGGTTGATGCTGGAGTATATATTCGTGCAGGAGAAGAGGTTAGTGTTGCTTCTACGAAATCTGTTACAAACCAAATAGTAACAATGTTATCTTTAGCTATATTGGTTGGATCTAAAAAGGATCTTTCTATATTGAGATATGAATCTTTGATATCAGAACTACATTCTTTGCCAAATATAATTGATACAATTTTGACAGAAGATAATAAAATTCAAAGAATTGCAAAAAAGTATGCAAATTATAATAACGTGCTATGCATCGGAAGAGGCTACTTGAAGCATGTCGCCAAAGAGGCTGCTTTGAAAATTAAAGAACTAAGCTATATTCATGCAGAGGGGTATTCCGCAGCGGAATTAAAGCATGGCCCGCTTGCTCTTATTGATAAATCTGTACCAACATTAGCGTTAATAACAAGCGGACCAATGGAAGAAAAGATGTTAAGCAATATAAGGGAAATAAAAAGTAGAGGGGGAAAGGTGATTGGTATTGTTAATTCTGATGTTTCTAAGGAAACAAAAAAAGTTTTAGATGATATTATAGAGATTCCTTCTTGCTCAAATAAGATGCTTAATTCGTTGACCTTCTTGGTTCCATGTCAATTATTGTCGTATTATTTGGCCAGAGAAAATGGTCATCATATAGATCGCCCAAGAAATTTGGCGAAAAGTGTTACAGTCGAGTAAAATATAAAAAGGATAGACAATATAATGATTTATGGTATAGGGCTTCCAAGAACCGGAACAAGAACTTTGGGATCTGCTTTGCAAATATTAGGATTTAGTGGTTCTCATTTTTGTGTTTTATCGCCAACTATTAAAAAAGTTGGCGACTCTTCTTATAGGGTTAATAATGGTTTTTATGAAATTCTTGAGGCATTAGAATGCTTTGAAATAAATACTGATGATTTTTATATTTTTACAGATAGAGAAGAAGATGAGTGGGGGGACAGTATTCGCGAAAGAGAATATAAGGGCCCTTTCATAAGAGAATATAAAGAAAACATGAAGCGCAAATTTAAAAAATACCCTAATAACTTTTTAATTTTTAATGTAAGTCATGGATGGTCACCTTTGTGTGATTTTTTGGGTGTTCCAACTCCAAAAGAAGATTTTCCCTATATACAGTAGGGGTTGGAAAAATTATAAAAAATAGTGGAAAAGTATAATGTGTTGGTAAAATATAGAAAGGAGACATTATGTTGATAGCTGTTATAACTGGAGTCGCGGGCCAGGATGGTTCATATTTGGCAGAATTTTTGCTAGAAAAAGGATATCTTGTCGTAGGCATAACCAGAAGACATGGTTCGAATGAAAAATATGGAAATATAGATCATTTATTTAATCATGATAATTTTAAACTTGTAGAGGGGGATATATCTGATACAACCCTCATATGTAGGGTGCTGCATCAATATCGCCCTCATGAGTGGTATAATTTAGCCGCAATGTCTCATGTTGGGCAGTCTTTTAAGGAGCCATTGATGACGTTTGATGTTGACGCAAGGGCTGTTTTGGGACAGTTGGAGTCTATAAGGCAAATTTCTCCATATACAAGATTTTATCAAGCGTCAACCTCTGAGTTATTTGGCGGAATAGAATGTCCAGAGGGCGGATATGATGAAGAGTCGCCATTTAAGCCTAGGTCTCCTTACGCTATAGCAAAACTGGCAGCATATTGGGCCGTTAAGAATTATAGGGATGCATATAATATATTTGCTTGTAATGGAATTTTTCATAATCATAGCAGCCCACGGCGAGGATATGATTTTGCTACAAGAAAAATTACGAGAGGAGTTGCCGGAGTAAAGTTAGGTTTGAAAGATTGTGTAAGAATGGGCAATCTATCTTCCTTTAGAGACGAAGGACACTCTAAAGATTATTGTAAAGCAATGCATTTGATGATGCAGCAAGAAAATCCTGCTGATTATGTAGTTGCAACTGGAACTGGCGCAACTATAGAAGAAATGTTTAAATATGTTTGCGCTCTTGCAGGTTTAGGCTTTGATGATGTTTATCAGGTTGACGAAAGATATATGAGGCCGTCAGATGTTCCTTATTTGTGTGGTAATCCAGGCAAAATAATGAATGAACTTGGATGGCGTCCGGAATATAGCTGGAAGTCTCTTTTAAAAGAAATGTATGAAAATGACATCGAAGATCTCAAAAGTAAAAGCAATACATAATCAGCTAGAAGTCTGCTCTATGATGCGCTCAGGTCATCATGCGGTCCTATATTGGCTTTTTGCACAAATTAATCATCCTATATATTTTAGAGATGATGTTTTGTGTTATAAGGATGAAAGATCTCTGAGGGACAGAGGGGTTGTTATAGGTGATAAAAATATTTCATCTATATTAAAAACATATATTTATAATGTTGAAGATATACCGATTAATAATATTAAAAGTATAAGAAAGAAATACAAGTCAATATTAGAAATAGTCCCTCCTGAAAGATCTCGTTCTATCTTGTTTGTAAGCGAACCTTTTAACATGTTTTCCAGTAGATATAGGTTGTTTTTAAGAATAAACAAGATAAGAGAAGAAGAAGGCGAAAGACCGTTTCCAGATTCAAGAAATACAAATGGAAACAGTGGAGTCGCATGGATAGACGAAGGTGCCGTTGAGTTATGGAAGATGTATGCCAAAGAGTATCTTGGTCATACAAATTATTTGGGCGATGATTTATTAAAGATAAATTATAACAAATGGTTTTCAAATATTTCATATAGAAAAAATATATCTCAAAATATGAATTTAAAATTTTCAGATAAAAATTTAAATTATGTCCCCGTCAATGGTCATGGAAGTAGTTTTGACGTTAGAACTATGAATGGAAAAGCTCAAAAAATGGATGTAATGAATAGATGGCAACGTTTTGCGGAAAATGATAAATTTAGAAAGATTTTTTCTGACAAAGAATTGATTGATTTGTCATCAGAGATTTATCCTAAAATGACAAAAAAAGTTATTAAAGAGATGAGGTTATGATGACAAATAAAAACCTCTTTATTGTTTGCATGAACAATGGTGGATCTACAATGATTCATGAATGTCTTGCTAATTGCGAAAATGCTGTAGTAATGCCCAGAAGCAAGTTAAAACCAAATTCTGCAACGTCTGCTGAGGGTCATGTTAATGCGGGAGGCTTTATGCCGATGCCGTTTGACCATGACGTTGGAGCCGTATGGTCAGAAAAGAAACATATATTTCAAAATGTTGAAAATTATAATTGGCCGAAGATAAAAGAAGCCTGGAATAGCAAGTGGATGCTTTCCTCAAAGTGGGCAGAGAGTGGTAGGGTCTTGGTGGAGAAATCTCCACCAAATGTTTTAAGAGCAAGAATGATGGAGGAGCAATTTGAAGATCCATATTTTATAGTTATGGTTAGAAATCCATATGCTATTGCAGAAGGGATGCGAAGGCGTTGGGGTAGAGGCGTTCAAAGGTCAACTAGACATTGGATCGAGTCTTCCAGAGAGCAGATTAAAAATATAGAAAATTTAAATAATGTTATTTGGTTTAGGTATGAAAAGCTTTGCTCAAAACCAGATTATGTTAAAAAAATGATAATTAATTTTATTCCAGAATTATACGATTTAAGTTTTGATGTAAGTGTATCCGGAACTCATGCAATAGATAAGCATAACTCGATACCAATTAAGATAACCAATTTTAATGATAGGCAGATAAGAAACCTTTCTAATCGAGATATCTGCGCAATAAATACGGAGCTAAATAAGGCTCCAGACGTTTTAAAATATCTTGGATATAGCAAAATGTAGGAGGAGCTATGGAAGAGCTTGAATTTTCAGAGAGAATAGAGAAACCTTGGGGTCATGAGTTAATATGGGCAAAAAGTTGTTCCGGAGATGGCTATGTGGGCAAGATATTGTTCATTAAAGCTGGGCATAGATTATCTTTTCAATATCATGAAGAGAAGGAAGAAACGATCCTTGTTAAATCGGGCACCCTATATTTAGAGACAGAGGGATTTGTTGATAAGCCTGAAAAAAGAAAAGTTATAAAGCTTGAGCCTGGAAAAACATTTTATATAGCGCCATTTTATACTCATAGGTTTATGGCAGAGGAGAATGATGTAGAGTTAATTGAGGTTAGCACAACACAGCTTGAAGACGTTGTTAGGCTGGAAGATGACTATGGCAGGTGATCTATTATTAATTTGATCTTCTAATAGAAAAGTGTAATTATGATCAGCAAAATAGAAAACCTATCATCTTGGCTATTTACCAAAGGGCTTCACAAAGAAGGCTTTCACCTTTATGGTATGGCCAAGACTGCCGCAGGCAAGCCTCTGCCTATCAATAGAGCGGAAATGGAGCAGGTAATAGATGAGCTATTGGCAGGTCTTTCTGCCAGATTTCTTGCTTATCCTTCTTTTTCTCCGTTTGAGCTTTTTGGAGTCCTCGGTGGGGAGTATTCTTTGGATGATTTTAAAATTCCGCCGATTATACGCAATCCTACTGCTGAGCAACAACTGGCAAACGACTCAGTGCTAAGTGTATATAGAAAAAATTTATCTAAAAAAGAAGAAAGAAAAGAATTGCAGGACATAGTTGATAGATTTAAAAGAGTTTATCCAGAAAAATATAAGGATTTAACTGTTAACAAATTAGAGGAGCAACTCAAAGATAGCAAAGAACAATATATGACTAATTATTTAGAGACAAAGGTGGAAAAAAAGAAAGAAAACATCAAAGGTGATGACGTATCAGTGACATATATATTAAAATTTTCTGACAACCCTTCTCTTCCGTCTGGTATGACGGGAGCTTCTATGGAAATAGATGGGGACAGAACCGTTGTTTTGGGGTTTAACCCAAATCCTGGATTGTTATCTAGAATTGAGGAATTTTTTCAAAATAATTCAGCAGAGTACAGAAGCTCTATTGGAAATCGTCCAAAGGAAATAGAATTTTTTACGAAATCAATTAGGTCATATCTTCTTGAGGTATTAAGGCATGAAGAGGTTCACGTAAAAGATGTAATTTCGCCCGATAAAAAACATGGAGAGAAATATACGGTTTCTGATTCTAATGGAGAGAGCGTTGAAGAGATAGCCAGAAAACTAGAAGTAGATCCATATCCATTATTTGCTATAAATTTAATGCCGATAATTTCAGACATAAATATTTCAATAACTCCTCACACTGTATTGAGAGCAGTATCTGATATGGCTGCAGGAAATCCACGGCCAATGAGCGCTATTTTTGATCATGCTAAAAATAAAAAATTAAAAAAAGATTTTGTATTATTTGTTCCTCCGCGTGCTCAATCTCAAATAATGACCTCTAAAGGTGGGCAAGATACACTGAGGAGTATAGCGGAAAAGACTGGCATCAAACATGGCGCGATGAGATTGCTTGTAATAAATTTTAATCATATTTTTGCACCAAGATTATCTTTAGATCCCAATAGGGGCCCGGTCGGTCCTGCTCCAAGTTATCAGGACATTCTTGATGGAATTCCAGACCATATCAAAGAACGACTGATAGATACACCTCTTCCGGAGGATCAGGAGGTAAAGCTGGTACCAAGCTATGGTGAATTATACGCATATGATCGTGCATTTTATTTGATTACGAAAGAAGAAGGCCAAGCTCATTATGAACAAATAATATATCAAATACAAAAAGTTTTTAAGGATAGATCTTTAGAGAAGCCAGAAGTAGAGAGTATGACTGTATATGACATGATTGAGTTATCTGGTATTGCAAGAGAATATAAAAAATTAAAGGAAAATCCTGTAGATAAGCTTATAAAGACTCCGATTGGATATCTTGATGTATTGAAGAAAAATAGAATGAAAACCTTTCTTGAAAGAATGCATTATATGTGGACCAACAGACTGAATATATTAAAAGAAGTTACAGGCGGCAGCCTTCCCTCTGAGCCTTCTGGTGATTTGGACACAGAAGAGGAAGGTGAGCTTTAAAATATAAAAATTCCAAAGCAATATAGTAAAATATCGCTAGGAAGTTTTATGAAGATTGTTATTTTAGCATTTAATATAGGTATATCTAAAAACGGGTTTGTCAATGGTCCAGGCATGTCTTTGTATAATTTTGCAAAATTTATTTCAAAGTATTTGCCAAAGATAAAGCTATCTATATATACACATATAGAATCTTCTTCAGAGATCCCAGGTGTTGAAATAAAAACTACAAGATATGCTACAGATTTATTAAATGATATAAAAAGCTGCAAAGCATTTCACTGCTGGAGTGGATTAATAAATACTTTTTTGACCATAATAAGGCTTGCAAATACTTATAGAAAACCGGTTATTCTAGGCCCCAATTTGCTTGATATAGTTGACTTTAAAAAGGAAAAATATTTTTTAAAGAATATAGAATATAAAAGAATTCTAACAGTTAATGATAGGTTGAAATATCTTATTTCAAACAAACATGTTTTATTGACAGATGAAATAGAAAGCTTTATAGTTGGCCCAGATCTTGACCTGTGGTCTCCTCCGGATAAATATGGAAAATATATTTTATGGAAAGGAAACTCAAGTCATATGGTAAAAGATATCGGGTTTGCTAAAGAGATAAAGGATAGATTGAGTCAATATGAATTTATGTTTATGGGAGATGGGAAAAAATATAAATATAATGATCATATTGATGATGCAAAAAAAGCTTATCTTTATATAAGCACCTCTTTAAGCGAAACAAAAGGGATGGCCCTTATGGAACAGTGGGCGGCAGGGGTTCCGTCTGTTACACATCCAAAGATTTATCAACATGGTGAAAATTATAAAACTGGAATAATTACAAACAAAGATATAGACTCATATTGTGAGGCTATAACGGAAATAATGGAGAATAGTAGGTTTAGAGCTGATTTGTCAAAAGGTGCCAGAGATTATATGCTGAATAAGTTTGATCCAAAGCTAATTGCAGATCAATATTTTAGGATTTTGAATAATGTTAGTTGATATTATCATACCTGCTTATAATCCTGGATCTTATCTTGTTGATGCAATAAAAAGTTGTTTATCTCAAGAATATAAGAATTATACAATTACGGTTATTGACGATAATTCATCCGAAGATATAAAGAAAATGCTTAAAAAGTTTCCTTCTGTTAATTATATAAGAAACGAAGAGAACCTTGGGCCAGGAGCGTCAAGGAACGTGGGCATCCAGGCCACAGGCGGCGATCTAATAAGCCTTTTAGACGCAGATGATATACTGCACTCAAGAAAGCTCAGGGTGTCTGTAGAGGCGTTTAAAAGGTCGCAAGATATTGGTATGACTTGTGGAAATTATCAAATTTTAGTAAATAGAACTCGTTTAATGAGACCCTTTTACAAAAAAGCAGTAAAAATAAATCATAATATTTTAATGAGACAAAATTTTGTAGCCTCAGGCTCTACAACTTTTAAGAGACAAGTATTAGAAGATGTTGGTTTGTTTAATGAAAAATATTTTATATCAGAAGATTACGATATGTGGGTTAGAATAGCTGAAAAATATCCTATAGAATATATTCACGAAATTTTGTATTATTATTCTGTGATTCCAAAGGGAGATTCATTAACTCAAAGAGAAGATGTTCAAAAAGATCATATAAATAATATAAACGAAATAAAGAAAGCCTCCTTGAAAAGAATGTCCGATGGAAAAAACTCAGCTTGATAAAAAGAGACATCTTTTTAAGGCAATTACATGGAGAATGATTGGAACTTTAGATACATTGTTTTTAGGATGGATAATATCTGGAAGCTTTAGAGTGGGAGCCGCAATCGGCGGGGCAGAGGTGATAACAAAGATGATTTTATATTATATGCATGAACGACTATGGTACAGGGTTCCATTTGGGGTTAAGAGAGTAGATGATAAATAGATTTAAGAATAAAAGAATTTTAATAAAAAGTTATCTTTCAGAATCTGGACTTTGGTATTTGGCAAAATCTCTTGGGGATGTTCTTAGTAAGAATAATGAAGTTTTTTACATTCCAAAGTCAAAATACAAAAGAAGAGAGGACAGTGGCGTTTTTCAAAGATATTATCCTGAGCCATATGATGAAAATTTGTTATCAGACATTTTTCATATACCATTGTCAAGCTCAAGCAAGGCTGAGCCGCAAATTTTAAATGTTGTAAGAAAGCATAATATAGATATTATAATTTCGTTTGAAACCTTTATGATGAAAGGGCAATGGGCTTCAAACATAAAGAGAAAGACTGGTGTCAAAATTATTGACGTTCCAATGCCGGAATGGTCAAACGGAAGATATATAAAAAATAATTCATATAGTATATTTGATGAAGTATGGTGTCTTACAGATACATCTTATAAGGTTTTTGAAAAATATAGAAATAGGAAAAGAGTATCTTGGGATTATGTAGATAGAGAGGCTTTTACGCCTAGTGGGAAAAACAAAGATACAAATGAGCTTTGCTTTTACCATCCAGGGACTTTGAATCCTGGATTTAGTCAAAAGAATACTCTTCAAACTTTAGAAGCTTTTTCTGACTTTTCAAAAGCATCAGAATCTAATGCAAAATTGTTAGTTAGCGGAAGATTAAACAAAGAAGAGGGTCGTGTTGCGACAAAATGCAAGAATATCATACTAATAAATGATGTTCTTAGTAGAGGAGAAATAGTTTCATTATATGACAGGTCACACTGTGTGATTATACCCTCTACAAGAGAGGGCTTGGGGTTAAGCTTTTATGAAGCAAAGGCAATGAATTGTGATATAATCACAGTTGATGCAGACCCTATGAATAAACATACAGAATATCTTTGTGAAGTAATTTCGTATAATAAAAATGAAACACCTGTACCATTCGCCATAACTAGTAAGCGAAAAATTTCGGAACAAATAAACAGATATTATAAGGACTTTAATATGAGCAAAAACAATGCAAAAGAGATTGAGATAAAGAAAAAAGTTAAATCTCAAGAAAAGGTAAAAGAAGAGAATGAAGCATTAATGTCGGCATTTGAAAGCGAAGACTCCTCAGAAGACGTTGTGTTGGAAGAATTAGATTCAGACAATGTTGACAACGATGTTCTTGGCCAACTGAAGGCTAAGATGCAAAAGAAGAAGGAGGAAGAAATGCCAGAAGTTGTAAGCAAGAGGTCTGTAAGCATTGAATTAGCCATCGTTGGAGTTGGTCAAGCCGGCTCTAGAATAGCGGAGGTTTTTCACAAAAAGGGATATGACGCAATTGTGATTAACACATCAGCACAAGATCTCGAATTCATTGATGTACCGCCCAGTCAAAAGCTTTTATTAGAAGGAAGCCTTGGAGGTACAGGGAAGGATCTGGATTTGGGCCGAGAAATATTCGCAGATAATACGGATCTAATAAGCCCAGCTCTTGAAAGGGTTATGGATGGAAACCACATGGTATATTTGGCCATATCTGGAGGAGGCGGTACCGGATCAAGCTCTATAGATACTTTGGTTCCAATGCTCTTTGAGACAGGAACTCCGGTAGGAGTTATATATGTGCTGCCAAAGGCCACAGAGGATGCTCAGTCTAAAAAGAATTCTATTGAAACATTGTCAAGATTAGCAAGATTGACAGCAGATAATGTTGTTTCTAATCTCATTGTTGTTGATAATGCGAGAATTGAACAAATTTATGCGAACTTGAGTCAATCTAAGTTTTGGCAAACAGCAAATAACGCAATTGTTGAGCCGCTTCATGTATTCAATACGTTTACGGCGCAACCTTCTAACTTCACATCTTTAGATCCTAGCGACTTTGGAAAGATCATATCTTGCGGTGATTGTTCGACTTATGGCGTTATGGAGGTTTCTGACTATATGGAGGAAACGGCACTGGCTGAAGCTGTCATTGATAGTTTGGGATCAAATATGTTGGCGTCAGGGTTTGACCTTGAGCAAACAAGGTCTGGAGGAGTTATAATTACAGGATCAGAAGAGGTTCTTGAAAAAATTCCTGCTATAAATATAAATTATTGTTTTCATATGATATCGGAACAAACAAATGGAGCTACAGTTTTTCAGGGCGTATATAGTGTAGACTCAGATTCAGATTCTGTAAAAATATATAGTTGGTTTGCAGGCTTGGGCCTTCCTAGGGATAGAATCGAAAACTTAAAGAAGGAAAGTTTGCAGCAATCTGCTATTGCATCAGAAAAAGAGAAAAATAGAGATATGGCTATGACATTAGACCTTGGAGAAGATCGTGTCAATACAGTATCTGAGGAGATAAACAGAAAGATAAGAAAGAAGAAATCTGGATTTAGCAAATTGCAAAAAGGCTCCAAAGGCAAGGGGTCAATTATCGATAGAAGAAGGAGACGGTAATGGCCATAGACAAGGACTTTTATAATGAGTCCAGCGCCTTAAAGCTTGGATGGAATCCTTCGTGGTTTGGTGCCGAATACTTTGATGAAGAGTTAGTAAACAAAATAAAGAAATGGCAAAGAGCCCACAAGATAACTGCTGATGGTTTATGCGGGCCGATGACATATAGAAGAAAGTGGACAGAGAGACAGGCCGAAATATCCAACTACAAGCCCACTCAGAGGTCTACCCTTAGAAATAAAACCAATTTTATTGTTCATAATGGTAATTTTCTGCCGATTGATTGGGATCGTGTAGTTTTGTGGGATGAGCCAGACGGGCTATCTGCAAAGTCGGGAAATTATTATGATAATTCAGGGAAAGAAGATCGCCAGCCATCTATGTTTGTAAACCATTGGGATGTCTGCTTGTCCGCAGAGACTTGTGCCTCTATATTGAACAGAAGAGGCATTTCTGTACATTTTTGCTTAGATAATGATGGCACAATATATCAACTTTTAGACACGCAGCATGGAGCATGGCACTGCAGCAAGTATCATGGAAACAAAAAGAGTATAGGCATAGAAATAAGCAATGCTTACTATCCAAAATATCAAGATTGGTATGTTAAAAATGGATTTGGAGAAAGGCCTTTGATGAATGAGGGCGTAGTACACGGAAAAACTCTTAAGCCTTTTATGTGGTTTTATCCGGTTCAAATAGAGGCTTTGAAAGCTTTGTGGAAAGCAGTACATATGGGTCTTGGGATACCTTTGGAATATCCCAAAAATGATAATGGGTCATTTTGCACAACAAAGCATAAGGGTTGCGAAGATGGTTCATTTGAAGGATTTACCAATCATTATAATTTTGTAAAGACAAAAATTGATTGTGCAGGGCTGGACATTCCAGACCTCTTAGGCGAAGTTAGTTCAAGTTTATTCTGTAACGACAGTTAGTTTCTTAGTAGCATTTTGACCTCGTTTGATCGAGATCGTACAATGTAAGGGGAGGCCTTCGCTTAGGTTTATTTTTATTATGATTAATTTAATTATAGACAATATAAATTGTAAAATCGATGGAGATTTAGACTCGGATCTTATCAAAAAGCTTGATAAGTTGATGAGTTACGATCATCCTGGCTATATGTTTATGAAGGGCGGAAAGGGAGGCTACGGTCTTCGCGGCAAGTATGGTGGATGGGATGGCAAAATTCGTCTTTTGTCTAAATCTATGCGATTCCCTATCGGCCTGCTCAGTATGGCCGAAAACTTTTTTAAGGAAAATAAAATAATATATAATATTATAGATGTAAGACCTGATATAAAGTATGGAAAAGCACTACCTCTTTATGATAAAGATATAAATATAAGACCATATCAAAAAAAGGTTATAAAGGCTGCAAGAGATGCTGGTAGCGGAATTATGAAGGTCGCAACAGGTGGTGGAAAAAGTTTAATAATAGCATCTATTGTGGCGAAATATAATATTCCAACTGTAATTTATGTTATAGGAATAGAGTTGTTATACCAAATGAGAGATACCTTAAAAGATGCCTACAATATAGACTGTGGGATTGTTGGAGGGGGAGAGTGTGACGTATCTAAGGATATAACTATTATGACAATATGGTCTGCTGCAGCAGCATTTAACAAAAAGGCTAAGATTGCAGATAACGACACAACTCAAGATTCAAAATCTCAAATGAAAATATTAAACAAATCTCTCGTAAGGCAAAGGGTGCAAGATGCAGAGTTGTTTATCTTTGACGAATGTCAATATGCTGCATCCGAAACTCTTCAGTTTTTGCACAGAGCGAGTGCTTCTGCAAAGCATAGGTTTTTGTTGTCTGGCACACCATGGAGAGACACTGGAGACGATATTTTGATAGAGGCTGTTTCTGGCCCAAAGTTTTGTGACGTTAACGCTACTAAACTAATAAAGATGGATTACTTGGTTCCTCCGGATATACATTTTATCAATGTGCCAGTAATGAGGAATGTAGGTAAAAATTATCATGAAGTTTATAAGAATTATATAGTTGAAAATGATGATAGAAATCAGTTAATATTGAAAGCCGCAAGAAAACTGGTCAATGCGGGCAAGAAGGTTTTAATTTTAGTGGTAAGGGTTCAGCACGGAAAGATGCTACAAGAAATGATTGAAAAAGAATTTTCGGTTAACTTTTTAGATGGCGCAAAAAGCACGAAGATTAGACTTGGGGCTATACAAGACATGAAGGATGGAAAGACGCAAGTTTTGATAGCATCAAAGATATTTGATCAAGGAATTGATATTCCAGAGCTTGATGCATTAATCTTGGCAGGATCGGGAAAATCTAGCGGAAGAGCATTGCAGAGAATTGGTCGAGTAATAAGAAAAGCTCCAAATAAAACTAAAGCGATAGTTGTTGAGTTTTTTGATAATTGCAAATATTTAAGAGATCATTCTGAGGCTCGAATTAAGGTTTACAAAAGTGAACCAGGATTTAATATTAAAATGCCCAAGAATAAAGTTTTGCATTCATATCCAAAAAGAGAGCCAATTAAGTGGGTATAAAAGAAAATTTCTATTTAAATAGTTGCGTTTATATGTGGGCAGTACTATTATCCCGTGGAGTAGAGCATCATGATTCAAGAAGAGTTTTATCAAAAAGTTCCTGAGTGGATTTCTCAAGATAAAGATAGGTGGAATCACATCACTCTTATGGCATACTTTTGTCACAAGTATCAAGAAAAACATGGTGTAAGATTTAGGCTTGTAAGGTGGAATTCAGATCCAGGAAAAGGGAAGGAAAGTCGTGACTTTGCAAGGCTTTTCAAAGTCCTTGCCCCAGAAGGGTATGAAGACTTGCTCGCAAATGATAAGAAAGAAATTAAAAAAGAAGTAATATTAAAAATATATAATTATATAAATTGGATGTTTGATTATAAGTTTAGAAGAGGAGATAAGTCTGTCACTGGAACTCAAATCTTTTTATTGCCATCAATGATAAATGAATTCGAAAGAATGTACTCTGATTATATGATTAAAAATGGACAAAATTTAAAAATAAATACATTATTAAAATGGGCAGAAAATAATTTGCCTAAGATTTTTGATCTGCATCAAGTTGAGGCTTTAGAGGATATAAAGATGATAGAGAAATATTTTGAAGCCTATAGCTTAACAGATAGTTCTATAGAGTATTCTTTTTTAAAGAAAGCAAAGGAATTGAGGTTATTATGAGCAATAAAAATAGTTTAATAGGGAAAAGCGTTTCTTTATTTTTAGATGGCGGATGGGAGATCGCAGGAGAAGTGAAGTCATCAGATGATGACAAATTTGTGGTAGAAAGAGACGGTGATCTTTTTATGGTTTTTAAAAATAAAATATCTTGTTTATTAGTTACAGAAAAAGCTAGAGCCTTGAAGGCTGTAAAGGCTTATTCTCCAACAGATAGGGCTGTAGATAGGTCTGCAGGGAAGGCTTCACCAGCAGTCTCTGATAGCTTGTTTCCAATGAATGGAATATCATATGAAGAATCGGCTATGTCAATACCAGGAGGTTTGCTGGAAGATGTTCCAGATAATTCTGATGATGATTTTTCTGTAATTTTCAAAGGCGAAAATAGTTCGCTTGAGGACGAAAAGTTAAAAAATATAGAATTTATGACAGAAGATGATACCAAAAACTAAAATTGAAAGAATAAAGAATAAGATCAAAGAGTCCTGCAAAGACTGCAAGGGAGAGGGGTGTAATGTCTGCTCTTCAAGAATGGTCAGAATAGACAGATATGCGTTATCCAATATTCCGGTAGAATATTGGAACTTATCTTTCAAAGATTTTTCCGGAGATGCTAATTTCAAAAAGCTTATAAAGCCAAAGATGGAAGACGCAAATAAGATATATGATGACGGAAAGTCTTTTATGTTTGTCGGAGGTCTTGGCACAGGCAAGACATATACTGCTTGTTGCATTCTAAAAAGAGCTATAACGTCTGGATATACTGGACTATATACGACTATGGCTGATGTGGTTGCCAACATGTTGTCAAATGATGTTAGTACAGCAAAATATTATAATGAATTATTAGGAAAAGATTTCTTGGTAATTGACGAATTTAGTTCTCATTGGATTTTTCCATCTGATAAAGCTGAGCAGCTTTTTGGAACGTCTCTTGAGTATGTTCTTAGGACAAGATTCCAAAATCAATTACCAACAATTCTTTGCACAAACAATGAAGATGTAGATCAAATATTTGGAGGATTTTTTGCTAAATCGTTTAAATCTTTAAGAACTCATCATATACAGCTATATATGGTTGGAGGAAAGGACTTTAGGAGAAAAGATGCTTGATGCAAAAGTCGTAAACTGGATGATGCAAAGCTCTATAAATATAAACGAGGTTTATAGAGAGATGGAATTCGATCTTATAAGATCAATGGTCTTTCCAAAATATAAGCCTGTATTAGATATTCTGCATTCATATTATTCTAGGCATAAAATCCCGCCTTCTTATGACGTTATGAAGACTCTTCTGGACAGAGAGGGCGATGACCCAGATGTTGCAGAGTATATCAAAAATCAAGAGTGTGCAGGAAATGAGATTGGCTTTTATTTAGATGATATAAAAGAAAGATATAATAAATATTTAATTGAAAACTTAATGAAAAAAGCTTCCGATGTCGAAGAGGAAGAAGACAGTGTACAAGATTTTAATGATGAATTAAAAAAGGTTATATCTAAAACAGAGAGATTGTATCGTAGAGATGTTTTTTCAGAAGGTGATATAGCTGATTCTGTTAAAGATAGGGTCAATCAGTACAGGTATGCTGTTGAGAATCCCGAACAGATAATGGGCTTTCTATCAGGTTATAAAGAGCTTGATGATTACACTTGGGGTGTAAAGAATTCGGAAATGTTGGTTATCGGCGGAGCAAGTTCGTCTGGAAAGTCTTTGCTTATGATGAATATGGCAGTTAATGCTTGGCTTGGAAGCAATATTCCGTCCGAAGGAGTTGCAGGATATGATGATGGTAAAAATATTTTATTTATATCATTAGAGATGAGCAAGAAGCAATTAGAACAACGCATTGATGCTAATGTAGCAAA
>Ga0163108_10001337_pt1 | contig 18034 bp, 16 predicted proteins | sample Fk1155metaG_FD_109644 | JGI IMG/M metagenome (GOLD analysis project Ga0163108, IMG submission 109644) | Marine microbial communities from the Central Pacific Ocean - Fk160115 155m metaG | ecosystem: Environmental > Aquatic > Marine > Oceanic > Photic zone | place: The Central Pacific Ocean...
TACGCTATTACTCAGACGAAACTGGACCTCGAGACCCAGATTCAAAAGAGAATGGACAGAAGAAGAAGGGTGAAAAGATAAGCGAAAGCAAGTCAACTGCACAAGAAGGGTACTTGTAGCACAGTAAGAAACCCATACTGAACCCTTCAACTTCGATTTAAAACACCGCAGCTAGCGGTGTTTTTTTATTCAAAGTTATAAGATTTTATAAGTGAATGTAATGTCTTTCCGGAGTCAAAAGAACTCTCATAGACATCTAATGAGTCCATAGTGGAACTTATAGAATTATCCAATTCAATTAGTCCAGAAAAAGGTCTGCTCTTATCCTTGAATCTAGCCAGTGTGATATGGGGTCGAAAGGTTTTGAGTGCCATTCCAAATCCTATTCTGGCAACTATTGCCTCTATCTCATTATAAAGTTTTTGAAGTCTTGGGGTTAATGAAATGTTTGCAACTAAAACTTGTCCATTTTCATTAGGAAAATAGCTTAAGCTGCCTATATCAATAGGTAGATTTTTAAAAGGGGGTCTCTGATCTAAATCATGAAACATCTCTTCTTTTTGTTCAGGTTCCATTGAACCAATAAAATTCAAAGTTATATGGTGCTGATTATTTTTAGACCAATTGACCTTTGCTTTTTTATAAAGAAGTTTCTCCTGATCATTCTTAAGAGCAGAAATAATTTTGTTTAATTCTGGTTTTGGTGTGAGAGCTATAAATATTCTTGCCATTTCAGAACGCGAGATATTAATGATTACTTAGATGGAATCAAGTACTTTATTCTTTCATTAGGATAAAATAAAAAAAAAGGGAAAAATTTGTCTGAGAAGAAAAGAGTCTTAACTGGTATTACTACAAGTGGCATTCCTCATATTGGCAACTTAGCTGGAGCAATTTTACCTGCGATTAAGGCTAGTAAAGATGAATTAACGGACTCCTTTCTCTTTTTAGCTGATTATCACTCCCTTATTAAAAGTAATGATCCAGATTTAACCCACACATCAAGTTTTGAGATAGCTGCTTGCTGGGTAGCCTGTGGACTTGATCCAAAAGAGGTTATTTTTTATAGACAATCAGATGTTCCTCACATTATGGAGTTGACCTGGATACTTAGTTGCCTGACGTCTAAAGGACTAATGAATAGAGCTCATGCTTATAAAGCAGCTGTTTCTGAAAACGAAAAGAATGATCCTGATAAAGGAATTACTATGGGATTATTTAATTATCCAGTTCTTATGGCAGCTGACATTCTTATGTTTAATGCTGATGTTGTTCCTGTAGGACAAGACCAAAAACAGCATGTGGAAATGACTCGAGATATAGCTTTAAGGTTTAACCATCATTATGGAGAAGTGTTCACCATTCCAGATGTGTCCATAGAGGAAGATGCGGGTGTGTTGCCTGGAACGGATGGAAGAAAAATGAGTAAAAGCTACCAGAATGCTATACCTATTTTTTTAAAAAAAGATGATCTGAGAAAAAGGATAATGAAAATTAAAACAGATTCAAAAGAACCAGGTGAACCAAAAGAAATAAATGAATCATCAATCTTCAGTATTTATCGTGCTTTTGCTTCGGATAATCAAACAAAAAATCTAGCCAATCAATATCAAGAAGGGATAGCGTGGGGAGAGGCTAAAGAATTATTATTTGAATTGCTAGAAGAAAAAATTAACCCTTTTAGAAAAAATTACGAAGAACTCATAAAAGACAGGTCTGGATTGGAAAAGATATTATTGTTAGGAGCACAAAAGGCGTTAGATGTATCAACACCAATTATTGAACAAGTCAGACAGGCTGTTGGTATAAGAGAATTTGGGGATTAAAAAAATTTAATCTTTTTAAAAAATCAGAACTGTAAATTCTGATTTATTTTTTATATGAAAAAACTTCCTTCAATTATATGGTTACTATCAGGCGGCCTTTTTTTTGTAGGAGCTGGTCAATCAGTAGTTTTTATCACTATCCCTCCCTTAGCTAGGGATTTAGGACTGAATGAGATTCAGACAGGTTCTATATTTGCATCTTCAGCTCTGGCATGGATGGTATTTAGTCCGTACTGGGGTAGGCAAAGTGATCGCAGAGGAAGAAAGAAGGTTGTTTTAATAGGGCTTCTGGGATGTGCTTTGTCTTTAATATTATTTAGCTCAGCTCTTACCCTGGGTACTTCTAATGTTCTTTTAGGTTGGAAACTATTAGCTGTCTTAATTTTAGCTAGAATGGTAAACGGTGTTTTAGGTAGTGCTACTAGACCTGCAGCTGGAGCTTGGATAGCTGATGTAACTAATCCGGAAGAAAGGGGAGCTGGTTATGGGCGACTAAATTCAGGATTTTCTGCAGGAAGAATAGTTGGACCAGCTATAGCTGGATTTCTGTTGTTAATTTCTTACACTCTTCCTTTCTATCTATTCTCCCTCGGCCTTGTTGTAACAACTCTAGTTTTAATTGGCCAACCTTCAAAGCATAAAGAGTTAAAGAGTAAGAAGGAAGAAAGTAAATTGAGGTTATCAGATAATCAGGTATGGCCATTTCTTGCAGTTGCTGCTGGAATGGGGATTTGTAATTCAATGTTAGTTCAAACGGCCTCATTCTTTTTTCTAGATATAGTAACTCCTATGGCTTCAAATCCTATTACTTATGCAAGTATAGGGTTTATGTTAATGGCATTTGGAAGTTTATTAGGGCAGTTATTATTAGCGGATAGGTTAAGAATTTCTCCTGGATCTTTAGTTCGTTACGGCACATTAGTAACAGGCATTTCACTATTAGGTATATCTCTATTTAACTCACTCACAGCCATTTATTTTCTTTTTTTCTTTTTAGGATTAGGTCATGGAACTCAAAGTACAGGATTATCTGCTTCTCTATCTTTATCTGTAGGTCAAGAAAATCAAGGCAAGGCAAATGGCTTTATGGGGATGATTTTGCCCATTGGACATGTAGTTTCTCCTATTTTAGCAATGCCTCTGTATATGGTCTCTCCGACCTATCCTTATCTTCTAGGTTTTATAATCATGTTTTTTACACTACTATTTGTAGAAAAAAATTCTAGACATAAATGGATAAGAAATAAAGGCTACAGAAGGGTTCCTCAAGACCAAAACCAAGCAGTAGAGGAAGGTTAATTGGTGTTATTATGAAAATATTAAAATTACCTTAAATAGGACAAATAACTATGTTTAAAGATGATTTATTAAAAGGCAAAAGGATTTTAGTTACCGGTGGGGGAACAGGACTAGGTAAAGAGATGTCTAGGTATTTTTTGAAATACGGAGCTGAAGTGTTGATTTGTGGAAGAAGAGTAGGGGTATTAGAAGAGACGGCTAAAGAATTAATGGATGAAAATGGCGGAATTATAAAATGTTATGGGTTAGACATTAGAGGAGCACAGGATGTTGATGAAACTATAGGTGAAATTTTTGCAGAAGGGCCTTTAGATGGACTAGTTAATAACGCTGCAGGTAATTTTATTTCTCGGACACAAGATTTATCACATAGGGGCTTTGAAGCCATTGCCAGTATAGTTTTTCACGGAACCTTTTATGTAACTCATTCAGTGGGTAAAAGATGGATTGAGCTTGGAAAAGGAGGATCTATCCTATCTATTTTAGCTACCTGGGTATGGACAGGGTCAGCTTTTACCGTGCCTTCAGCAATGTCAAAAAGCGGGATTAATGCCATGACAAAATCCCTAGCTACAGAATGGGGTCATACTGGTATTAGATTAAATGCTATAGCACCAGGACCTTTTCCTACTGAAGGTGCTTGGGCTAGGCTATCTCCTAATCAAGATCCCAATGACACTTCTGGTCAGGGAGCGTACAGTGAAAACCCTATGGGAAGAGTAGGAAAAATGGAAGAATTAGGGAACTTGGCAACTTTTTTAATGTCAGACGGTTGTGACTATCTAACTGGCCAAACTATTGCTATTGACGGAGGAGAGTATTTAACTGGAGGTACCTTTTACAGAGCCCTTGCTTCTATGAAAGATGAGGATTGGGATGCAATAAAAGCTACAATAAAAGCTACAAATGAGAAAGATAAAGCTAAAAGAACAGTTTAGACTACTTAATAGGAGGAATTATGACTAACACAACAATTATAGAAATGAAGAAGGTCTTGGACCTTCAGAAACAACTTCACGTCCAAGAAGGACCTCCGAGTGCTCAGCTAAGGAAAGACAGAATAGATAGATGTATTTCAATGGTAAAAAAATATCAAAATGAAATAATTTCTGCTCTACAAGAAGATTTTGGTAATAGAGACCCAGTTATGAGTATAGCCACTGAGGTTATGTCAGCTATTGGTCCTTTAGAGCATGCCAAAAAGAACTTAGTTAAATGGATGAAGCCTGAAAAAAGAAAAGCTGAGATAGCTCCACTAGGCCCTCTTTTAAGCTTGATGGGAGCAAGAGCTAGAATTGAATATCAACCCATGGGCACAGTGGGATGTATCAGTCCTTGGAACTTTCCTGTTAATTTGGTATTAGCTCCAATGGGCGGAATTTTAGCTGCAGGGAATAGGGTTATGGTAAAGCCTTCTGAAATTACCCCGGCTACCTCAGAAGTTATGAAAACAATGTTTGAAGAATATTTCGATGAAGTTGAAATTGCTGTCTTTACAGGTGATGCTGAAGTAGGAGCTGCATTTAGTAGTTTGCCTTTTGACCATATGCTTTTTACTGGAGGAACAGCTATAGCAAAGCATGTAATGAAAGCGGCCTCTGAAAATCTTGTACCACTAACTTTAGAGTTAGGCGGTAAGTCGCCTGTTATTCTTGGAAAAGATTCAGATATAGCTGGTGCTGCTGTTAGGGTGATGCAGGGAAAAACAATGAATGCAGGTCAAATTTGTTTAGCTCCAGACTATGCTTTGGTGCCTAAAGAAAAAATTTCTGAGTTTGTTGAAGAAAGTGTGAGTGCAGTCTCAACTATGTATCCTTCATTAAAGGATAATGAAGATTACACTTCTATCATTAATGAAAAACACTTTGATCGAATACAAAGTTATTTAAAAGATGCTAAAGACAAAGGAGCAGAAATAGTTGAGATAAACCCGAGTGAAGAAGATTTTTCACAACAACCGCATTACAAAATACCACCTACCTTAGTATTAAACCCGACTGAGGATATGAAGTTAATGCAAGAAGAAATTTTTGGACCTGTTCTTCCTATCAAGTCTTATGAGAATGTAGAAGATTCAGTTAATTATGTGAATGCAAAAGATCGTCCCTTAGGTCTTTATTATTTTGGTAACAATAAAAAAGAGCAAGACTATGTTTTAAAGCATACTACTTCAGGAGGGGTGACAGTGAATGATGTTATTTCACATATAACCATGGAGGATCTTCCGTTTGGGGGAGTTGGCCCAAGTGGAATGGGTTCTTATCATGGATATGATGGCTTCAAGGAATTTTCGCATGCAAAATCAATTTATAAACAAGTTAAATTAAATTTAAATAAGTTTGCAGGCTTAGTTCCCCCTTATAAAAGTAAAGCTGATAAAGCCTCTGCTTCTTCATAAGAAAATTAAAATAAACTTCCACTTCGGTCATGACTTCTTTACCGTTATTTATAGCTATTAAATACTTAAGAGGTAAGAAATCTGGTTTCTTATCTTTTGTATCCTCTGCTGGATTTATAGGTGTAGCACTTGGTGTGGCTGTCTTAATTCTTGTGTCTTCTGTTATGAATGGATTTGAAAAAGAATTGAGGGAAAGAGTTCTTCAGTCTATTCCTCACGCATCTATTATAGGAGGCATTAAAGTTGATCAAGTTTCTAAAGTCAGAGATATTCTGTCAGAAAGTAATGAAATTGAAGCTACCTCTCCGTATATAGAGTCTCAAGGTTTAATAGGTTCATCAGAGTCTTTAAAGGGAATTTATATCTTCGGAGTAGATTCTATTTTAGAACAGAATGTTTCTATTGTTAGTTCAAGAATAATAGACGGTTCTTGGAATTCACTTAATGAAGAAAAATATGGGATTATTATCGGAGATATACTTGCGTTCCAATTAGGGGTCAGTGTTGGCAACATGGTCAATGTGCTTGTTCCTGATACAACTTTAGGACTAGCTGGAATTCTCCCTCGCACTAAAAGATTTAAAGTAACTGGGATTTTTAGCATAGGGGCACCAGAAATGGATCAGTCTTTTGCTTATATAAATATAACCAATGCCCAAAAATTACTTAGGATGAATAATGCTGTCCATGGAATAAGGATTAGATATAAAGATCTTTTTCAAGCTCCTAATCTGGTTAAGTTAGACACTGCTAAGGTTAATCAAGCACTTAATACTTACTACACTTCAAGTAATTGGACTAATACCTATGGAACTTTATTTAAGGCAATTAATATGGAGAAGTTTCTAGTTTTTCTTTTACTCTCCCTAGTAATAGTAATAGCTGTTTTTAACATTGTTTCCCTTTCGGTAATGACTATTAATGAGAAGAGATCTCAAATAGCAATACTTATGACTATTGGAGCAACGCAATCGTTTGTCCAAAGAATTTTTATGTATTTTGGTAGTTTGATAGGTCTTACTGGAACTCTTTTAGGTTTATTAATAGGCTTATCTATTACTTATTTTTTAGGTCCCATTGTTAGTTTTCTAGAGAGTTTATTGGGTATAAAGTTTTTAGAGGTATATTTTATTAATTATTTCCCAGTTGACTTTAGATTAAGTTGGATTGCAGTTATTTGCTTAACCGCTTTATCTTTAACTGTTTTAGCAAGCTTTTATCCATCCAGATTAGCTTCTAAAATAAATCCAGCCGAGGTACTTAGATATGAGTGATTTAATATTTAAGTGTTCAAATATTTCAAAGAGTTTCGATCAAGGAAATAAAACAGTGGAAGTTTTAAAAAATATAGATTTCACCTTAGAACAGTCAACAAGTGTTTCAATCGTCGGGCCATCTGGCTCTGGTAAAACAACCTTTCTAAATGTTCTATCAGGTTTAGATAGCCCTTCAGCAGGTAAAGTTTTTTATAAAGAAAAAGACATAAATAATTTGAATGATAAGGAGAGGGCTTCAATAAGGAATAAAGAAATAGGTTTTGTTTACCAATTCCATCATTTACTTCCTGAGTTTACTGCTCTTGAGAATGTATCTTTACCAATGTTAATTTCAGGCTTAAAAATGGAAGAAGCTATTGAAAAAAGCAGTCGTTTACTAAAGAAAGTAAACTTAGAAAATAGAATGGATCATAAACCTTCAGAATTATCAGGTGGGGAAAGGCAAAGAGTTGCTGTGGCTAGATCTTTATCCAATTCACCATCGTGTTTAATTATGGACGAACCCACCGGAGATCTAGATGCTCATAACGCACTTAAAGTATCGAATACTATCTTGGAGTTGTCTGATGAATTCAATATTAGTTTAATTATTGCAACCCATGATGTTTCTTTATCATCTAGGACAAAAAAAATATTTAACTTATAGGTAGAGTAATGGAAAAAGCTGATATTTTAAATAAAACTAAACCTTCTGATTTTAAGATATATGGAAGGCTTATATCCTATGTACTTCCATACTTCCCTCAGTTCTTAATAAGTATTTTAGGGTTTGCAGTCTTCGCAGGTTCGCAAGTAGCCTTTGCAGAATGGTTAAAACGCGTCATAGATTATACAAATAATCCAACAGAGGACTGGAGGCTCATATGGCCTATCTTATTAATCCTAATTGCTCTAGTTAGAGGGGTAAGTTTTTTTATCGGTAACTATCTCCTTGCATCTATTTCTAACAGATTAGTTCATGAACTCAGAACTGACCTTTTTAACAAAATACCAGTTTTACCGAGTTCTTTTTTTGATACTAGGAGTTCTGGACACTTAGTTTCAAGAATTACCTTTAACGTTATGCAAGTAACAGGGGCAGCAACCAATGCTTTAAAAATCCTTATAAGGGAAGGGCTTCTAGTAATTGGACTTGTCTCCTACTTAATGTTTTTAAATTTTAAATTAGCTTCCATTTTCTTTTTAGCAGCTCCATTTATTGCTTTAGTAGTTGGATATGCAGGCAGGAGATTGAGAAAAATTAGTAGCCGAATTCAAACAGCTATGGGTGATGTAACGCATGTTGCTTCAGAGACGATCAGTGCTTACAAGGAAGTTAAAGCTTTTGGAGGTAAAGAATATGAAGTGAATCGATTCTTTAAAGCTAGTGACAATAATAGAGTACAAAATCTAAAACTTGAAGCAACTAATGCTCTCGCTTCTCCTTTAATACAGTTATTAGTTTCAGCAGCTTTGGCTTTGATAACTTGGCTTGCGCTTGATCCCTCTGTCTTAAAAGACATGAGCCCAGGTGGATTTGTTGCTTTTTTTGGGGCTGCTGGCATGTTAGCTAAGCCCGTAAGGCAACTGTCAGAAATAAATAGTCAAATTCAGAAAGGATTAGCTGCAGCTAGTGATATTTTTGAACAGCTTGACGAAGAGCCTGAGAAGAATGAAGGAACTTATGAGAATGAACAGATTAAAGGCCTAATAGAATTTAAAGATCTTTTTTTCTCATACAACCAAGAATCCCCAGAGGTTCTCACAAATATTAATCTTACTATTGATCCAGGAGAGACCGTAGCTATTGTAGGTAAATCTGGTGCGGGTAAAACATCTTTAGTTAGTCTTATTCCCAGATTTTATGGTGATTTTAAGGGTGAGATAAGTCTGGATGGAATCTCTCTAGAGGATTACGAAATAAATAATCTAAGGTCTCACATATCATTAGTAGGACAAAATATCACTTTATTCAATGACACTGTAAATAAGAATATAAGTTATGGATCTACAGAAGAAGATTTTGATTTAATACAGTCAGCTTCAAAGAAAGCTCATGCGGATGAATTTGTTAAAGCTATGCCAGATGGATATGAGACAGTCGTTGGGGATGATGGGGTTCTCTTATCTGGCGGGCAAAGACAAAGAATAGCTATAGCTAGAGCTATATTAAAGGATTCTCCAATTTTAATTCTTGATGAGGCCACTTCAGCTCTGGATTCAGAGTCTGAAGAATACATCCAAGATGCAATGTCTGAACTGACCAAAGGGCGAACTACTTTAGTCATTGCGCATAGGCTGTCTACCATAGAAAATGCAGACAAGATTGTAGTCTTAGAAGAAGGAAAGATTGTTGAACAAGGCACTCATAAAGAACTATTAAAGAAGGGGAAGCATTATGCAAGTCTTCATGCAAAACAGTTTAAAGATGATCCTATCTCTCAACAAATAGAAATAGCCAAACAACCCGAAGACCCTGACTTAGCCTTTTTACCTATTTCTAAAGACCATACCCCTTATCTAGAAAAATCTTGGTACAACAGAAGTTTCTGGTTATGGCTCTTATGGCCACTATCTTTAGTAACAAAAAAGGTATCAGAGCGGAGATTAAAGAAATTCTTGAAAGGAAAAACTAAGTCTTGGAAGGCAAGTATTCCTCTTATTGTAGTCGGTAATATAGTAGCAGGCGGCACAGGAAAAACACCCTTTGTAATCTGGTTATCTAAGAAACTCGTAGACTTAGGTTATAAGCCAGGTGTTATAAGTAGAGGATATGGAGGCAAAGCGAAAAAATATCCATTGGTTATGGAAGATACAACTAGGGTAAGAGTTTCTGGGGATGAAGCAAAATTAATCTATCAGAATGCAAAAGTCCCAGTATATGTTTCGCCAAACAGAGTAGCAGCGGCAAAACAAATGATTGAAGAAACTGATTGTAATGTAATTATAAGTGATGATGGACTTCAGCATTATCAACTAGATAGAGATATGGAAATTATGATTTTTGACGGTTCTAGAGGTATTGGCAATGAGCTTTGTTTACCTGCAGGTCCTTTAAGGGAACCAGTTGAAAGGATTGCTTCAGTTGATTTTATTGTTAGTTCTAATAAGTCTTTATCTAAACAAGGTATAAATGAGAATGCCATAATGAAATATAAAGCAACTGAATGGGTACGACTTTCAGACCAGAAGAAGGTTACTTTAAATTCCTGGCCTCTGGGTAAAGTAATTCATGGTGTTGCTGGTATTGGAAATCCTTCAAAATTTTTTACAACATTAAAGGAATTAAACTTCAAAGTTATCGAACATTCTTTTCCAGATCATTATCAATTTACAGAAGACGACCTTACTTTTTCAGAACAGTTACCTATAGTTATGACAGAAAAAGACGCTGCAAGATGTCATAAAATACAAGTAAAGAATATTTGGGTTTTAAAAATAGAAGCTGAACTACCAGATGAATTTGCACTTCAATTAGTCAATGAAATAAAAGAGAAAGCTAAATGAGTAGTATAGATCCTAAGTTAATGGAAATTCTTGTTTGTCCTATATCTAAAAATTCTTTAGTACAAGTAGGCGATGAACTTCTCTGTTATGAAAGTAAATTAGCTTATCCCATAAGAGATGGTATTCCTATCATGCTTCCAGAAGAAGCTAGAAAGTTAAAAGAAGATGAATTAAAAGAATGATGCCTTTCATCGTAATTATTCCTGCAAGATTCTCTTCAAGTAGATTACCAGGCAAACCTTTGATAGATATCGGAGGTAAGCCAATGATTGAAAGAGTTTATGGTCTAGCAAGACAGAGTAAAGCTAAAGAGGTTTACGTAGCGACTGATCACAAAAAAATCTTTGATTGCTGCTCTTCATTTGGAGCTAAAGCTGTAATGACGAAACCCGAACATTTAACTGGTACAGATAGAGTAGCTGAGACTACAGAAATATTAAATCTCGATTCGGATGCAGTAATAGTAAATCTTCAGGGAGATGAACCTTTTCTAAATTTTCTTGATATAGACAATTTAGTTAAGTTTTTTATCAAGGAAAAAAGGTTTGATATAGGCACTTTATTTTCTAATTTTACAGATAAACAAAATCAAAGTGACCCCAACCTTGTGAAATTATGGGTAGATAAAGAAGCAACGGTAAAAGGCTTTTCTAGAAGAAGAGACTTTATAAAAAGTAGTCAGTTATTGAGGGCTTTGCATATTGGAGCTTATGTTTACAAAGTTAAATTCATTAGGGACTTTGTGAAATGGAATCAAAGTGAGAATGAAAAGAAAGAAAGATTAGAACAACTCAGAGCCCTTGATAGGGGTAAAAAAATTGGAGCTATTGAGTCTTTATCTAATCTGCATATAGGTATAGATACAAAAGAAGATTTAACTAAAGCTAGAACATTAATTCTAAATGATTGAGATAAAACAAAATTATTCTTTAAAAGAACACAATGTCTTTGCGTTTGATCATAAAGCTGAGTTTTTCTGTGAGGTACATTCTGTTGAAGATAGTCACGAATTTATAGATTACTGCTTAAATAAAAATATACCTTTAAAGATGTTGGGCGAAGGAACTAATATTGTTTTAACAAGAAATATTGAAGGAGGTGTATTAAAGATTTCTATTCCAGGAAGAAACATTAATAGGAATCAAGTTGATTTGGGGGCAGGAGAAAACTGGAATGAGACAGTTTTATGGTCATTGGAGAATCAATTATTTGGGTTAGAAAACTTATCTTTAATTCCTGGAACTGTTGGAGCAGCTCCGGTACAGAATATAGGCGCTTATGGAGAAGAAATTAGCTCTAAGTTAGTATCTCTTGAGGCTATCAATATAAAGACTAATGAACTTATTTCTATGACAAACAAAGAGTGTAAGTTTAATTATAGAGAGAGTATTTTTAAGAAAAAAGATGATTTAATGATCACCTCAATCAAACTCAAATTATCTAAAGAACCTGAAGTAAATACTAGTTATAAGTCTTTAAAAAACTACCTTATAAAAGACGATATCAATCCTGATCATGCTACCCCTTATCAAGTTTGCAGAGCTGTTACATCTATAAGAAACCAAATTCTGCCTGATTTTAAGGTAGAACCTAATGTAGGAAGTTTTTTTAAGAATTTAATACTAGATGAGAAGGCTTTTGATAAATTAAAAAAGGAGAACATTGATCTTCCTCATTTTAAAAACACTAAAGATTTGACTTATAAAGTTCCAGTAGCTTTTTTAATTGAGAAAGCAGGATGGAAAGGTAAAAAGCAAGGAAATGTTCGAGTTTCTGAAAAACATGCTTTAGTTTTAATTGCGGATAAAGGATCAAATAGCGAACAATTAATAAGGCTGTTTTCTGACATTGCAAAAGATATTTATGAAAAGACACAAGTAGAACTAGAAGTTGAACCTAAAATTTTTTAATGTCTATTTTTTTGACAATTGCCGTGCTTCATTTATTTGCCGTTGCAAGTCCCGGTCCTGATTTTATTTTAGTCAGCAGGCAATGCTTAAGGTATGGAAGAAGAATAGCAATTTGGACTAGCTTAGGAATAGCTATAGGAATTCTATTTCATGTAGCTTTATCTCTTACTGGTTTAAGTATACTTCTGCAAAATCAACCAGATCTATTTTGGTATATTAAATTACTAGCTTCTTTATATATTGGATATTTAGGAATAGTTTCTTTGGTTTCAAAAAGTTCAAACAAGTTAGTTGAAGATGCTACAGGCCAAGCTGGAAATCAGTTAAGGTCAGTAACTACAGGACTGCTAACAAATGTTTTAAATCCAAAAGCTTTAATTTTTTTTATAACCGTCTTTGCGGTGGCTATAAACAAAGAAACAGGGGTATTTGCTAAGAGTTTATTGGGTATCTACATGTCAGTAGCAACTTTCATTTGGTTTGCGCTTGTAAGTATTTTATTAACAAATAAAAAAGCAATTGAACGGTTTAAAAAGGCAATTCCATTGTTAGAAAAAGTTACTGGATTTTTCTTGTTATTAATTGCTATTCAAATAATATTTCAACAAACCTATTAAGATCTGAGACTTTATTGAATAAACCAAACCCAGCATCAATCTTGAAAGTAATTTCAAATTACAAAGATAATAAATTACCACCCGTACATTTATGGAATCCTCCACTTTGCGAGAATGTTGAGATGAAAATTGACAGGGAAGGTAGATGGTTTTTCATGAACTCTCCGATCGGTAGAGAAAGAATGGTAGAACTTTTTAGTAAGGTCTTAAGGTTAGATGAGGATGGTGAATATTATCTAGTTACTCCAGTGGAAAAAATTAGAATAGAAGTAGAAGAAAGACCTTTTCTTATTATTGATTACCAGCTAATAAAAAAAGATAAGAAACAAGTAATAAGCTTTGAAACAAATACCAAAGATATTTTCCTTTTAGATAAAGATCATCCAATTAATGTAAAAACTAATCCTAAGACAGGTGAGCCTAAACCCTATGTTTTAGTAAGATCAAATTTGGAAGGAATAATTTCTAGAAACATTTACTACAAACTAATTGAATTAGCGGAAACAAAGAAAGTAGAAGGGGAGCAAATTCTTGTTCTCAAAAGTGATAATCAAGATTTTGAAATAGGGCGCTTAGGACCATAAAAAAACAGAGCCTAAGCTCTGTTTAGTTCGAGTTCGAAAGTGTCTAAACTTGAGATTCTTGTTTAGCTCCTTGATAAATTTCTCTTTTTATCTTGGTGGTCTAAAAGTCTTTTTTGCTAGCTTTAACTTTTAGTGCTTTCGCCTTTCGTTCTCTAACTAATCTCTCTCTCCTTTTTCTGTCTCGAGTTATTTCCAGGTCGGAAAAATTAGTCCTACAATTATACTTTTTTAGGTTACAAAAACAACTGTTATTTTTTCTTCTTTTATGTAATTTTTTAGATATTTTTTACATATTAGGATAGTTAGGTCCACCCGTTCCTTCCGGTGTTATCCAGACGATATTTTGGGCAGGATCTTTAATGTCACAAGTCTTACAATGGACGCAATTTTGTGCGTTTATTTGAAACTTTTTTATACCTTCTTCTTCAATAACTTCATACACTCCAGCAGGGCAATATCTCTGAGCTGGTTCATCATAGAGAGGAAGGTTTTCACTTATCGGTATAGTTTCATCCTTGAGGATTAAGTGGCAAGGTTGGTCCTCGGCATGATTAGTATTAGATAAGAAGACTGAAGAAAGTTTATCAAATGAAATAACTCCATCTGGTTTTGGATAAGAGATTTTTGGCATTTCATCAGCCTTCTTTAAACAATCATGATCATGTTCTTGGGCTCTTAGAGTAAAAGGAAGTTTCCCTCTAAAGATAAACTGATCTATGGCAGCAAACACAACACCAAGATAAGGACCAAATTTATGTAAAAAGGGATTCCAATTCCTTGCTTTATGTAATTCACTATTAATCCACGAAGAAGTAAATCTTTCTTCATATCCCTCCAGGCTCGAGTCTTTATTCTGAAAAGAATCAAAGATAGTTTCAGCGGCTAACATTCCGGACTTCATTGCAGTATGAGTACCTTTAATTCTAGGAAAATTTAGAGTGCCAGCATTGTCACCAATTAATAAACCTCCAGGAAAGTTCATTTTTGGTAGTGATTGAAACCCTCCTTTAATTAATGCTCTCGCACCATAGGCAACTCTTTTTCCACCTTCAAGATATTTATCAATAGAAGCTTGGTGTTTCCATTGTTGGAATTCATCATAAGGGCTTAAATGGGGGTTTTTATAATCTAGAGGTACTACATAACCAATAAATGCTTGATTGTTTTCCCCATGGTAAAAATAAGAGCCAGATACTGTTCCCTTGGCAGGCCATCCTAGAGTGTGGACAACCAACCCTTCTTCATGAAGATCAGATCTTAGATCCCATACTTCTTTAAATCCAATGCCATAGTGTTGAGGGTCTTTACCTTCATCAAGATTGTATTTACTGATTATTTGTTTGCCTAAGTGGCCTCTGCAACCTTCTGCAAGAACTGTAAACTTGGCTTTAAGTTCAATACCTGGTTCATATCCAGGTTTTTTTTCGCCTTTAGAGTCTATACCCATATCACCAGTGAGCACGCCTGTTACTTTATCATCTTCGAACATTAATTCAGATGCAGGAAAACCAGCAAAAATATCTATTTCTAGGCTTCCAGCATATTCTGCTAGCCACCTACATAGATTCCCTAAACTGATAATGTAATTGCCATGGTTCTTAAAGGTAGGAACAAACATTAGCGGAGCAGGGATAGTAATAGATTCAGTTAGTAAGTACCTCACTGAGTCTTTATTAACTTTGGTTTTTAACGGAGCACCTTTTTCTTCCCAATCAGGTATTAGTTCGTTTAAAGCTTTTGGGTCTATTACATTACCAGAAAGTATATGAGCTCCCACTTCAGATCCTTTTTCTACAACGCAAATAGATATTTCAGACTTATTTTCTGTAGCTAGTTGTTTAAGTTTGATAGCCGTAGAAAGGCCTGAAGGGCCTGCCCCAACTATAACAACATCATATTCCATAGACTCTCTTTGTGTTTCTTCCATAGGTATTTTTTATTTGTAAGCTAGTTTAAGCAGATATAGAATAGCCCCTCTATTTTCATACCATTATAAAGGATTTGCATACATGAAGGTTCTAGTTCCAATAAAACGAGTTGTTGATTATAACGTTAAAGTTAGGGCTAAATCAGATGAGACAGGCCCAGATTTAGCCAATGTTAAGATGGCCATAAACCCCTTTTGCGAGATAGCAGTGGAGGAAGCTATAAGGCTTAAAGAGGCTGGAACTGCCGAAGAAGTAATTGCTGTCTCAATTGGAACTAATGCCTGTCAAGAGCAGTTAAGAACTGCTTTAGCTCTAGGTGTAGATCGGGCTATATTAGTTGAAACAGACTTAGAAATTGAACCTTTAGGGGTAGCAAAGCTATTAAAATCAGTTGCTGAAAAAGAACAGCCTGATTTAATTATTTTAGGCAAACAAGCTATTGATGATGACTCAAATCAAACGGGTCAAATGGTAGCTTCCTTACTTTCTTATCCGCAGGGAACCTTTGCATCAGAAATAAAAATTGGTGAAGGTAAGATAAGTGTCACGAGAGAGGTAGATGGAGGGCTGCAAACTGTCTCCTTAAATCTTCCTGCTGTGGTCACAACAGATTTAAGGTTAAACGAACCAAGGTATGCTTCATTACCCAACATTATGAAAGCAAAAAAGAAACCCTTAGATACGTTGACCCCAGAAGAATTAGGTGTTGATGCTTCTCCCAGGACAGAGATATTAAAAGTTTCTCCACCTCCTGAGAGAGCAGCAGGAGTTATAGTGGAGAGCGTTGATGAATTGGTGGATAAACTGAAAAATGAAGCCAAGGTGATTTCATGAGCATATTAGTAATAGCTGAACACGACAATGAAGAATTAAAGGGAGCTACCTTAAATACTATTACTGCGGCTAAAGAAATCGGTACAGAGATAGATTTACTGATAGCTGGTTTTTCATGCGAAACGGTAGCAGATCAGGCCTGTTCGATTCCTGGTATTCACAAAGTTATAGTTTCAGATAGTGAGTCTTACAAAAATTTTCTAGCTGAGAACATTGGTTTATTGGTTTCTAAAATAGGAAAAGATTATTCACACATTCTTGCTGCAGCTACTAGCAACGGAAAGAATTTTATGCCAAGAGTTGCTGCTCTGTTAGATGTTTCACAAATCTCAGAAATAATTTCAGTACTTTCTGAAGATACTTTTGAAAGACCAATTTATGCAGGTAATTGCATAGCAACAGTTAAGAGTTCAGATGCTATAAAAGTAGTTACCGTTAGAACTACTGGATTTGATAACTGTGAAGACCAAGGAGGATCTGCTTCAAAAGAAAACTTAGATGAGGATTCTAATCTAGAAATTTCAAGTTTTGTAAGTGAAGAGTTAGCTAAATCTGATCGGCCTGAATTAACTTCAGCAGATATCGTTATTTCAGGCGGACGCGGAATGCAAAATGGAGAAAATTTTAAATTACTTGAAGTAATAGCTGACAAACTTGGTGCTGCCATAGGAGCTTCTAGGGCTGCAGTAGATTCAGGCTTTGTACCTAATGATATGCAAGTAGGCCAAACAGGTAAAATTGTGGCGCCTAATTTGTACATAGCTGTAGGAATTTCAGGTGCAATTCAACATCTAGCAGGTATGAAGGATAGCAAGGTAATTGTTGCTATAAATAAGGATGAAGATGCGCCTATTTTCCAAGTAGCTGACTATGGTTTGGTTGCAGATCTGTTTGAAGCTTTGCCTGAGCTAGAAGCTAAGTTGTAACTCTTTTTTTTAAGATTACCCCAGCCTCCAGATGGTCAGTAAAAGGGAACTGATCAAAAAAGGCAGCTTTTTCAATGCTGTAATCTGAAAGTAGATCATTTACATTAGATTTTAAAGATGAAAAGCCACAAGATAGGTAGATAATCTCTTTAAAATTAAGTTGTTTAATTAGGTCTAGTGATAATGAATCTACACCAGGTCTCGGAGGGTCTAAAAAAAGAACATCTCTTTTTAAGCTTTTTAAATTTACATGTTTTAGTCTGTTAAAAACTCTAACTTCATTTAATGCCTCTAGAGTTTCTAATCCTGACATTCTGGCAAACTGTACGTTTGTCATAACATTATTTTTTAAGTTTTTTTCTAAAGCTTTGATACTTGGTCTACTATTTTCTGTGGCAAGAACTGTAGAAAATATACTTGAGAGGAGGGCTGTGAATGTGCCTATTCCACAATGAAGTTCGGTTATATCAGAACTTAGATCTTTTCTTTCATGAACCCACGAGAGCATTTGGTCACATATATAAGGGTTAGTTTGACTGAAGCATTGTTCATACAAATCTATTTGAATAATTTGGTCCTTAACCTTATAAGTTTCAGTAACAAAATCTTTACCTATAACTAACTTTTGTTTTTTGCTCCTTCCAATGATTGATACACCAATTTTTGAACTTAAGTTTTGAGCGTCTTCAATCCAATTTGTGTCTAAAGATTTATGGTATATAAGGGATACCATTCCCTCTCCATTTCTTGCGACCTGTATCTCAACTTGAAATAGTTTTTCTTTGATAGATTCCATATCAGTTACGTATTTTTTTAGCTGATTAATAATGTTATTAATTTTCTCATCACAAATTTCAAGATTATCAATAAAGATTTTTTTATTATTCTCAATCATAGTGAAGTTAATAGAGTCATTTACATGAACCCCTAGCTCTGCTCTAGTTCGAAA
>Ga0163108_10001339_pt1 | contig 18018 bp, 11 predicted proteins | sample Fk1155metaG_FD_109644 | JGI IMG/M metagenome (GOLD analysis project Ga0163108, IMG submission 109644) | Marine microbial communities from the Central Pacific Ocean - Fk160115 155m metaG | ecosystem: Environmental > Aquatic > Marine > Oceanic > Photic zone | place: The Central Pacific Ocean...
GAACACCCGCATCGAGCGCCGCCTGGCAGGCCTGGGTGATCACCGGCCCATCGGCGGTGGGGTCACTGAAGGGAACCTGGATCTCGATGAAATCGACTCCACACTCCGCCATGGTCTCCACCAGCTTGAGAGACTCTTCGAGCGATGGGTAGCCCAGCACGATATGGGTCATCAGGCCGACCCGTCCCTCCGAGCGAATCTTTTCTACCGCCGTCTCGATCCTGCCGGCGCTCATTGAATCCTCCCGGCGCCGTATTCGCGGCAGTATTTCATCCAGGCCTCATCACCCACCGCCTCAGCGACGATGAAGATGTCCTTGTCGCCGCGCCCGGATACGTTCACCACGACCACCTGCTCGGGTGGAAGCGACCCGGCGTTCTTCACCACCCAGGCCAGGGCATGGGAGGACTCCATCGCGGCGAGGATCCCCTCCTTGCGGGCGACCAGTTGGAAGGCCTCGATGACCTCCTTGTCGGTGGCGGGCGAGAACTCCACCCGGCCGATGTCCCTGAGGTAGGCGTGCTGCGGACCGATGCCGGCGTAGTCAAGCCCGGCTGAGATGCTGTGGGTCTTCTGGACCTGCCCATCCTCGTTCTGCAGGAAGTAGGACTTGTACCCCTCGATAACTCCCGTCCTTCCGCCCTCGAAGCGACAGGCGTGCTCTCCGGGCTCGAGGCTGCGTCCGCCGGCCTCCACGCCGACCAGGCGAATCGACTCCTCGTCGAGAAACTCGTTCCAGAGTCCCAGGGCGTTGGAGCCGCCGCCCACGCAGGCGACCAGTACATCCGGCAGGCGGCCCTCTGCCTCCAGGATCTGGGAGCGTACCTCGCGGCCGATCACCGACTGGAAATCCCGAACGATCATGGGGTAAGGATGCGGCCCGAGCGCCGAGCCCAGCAGGTAGTAGGTGTCGGCGACATTCCAGGTCCAGTCCTTGAGGGCGGCGTTGACCGCATCCTTCAGCGTCCGGGTGCCCTCCTCGACGGCATTCACCGTGGCGCCGAGCTGGCGCATCCAGAACACGTTGGTGGCCTGGCGCCTGACATCCTCCGAGCCCATGTAGACCGTGCAGGGGAATCCGAAGCGAGCCGCCACGGTGGCGGTGGCAAGGCCGTGCTGGCCCGCGCCGGTCTCGCAGATGATCCGCTTCTTCTTCATTCGGGAGGCGAGCACCACCTGGCCAATGCAGTGGTTGATCTTGTGCGCGCCGGTGGCTCCCAGGCCCTCCTGCTTGAGATAGATCTTCGCTCCGCCAAGGTGCTCGCTGAGGTTCTTCGCGAAATACAGCGGTGTTGGACGCCCTGAATAATTTTTCAGGAGATCCTCGACCTCGGCGACGAAGCCCTCCTCCTCCTTCCAGTGGCGGTAGGCCTCCTCGAGCTCATCGAGTGCGGGCACCAGCATCTCGGGGACGTAGCGTCCCCCGTACTGTCCGTAGAAGCCCTGCTCGTCCGGCAGCGGAACCTCGCCGCCGCTCTGCTCCTGGTTGTCTTCGGCCATGTCTTGTCTGCACCTGCAAATGATCCGCCCGCTGAAATCCTGCGCGCCTTCAAAAAGCGCCTTTCGGGCATAGAGCGAGTTTAATGCAGACAAGGCCCTGTGAGAAGCCTGAGCACGACATGATCCCGGGTTATCGGGAGCTCTACAAACCTCTTGGAGACAGCAGGATGCGCCATTAACGGCGAAACTAAAACTAACCTCTTCTTTCTTGGTAGAAACACGTGCGCTCTGGTATTCTCGGCCGTTTACACCTGAAAGAACGCTATTGAAAGAGGTAATACCGTGTTGAAGCTAGCTGTCCTGGGGGGAGATGGAACCGGCCCCGAAGTCGTCGCCGAGGGACTCAAGGTCCTTGACGCGATCAGCAAGAAAAACGGCTTTGAGTACAGCACCGAGGATTTTAACTTCGGCGGCGAGCGCTACATGGAAACAGGCGAGGTCCTCCCCGAGGGCGCAGTTGAGACGCTGAGTGGTTTCGATGCGATCTACCTCGGCGCCGTCGGTCATCCGGATGTCAAGCCGGGAGTCTTAGAGAAGGGCCTGCTGCTCGAGCTGCGCTTCCAGCTTCAGCAGTACATCAACCTGCGTCCGGTGAAGCTCTACGAGGGCGTCGAATGCCCCCTGAAGGACAAGGGTCCGGAAGATATTGATTTCGTCATCGTGCGGGAAAATACCGAGGATCTCTACGTCGGCTCCGGCGGTTTCGCCCACAAGAACACCGACATGGAGGTCGCCACCCAGCTCATGATCGCCACCCGCGCGGGAGTCGAGCGCTGCCTGCGCTACGCCTTCGAGCTGACCCGCAAACGCGACCAGGGCAAGAGGCTCACCCTCGTCGCCAAGACCAACGTGCTGACCTACGCCCATGACCTCTGGGACCGGGTCTTCAACGAGCTCAAGGAAGAATACAGCGACATCGAGACCGACTACAACCACGTGGACGCCTGCTGCATGTGGATGGTCAAGAACCCCGAGTACTATGATGTCATCGTCACCCCGAATATGTTCGGCGACATCATCACCGACCTCGGCGCCATGATCCAGGGCGGCATGGGGATCGCCGCCGGCGGCAACATCAACCCCGCCGGGGTCAGCATGTACGAGCCGATCGGCGGCTCGGCCCCGAAGTACACCGGGCAGAACGTGATCAATCCCCTCGCCGCGATCTGCGCCCTGGCGATGCTCCTGAAATACTCAGCCGGCCAGGAAGAGTCAGGTGACCAGGTCGAGAACGCTGTCATGAGTGTGGTGAAGAAGCTCGACAGCCTCTCCGCCGGCAGGATGGGATACTCGACCAGCGAGGTCGGAGACATGGTGGTCGACGCCCTAGGCGACTGAACCGGCTGGAAAGGCCGTGGAGTATTGCAGTGAATCCATTTCGCCAGGAAGCCCTGAACGTTCTGAGCCGCCATACCGGCCTGGATCCCGAGAGAATTGATGCCGTCCTCGAGCGGCCTCCGAAGTCAGAGCTTGGGGATTTCGCCTTCCCCTGCTTCCAGCTCGCAAAGGAGCTGAAGAAGGCGCCGCCGCAGATCGCCGAGGAGTTGGCGGAGAAGATCGCCGGGGAGCTCGAGCTCCTCACCGAGGCCCGCGCGCTCGGCCCCTACCTGAACCTCTTCGTCAACCGCCAGGAGTTCGCCAGGAGCGTGCTGCACGCGCCCAATGCGCTGGCCGACGGTTTCGGTAACTCCAGCGAGGGCGAGGGCAAGGTCATCGCCATCGATTTCTCCTCACCCAATATTGCCAAACCCTTTCACGTCGGGCACCTGCGCTCGACCATCATCGGCAGCACCCTCTACCGGATCTTCGCCAGCCTCGGCTACAAGTGCGTCGGCATCAATCACCTGGGCGACTGGGGCACGCAATTCGGAAAAATGGTTTGTGGGTTGAAGCACTGGGGCGAGGAAAAAGATCTCGAAGACCTCGACGCCCTCAACGCCCTCTACGTCAGGTACCACGAGGAAGAAGAGAAAAACCCGGAGCTGGCTGACGAAGCCCGCGACTGGTTTCGCCGCCAGGAGGAGGGAGATCCTGAAGCCCTCGAGCTCTGGAAAAAAATCCGCGAGACAAGCCTCGATTATTTCAAGGTGATCTATGAACGCCTCTCGGTCCGGTTCGACCACTACACGGGAGAATCTTTCTTCAACGACAAGATGGACGCGGTCGTCGACCGAGCGGAAGAGCTCGGGCTGACATCGGTTTCCGATGGCGCCGTGGTCATCGATCTCGAGCCGCATGGCATCGACACCCCCGCCCTTCTGCGCAAGGCGGATGGAGCCACCCTCTACATGACCCGCGACCTGGCGGCGGCCGGCTATCGCCGCGAGACCTACAAATTCGACCAGCTGCTCTACGTTGTGGGTACGGCCCAGTCGCTGCACTTCCGCCAGCTCTTCAAGGTGATAGAGCTCATGGGAGATTCCTGGGCGAAGAACTGCGCCCACGTCAACTTCGGCCTGGTGCAGGGTATGTCCAGCCGCAAGGGCAACGTCATCTACCTCGAGGAGCTCCTCGACGAGGCGCGCAACCGGGCCAGGGACTACATGAGCGCCAATGTCGACAAGCGACCCGAGCTCGAAGACGAGGAGGCGGTGGCCGAGGCGGTGGGCATCGCCGCCATCTTCTTCAGCGACCTCAGCAAGCAGCGAATCAAGGACTACAATTTCTCCTGGGAACGCGCCATCTCCTTCGAGGGAGACACCGGCCCCTACCTGATGAACGCCCATGCCCGAATTGCGGGAATCATCCGCAAATGCGGAATCGAGGTCGACCCGGAGGCCGATGTCAGCCTGCTCCAGGAGCCATCGGCTCACAACCTGGTCTCGCTCGTCTCGCGGTATACCGAGGCGCTCAGGGAAGCGGCCAGGACCTATGAACCGTCCATCCTGGCTGCCTACCTCCTCGACCTCTCGCGCGCGCTCCATTCGAGCTACAAGGAGCTGCGGGTCAAGGGTGAAGAGGAAAAGCTCGCGGGCGCAAGGCTGTTGCTGTTCGCGGTGGTGAAAAACATTCTCGCCGGCGGCATGAAGATTCTCGGAATCAGACCGCTGGAGAAGATGTAGAGGCGCTCTGCGTCGATGCTTTACTACATCGAAAGGCAAAGCTACAATGCGGGGCTGGCAGGAAACCGGACCCTAAAACTGAAGAGGCAGGGATCAGCCGTATGAAAGTCACCGTCGCAAAAGCTCTAGGCACCTGTTTTGGCGTACAGGATGCCATCGATCTTGCAATGGATGAGGCCTACCGCGACAAGCTCACCATCGTCGGCCAATTGGTACACAATCCGCAGGTCGTAGAAGATCTGCGCATCCGGGGGGTGAACATCGTCGAAAAGCTCGACGAGAATATTTCCACCCCGAACGTCATGATCACCGCCCACGGCGCGCCTGAATCGATGCACGAGAACGCCCGCAGGATGGGCTACAACGTGATCGATGCCAGCTGCCCGCTGGTCCTGCGCGTCCACAAGGCCATCGCCGGGTTTGTTCGTGAGGGCTTTCACCCGGTGGTGATCGGCCAGGCCTCCCATGTCGAGGTCAAGGGAATCACCGGCGACCTCGATGACTACACCATTATCGCCAACGAAGATGAGATCTCCAACCTGGCTCCACACAAGAAGATCGGCATCGTCTCCCAGACCACCCAGCAGATCCAGCACATCAAAAATCTCATCGCGAAGATCCGCGAGACGTATCCCGAGATGGAGGTCAGGTTCCAGGATACTGTCTGCCAGCCGACCAAGGACCGCCAGGTCGCCGCGCGGGAGCTCACCAGCGAGGTCGACCTGATGATCGTCATCGGAGGCTACAACTCGTCAAATACCAAGAAGCTCAAGATGGTCTGCGACGAATCTGGCGTCGAGGCCTTCCACATCGAGCGTGCCAGCCAATTGGAGCCCGAGATGTTCGACGGCCGTGGACATGTGGGGATTACCGCCGGCACATCGACGCCCAGGGAGGTCATCGAGGAGGTCTACCTCGCCATCCTGAGCATGCCGGGAGTTATCGTTTCAGAGGCATCCGGCATGCCGCCGAAGGAAAAATACCTTCACTAGAGGAAGGGGCATCCTCCATGCGGAAGCTCCCCGCGATCGAATCCGACTATCTCCTTGAGCTTGAAAAGCTCCCCGTCCAGAACAAGGGTCACGTTCCCTGGGACGAGGTCTACGGACAGCCCAGGCCGCTCCGCATAGAGGTCGGGGTCGGTAATTCGCCGTTTCTCATCGAGATTGCCTCCAGCGAACCCGGCTACAACTACCTGGGACTCGAGTACTCCCACAAGCGGGTCATCAAATTCCTGAAGAAGGTGCACCAGGCCGGCCTCGAGAACATCCGCATGCTGCACCTGAACTCCGACAGGCTCTTTGACAAGCACATCGCACCCGGAAGCGTAGAACATCTCTTCGTCAACTTTCCGGACCCCTGGCCGAAACGCCGCCACAGCAAGAAGAGGTTCATCGCCAGGGAGCGTCTGAAGACCGCCGTAAAGCTGCTCGCCCCCGGCGGCGGCTTCTCGCTGCGCACAGACGCGAGAGATTACGCCCTCGAGGCGCTCGACAACCTCGAGGCACGGGAAGATCTCGAGAACTGTTTCTCCACCGGTGAATGGGCCCCCAGCCCCCTCTATCCCTTCGAGACTCCCTACGAGATCAAGTTCAAGGCGCAGAGCCTGCGGATCTATTATTTCGAATATCGAAAACGGGCGGAGACCTGAGAGCCTTGTCCCAGCCATGAGCGAATCGCAAGCCCCCATGCCACCCGCTGCCGCCCCGGGCCCCGGGCTGAAGAAAAAAGTTTCTCGTCTTCCAGCCTCACCCGGAGTCTACATCATGAAGGACGCCCGCAGCAGGATCCTGTACATCGGCAAGGCGATCAACCTGCGCAGCAGGGTGAGGTCCTACTTCGGAAAATCCAATGATGGAAGACCCTTCATCCGCCTGCTGATGAAACGGATTGACGACCTTGACTGCATCCTGACCGAGACCGAGGAGGAGGCCCTGATCCTCGAAAACAATCTCATCAAGAAGCATCGCCCCCTCTACAACGTCAGGCTGAAGGACGACAAGACCTACGTCAGCATCAAGGTCACCCTCAGCGAGGAATGGCCCCGGGTGATGGTCACCCGGCGCTACCGCCAGGGAAAGGACCTCTACTTCGGGCCCTACGGCTCGTCGACAGCGGTACGTGAGATGCTCCGGGTGATCAAGACGGTCTTTCCGCTCAGAACCTGCACCAACGGCTTCTTCCGCAACCGGACCCGCGCCTGCATGGAGTATGAAATCGGCCGCTGTACGGCGCCGTGCGTGAACCTGATCTCGAAGGAAGACTACATGGAGGATGTATCCCAGGTGGTGATGCTGCTCAAGGGCAGGAGCCGGGACCTCGAGCGCATCATCGAGAAGAGAATGAAGGAAGCCTCCAGGTCCCGGTCCTACGAGCTCGCCGCCCGCTACCGGGATCAGCTCGCGGCCATCGCCAAGGTCTTCGAGACCCAGAAGGTCGAGGAGTTCCGGCTCGGAGACATAGACGCCTTCTCCATCATCCGCGAGGGCGACTTCGTCGCGATCCAGGCGATCCTTGTTCGAGAGGGAAAGATCATCAACTCGAAAACCCATAGCTTCCGAACCGGGCTCCCCAGGTCGAAGGTGCTTGCGAGCTTCCTGACCCAGTACTATCTCGCCGACCGCTACATCCCGCCCGAGGTGCTCTGCGATGCGAACTTCCGCGACCGCAAGCTCCTCGAGTCCTGGCTCACCGAGAAACGCGGCACCAGGACGCGCATCCTGCTTCCCCAGAGAGGAGACAAGGCGGCCATCATGCGGCTCGCGAGCCGCAACGCCCGCAACAGCTTCCGCATCGAGCTGGATCAGCAGGAGCGAATGGAGGCGCTCCTCGGTTCTCTGAAAAAGCATCTGGGTCTGCCGGTCAGCCCGAGAAGAATCGAATGCTATGACATCTCGAATTTCCAGGGCTCACTGGCTGTCGGCTCGATGGTCTCCTTCGAGGATGGCAAGCCGGCACGGGACCGCTACAGAAAATACAGGATCCAGACCGTCGTCGGAGCGGACGACTTCCGCTGCATGAAGGAGGTTCTCGAGCGGAGGCTCGAGCGGGGACTCAAAGACGGCGACCTGCCCGACCTGCTCCTCGTCGACGGAGGCAAGGGGCAACTCGGAATCGCTGTCAAGGTGCTCAAGACGCTCGGTCTCAGCGGACTGCCGGTCGCATCGCTCGCCAAGGAGCGCCGCAGCAAGAGAACCACCGAGCGCGTATTTCTCCCCGGCCGCAGAAACCCGCTCGCCCTCGCTCAGGACACCCCCGAGTCCCTCTACCTGCAGCGCATCAGAGATGAAGCGCATCGCTTCGCCATCAGCTACCACCGCGAGCTGCGCAGGAAAGACGCCATGAAAACCGGGCTCGAGGATATCCCCGGAATCGGTAAGAAGCGCCAGCAGGCTCTGCTCGACAGGTTCCGCACCCTCAAGAAGATCCGCTCCGCGAGCACGGAGGAGCTCAGCGAGGTCATCGGCGAAAACCTGGCCCTGCGCCTGCAGAATGCCCTCAAAAAAAGGCCCGCGAAGAAAATCTGAGACCGCCCGCCCGGCCAGGGGCCCCTAAGTCTAATTTATTAAACGTCTTAAGACTGGCCCGCCAAGGGCTGATCGGTTGGCGCGTCCAGCGATAGGGTGATAAGCTTCTTTGTCAGATCGGCTTCCTATGGCTGTAAGGGGCAGGGGTCGATCAAACCGCAGATCTGGCGCGCCGCGCAAGGGCGTCAGCGAAGAGAAAACCGAAAGGAAATCTCAATGAGTTCATTCAATAGGACTCCCCGGCCCAAGCTCGGGGAAATCCTGATCGATATGGGACTGGTCACCGAAGAGCAGGTCCAGCAGGCCCTCGGGGTGCAGGAAACAACCAAGGAAACCCTTGGCTCGATCATGGTCGACATGGGCTGCCTCAGCGACAGCGACTTCACCAGGACCCTGGTGATGGAATATCAGCTGCCCTACATCATCCTGGAAAACTACGAGCTCGATGAGGAGCTGACGTCCCTGCTGTCAGCCGAATTTCTCCACAGCCACAAGCTGCTGCCCTTCGACCGCATCGGAGACACGCTGCTGTGCGCGGTAACCGAGGTTCCGAAAGAAGAGATCCTCGAGGAAATCACCCGGCAGACCGGCTGCAAACCGGGTCTCTACGCGGCGTCCCTGAGCGAGGTCAACCGCTACCTGTCACACCTGGCTCCGCTCAAGCAGCAGGCTCCGGCCGAAACTGTCGACCAGGGCTGAGCCCGGCGGCCAGTGAAATACCCCGGCAAGGATAACAGCCCGGCACCTTGACTTGGTGCGCAGTCATCCTACAATCCTCTTTCCTCACCCAAGGATGAAGGAAACAGGACATGATCCGGAAAGCGGACTCCGGTCCAGCTCAGACACCCATGATGCAGCAATACCTCCTCGCGAAGGAGAGGTATGCCGATGAGATCCTGTTCTTCCGAATGGGTGACTTCTACGAGATGTTCTTCGAGGATGCCCATCTTGCCTCGGACCTCCTCGGAATCGCGCTCACCTCCAGGTCAAAGGACAAGGACGCGATCCCCATGGCGGGAATCCCCGTCAAGGCTCTCGACTCTTATCTTCCGAAGCTCCTGCGCGCCGGAAAGAAGGTCGCCATCTGCGAGCAGGTACAGGACCCCCGGGAGGCCAAGGGCCTTGTGGAGAGGGAGGTCGTGCGCGTCATCACCCCCGGCACCATCACCGATGAAAAGATCATCGGTGAAAAATCAAACAACTACCTCGCGGCGCTCTGTCTCGCCTCTTCGGCGGCAACGAAAAAGAAGAAGCCCGTCGAGACCTACGGACTCGCCTGGATGGATGTGACCACCGGCGAATTCCTGATCTGGGAGTCCGGCAACCTCGCCGGCATCGCCACCCAGCTCGAGCGGCTGGCGCCGGCGGAATGCCTGCTGCCAGAGAGCATCGCCTTCAATCTCGAACACCATCCGGCCTTCGGCGAGCTGGTCAGAGACTACCTCGTGACTCCTTTCTCCGATCCCGCCTTCGACAGGAAGACCGCCCATCGAAGCCTTGTAGAACATTTCAGGACCAAGACGCTCGATGGATTCGGCTGTGAACACCTGGACCTCGCGGTCCAGGCCGGAGGCGGACTGCTGAGCTATGTCCAGGAGACCCAGAAGGTCGCGTTGAAGCACCTCAACACCATCCGCGCCTACCAGGAGACCCGCGTCGTCCCCATCGATCGAACCACCCGCCGCGCGCTGGAGCTGACCAGCACGCAACGGGATGGCGAAAAGAAGGGAACCCTGCTCGGCTCCTTCGACCGAACGGCCACGGCGGCCGGCGGCAGGAAGCTGAAGGCCTGGATTCTCGAGCCCCTGACCAGCGTCGAGGAGATCGTCCAGCGCCAGGAGGGTGTCGCGGGGCTGGTGGATGACCAGCAGGTCCGCGAGCAGGGAATCGACCTGCTCAAGCAGGTACACGACCTCGAGCGAATCTGCACCCGGATCAGCTACGGCAGCGCCAACGCCAGGGACCTGGTCGCCCTGGCCCACACCCTGGAGATCGTACCGCGGGTCCAGGAACTGCTCGCCCCCCTGGACGCGGCCATCATCGCCGGCATCAGCGAGCGCATGCCGGCCCTGCCCGAGCTCCGCGTTCGGCTGGCGGAGGCTCTCCGGGACGAGCCGCCCCTCCAGCTCAGGGAAGGCGGCATGATCAGGGAAGGGTACAGCGAGGAGCTCGATGAGCTGAGGGTGGTGAGCACCGAGGGCAGCCAGTGGTTCGCCCGCTACCAGCAGAAAGAGATCGACCGCACCTCGATCCCCAACCTGAAGATCGGCTACAACAAGGTCTTCGGCTACTACCTCGAGGTCACCAACTCGCACAAGAACAACGTCCCCGAGGACTACATCCGCAAGCAGACCCTGAAGAACTGCGAGCGCTACATCACTCCCGAGCTCAAGGAGTACGAGAACAAGGTTCTCCACGCCAGGGAGCGGGCCATCGATCTCGAATACAAGATTTTCACCTCCCTGCGGGATGAGGTCGCGAACGAGATCCCGCTGCTGCAGCAGGCCGCCGCGGCTCTCGCCGAACTCGACGTGCTCGTCACCTTCGCCTCCCTGGCGGCGGAGCGCGGCTACATCCGGCCCGTGGTGAACAACGGAACCCGGCTGCTGATCGAGGAGGGACGTCATCCTGTAGTCGAGCGGGTAGCGACGACCGAACCCTTCATCGCCAACTCGGTCGACCTCGATGACGAGAACAACATCATGATCATCACCGGGCCGAACATGGCCGGCAAGTCCACCTACATCCGCCAGGTGGCCCTCCTGGCCCTCCTGGCCCAGACCGGCAGCTTCATCCCGGCTGAGAAGGCCGAGATCGGCGTCATCGACCGGCTCTTCACCCGGGTCGGCGCAAGCGACGACCTCACCCGGGGACAATCGACCTTCATGGTTGAGATGAACGAGACCGCCAATATCCTGAACAACGCCACCGACCGCAGCCTGATCATACTCGACGAGGTGGGACGGGGAACGAGCACCTTCGACGGAGTCAGCCTGGCCTGGGCCATCACCGAATATATCGCCGACAGGATCGAGGCGAGAACGCTCTTCGCGACGCACTACCACGAGCTGACCGAGCTCACCCGCGCCTACCCGGGCGCGCGGAATTTCAACTTCGCCGTCAAGGAGTGGAACGAGGACATCATCTTCCTGCGCAAGATTGTCGAGGGCGGCGCCGACAAGAGCTACGGAATCCACGTAGCAAGGCTGGCGGGCATTCCAGTTGAGGTGATCGATCGCGCCAGGGAGGTCCTCGGAAATCTCGAGCAGCAGTCCCTGGATATTGATGACCGTCCCGCCCTGGCACGCAGCACCGCGAAACCCAGAGCTGGAGAAGGAAGAAAGGCTGAGTCGATCCAGCTCGATTTCTTCCAGAGTATCAACGATGAGATCTACCGCGAGCTCAAGAGCCTTGATCTCGACGCAATGACTCCGCTGGAAGCGCTGAAGCGGCTCGCGGAGCTGAAAGACAAGGTGCTCTGAGGATGCGCGGCCGGATCACTTACGGCCCTGGGCTCCCATCCTGTGCTCGAACTGGAGTCTCACGACCTCGCGGATGACCCGCTCCGCGTCCCAACGGCGCTCGGGGTTGATCTCCAGCATGCCCTCAACAAGGCTCGCGAACCCCTCGGGGAACCTGGTCAGCTCACTCGGCGGCAGACGCACCGGGGTCTTGCGATAGGCCGCCAGGAGATCCTTGCCCTTGAGAGCCGGGAAAACAGTCTCCCCGCAGACCATCTCGTAGGCGATGAGCCCGAGAGAAAATATGTCGGAGCGAGGTCCTCCACGCTCGCCTTCCCCTCTCTCGGGAGCGAGGTAGCGAGGGGTACCGAGGGCCGGACGATGCCCTACCGGGTAGCCGCGCTCCTCGTCCGCGGTGCGAAACGAGATGCCGAAGTCGGCGATCTTGACGTTAGCCTCGCCCTGCTCCGCCCCCAGGTCGCCGAGGATCTTGTACCAGTTTCCATCCCGGCCAAACCAGCTCTTCAGTACGCCGGTGACCTCCCGCCGGGGAACCTCCCGCCGGGCAAGCTCACGGTAGATGCGAAGAATCTCCTGGTACATCTCGCGGGCGAGATCGGCCTGGTAGACGTTGCCGGCAAGGTGGGCGCCCTCGAGATAGCATTCCACCGCCCGGGAGTATTCCCTGCAGCCGCAATAATGGGCGGCCCGCAGCTGGTAGAGTCCCGGCGACTCCGGAACCGGCACATCCTGCAGCAATCCTGAGAGCTTCCTGTGCAGCTGACCCCGGTCTGGAAGCGCGATCCTCTCGGCCATGTATTGCTGGAAGGCCATGTTGGTAAACCGGTACCAGGTCCGGCTCTCCTCGGTGAAGAAGCCCTCAGCCAGCAGCTGACGCACGACAAAGTAGAGCGAGGTCTCATCGAGATCATGCAGGCGCGCCAGCGTATCGAAGAAGAAGCTGGGCCCGATGAAGGCCGCGTACTCAAGCACCTTTCTCTCGACCCTCCCGGCCTGGCGATATTTCTCATACAGGTTTTTGCCCTCCTCCAGCTCGAGCTCGCGAAAATCAGGGCGGTAGGAAACCGTCTTCGAGCCCGTGTTGACGACAAGGATGCCGCGCTCAAAGAAGCTCCTCAGCAGGTCGAGCATTCTCGCGATATTCCCCTCGCTCAGGCGGTAGAGATCGGTCGAGAGCTCGCTCCCTCTCAGGTAGCCTCGGAACAGGGTCTGCAGGTAACGCTGGATCTGGTAGCCGGTAAGCGGCCTGAGATAGAGCTGCTTGAGAACCTTCTCGAGGGAGGGAAGCAGCGCCTTGACCGAATCGTTCTTGCGGATCTCTTCGGGCTCGATGCTGGCGATGATCGTAACCTGCAGGCTCTCCATCTTCGAGGCGAGGTGCGACAGGAGCTGCCCGGCGAGGGGCGAGGCCCTGCCAAGCTCAAGAACCCTCAGGATGGTCGGTCGCCGGTCCTCCTCAAAACGGGTCTTGAGCTCTTCAACCATCTCGCGCAGGGTCGCTCGGGAAGCGGAAATCTCCGGGCTGAATTGCTCGTAGAGCAAGGGGAGCCCCTCGATCCTCGAGCAATCGAGTTCCAGGAATCTCAGCCGGCCCTCGGCGTCGGCGGAGCGGGCGGTCGCCCTCTTCTGCCGCAGCAGAAACTCGCTGATCAGGCGGCCCTTGCCGCTCCCGGCCTCTCCCTCGACAACGACGAAGAATCCGTGACCAGCCGTCTTCATCCTCTCAATATAGTGCCCGAGAAAACGCTCCTCGGACGGCCTCGAAAAATAAGGCGGGTCATCAAGAATCGCCTCGGAGGGGCCCTCCTGCTTGCCAACCCTCTTCTGGATCTCACGCCAGAGTCCGGGATCTGATGTTTTTGGCTCCACCGCGGCCTCCACCGTAGAAACCTCCTCCGTCTCGAACTCGAGTATCCCATCTCCCTCCAGGGGAGCGGGCTCATCTGATGCCGCTCCGGGAGGCTCCGCGCTGTGCAGGAGAATATTCGCCGGCTTGATGTCACTGTGCACCACACCCTGCTGGTGCGCGGCGGAAAGGCCGCAGGCTACCTGCCGCAGGATATCGAGAACCTCACCCGGCTCCATCAAGCCGCCCTTCAGCACCTGGTAGAGGCTCTGCCCCCTGACGTTCTCCATGGAGATGAAATGCTGCTCTTCCTCAACGCCGTGGTCGTAGATCCTGATGACGTTGGGGTGGTCAATCTCGCGCGCCAGCACCGCTTCCCGATGATGGAAATACTCGAGGAAGGCTTCCCTGCGGCCGATGTTCTGCCGGATGAACTTGACGGCGACGTCATCTCCGCTCTCGAGGTCCCGGGCGCGGTAGACCGCCCCCATCCCGCCCTGGCCGAGCTTTTCTTCCAGCTCAAATCTCCCGACCTTCCGCGGGAGGATCTCCGGGAGGGAGCTGATGTCATATCCCCCCCCCGCGGCAGGGAGGCCCTCGCGGGCAAGCGTCCGGCTCAGCGGCTCGGTGGCGAGCGAAGCGTTTGTCGGATCCTGCTCGCCGGCGATCGAAAACTCCACCACTGCCGTACCGATACAGATCTGGTCCCCGCTTCGAAGCTGCGCTTCCTTGAGCAGGGGCCGTCCGTTGAGGAGAGTTCCATTTGTGCTCCCCATGTCAGAGAGCACGAAGGCGCCGCCGCGTTCCTCAATCAATATGTGACAGCGAGAGACCCCCTTGGACTCTACCTTGAAATCAGCTTCGTCGTCTCTTCCGAGAACAACCTTGGAGCTGAAGGAAAAATCCTCCTGGGAGCCGTCCGCTTTCCTCCATATAACCCGGGCCATACTCCAATTTTATGGAGTAGATTCCCCGGAGGACAGTTTTTCAGGGAGATTGACGTCGAGCTTCTTCATCGATGACGCAACCCAGGCTGACCGCCGAAACGGGTCCGCGCCGGGCAATACTGTAATCTTCCTCGCTGAGCGCCGTCTTCAGGCTGCCTGGAGGGGTTCCGTCAGCCCAGCCCTCAAGGTCACGGATGGACAGCGCATGGCTGGAGAGCTTGCCGAAAAGCTCACGGGCAAAAATTAATTCCTTATCCCCGAAGGAAATGGAGCTGGAGGCCCCCTGTCCGGGCTTTTTATCGGATGTTGCCATGTCGTTTCTCCTGGTTCGAATTCCCGCCCACTCCGGGCGAAAATCACCCAAAAACAGCCTCAAATAGAGCCTTTCAGGCCATCCATGGCTTTCTGCGAAAAGAGGCCGGGCCGCCGGCATGTACCGGAACCGGAGAATATTATCATCCCCCGGAAGAACTGACGAACGGGAGACGCTCCCCGGCAACCAGCGGATCGTCAACCGGCTCCCCGCAGGCGTAGTCGCGACAGATATAAAGAAGCGGGTTCTCGCCCTTATGTCCCTTCCCCCCCAGCAATGGAAGGCTCGAAACGAGCTCCTCTGGAGGCGGATTCGTGCTGGCCGCGATCACTCTTGAGGGCAGAAAACCCGAGTAAATCTTCTCAAATAATTTCGCCGCCGCAGAACCTTCAAGATCGCCGACAACCGCCAATTCAACGGGTGGGTGCAACAGAAAGTCCAGGGCAATGAGGGTCGAGCCGAAGCCCATGGGAACCCGCGGCAAGGCGGCGGAGACATCAAGAAGAACGGCCCGGGCTCTCTCACCATAAGCCGGGACCCCGGCAAGTTTCCCAAGCCGCAGCAGGTTCAAGGCCATCACCCCGAGCGGTGAAGGAACCGCTCCATCGAAGGGATCCTTTCGGCGGGTCAGCACCAGCTCGTGATCAGCCGAGGTAAAGTAGAGGCCGGCCTCCTGCTCATCCGAAAAACGGTCCAGGACGATGTCGGCAAGCCGGCGAGCCTCCTCCAGGTAGCCAACGTCGAACCCTGTCTCATAGAGGTCAATCAACGCCTCGATGAAGAAGGCGTTGTCGTCAAGAAAGCCGAGGATGCGGCTCTGCCCATCCTTGCGCACCCTCAGCAGGCGCTCCCCATCGCGCATCGAATCAAGAACCAGGCGGGCGGCCCGCTCGGCGGCCTCCCGGTAACGCGGCTCACCCAGGACCTGCGCGCCCCTGGAGAAGGCCGAGATCATCATGCCGTTCCAGGCCGTCAAGACCTTCTCATCACGGAAGGGGGCGGGGCGCTTCTCGCGCGCCGCGTAGAGTTTTCCGCGAGCCGCCTCGATCCTTGCACGCGCGACAGAGGGGTCGAGCTTCAGCCTGCCGGCCACCTCTTCGAGCTTCCCGGTGATGTGAGGAATGCTGGAGGCCTCTTCAAAATTCCCTTCGGCGGTAACGTTAAAATACTCACAGAAGAGCTGAGCATCCTCGGCGCCAAGCACCTCCTCCACCTCCTCTGGACGCCAGACGAAAAACACTCCCTCCCGCCCCTCGCTGTCGGCATCGGTGGCGGAATAAAAGCCCCCCTCGGGACTGGTCATCTCCGCGAGTACGTAGTCGAGGATCTCCGAGGCGATTCTCCTGTAGAGCTCCCGCCCGGTAAGCTGCAGCGCCTCGAGATAGGTTCTCGCCAGCAGGGCGTTGTCGTAGAGCATCTTCTCGAAATGGGGAACAAGCCACTTCGCATCGGTCGAGTAGCGATGAAAGCCTCCGCCAACCTGGTCGTACATCCCGCCCCGGGCCATACCCTCGAGGGTACGCTCGCACATCTCCAGGATGTGCCGCTCCCCGGTCAGGGCGTAGACCCGCAGCAACATCGAGATCTCCGTCGAACGCGGAAACTTGGGAGCAGGACCGAAACCGCCATGCGTCGGATCAAAGCTCCGGCCCGCGTACTCGCCCGCGAGCCGCAGGACCTCCTCGCTCGGCAATTCCTCGACCGAGTGGCTCTCTGCCCGGCAAAGCCCATCGAGAACCTGTCGGGCGGTATCCTCAATCCGGTCGGGAGTCTCCCTGTAGGCTCTCGACAGGGAGAGAAGGATGTCCATGAAACCGGGACGGATGACCTCGCCGCCGGGCTGGTAGAGACCCTTCGGCGGGAAATAGGTTCCGCCCCAGAAGGGCCTGAGATCCGGTGTCAGGAAGACGCTCATGGGCCACCCTCCCTGCCCGGAGAGCATCTGCACGGCATTCATGTAGAGGGCATCGATGTCGGGGCGCTCCTCCCGGTCCACCTTGATATTGATGAAGTTCTCGTTCATCACCTTCGCGACCTCAACATTCTCGAAGGACTCCCGCTCCATCACGTGGCACCAGTGGCAGGAGGAATAGCCGACCGAGAGGAAGATCGGGCGGTCAAGCTCCCTTGCCTTCCCAAGCGCCTCCTCTCCCCAGGGATACCAGTCCACCGGGTTGTGGGCATGCTGCTGCAGGTAGGGGCTGGTCGAATCAACCAGGCGGTTCGACTTGGATTTTTCTTCGGACATGTCTCTTGAAAAACTCGCTAATAAGCACAATCCCCGGTGAATGCGGACTCCTTCATAACAGACCCGGCGATTCCTGTCGAAAGAACGTCCGGCCGTGGGCCAGAGAAGAGATCTACCAGGCGGCAAGCTCCCGAAGACTCGCGGCAATGCTCTCCTCATCCGGCAGGCATTCGGCCTCGAGCTCCTTGTTGAACGGCACAGGGTGGTCAGGATAGGCCAGCCTTCTCACCGGGGCGTCGAGGGAATCAAAGGCCTGGTCGGCGATCCGGGCGGCGAGCTCGCCGCCAAAGCCGCCGGTCAGTTGCGCCTCGTGTACCACCAGGGCTCTTCCGGTACGGCCCACCGACGCGAACACCGTCTCTTCATCAAGAGGAGCCAGCACCCGCAGGTCGACCACCTCCACCGAGAGTCCCTCCCCGGTGAGCAGCTCGGCAGCAGCGAGAGCCCTGTGAACCATCCACCCCCAGGCAACGACGGTGACGTCCTCCCCCCGGCGAAGAACGCGGGCGCGCGCCTCGACACCCGGGCCCACGGCTACCGAACCCGGCGGCAGCCCGGCCTTCACCCGGCGGTAGAGGTACTTGTGCTCGAAGAACAGGACGGGATTGGGATCCCGGACCGCCTCGCGGAGCAGAACGTAGGCGTCCTCCGGCGATGCCGGAGCGACCACCTTGAGGCCCGGAACGTGGAGAAACGTCGCCTCGAGGGACTGGGAGTGGAAAGGTCCGGCGCCGACCCCGCCGCCGGAAGGCAGGCGGATGACCAGCGGCACCTCGAGCCCGGTGCGATAGTAGAACTTGGCCGCCACGTTCACCAGCGGGTTGAAACCGCAGCTGACGAAATCAGAGAACTGCATCTCGACCACGGGCCTTCCGCCCAGCAGCGCGGCACCCGAGGCGATACCGATCATGCCGGCCTCGGCCATCGGAGTGTTCAGAACCCGCTTCTCCCCGAACTCTTCCAGCAGCCCCCGGGTTACCTTGAAGGCCCCCCCGAAGGCGGCGATATCCTGTCCCATCAGGAAGACCTCCGGGTCCTCCGCCATGGCGTCACCCAGCCCCAGCGAGATGGCATCCAGGTAGGTCAGCTCTTC
>Ga0163108_10001340_pt1 | contig 18014 bp, 13 predicted proteins | sample Fk1155metaG_FD_109644 | JGI IMG/M metagenome (GOLD analysis project Ga0163108, IMG submission 109644) | Marine microbial communities from the Central Pacific Ocean - Fk160115 155m metaG | ecosystem: Environmental > Aquatic > Marine > Oceanic > Photic zone | place: The Central Pacific Ocean...
GCATACATTTTTCCCGTAAACGATACCGCAAAAACCTTATTACCCGCCACAATAAGATTGGCAGCAAAACTATCGTGCTTTTTCTCATCAAGAAGTATTCTGCGTTTTACGTTTTCTGGCTTTTCCGTTACCGGGTCTCCAAGGGCTATTGCCGTCACCTCAATCTTCTTCTTTTTTAATGCTTCCCTATAATCCTCTAAATCCACAGGATTCAATATACTGAATAGCACTTTAGTGTCAACCAGCTCGTATAACTCTTCCCCAAAAGGTAAATCTTCAACAATCTCCGCCATCATTTTTACCCCTTCTTTTCCTTCTAACATTTTTACCACCGGACGTTCTCCACTTACTTGTAATTCTAGTTTTGGAATCATCTCTTTGAGGCTTTCAATTTGCTTATCCAAATCTACTTGTTTTTCTTTGGCATGCGTCAATAACATTTCTGGATGCTCCGAAGTATACAGTCGTTTTTTGCCTTGCATAACAGAAGACATGATACCTCTGTCTGTAAGCACACCAAGTGCATCATAAATAGCCTGACGCGAAAGATGCGTTGCTTTTGCAAGAGTAATAACTGTACTTGGCCCAAGATGCAGCGCAGCGAGATAGGTTTTTATTTCACTCTCAAGGAGCCCAAGGGCACCGAGTGTTTTTTTAATATCTGTCATATAATTATAGTATAGAAATTACGAATGTTTTTGTTTCTTGAGCCCTTTTACTGCCAACTCAAAGAGAAGTTTCATGGCATCTCGAATCTCTTTGTTTTCTATTTGAATTGTGTACATTTTTCCAGACAATGTCACCATGTTTATCTCTCTTTCACCAATAGAAATATTGGTATTAAATGATTCTATTTTATCCTCGGGTATAATATATTTTTGAGTTCCGTCTTTACTGTCTGTCTTTGGTTCACCTCGAAGAATTGCATCATAAGTAAGCCCCTTCTTCTTTGATGCATTTCTGTACAACATCAATTCTTCTTCCGTAAACACCTCATTTACCGCCTCCAAATCCGACACCTCATACATGTGTGTACCACGTTTTTGATGTTCAAGCATTTCAGAAAGGAGTTTTGCCCCTTCTTTTCCTTCTAACATTCTTACTACCGGTCTGTCGCCGCCCATTTGTAGTGTTAATTTTGGTACCAACCGTTTTAGATTTTTGACTTGTACACTCAAATCACTTTTGCGTTTTTTTGCATAGGCAAGCAATGTATCTGGATGCTCTGCCAAATAATGCCGTTTTTTGCCTTTTAGAACACTCGACATAATACCGTGCTCAACAAGCGCGCTCAAGGCATCATAAATAGCCTGTCGAGACAGTTTTGTTGCCTTTGACAGTGCAATCACGGTACTTGGCCCAAGCCCAAGCGCCGCAAGATATGTTTTTACCTCACTTTCAAGTAACCCAAGCGAGGTCAATATAGTACGAATATCACTCATACAAATAAATAGTAGATAAATAAAAAATGTATTTTGTATTGAGTATAGCAGACATTTTACAAATAGTCAAGTATAGCTCACCCTGAGAAGTGTTAGTACATAATAAAACTACATATTATTCAATAGGATACTTTACGGTATTTTTTTTCATCTTTTCTTCTATTGCCTTTGACAAGTCGATATCAAGAAAGTGTGCCAGCTGAAACAGATATATAGCCACGTCAGCCACCTCATCTTGAATTTCTTCCTTTTCTTTGCTAGACACCACACCTGAATCGTTATTTTTATGTGCTTGAAAATGCTCTAGCAGGTCTGATGCATGAAGAGAGAGTGAAATGGTTAAGTCTTTTGCATTGTAATTTTTGGTCCAATCACGTTTTTGGCAAAAATCAATAATATATGTGGTAAGTCTTTGGATATCTGGCATACAAGCGTGTGGTTATGTGTAATAAATATGGTAAATAATTCGTATACATAGTATACACCATATTGTGTTGACAAAAGAAATATCGGGTGTTATACTAATCGCACAAAAAAAGTTGTGACGGATACATCCTGTAAGAGTGTTATATTATAACAAAGGGCCTGTAGCGTATTTGGTATACTGTGGTCCGATTGTGTCGGACATGTGAGGAGTTTGTTATATTTTATGTTGCAATGTACAATACAAGGGCCCGTAGCTTAGTTGGTAGAGCGCCGCATTTGCAATGCGGAGGTCAGGAGTTCGAATCTCCTCGGGTCCACAAAAATATCCACCCAACTTGGGTGGTTAATACATAGTATGCCGAGGTAGCTCAGTGGTAGAGCAGTGGACTGAAAATCCTCGTGTCGGGAGTTCAATTCTCCCCCTCGGCACAATCGGGCTGTAGCTCAGTTGGCTAGAGCGCCTGGTTTGGGACCATGAGGCCGTGGGTTCAAGTCCCACCAGCCCGACAAAGAAAAACACCGAATTAATATTTGGTGTTTTTTTTGTTTTAGAAATATCTACTCATGTAACTCTTCGGTAAACCGCAGACTCATTTCTCTTTTTTGTTGTTTTTTTAAATCGGTAAATGTTTTCTTTGTCCACGACTTTTCGTGCAGTACGCTTGCCATCCAATTCCCGCTCAAATAGTGTGGTAGGTTTACATAGTCAGCACCCGCTTCATACAAATCATCCAAGCTGTTTTTATTGTATAAATTTCCAATACAGAGCGTTTTTTTACTTTTTTTTCTTACGTGCTCAAATAGTGTTATTTGATCATCGGCTTCTGGAAGTGTTGATAAAACGATCTTCGCTTTTTCTAATGGAATAGTTTCTAAAAACTCTACATCAGCTGCATCACCAAAATAGGCCGAAATACCTCTGCGTCGTAATTTTGCCAATGCTTCTGGATTAAAATCAACCACGGCAAAAGAAATTCCTTTTTCTCGCAACACCTCACACACCTTCCACCCAATACGGTGATAGCCAAACACCCATACATCATATATTGCCTTTTTTTCTTCCTTTTGTAAATATTTATCTTTGCCAAAAAACCCAAACACCGGCATAAGAAACGTATATATCTGCCGATTATACGTAATAAGATAGGAAGATAAAATAATAGTTACCAACGCCACAAAAGTGAAAAGTTCTAATTCTGATGCCCCCACAATACCAAGTTGCTTTCCGGTAAACAAAAGAATAAACCCAAATTCACTCACCTGAGCTGCAGTGGTACCAGCCAAGAAGCTGTTACGTCGTGTAAATTTTAAACACCTAAACGCGGTATATAGTATAATTGGATTACACACGAGCACAAACAGCGCAATAACTGTACCCGGAACCCAAACATTTCCAATATTCGACAGATTAAACCCGCTGCCCAAAATAATAAAGAAAATAATGATAAAAAAGTCTCGTAACGGTTTTATTCTACTACTGATTTGCATTTGATACGGTGAAGACCCAAGTGTGAGCCCTGCAATAAGCGCACCAACTTCTACAGAAAACCCAAACCAATGCAACGCACTTGCCACTCCAAAACACCAGGCAATGGTAAACACAAATAAAAATTCACCAGAAGAGGCAATGTGGTCTAAAATTTTTGGCACCACCCAACGTGCTAAAATATATACAAAAGAAATAAGCATGAGCACCTTTGCCAAAAGCTCGAGCAATACAAAAGATGCCGCCTCTCCTGTACCTACAGCAGTTAACCCTATCATCACGGCAAGTGCCGTAAGGTCTTGTACCACCATAATACCCATAACATATCTCCCATACACCGACTCACTGTCTTTTTTATCCCAAAGCAACTTTACTATAATAATAGTGCTTGAAAATGTTATTGCCACACCCAAATACAGTGCCATGGTTACCGCAAACCCCAAGAGATATAATATGACAAAACTACTCGCTGCAGTAAAAATCACCTGACTAATCCCAGCAATAAGCGCCACCTTCCCGATCTTTTTTATGTGATCCATTTGCAAACTCAACCCAACAACAAATAACAGCAGTACCACACCAAACTCTGCCAAAGCATCAAACATTTCAGTGTCTAAATGAAACGAATGCACAAAAAAAGACCCAGCTATCACACCAGCCAACAAGTAACCAGTCATAAGTGGTTGGCGAAACAAGCGCATGATATACGCCACAACAAATGTTAATCCCAACAACACGCTAATTTGTGTAAAAACACTTTCCATATATACACTATTGTAACAAAAGAAAAACCATTTGTCACACAATAAATAACACAACTTGACATAATCAACAATATATGATAGAAATATATAAGAGAAGTATCTGTTATTTACAAAAAAGGAGGACTCATGAACACAGTAAAACTACTCTTCTATATGGTGATTGTAATAAGCGTGCTATCCTTTACACATAATACTACCATACCAGAGCATGTACCAAGAATTTCAAAAGAAACGGCTCTGCATATATACAGTCTTATGCGCTCTTTCAAACGTACCCACCGTGTACGGTCTACCGTTTGGCTTACTGGAAAAGAAACAAAAGCACAGGAACAAAAAAAAGTTTTGGCTTTTGCTAAAAAAATTCGTTCTGTTGTGATAAGTACTACAGTCGAATCTACTGACCTAAGACATATAAAGTCATACTACAAAACGTTTACGATGTGTGTCTACAAAGATCAGAAGTTATACCAGCCAGGTACAAATACGTTATGCAAGAAAAAAGCAAATGTGCCGATATTCTCTGTGATATCTTATAGGCAATACAAAAAACATCGCAAAAAACTTGCTGCTAGATTTTTTTATGACCACCCCCTACAAACAACTATTTGGGCGGCATATCGTATGCCAAAAATATTGTTTCGCGGGATTTTACTACACGAACTAGGTCATGTGATTCGTATAGAAAAAAACCTAAGACGAAGAAAGCGTGTCGGAGATATAACACGTAACGCAGAAGAAGAGATAAGAATGCACACCCTTGAACTTCTGGTTATGGACAAAGAAGTCGATGGCGCAATTACATCTTTGTATGAGAAAATTTGTCAACGAACAACCAGATGTACTCCAGACAATGTTCTTGCCCAGGTACAGACTGATGACATGGAATCCTACCACAACCTACTTGGCGAAACACGCCTTGGTTATGGTCTCATTTATGACAACTTTGGTCAATTTTTTACAGGACTCGGCTTATATGCAATACAAAAAAGTGATTACGGTACTGCAACACCTTACATGCATCTCGACCTTATTAAGGTGGTCACAAAAAAACCTTACATATAAGAACACACACCCCCCACAAAAGGGGGTTTTTATTTTTTATATCGAAAATACTTGTTATAGTGTGTTTTTATATACACCATAATACGCACACCATACACGTGGTATATTAAAGCAAACAGAATGAGTAAAAGACCAAACAGCGTAACGAGTAAATAAATTTTTATTGAAGAACTGTCTTTCACGTCTTTGTGCACCGCATTAACACTCTCACCGTCACCGGACTTTACCACACTGCCGGTACGCACTACATCTTCTGTGTGTCTAGGCAAAAGCTGGTACCCTTGCCGCGTCTTTCCTATAATACCAGACACTTGCACCAAATCACCTACGGTAATATCTTTTTTTGTCAAACCTGTTCCACGTTTCAAATATACTTTTACCTCTTCTGTGCCATCATCAACATAAAAATGTGACCCCTTTACTTCTGTTACTTCTCCACTTACCTGCGCCAACCACCCTTCGTATGATTCGTGCACATCGGATACATCCAAAAGTATTGGATCTGGCACCCCAGGATGAGTCATTACTGTTATATCTGTTGATTCTTTTACTTTTACACGCACCTCACCATTGACTTGCGATATTTCGCCAACAACCGAAATCTCGTCACCAAGAGCAAATTCGGGAAAGTTTTTTTTGTGCATATACACTTGCACCCCAGGACTTCCAACAATATAAAAATACTGTGAACCCAAGACTCCAGGCATAACCGCCACAATACCTGAGGTTTTCACACTATCACCAATATCTTGCTCTCGTATTTCTGTAAGTGGTACCTCAATTATTTTTTTTATTCGTTTTGTTTTTCTCACAGAAGTATTGGTACGTTTTTTTTCTTTTTGTTGTATCGGTGCAATACTGTTTTGTAATCCGGGTGTTATGTCTGCTGTCCACACCCACACCTGTTTTGTAGCATCAAACACAAACGATGCCCCTTCTTTTACATCATCATACCGCACTTCTGTAATCACAGAACCGTCAGCAAACAACAGCCGTGCACTGTCACTTGTATTATTATATGCAATACTTGATTGTTTTTTTTCTATTATTTTATATGAGTTTGCAGCAATAACATCCTCATCACCAAAAGCATATCCACGAGACCCACCCTCCTCATCATCAATTTTAATACCTGCAAGTGAAACTTCTTCATTGAGTGGGTTATATATTTCTACAAACTCAGCAGCATCGGTGCCAATTGGATTGGGAAAAATTTCTGAAATCTGCAGTGACTCTGCTGCATCGACCACCGCTGTTTGTGTGTCTACTTCTTGCTCACCTGCAACCAAAATAAACACACGCTCGGTTGATGTTACCATACCATCTGAGACAGCAAGTGTGACATCTTTTTGTCCGCGTGTAAAAAATGTGTGTGTGATGGTATCACCAACACCAAGAGGCACTGCATCGCTTGACCAAAAAAAGCGTAACACATCCCCATCAAGGTCTACTGAATCAGATGCGTCGAGCGTAATAGTCTCACCAATTATGACGTCTGTTTTTGTGTCTATAATAATCGATGGGGCAACATTATGTCGCGCAAATATGTTTGCTTCACCGGGCGTTACTTCGTACGTCCACACCCATGCTCCTTGCTCATTTTTTGCATAACTTTCTCCCTCTTCTGCGCTACCAGCATACACAACGGTATCAACCGCACGACTCGCCACGTCATACAATACCGCGCGATCTCCACCAGTATTGTTGAGTGCTATGCCACTTGTCTCACGTCTTACCACGTAATACTCACCTGGCTGCACCAACCCTTGTGTTATGGTGTATCTTCTTGATGACCCATCTCCAAGAGAAAAACCGGCCAAATCGACAGAATCTTCGCTGGCATTATAGACTTCAATATATTCATCTTCTCTGTCACTCCCCTCTGGATTGGGCAATATTTCAGAAATAAACACGCTGTGCAAAATTTGTGATGATGCGGTAGAACTTGCTGCAGCCCCATTGTCAGTATTAGACTGTGCCACCGCTTCACTAATCCTGTTTGCTGCGCCCTTGGTGACGGTGTCGGTCAATACAAAATCATACATATCATTTCCTGAATTTAGTCCATCAACTTTTCTCGCCAAACTCTTTGGATCTCTTGGTGTCACCGCATTATTTGCCACATTTCCATCATCCCACGTACCATACGTCATTCTATCAATCACAGTATTATAAGAATCATACAACACGACGCTGTCACCTGCATTGTTCAAATGTCCTCTTGGATTTTCTATAACAAAAAAACCAGAACCTGCTAACGATCCAGTAAGTGCTGTGCGCGCTTCTCCACCATCTTCCACATACCAACCAGACAATGATATGGTGCGGTCTGTGGTATTAAATAGTTCAATAAACTCACTCCCTCCATCACTTGGGTCTGAGATAATTTCATTGACTACCACTTGTCCTACAGTGTACCGTGTTCTTGCAGGCGCGCCCCCTCCTCCACCACCTCCTGAGCTTGCAGGCGGCGTTTGTTCAACCACTGGTGCAGTAATACTATTTGGCAGCCCTTTTGTTTGTGCTGTGGTAAGAGAAAAATCTGCCACATATACATCTGAGTCTTGTCCGTCAACAATCCTTGCCAGCGATTGCCCTTTTTCTGGCTTAAGTGCATTATCAGACATATTTCCATCATCCCAATTTCCATACAAGACTTGGTCAATAATTATGCCGTTTGGATTTTTTATAACAAGAATATCTCCTGCATTATTTAATTTACTTGAAGAAAGCTCAACAACATAAAACGAACTCGATACCATAGTTGACGTTGGTGCGGCAATCTGCCCAACCCCATCCTCAAGTACCCATCCCGTAAGATCAACGGTAGTAGAAGACGTATTATACAGTTCAATCCATTCTTGCTCACCACTTTCTGGGTCGGTCACTATTTCATTTATTACAATATGTGCGGTTGAAGACGTGGCTTGAGCTTGCTCTTCTTGGTTTTCTGTATTTCCATCTTGAGGCTCTTGTTGGTTATTTTCTTCTGGAACATCTTCTTCGGGTAACGCTAATACGGTAATAGTTGTGGTTGCTACAACCACATTCCCAAGTGTATCTGTAATAGTTAACTCTGGTATAAACTCTCCAGAAGTGGTGTATGCATATGTTGTGGTAACACCTTGTAATACCGCGCCATCACCCATGTCCCAAATATATGACACAATATTACTACCTGTTGACGTAGACGTGCTCCCGTCAAAAAGTACCAGCTCATCAACAAAAACGGTTGAAGATGATACCAGTATATATGGTACTATGTCTTCTATCTCCTCCTGAGGGTTACCTTCTGGCTCTTCGCCCCCTTCTTCCACGTCTTGCACAAACACATTCACACCACCCGCAGAATTGCTATCAATATGCTCCTCCCAGTTTGCCGCGCCATACACATCAAGATGTGTATCTTTTCGTTGCAAAGAAAAGTCTGGAGCTGCAATATATGTAAATGTTTCAATAGGAGCCCCTTCTGCGTCTATCAGACCAATTTCCTCACCACTTTCATTGAGATTTTGCCACGAACTATCAAACACCTGCACAGCAATATGTGGAAAATTGGTTAAAAAAATATCACTATCTTGAGTGATTATTGCATACGCTCCTGGTAAAAGAATAGTATCTTCTCCGCGCACAAGACTGAGTCCGTGATTTGTGGTGTTTTCCCAAAACTTCCAACCAGTTATGTCTACCTGCTCGGTTCCATTGTTTACTATCTCTATCCATTCGTGCCCCTGCTTTTCGTATGCACCAATTTCAGAAATTACCACACTACTGCTCGAAGCGATACTCTGCACAGAAATAAAACATATACCAAAGCAAAAAACAACAAGTGCACCAAAAAAGTTTTTTTGCTTCATACCCTCCTTATTTTTTTTAACACCTAAAGTATACCACAAACCACATCTCCACCCAAAATATAGTCGCACTAGACAACTTACCTGCTCATGTATTATGCTAATACATATATAATTATAACGCTATGAAAAAAATACCACTTCTTTGTTGCATTGCTCTCGCTTTTATTGGTGCATATTATCTCATCAACAAAACACGCACACCAGACAATATCGTCTACAACATGCATGAACATATTCAATCCAAAACACAACTTCCTAAATTTCTTGAAGCAATGGATAACACGGGCATTGGAAAAACAGTGCTCGTTGGCAGCCCTAAAGAAACAATATATGGAGGGACCGGATTTACCAAATATAGAAGAAACAATGATGTTGTTTTGGAGATAACCAAGACATACCCCGATAGATTTATTTTTTTTCCCACAGTCGGCATAGAAGAAAATGCAATTGATGTTGTAAAAGAATATATTGAAAAAGGAGGAAAGGGGATAAAACTATATAATGGTCATTATGATTCCTTTTACAAAACAATGGGACCACTTAACAGAAAAGAGTTGTTGCCTGTGTATGCATATGCCGAAAAAAATAATCTGCCAATTATTTTTCATACCAATCCATACCACGAAAATATTAAAGAAGAGTTTATTGACATACTCACCAAATACCCAAATCTAAAAATTAACTGTCCACACTTTTGTCTTTCATCAATTAACACCACGCGATTTGAAGCGTTGATGGATGCACACCCAAATCTTTATACCGATATATCTTTTGGCTCTTTTGCAGAAGATGGGTTAAAAAGAATTTCAAAAGATCCAGAGAAATTCAAAAAATTAATCAACAAATATCCCGATCGTTTTTTGTTTGGAAGCGACACGGTCATTACAGACAATAAAAGAAAAACCGTGCAGTGGTACACCTCACTCATTGGGTGCTACAAAGACTTGCTTGAAAAAGAAACATACACGTGCGCGGTTGAGCCAGATTTTACAGAAACATTGTCTGGCTTAGCGCTTGACGAAGAAATACGAAAAAAAATATATACCACAAATGCGCAAACGTTTCTTGGAGTCTAAATAAAAAAGCACCTAACGGTGCTTTTTTATGTTTCTCCATCTTTTTCTAAATGTACATCTGTTTTTATAATTCCTCCTTCGGCCTTTTTTTCTTTCACAAGAATATCTGGACCAATTAACTCCCTATATCCTGACTTTTCAGAAATATGATAATACACGCTTGGTCCTACCAAAAATGCATACCGACCCTTTCTGTCTGTAACAAATGTTGCAACCAACTTGTCGTACTGTTTATTAAATAATCGGACAACCGCTTTTGCCAAAGGCTCTCCTGATTCGCTATCATATACAATCCCCCAACCTTTTGGCTGTTTTGGTTGAATTAAATGGATAAACAGCAAATACACTACAATATGTACGGCCAAAAATCCACAAAGCCATAATGTTGGTGCAATATATAACCCAACCATTGTTGTATAAATACCAGATGACGCAAAAATATGCTGCACAATTCGAAGACGTTTTTCCCAAACAATTCTTTTTGGTGTTTTTTCTGCGTCCACCGGATCAACCGGTATATTTGGTGTAAGACCAACACCTTTTTGTGTTACCTCTATGGTTTCACTATGATAAATATCTGCAAAACGACCATCTGATTTTACGGATTGTAATATGCTTGATGGATACGAAAAGCCTGGTTTTGTTACCTCTATCATATACGAGCCAGGATTTACAATAAATAAAAATCTTCCTTTTAAGTCTGTTACGCGTGATTGTACCACTTTTTTTGTTTCAGCATTAACAATACGCACCACCGCCAAATCAATTGGGAGCTTTGTAAGTGCATTATAAATAACCCCCCACTCTTTTCTTTTTCGTAACCCCAAAAGTAATAGTGGCTGAAGAAATAAAAACCGAAGCAATGGTAAAATAATACTCCACAATGATGGCAGCACAATGGTTGCAGACGCGGCAACCGTCGTTGGGATTATTACTTCTTCGGTTACCTCCTCAACAAGCGGGTCGTCAGCCACGTCATCTATTTTTTTTGCGACCTCAACAGCAGTCCGTACACCAACCTTGGCAACCTCAACCGCTTTTGTAGCGGAAACAGCGGCAATCTTCTGGACTTTTTTTACCGCCGGAATATCCTCTTCAAGAATATCCTCAACCGAGTCTATCAATTTTGGCAGCTTTTTTATTAACACCACATCCTCATTCACAATATTATTCTCAACACGAAAGGAAAATGACTCTTGTGTTCTATATCCCTCTTTCTCAACACGTAATATATATTCGCCATTAGGAACTATAAATCCATATGTACCGTCTTTTGATACGGGGGTTGGATTATTTTGGTCAAAATGAACAGACTGCCACACATCATTTGACTGATCATCTATTAAAGTTACAGTGGAACCGACCAAAGGTTCTTTGGAATCATCAGAAATAATTTTACCAGGTTGTGTTATATTAATCTGCAGCGGCACACGATCCACTTCACCATCCTTATACCGAATAACAATGTCTACATCCTGAATACCAGCTTCACCCAACACTAATGATGAAGAAAATCGCTGTGTTTGTGGCACAAAACCTAGTTGCTTTTGTAGTAGCCCCTCCTCTACCGCATACACTGGATCAACAAATCTTAACACTCTTAGATCTGCAAATTTTTTTGTATGTTCTCCAACAACGTACTGCAAAACCATAGATTGTACAGAATATTCATCAAAAAATTCTTTATCTAACGAAATTTGTACCGTATCCCCCGTAAGTGTGTATATTTTTTCATCATCTACATGTGGTCTAATTGCTCCACCCCCCAAACGAAGTATAAAGTTTCCTAATGTTAATTTTTTTGATTCAATGGTGCATAAAGCAGAGCACCCGTCTCCATCAAAGCGATTTCCGTCATCACAACCCTCATCTGATTCAAGAATATCATTACCACACGAAGGTACAACCTCACTTACACAAAAAGAAGAACACCCGTCCCCATCTTCACTGTTTTCATCATCACACTCCTCAATATCAGCAAAAATAAATCCATCACCACATCCAGCAAAAGTACATGTATCAAGACACCCGTCTTGGTTCACAAAATTCCCATCATCGCAACTCTCCCCTTCGTCTACAATACCATCACCACAAACCGAAGGGATCTCAAACGCACACGCCGAACTACATCCATCTCCATTCATTATATTCCCATCATCACACTCTTCTCCAGCATCAAATGACCCATCTCCACATGCTGGCTGTATTTCTTCTTCTATTGTACAAGCTGCAGAACACCCGTCTCTGTTTCTTGTATTTCCGTCGTCACACTCTTCTCCAAAATCAAGTGAGCCGTCACCACATGCTGGCTGTATTTCTTCTTCTATTTCACAAGCTGCGGAACACCCATCACCATTTATACTATTTCCATCATCACACATTTCTTCACCTTCTTGCACACCATCTCCACAAAAAGTAAAAATTTCAAATACACACATATCACTACATCCATCACCGCTCAACAAGTTTCCATCATCACACTCTTCTGTAATCTCTAGGACACCATCTCCACACACAGAAAGTATTTCTAGAGCACACACATCACTACACCCATCACCGCTCAACAAGTTTCCATCATCACACTCTTCTTCAACCTGGAGCAGTCCATCGCCACAAATAACAGCGACCTCTTCCTGACACAAAGCAGAACACCCATCATTATCCTCAACATTACCATCATCACACTGTTCAACATCTGCTTGTATATGATAATCACCGCATGTTGCAACAACACATGCGTCTAAGCAAGAATCTGTGTTATCCTGATTTCCGTCATCACACCCTTCTCCAACTTGCAAGTAACCATTTCCACATATTTCTGTTATGCAAGCCAAATCACACCCATCACCGGCAATAGTGTTTCCGTCATCACACTGTTCTGTTTCTTGTACAATGCCGTCACCACACCCAGGGGGCAAAACCTCTTCTTGGCACATTGCAGAACACCCATCGTTATCTACCGTATTACCATCATCACATTGCTCAACATCTGTTTGTATATAATAATCACCACATGTTGCAACAACACATGCATCTAAACACGCATCTGTGTTATCCCCATTTCCGTCATCACACCCTTCTCCAGTCTGCAAGTACCCATTTCCACATTCCTCAACACGACAAAACATGTCGCACCCATCCCCTTCGACACTATTTCCATCATCACAAGACTCGGCTTCATCTTGAAACCCATTGCCACAAAAAAAGGATAAGTCCGTGCAATCATGCTGACACCCATCCCAATCCTCCGTATTACCATCATCACACTGCTCTGTTTCTTGTACAACACCATCGCCACATATTGCAATCTCTTCCTCCTCTTCCTCCTCTTCTTCTTCAAGTAAGGGCTCCTCTGTTACCACCTCCTCTGTTTCTGCACTCTCCTCTGTTTCTGCACTCTCTTCTGTTTCTGTACCCTCTTCTGTGGACTCAACTGCTGATGGTGGTGTGGCGCTAGAAAAACTGCTCCCGCTAGAAGTGCTTGAGGATTCAGACGTGCATGTGGCCGAGCACCCGTCTCCTGCTGTCGTGTTTCCATCATCACACGCCTCTGTCCCTTCAACGGCACCGTTACCACAAATAGCGGGCACCGTTACCGTAACCGTCACATCTACAGCAAGCACACATAAAACAATGGTAAAAAACACACAACACGCAAGTGGTATGGCCAAAAAATAATCTCGTTTAGCAAAAAACGTGTTCATACGTTACCGTGTTTTACGAAAAACAAACACTCCTAAGAAAATGCATAGCATAAGCACAACAGGAAGAAAAAGTGTGTATGGTAAAAACCACATGGATATCTCACCTGAAGCAACTTTGCCTGCTATCCCATAATGTATTATGTACTGTATCCGTATTGGCCCAGCGTCTTTGTACGAAAGTGAATCAAAAGATATATACCGATACCATACTTGATTTGGGTAGACGTTTTGCTTTTCAGTGTTTAGTAACACCTTGTCTACCACTACATCTTTGCGGTTAATGATCCGAATTTCTCCTTGTGGCACCACATGTATATCACCAATATTTTTTAACTGTACCCGACTATGTATATGTTTACCAAACAACATTGGCTTTGAAGAAGAGAAATCCTCTTCTAGTAACTCTTCATGCACTTCTCCCGCAACATGAAGAAAAAACAGAGAACCAACTCGCGCAGAAACACCAACTTGACCATCACCGGGCTTTTCTTGTGCAAATAACCCCAAATAATGCGCCCCAGGAAGCGCATTGGCTGGCACATGCAAATCAAATGGTATGCTCTGCTCTTGAAATGGTAAAAGTGAAATATATTTTTCTTCTGGAGAGACCCAGTCTCGAGCCATGTCTTCAGCCCCAAAAACAGCAGCGCCTGTTTTACTGTCTACACTAAACGCATCAACACCCAACCTGATACGTAATGAACGGTCCTGTGTGTTTTTTATTGTAATGTATATCTTTTTTTGTGTACTAGGTTCTACCACAACAGTCTGCCGTATCGGACCAATCTCGATTGCAGAAACGTCTAAAGGTACAAAAAACGATACAAAACAGAGGCTTGCGCAAAAAAAAGAGAAAAGATATTTATACATAGATACTTAGGGTTTAGCAGTAAGTGTGAGTGTAACCGTATGTGCGTATGACCCTTGCTGTGTCTGTGTTGGATCAATCGACGCGCTAAATGTAACAGTTGTTGCCTTATCTCTTACATATCCCACATTGGAGGCGACAACAAGATTATTTGTAATTGCAGTATCTTGTGACAAAACCCCGTCTCCATCGGTGGCTTTAATACCATACTCTTCGCTCCCAGCCGTAACGGTACCATCCGCAACATCATCAATGGTCTTTGCCCCATCTCTCAAATCACCATCTTCGGCAATTGACATGTCATATCCTTCTTCGCTTGTAATAGTGGCAACAATACTTCCGGTCGCAACAGACGATGCCGAAAGCTCTCCTAATGTCAAAGTGGCAGAACTCAAAGAAAGTGCCACTGTCCCACGTGTCATTGCCTCAAAACCACCCCGAAGTACGACAGCACCACCTTCGGTGTCTTGTGCTCCAAAATCTCCTGCTGATGAAAATAACTCAAAAGACCCTCCGGTGCCAGGTCCAGAATTTACCAACCCAACATCATCTGCATATAATATATAGTCTCCCCCTGTCATAGTAGAATGTAAGTGTTGTGTCGGAAAAACACACCAAAACAACGTAAAAATTACACTAAAATAAAAGGTATGTGCCAAAAAATAACGATACATACAAAAAAACATGTGGATAGTTAATATATATAAGTATACCACACTACAGAAACAAAAAAACAGCCTGGGTATAAAAAAAGCATAATGTCTTGACAAAACACAAGGTCATTGATATAGTATGTCCGATACCCTCTATAATATGAGCAGTATTATTTTAGACATCTTATTAGACCAATACTAGGTATGACAAAACACTACGAACTATTTTATGTCTTCCCAGGAACGCTTTCTGAAGAAGAACTCCCAACATCCTGTGCTGCAGTACTTGATATCCTCAAGACACAAGATGTTTCTGATGTAAAAACAACAGAAATCGGTAAAACACGACTTGCTTACCCAATAAAGCACATACGCTATGGGTATTTCTACAGCACAACATTTAAGGTAGATACCGAAAAAATTGCTCTTATCAAAAAAAAGTTAGACATTGAACCGTCACTCTTACGGAGCCTTATCCACATCTATGATGAAGAAGGGGTTACTAACCGAGACAAAAACGTAGCAGCCATGAAAAAAAGAAGTGCTCGGTACAGTAAAAAAGTTGAACCAGAAAAAGAGCCTGTCTCAGAAAAACCATCACAAAAAAAAGAGGTGGTAGTAAAACCAAAAGAAACTTCTCCAAAAGCTGAAACAAAAACCACCAAAGAGGCAAAGAAGACAAGTGTTGAGACTATCAGTAAAAAACTAGACGAAATGCTTGATGGAGACGATATAGCAAATATTTAATATATTACACTATTTACCTAATCTCTATACGTTATGGATTTAAATAGAGCCACAATACTTGGTAGGTTGACACGAGACCCAGAAGTTCGCTCAACACCAAATGGCAAAAGTGTTGCATCGTTTGCTGTTGCAACCGGAAGAATATGGACCGACCAAAACGGGACCAAACAAGAAAGAACAGAATTCCATAACTGTGTCTTATGGGGAAAGCTTGCAGATATTGCAGGACAATACCTTAATAAAGGAAGACGTGTATATATAGAAGGAAGGATAGAAACCAGAAGCTGGGACGGACAAGATGGTGTAAAACGATACAGAACAGAAATAGTGGCAGAAAACCTTATCATGTTAGATGGCCCAAGAGGTGATAATTCACAAGGGCAAGCAAGTGCACCACAGCAAAACAAACCACAACAAACACCACCTCCGGCAGACTCTGATGAAATAAAAGTAGAAGATATTCCATTTTAATATAAATTATGAGAAAAAAACAAAGAAAAAAATGTTTTTTCAAAGCAAACAACATAGATTCAGTTGATTTTAAAGACATTGAACTACTCCGAAAATTTATTTCTTCGTATGGTAAAATTCGACCAAGAAGACGGAGCGGTTTGTCAGCAAAATACCAAAGAAAAGTAGCAAAAGCAATCAAACAATCACGAATTGCTGGACTTATCCCGTTTGTTCCTCGATAAAAACAATGAAAAAAAGATGTGCATGCACGTCTTTTTTTGTTATACTACACCACAGCATGCTAGTGTTGTGTTATTTTTTATTACATTATATGGCAGACACCTTTGAATCACGCCCTCCTTTTGAATCTAGAGAGACGCAAGTAGAAAAAAAAGAAACAAAAGAATCAGAGCTCACACCAGAAGAACGTGCAGCTGCCACAAAAGAGCGGGCAGAGCTTTTGGTAAAAGAGGTGCGCACAAGTAAATCAATGATGAGAAATATCCTTATTCACATATCGCAGGTTAAGTCTCTTATTAAACAAATACGAGCCCAACTTAAACTTGCATCACAACACGATGAGGATGACACTGAGTCAACCGAGCAAGACAAAAAAAAAGTTTTTCAATTGAAGCAAAAGATTGCCGAATACAGACAAGAGCTCTTAGCCATGAAAGAAGAGCTTATTCGAGCCGAGATAATAGAATTACAAACTACAGAGCCCGAACTATCCGAAGCTGATTGTGAAGAAAAAGCGCGACACATTGTTCTACAACTTATTACCGACATAGAGCAAGATGAATAATATATGTTTACATGAACTGTAAAAAAAACACACAGGGATTTAGCCTTGTACACGTTGTGGTCTCTCTTGCGGTATTTTTGGTATTCTCATTTGGTATTATTGCAACACTCCATCTTTTGTTTAAACTTGTTGGTATATCAAAAACACAAACGCTACTCCACCATGCTGTCGTAAATGATCTTCAAGCCATCCAAAATCTTGCCTACGAAGATATAGGTATTATTGACAGTGTTCCCAGCGGTGTTCTTGAAAAAACACGTAACGTATCCATAGACAATACAGATATTACACTCACCAGAACAGTCCGCTTTGTTGATGATCCGTTTGACGGCACACTCTCTGGAAACCCACAAGACCTTGCCCCAGCCGACTACAAACATATCATTGTAGAGGCAACATGCGATACATGCTCCAAACAATCCATAGAAACTGCGGGAATATACATGTATGCAGAAAATGACATCTCTGCGCAAGGAACAGGTTCGCTTGCCGTAAACGTAGCCAATACTCGCGGAGAGCCACTGTCAAATGCGACTGTAGAGGTACAATCACTTACAATTAACCCATCTGTACACATTACAGACACAACCAATAACAGTGGTGAGCTTCATATATTACAACTACCCACAGGTGTGGAAGAGTATAGTATTACAATAACAAAAAATGGACAC
>Ga0163108_10001341_pt1 | contig 18003 bp, 13 predicted proteins | sample Fk1155metaG_FD_109644 | JGI IMG/M metagenome (GOLD analysis project Ga0163108, IMG submission 109644) | Marine microbial communities from the Central Pacific Ocean - Fk160115 155m metaG | ecosystem: Environmental > Aquatic > Marine > Oceanic > Photic zone | place: The Central Pacific Ocean...
TGCCCGATCGACATCCCAAAGGTCGGTTTGACGGCGATTGACCAGTAGACGTGACCAGTTTCCGGGTTGAGTGCCTCCAGGGCCTCGCTGTGCCAGATGAGCAACTGGCGTTTGTTGCCCAGCGAGGCAATCACCGGTGGGCAATAGCCTGGCTTGGCCGCCGACAGACTTCGCCAGAGTTCTTTGCCGGTCATCTTGTCGAAGGCCACGCACGTGCTGCCCTGGCCGCCCACGACGCAGATTAACTTGTTGCCATCGACCAGCGGAGGAGCCGCGGTTCCCCACTCGGGGATTTTTAATTTGTAGGATTGCTTGAAGTCCGTTTTCCAGATCACCTTACCGTCCTGGACGCCCAGGCACACCAGGTTTCCCTCGGCACCCAGTGCATAGACACGATCGCCGTCCACGGTGGGTGTTGCTCGCGGACCGATCGCATAGGCCGCCACGGTCGTATAAGGGCAGTCCCACTGGTGAACCCAGAGGATTTCACCGTCAGCCTCGTTCAAACAAACGACACGTTCCTTGCCAGGCAACAGCTTGCGAAGAAAATTGATGTTTCGCGGTGGTGGACCATCATGCAGTAATTTCGCGTTGGCAAGATTGGTGTCGGGTGCCTGTCGATCCATGACGAACACGCGACCAGCTGCCACGGCGGGCCCAGAATATCCCCCCCCTAGCTTGGTTTTCCATCGCAGGGGCGGACCGTTGGCGGGAAATTTATCGATGATGCCGTCTTCTCTCCAGACCGCATCGCGTCCTGGGCCTAACCATTGAGGCCAGTCTTCGGCCTGCAGGACAGGTGTGAAACCGAGGCAGAGTAGCAGCATCATCCGAGGGGTGGGTAATATGTTCATCGTTATTTTTCGTTGCGTTCCAGGCGTTTCTGCCAGGCAGGCAGATCCTTGGCCAGCAGGTCTCGAGCAAACTGGCCCAGCCACGAATAGTTGTTGCGCCGTTCGTGTGATATTTCGGCCATCGTGTTACGAGGGATACCGTCACGACTGCAAAAAATGGGGGTGTTCTTCTTGATGTCATAAAAGCGGGCCCACAGCGGTGGGGCTTTGGCATCCTGAACGACGATCTTGTCATACCCGCCAGGCTTATCCGGAGCCTTAACGCGAACTTCCTTGATGCCGGTCAGCTTGGACTGCTCAAGCCATCGCACGGCCCCCTCGATCGACTCGATGATTTCCGGACTCGGCTTGTCAATTTTCATCAGGAACCGAACGATGCCAACGGATTCATGGCCACTCAGGGACGCCAGTTCGTAGGAGCGTGCCTTGCGGGGCAGGAAAGTGTTCTCGTCGTGCTGGGCACACCATGCTGTCAATTGTCCGTTAACCTTGATTTGGCATTTCAGGATGCAAGTGGTCCCGCGAGCAACGGCGTCGGCACATTCCAGGAGGGTCTTTCTGGAAACGAAAGAGTATGTTTGTCGATCGTCAGAGATGTCACGCAGCAGGCTCATGACACCAATCATGGCGTCGTCGTTAAAGGTGATGTGTGTGGCATAACCCTGGGGCCTGGGGAAACGTTGGGGCCAGCCGCCGTTCTCGTACTGGCCTTTGAGCAAGTAATCGATGCCTCGCAAGGCAGCATCTCGGAATCGCTTGTCTTGCGTTTTTCTGTAGGCAGCAGCAAGCAGGCGGATTTCTCGGTGCGTTGCCCCGTTGTCAATCATCGTGTCATTGGTGTTGTGATCCTGGCGTATCTTCTTCTTGTCCTGCGGGGAGAGCTTTTCATCACGGTCGTAATTCTTGGGCCAGCCACCACTACTGCGCTGGTACAACAGGATCGTCTCCGCGACTCGCAGTGTCTTGGCATCACTAGGTTCAGCAAACGTCATCTGTAGCGGAGCCAGGATTGTCGCGAGGAGCAGCAGTTGGGGAATCATCGCTTGGCCAGGGCAGGAAAGGTATCGCATGAAAACGCCTGGGGGATTAAATAGGAGGGATTGAATTATGGTGATGTTACCAAGTGGGATTTATTCATCGAGTGCCCATGATTCGTCACGGGTTACCAGACAGTGAAGTGAGTTTGAAACCGGTGACAAGGTTGCCGTCCCGGTAGGTGAAAGTTGCGCGGCTGGCGCGTGATTGTAACTGCGTAATACGTCCTGACCGGTCGCGAACAAGCTGGACGGGCATGTCGGTAATGCGTCCACCCGGTTGCACGACATGGAATCTGGCTTGGTTGGTTCCCATGCTCAGATAATCGGCAATCAGTAGGAACTGGTTGACATTGGATCGGTGGCCGGCGTCCCAGCGTGTCTTGGAGAACTCCAGCATCAACTGGCTGTCGGTGAAATATTGGTTAGCCAGGGTCGCGAATGCTTCCTGGGGGGAGTCCAGGAAGAAGCGGACGTTGCCACGCAGGTAAGCGCGGTCGAAATCCTGTTTGCCAGCGAAGTAAGTTTTCCAGGCGGTGGGCCAGCTCTTGTCATCGCCATCCCAGTTTCCGGCAGCACGAAACCGGGCCTTGGTAGCCGGCCAGTCGATGCCACGAGAGCGAGGCCTTTGATAGATCACGTCCGGACCAGCAGCCTGGTCGAGGTTTTCAAATTTCCGTTCATATAATTTCGGACGCGTACGTTTTCCTACAGTGTCCAGCATGTTATGTGCCAGTTCATGGGCCAGGCAAATCAGGTAAACATCGGTCACGCCACGTCGGGGAGAATCACCGGAAAAACTGTTTTCGGATCTCCCTAGCGGCAGGGCGAAGATATTGATTCCTGAACGTGACTGGATGCGGTGCGACTTGATAGCTGGTCCCAGCCAGTCTGCAACCGTGATGGTTTCAACGTCCCAGGTGGCGACCGGAATCGACGTCATCAAGGTGTGCATGGCCGTCAATTGTTCCGCCGAGGCGGTGTTGTTGTCGATGAACAGGACGCCGAAGTCGACCAGGAGCTGCTGGTAACCACCTTGGAAATTGAGTGCGCGAGCGACCTGTTTGCGGTGTGCAGGAGAATCGGGCAGACTTTCCAGGAGGACGACCCAGAATTGAGCTGCCAGTAACGGTAATGCGGGTGATTTTTCCAGGTCAAATCGTCGACGGTGTAAGAAGCGAGCGTGTTCCGTGGCCAGGTCAGCCAGTTGCTGAAACAGGTCCTCTCGCAGGGGAGCGGGGACGAGATTGCTGGCGATATCAGAGCGTAACGAGTTAAGCAGACCAAAGAGTTGGTCCCGAATTAACGGGTTGTCCTTGAGAACACGGTCCAGGTCCTCGTGGTGTTCCTTTAAAATGGCGCGAAGGTCTGTCAGGTGCGATCGGTAACTGACACCTGGCATCAGGAAGACCCGTCCATTCTTACCGCCACTGATCAGGTCCAGTACCTGGTCATCGTCCAGGTCTGCCAGCTCTGGTGTGGTGTCGTCATTGTTGAGCTTGCGGATGTTCAGCCCCTTGCCGTCGGCAGCCCAGAGCAGGGGTTTGCCCTGGTTTAAAAGAGGCTTGCGCTTGGTTCCCTGGTTTAGGAACAGCAGGACGCTTCCCCAGTTGGTACCCAGGAGCAGATCCAGTTGGCCATCCTGGTCGAAATCGAGGAGGCGTGGATGAGAATTGTAGGCACGCGTGATGTCATGGAAAGACTCACCGGGACCAAAGATAGGCTTGACCTTGCTGCCCCGGTTCGGATGCCAGGATAACTTGCCGCCAAACGCTCCCGTGACCAGGTCCAGCAGGCCATCACCATTCCAGTCAGCGATATCAAATCGTCCCTGGCAACCTTTCTGGACCGTGATCGACAAGGCCGTTTCGGCGAATCGCGGCTGGTTGGCCCGTCCTACGTTCTCGTGTATGGAAACCTGGTTGTCCGAATGACAGACCAGTAGATCCAGTAACGGATTTCCGACGACCTGGGCCAGTGCCAGACCCGTGTAGGAGGTACCCCATTGCTGCCGTTTGCCAGCTGTAATGGGTTCCCTGGCAGAAAAGGTGGGTGGGTGGCGTCCTGGCGTATTTCGGAACAACCAGAGTCGGCCGTTACCACCACCTACCAACAGATCTAAATCACCATCCCGGTCCCAGTCGTAACATCGCGTGGTGGCGTGGCTGCCGATTTGAATCGGGGCCTGGTCCGCCGCCAGGGTGACAGCTGGACGATACGATAGCGTGGACAAGCGGATGTCATTCCGAGCCTGTTGTGCCCGAGCCGTACCCGCAACCAAGCTGGCCAGGATCGTTAGCCCCAGCAGAACCCTGGGGAGTTGATTTTCACCGTTCATGACACGTGCCAACCTGCTTTTCAAGAGAGACTGGGCGAGGAGGTGTGCTGCTTTCTATGCCGTGTACCTAGCGCGAGAATTTCGCTGGAACCTTGCCATCGCCGGTGGACTTGCCACCCAGTACCCAGGCGAGATTAAAGCGGGCTACCGTCGATCCTCCCGTGGGGCCACCTTCAAAATGGAGGTAGATCCAGCCCTCGGTCTGGGTGCCGGGACGACCGGAGGTGAGCGAGGAATAGGCATGACGTCCCTCGTAGAGCAGGCGTTTAATTGGCCAGGTTTTGCCACCATCAAAACTGGCCCAGATCGTGCCATGATCGCGACCATTAGGACTATCGCAGTTGCTGTAGAGCAGGATGTCATGGTTTTTGACGGCTAAGCGTGTGAGTCCAGCCATGCAGCCATAATTTGTATTCTGGGGGCCATCCGGAAGGATCTCGCAGAAGACCAGGTCTTTCCAGGTATGGCCACCATCGGTGCTGGTGGCAGTCCAGCGGCGACGAGGGTTTTTCCCCTCCGGTGCCCAGTGACGCCGGGAGTTGTAGTAAATGGTTCCGTCGGAAAGTTCAGCCAGGGTGGCTTCACCAGTGCCGTTAGCTGGAAAGGGATCGCTGGTCTTCCACGTGGTTCCTCCGTCATCGCTGTAGATGGCATTGGTGTAATGCTTTGGCCAGAGGGACCGGTCGTTCTTGCCAGCGTAAAAACGGGCAGGGCGGATCAGTCGGCCCTTGTGCTTGCCGTGACGGAGCGTGATGCCGTGTTCATTCATGTGCATGGACGGCATGTTGCCCTGGGAGTCGGGGTGAATTTTTATGGAAACCTCTTGCCAGCTCTTGCCGTCGTCCTGGCTGCGATACACGTGCAGTGGTGCTGGTGGATGTCGTTCCTCGACGAAGGCCCAGATATTGCCCGTGGTCTCGTCGACGGTGAGTCCACCACACTGGAAGCCTGGCTTGGCGATGACGATTTCCTTGCCCCAGGTCTTGCCGCCATCCTCGCTGCGACAGGCTCGCACGTGACTGGTGCCCCAGGTGGCCACGACGGTTCCCTTGTTCGTCACGACGATGTTCCCGAACCGTTCCCCTTTAAATACCTGTTGCATCTCCAGCACAGGTTTGGCCAGGTGAGGTTCCAGTGGACCTTCTACCTCGGCAGCCGTCAGGGAAGCTGGCAGACAAAAGGCGCATAGTGAAAGGAGAATCGTGAAAGTGGCTCGGCTCATGGTCGTTCTTTCTTTTGCTGGAACTGGAATGAATAAAGGTTGGCATTCTTCATGATGAAGCGGAGGCGAATCGTTTTTTTGTTGAGCTTGCACCGGGTGTGCAAGGTGGTCACCTATTATCTCCTTGGAAGCGGACAATGAAAAGCCAGGGAGTGGCTTGCCCTGTTGGTCCTGGATTTCAACTCGCAGGCTCTCCTTCGCCTTGCCGGCAGGAGACGCAGGAGCCGTCTGCCAGCGGCGAGCCCCATTTTCGGACGACATTGTATGGCAGGAATGCCGACAGGTCCATGATTTGCGGTGGCCTGTTGCCTGTTTTAGCGGTTGGCCGTGGTCGGTCTTGCGGGTTTGCGAGCACTCCAGACGCAGAGGCCGGAGAGGATGGGAAGCACCAGGAAAATCCAGAGACCCAGGTTATAGCTGCCCGTTTGTTTCTCGGACCAGGCGAGTGGCAAAGGGCCCAGGCCGGAAGCGACCACCATGAATGCGAGGGCAGCCCCGCAGACCGCTCCCTGGTTCTTGCGACCGTAAAAATTGATCCAGGTAACCTGGCCAGCCGTACGCATGACGCCACCAAACATCCCCATGATGATGGCATAGAGGATGGCCATGGAAGGTGCAGGTAAGTAAATGAGAAGCAGCGTGTCGATGGCCAGCAGTAACATGCTGAGTGACAGGATCTTTTCGGCAGGGAGTCGGTCGGTCAGGTAGCCAAAGATCACCGTTGAAGCGATCCCCGCACCTGCCTGGAGTGAGATCAGGTTGATCGCATAGTCGCGAGATACATTATGGGCGCCCAGTAACGCGACCTGGTGGAACATGAGACCGGTTCCAACCAGGGCAGACGTGGTGCAAACGGTTAACAGCTTCCAGAATGTAGGGTCACGAAGAGCCTCCGCACGTGTCCACGCGGGTTCGTCTTCCGGTGGTGAGGACGGATTCATGGTTTCCTGTGAAAATCGCAGGTCCGGGAAGAGCCCGATGGATTCGGGGCGATTGCGGATCAAGCAGAGTGGCGGCAGGATCATCAGGATCCAGCTTAGTATTGCCAGCACCATCCAGGCATGTCGCCAGTCGAACTCCTCGATAGCCTGGTTGACCAGCACCGGTACCGTCATCGTGGAAAGTGCACCGCCGATTCCAATCAGTCCAATCGCCAGCCCCCGCCGTTTTTGGAACCATTCCCCGATCAACCAGTTGGAGAAAAGGGGAAGCATTCCTTGCCCAAAACAACGCAACATCAGGAATCCCAGGTAGAGTGAAGCCAGGCTTTCCAGTTGTGACATCCAGGTGCAGGCCAGGCCCAGTAGGACTCCGGCCACGGGCATCATGACGCGAGCACCAAAGCGATCCACCAGGCTGCCACTGATCGGTAATAGGCAACCTGCCAGGATGGTTCCTGCCAGGTAAGCAAGGGAATAATCGGAGCGGTCAATATGCGTCAGGTCGTCCAGCATGGGATCGACCATGGTACTAATACAGTACGTTTGGCCCGGTGCCGATATGTAATGTCCGGCTGCTGCCAACAGGATGATCAGGAGACCATAGTGCAGGGTTCGGCGTGTGCGGCGTACAGGGGCTGGGGGGATGGGAGACGACAAGATCGCGGGACGCCAGGGTGTGAAGTGAGGGGGCAGGTAAACCGTCACTTGTAGTGGCTAACGCCGTTCTTGACAATGCCGTGCTGTTCGTTGCAGCGACTGAGCCGAAATTACTTGGGCCGTCTTTTGCCGCGTCTCACCGCTTCCGGGTACTTGGCCAGCTTGGCTGCCAACTGCTTGACGACCTCTGGTTGCTGACCAGCATGATTCCGCGTTTCATTTGGATCTTGTTGATAATCGTAGAGTTCGTACTGGGCCGCACTGACGGGTTGACCTGGGTTGCGCCATTCGACCAGTCGATAACGCTCTGTTCGAATCGCTCTGCCCAGTGTCTTGCGTGGATAGGCATGAAAGGCATGGTCACGGACACGGGCGCTGGCGTCCTTAAGGACCGGTACCAGGCTGATTCCATCGATCGATTGGGGGCCCCTGGGCGCCGGTAGTCCAGCCAGGTCGGCGAGCGTAGGGAAGATGTCCACTGTCTCAGCCAGTTGGCCGGTGGAATCACCCGCGGTCGTGACGCCGGGCGCCACGACCAGGATCGGAATCCGGTTGGCCTGCTCGTAGTTCGTGTGCTTGGTCCAAATCCCCAGGTCGCCCAGGTGGAAACCATGATCACCCCAGAGCACGATGATGGTGTTGTCGTGGAGCTCGAGGCGTTTTAATTCCTGGAGCACCTTGCCAATCTGGGCATCAACGAAACTGGTGCTGGCATAATAGCCATGGATGAGTGTTTGTTTCAGTTTGTCGCTGATTTTTCCGGTGACGGGCACAGGCTTATAGGCGGTGATTTCGCCACCCTTCTTGACGGCGACCGCAGGTGCTCCTTGCGGTGGGTTTTCGTTCATCGGCTGGGGTAACTTGGTGGGGTCGTGCAGGTCCCAGTATTTCTTTGGGGCGCTGAACGGCAGGTGCGGACGGACGAAGCCGGCAGTAATGAAAAAAGGCGTATCATCCTTGGCACGACGGGTCTTGGCAGCCCGGAGCCTTAGAATGGTTTCCGCCGCAACACGGCCATCGGCATAGTCGGTGTCCTTGGCCACGGGAGATTCAAAGGCAGCCCCTCGGGGCAGTGAGCGAATTTGGCCCAACTTTTGATTCGTGAAAAGTGCTTCTTCCCGTGTTAGCTTGCCGCCATCGGTACTTGCCGGCTCAAGGTATTCAATGACCTTATCCTTGAAATGGGGCACGCTGAAAGATTTTGGGTCACCCTGGTTGCCATGACCGATGTGAAAGACCTTACCAAGTGACTCGGTTCGGTAACCGTGCCGGGAAAAGTACTGGGGCATGGTGACCGCGCCAGGTACTACCTGGCGTAACTGGCTGCCCAGCCCGTAAAGTCCCGTGGAAGTGGAGTGGGAGCCAAGCATCAGGGTAAAGCGAGATGGGGCGCAGACTGCCTGGTTGCAGTAAGCCAGGTTAAAGCGCATGCCACGGGCAGCCAGGGCATCAATCTGGGGAGTCCGGGCAGTTGTATCGCCGTAACAGCCGAGTGCCGGTTTCAGGTCATCGACCAGGATCAGGAGCACGTTGGGGCGCTCCCGGGCCTGCCCGGGATTCGGTCCTGCCGTGGCTGGTAGCAGCAGGGCGATTAGTACAAATAAACGAGCGGAAGTTTTTTGCATTTGGTTTACTTGCTTCCCGTTCGCTTCATGACATGCTCGGCTAGTAACTGGCCCAGGGCATCCGCTGTTTCACCACTGAAATGGACATTCTTACCAGTCCACCACTGCTTGTAGAGCTCGTTCTCATGGTCCTTGCAGTATTGCCACTGGTCACAGACGCTAATTTGTGGATGCCGTGTGACCACCTCGAGGGCCCAGGGGTTGAGGTATTTTTCCATCACTCCCGACTTGCGACCGGGTGCTCGCCCTTCGCCTTGCAGTTCAATCGCTGGGGGCATGCCGCGGGGTACGGGACAGGTGGTGACCCAGATGAGCTTGGCTTTTGTTTTCTCCAGTTCCTTGATCACCGCCTCGAGGTTTGCCTGGTAGGTGGCCTTGTCCTTGCCGGCATCCCAGTGGCCGAAATTAAAACTGATGACATCCCAGTGCCGCCCCGTTTGCTGGTAGGCTCCCAGCCAGTCAATAATGCTTTCCTTGCCCTTGCCGGAGGGTCCGCAATTAGTCGGTGGGTGGTGAATGTTGAACTTGCCCTGCAAGGCCTTGCGGAGGCCATTGTTGTAATTCCCGGAGATGGAATCCCCGATGAAGAGGTAGCGGGGTAATTGGGGATCATCGTTGGCAGTCTGGTCCCCGATCGGCTGCAGGTGGATTTCCTGCGCGACGATGATGTTCCCTTTCTTTTTTCCGATGACCTTCGCCCGGTTGACGAAGGGCTGGCAATCGTTGGTGCCAAGGAGGTTAAAGAGCAGGGCGTTGGTTTGCCCACCTTTTTTTAACGAGACCTCGTACTTCTTGCCATCGATGCTCAGCGTGCGTGGCTTACTTGTGGGATCCCAACGGCCAACAAAACGCGGGTCAGCCTGGGTCGGTAGCTGCTCACGCAGTTTTTCACCGAAATGCAGGCGAAGGCCATGTTCGGGAATCCAGTTCTCGTCTTGGGCAACTTGCAGGGCAGGAGCGACGCGGTTGCCACCACGCAACGTGACAACTCCCGTTACCGGCCCCCTGGGAATCGGGAAGTCGATCACTTGTCGTGAAGACTGAACCCCGTAACGTAAGGCCGTTCCCCTGAAATTGCGGAACTGGCGGGTGTTCACTTCCAGGGCCACCTTGGTACTGTCGTTCCACTCGATCTCGAATTGGCCCTCTGGATTGCGGACGTACATTCCCTCGTTGTCCCGGGGAATGATCAGCCCTTCGACGGTAACGTTGGTGTTGCCGGTTTCTTGCTGGCTGAGAACAGGCAGGCAAGTGCATGAGGCGAGGATTGTGGATAAGCCAAGATAGACAATGGATTTCATTTGTTAAGTTCCTTGCCCAGTTGTTGCAGCACCCCAAGTACCTGCGGAGGAATACTTCCGTTGGGGGCGACAGGTACATCCAGTGTAACGACGCCGCCCTCGAGGTTGATCTGGCCAATTCGATCCCGTAGTGTTTTTAAATCAAAGCGGGACTGCTCGCCGGCTCCCCAGCCCTTGCTGACCGGCAAGAGTAGATGCCAGATGACGCCCTGCGGGGCTGGGAAGTTATGCGGCGTAAGGGCCTTGCCAAATCCCTTCTTGGTTTTCTGCCGAAAGTCATGGTTTTCGCCCGCGGTAAAGGTCTGGTGGGGACACAATTTACCCTGGGTGCAAAGGGAGAGAATAGGATGGGCTCCTGCGTTAAAAGCCAGTTCCGCCGCTGGGTTACCCGATCGGACGGCCGAAACCCAGGTATCGATATTATGTTTTTCTTTCTTGAGCCCCTCGTAGGCATCTTTCATTTCCATCTTGTAGCCGTCGAACCACCAACCAGAGACAAGCTTGCCGTAACGCCGAGACCATTCCCCGCATACGTCTCCCCAGTTTTTCAGGAAGGTGGGGTTGGGTGGTTGGTTCTCGCTGCGAAGGAATCCTTTTAACTTGCGTGGGTGAGACAGTGGATTGACCTTGGGTCCCGCTGGTTTGCCATTAATGCTAGGTAGTGTATCTCCCATGGCGGCGATAATCTTGTAGTGACGCATGGGCGCGCGAGCAGTCATGTAGAGGATCAGCTTGATGTCTCGCCTGGCCAGTTCCTGGCCGATTTCCATGATCAGATCTCGCCTCGAGGTCCAGGTGCCATTGGGTACGCCCAGCAGTTTTTCATAGGCGCTGTTGGGGGCACAGTATTTTCCCCAGTGCTGGCCGACCACGAAGATGATGTAGTCGGCCTGGCTGCTTTTCACGGCCTCGGCAAACCGGACTACGTCGAAGGAGTCGATGGCCTGGTTATAGGACTTGGAAGAGTGGCTCTTGAACGCCTCGTAATGGAACATTAATCCGTAATCCGCCTCTGCTAGCCAGCGCTGCTGACCGGCCAATGGTGCCGCAGTCAGGAATATCCCGGAAAAGATCAGGAGAGCGACTGGTAGTAAGAGTGGAAAACGATGACGCATCATGGGGATCCAGGTGAGTCGGTGGATTGATCAGCTAGTAAATTGGAATGAATACAGGTCAGCGTCTTTAAGGACAAAACGCAAACGAATCGGCTTGCCAGCCAGCGCCGTGACCGCGGTTCCCTGCTGCCAGTGGGCTTTGCCGGTAACGGTATCGCCAAACAAGTCGCTGGCATCGGCCAGGGTGTAGCCGGACAATGGTTTGCCGGCGGTGTCCTGGATTTCGATTTTCAAACTGCCAGCAGCCGAGGTGGCGAAGTTCAGTTCCAGCTGGTTTCCGGAAAAGGTAAATGGCCTGGTAATCAACTCCCCACCTTTCCAGGGAGCACTGGCCGAAACGAAACCATCCAGTCGCAGGGTGTAGCGCCGCAAGGCACTCCCCTTGCCGTGCCAGTAGGATTCGGAACCGTAGAAGGACAGTTCTCGCCCCGCACCAGGCAGAGCGGAGGTGGTTTCCACGATGTGCCAGGCCAGGTATTGCTGTCCGTAATGCCAGGTGCCAGGACGTTGTTTTCCGGGACGCAGGAAGGCCTCGTTCCACCGGTGAAAGTGGTGACCATTACGACTGGCCATCAACAGCGGTTCGGTCAAGGCCGTGCCATAGCGCCCGGATGAACTGGACCGCATCTTTCGCTCGGCCAGGTCGGGCAAGGAACGCATGGCTTCTGACCAGCCTCGATCAATGTAACGCGTGGGGAATCCCAGCAGCAGATGGGGCGCACGATGATACGGTTTGACGTGATTGGTGTAGAGTTGTTCGTGGGGAGAATCGGCGTAGGTAAGATCCTTGTGTGGACTCCAGTTGACCAGGTCATCCGAGACGGCGGTGCGGATGGCACGGATGCCACCAGGTTTCCAGTTGTCCGACTCGGTAACCCCCTCGGTGAAAATTCGCCAGTAAGCTCGGTACTGCCCAATGTTTGGATCCCAGAAGGCCAGGTTCTGCGAATCAAAAGCTCCCAGTCCCATGAGGATCGGTTTATCGGTTAACGGTTCCCAGCGAAGCCCATCAGGAGATTTTAGGGGGATCAATCCGTTGGGCTTGGAGGATCGCACGATCGCCTTGTAGCGAGCAGCAGTGGGAGCATCCGGGTTCTCGTCCTTGAAGACTGCTGGATGTCCAGCATCGATGTTGAGTGACCCTCGCTTGCCACTGACGATCGAGATATTGTTCTTGGTTGACCCCTGGAACTCGTGCAAACCTAGTTCAGGCTTTTCCCAGGCAATGCCATCCTTGCTCTCGGCGTAACAACAGTAGAGAGGATGCCGTCCGGTGTTGAGTTTGCCCTGGGAGACTTCCAGGTGCCAGGCCTTGTAGTACATGCGGTACAGGTCCCCATCCTGGAAGACACTGTGATATCCACTGCCGGTTCCTTCCCAGGGAGCATCGTGGTGGAGTGCCAGTTCTCGTGGGACCGGGTGCTGTAATCTTAGTTCCGCCTGGCCGACAAGCCTGTCGATTAACTGCCGGTCAACAAACAGTTCGCGACGTGAGCCAATTGCCAGCGGTTCAGATGCCCTGGCGGAAGCAGGGGTGGAACAAAATAAGGGGGTTGTTGCAGCAGCCAGTCCGGTTGTTTTGAGCCAATGACGACGAGTTATTTGTGGTAGCGGCATGTTGATCTTTCTGGCCAGAATTTCTAGAAGTGTCAACAACAGAGGTTATCAGTTCCTGGGTACCGATGCCATGAACGCAGAGACTTTTTCCTTGCCTGGCGAGCCGATGTCTCTGGTCAGCGAGGACAGGGCTTCGGTATACTAGCTGCCGGGTTAATTGTGTCACGGTGTCATGCTGGCGATATTCATGAAGCGGGGGTTGGAACCGATGCGGCGTTTTGCGTACAAGTTGAAATGGTGCTTGGCCATGGTGGTTCTGGCAGGTTGCCAGCAGGAGCAGGTTGCCACCGACGGTTCCGCAGAGTCTCGAACCGGTGAAATCGTCGGCGTCTATGACGGTGATACCTGCACGCTGCTGGTCGGTGAGGAGGAATACAAGATTCGGCTGGAGGGAATCGACACACCGGAAATGGACCAGGCCTTCGGCAAGCGAGCGAAGCAAGCCTTGTCAGGGTATATTTTCGGCGAGCAGGTAACGGCCAGGCTATCGGGACAGGATCGGTACGAACGTTACCTGGGAACGATTCTTCTGGATGGGCAGAACGTGAATCTGCAAATGGTCAAGGATGGTTGTGCCTGGCATTACAAGAAGTATTCTTCGGATGAGGTGTTCGCCCAGGCGGAATTAGATGCGCGTGCAGCGCGGCGAGGACTGTGGGAAGACGGGGATGCCATGCCGCCGTGGGATTGGCGCAGCAAGGGTTCCAAGAAAACCGTTGCCAAGGATACGACCACTTCAGATCAAGAAGTGCGAGAGATCCCGGTGAGTGTTTCGCATTGGCTCAATACGTCCAGTGGCATTCGTCACAACCGGAAGTGCCACCAGTTTGGCAAGACCAAGTCGGGGCGTGCCTGCGATGGCCAAGAGGGTCGTGCCTGCAAGGTATGTGGTGGTTAGCCGATCACTCCGGTGCCGTCATCCAACCCGGCGTACCGCCGCCGTTGAGTGCCATGTTGCCACCGTCCATGGGGATCAACGCGCCGGTGATCCAGCTGGCCGCATCGGAAGCCAGGAAAACCGAGAGCCCCTTGATATCGTCAGGAACCCCCAGGCGACCGATCGGGATGCCACTGAGAAACTGTTGCTCGAGGTCGGGATCGGCTTGCATTCGTTCTCGCAGATTGTCGTTGGTGACCTGAGCTGGCAGGATAGCGTTCACGCGTACTCCCCGACAGCTCCATTCCGTGCTCAACTCGCGGGTCATTTGAATGACCGCGCCCATCGACATGCTATAGGCAATATGATGTCGCCCCAGTGCCGTGCTGCTGGCCAGTGATCCGATATTCACGATGCTGCCGCGCCCGGCAGCGAGCATGCGTCGACCTGCCTGTTGGCACATGGCAAAACGCCCCACGACCAGGTTCTGCAAAACCAGCTTGAGTTCGTCGATGGTGATCTCTTCGGGACGACGGAGCAGGCCGTCACCTGCCACGTTGCCCAGGTAGTCCACGCGACCGCAGTTGGCATCGACGCGTTCGAAGAGAGCTGCGATTTGATCTGGGTCGGAGACGTCCACCACCTCGGCGATGGCCTTGCGACCGAGTTTCTCGACTTGCTGGCAGGTTGCTTGCAGGCCCGCTTCATTGCGATCCACGAGGACCACGTCCGCGCCCGCCTCGGCCACGCCAAGGGACATGGCTTGTCCCAGGCCACTGGCCGCTCCGGAAACGACGGCAACGCGTCCTGTCAGGTCAAATGTCTTTAATGTCATGTCGTGTATCTGCTTTCCGTGTCGGCAGGGTGCCTGGTTACTGGGGAAGGGGAATGGCCAGGAGGCGGTTGCGTGTGGGTAGCCTGATGGGATGTGAGTAATGGTAGACCTTGGTGATCTCAACTTCGTCCTTCTCGATGGACGTCGGCTGCTCGACGACAAAGTAGGCAAAGTCCGGTTGATTGAAAGCGACGAATGCCAGGCTGGTGGTTCCCAAGGGGGACTCGTGTTGCCTGGTCAGGTCGGGCAGAGCTAACGGTCCGGTGTCGACCTGGTAGATGTTGTGGTCGCGATCAATATTCATCGTTTTCACGGGATACTCCAGGATAGCCTTCAGGCCGGTCTCCTCGTTGTGGATTTCGGTTTGAGCAACCAGTGGAATACCCGCTGCGGTAGTATCCCGGATCTGCTCGAACGTGGATACCTCGTATACATTCCTGACCAGTGGCGTCTTGACCGAGGGATCTCCCCAGACGGCCTCGGCCTTGACCAGTTCACGATAGTCCTCGTTCAGGTAGGCATGTCGGCGAAAGATCAACAGGTCTTCGCCACCAAAGATTGGCATGAAGTCGTAGTTGGGATCCAGGAATAGATCCGTCTTGGCAAAGGTGCTTTCGCTCTTGCACGATGCGCACTGGTAAATCACGGTGCGAGAATCATTAGCCTCATCGATCAGGATCGTGCGGCTTTCAACCCAGAAGCGAACGGAATTAAATGATTTTGGGCAGCAGAGGAATGAGTACCCGTAGTCGAGGCATTCGAGTGGTTCTTTTGACTTCGCGGGGTCTGCTGCCGACACCGGGTTCCATGTGCTGGCCAGGGAAAGGGCGGTGGCGGCAGCCATGCTGCCACCGAGAAACTGCCGGCGACTGGTGGAGGAGGCGTTTTTTGCGGCCATGTTGAGACTCCATTGCGGTGAGACGATAGTTCTTTAGATCCTGTTTTAACGGCTACAGGAGCAGGTCGCAAACCTTGTACGGACCCCGAGTTTTTCAGGGTACTCGCTTCCAGTAGAATAGTGGGCCGGTAACGATTGTTTAGAAAGGTCTCCTGGTCGCAGGAAAGGATCGGCAGTCATGCGGAATGTTAAACACGGTTGGGTGGTCGTAATCTGGTTGCTGGTCCAGGGCAACGTGGTGAATGCAGCCGCGACGTTACGACGCGTTGGAGTTGATTCGGCAAACGCCCTGTCGGCTGCGGTGGTTGCGAGTCACCAGGAGTTGCTTCATACCGGCCAGCTTTCCCCGCGTGATACCGCAGGTAAGATCAGCCCGGATACCGGGGCCCAGGTCGACGCGCTGCTACAGAACCTGCAACAGGTCCTGGACGTTGCCGGGGCAGAGCGATCCCAGGTTGTGAAACTCAATGTCTATGTTGCTGATGCAGCCGTGACCGTATTGCTGAAGAAGAAAATGTTGCGTTGGTTTGGTGCGGATGCGTTACCGGCGGTCAGTTACGTGCAATCACCGTCGCCCGATCCGGCTGCCCGGGTGAGCCTGGATGCGGTCATCGCTTCACCGACGAGCAACTCTGGTGTCATGCCGGCCACTCAAAGCGTGGCGGTCCTGGCAGGACAAAAGCCACGGTTGAGTTTCTTGCCGCGTGGGGACGTGGTTTATGTTGCCGGCCGGGCAGCCAAGGGCTCCTTACCGGAAGCCACGGCGGAGACACTAAAAAGCCTTTTGGAGGCGTTGCAATTCATCGGGCTTGATCGGCGTCACGTGGTTCGTGTGAAGTGTTTCCTCAAACCGATGAGCCAGGTGAAACAGGTGAACCAGGAGATTGCCCGGTTTTTCGGAGATGGTTCACAACCACCGGTGTCTCACGTGCAATGGGATTCCACCTCGCGTGCCATCGAGATCGAACTGGTTGCCTACGCACCCTCCGGGAAAAAAATGGGTGGGATTAGTTACCTGACGCCTCCGGGCCTGAAAGCGTCACCCGTTTTTAGCCGGATCGCCCGGATTCATGGGAACCAGCGAGTTTATGTTTCTGGCCTGGTGTCGCGACAGGACGGCGATGGAGAATCCCAGGTGCGAGATATTTTTTCCTCCCTGCGATCGACGTTGGCGGATTGCGGTTCCGATTTAAGACACCTGGCCAAGGCTACCTATTACGTCAGTGCTGGCGATGCCAGTTCCCAGCTGAATGCCGTGCGACCCTCGATCTATGATCCGGCACGCCCTCCGGCTGCTTCCAAGGCATTGGTGGCAGGCTCAGGTCACGCCGGCAGGACGATTACCATGGACATGATCGGGACTCTCAATCCGCGGCTGCAGTTGCCGACGTTTACCGTTAAGACACGCGTGGTCAAGAATACCTCCACGGGGGATTTTCGCACGGCACGCAGGATGATTACCGGCCCCGGTGTCAACGAGCATCCCACCTACCCGGGTTGTACGGGGTTCGTGGGGTGGGAATCGGTCACCAGGCTTCGCAGTGGTGAACTGATATGCAGCTTTAGTGCCGGCTACTGGCACGTGTCGTTTCCATCGCCGATTGACATCGTGCCTGACCTGTTGAGGCAGTACCAGCAATCGGGTTTCCCGCTGCAGGTCAATGCGCCGACCGGTGGCAGGGCGTTGATCTGTCGTTCCCGTGATAACGGGAAAAGCTGGAGTCAGCCGCTGACGCTGGTAGATAGCCCAGGGGACGATCGTCATCCGGTGATTGTCGAAACACCAGGTGGCACGTTGGTCTGTGTCTTTTTCGTAATTGACAACTGGTATGGGTACGATGCGCCACCGCAAGGTCGCAATAAGAATAGTCGGGTGGCCAGTATTCGTTCTACCGATGGTGGGAAGACCTGGAGCAAACCGATCTATATGCCCTCACCGTTCGAGTACTACGATCGCATGTGTGGTAAGCCCGTGGTGCTCAAGAACGGCGATATCCTGTTGTCCACCTACGGCAAGGAACACTGGCATGCCCCGGAACAGTTGGGCGTTTACCGCAGCCAGGATCAAGGCATCTCATGGAAGTTTGTCAGTCGGCTGGAGGGACGCACCGGTGCGCTCGACGAGCCGGCGATCACGCTTGCCAGCGACGGTTCGCTGGTGATGGTTGCCAGGCCTCATGGAGAGATTGCTTTTTCAAAAGATGAGGGACGCAGTTGGACCACGCCAGGTCCGTTCGGAATCAAGATGGTAGCCCCGGGACTGATGACTCTCAAGGATGGCACGATCGTTTGTATTTTCGGCTATGGAGGGACAGGCGGACTGCAGATCATATGGAGTGATGATCACGGTCGCACCTGGACGGTGCCCGCTGCGGATCGAGGATTTCCCCTGGATAACTCGGTTTACGTCTATGGAATTGGTACCGAGATGGAGGATGGTTCGATCTATCTTGTGTATTACGATCCCGCCGGCAAGCAACGCAAGACCGCGATCTGGGGTTTGCGTGTCAAAATTCGAGAAGATCGCCAGGGAATCGATTTTCTGCCGATCAAGGACTGAGAGATGCTTCCCGGAAGTCAGTCCACGTAGAGGAATTCGTCCAGGTTTAGCAGCACCAGGCAATAATCGGCCAGGGCCAGGGCAAACGTGGGATCGACGCCTGGGCGAATGGGTTCGGACTGGGCCACA
>Ga0163108_10001344_pt1 | contig 17990 bp, 14 predicted proteins | sample Fk1155metaG_FD_109644 | JGI IMG/M metagenome (GOLD analysis project Ga0163108, IMG submission 109644) | Marine microbial communities from the Central Pacific Ocean - Fk160115 155m metaG | ecosystem: Environmental > Aquatic > Marine > Oceanic > Photic zone | place: The Central Pacific Ocean...
ATAAACATTGGTGTTGCTCCAACAACGCCAGTCTCGTTGCTAAGAAATTCAAGGGTTAAGGCTCTTCCTCTTCGTACTCTTCCTCCTTGACGATAACGAATAGTTAATTTAACTTAAGTGTTTAGAAATGAGATAAATTGATGAAAGAACCAACTAATATACTTGGAGCTGGAATTGCAATTGGTATAGCGTTAGGTGTTGCCATCGGTGCTTCTATGTCTTCTTCACAGAAGAACAAAAATAAAGCTGCTGAAAAATAAACGGCGCTAAAATAAAGTTTGCCGCTAGTAATATTGAATTGTTTATAGAACGCGAGCCTTGCGGTGCAGAAGTTTCCCGGTTAAACCGGCTTTCGCTTGGCGAAGCGATATTGGGTTGACATCATTGTATTAAGAAATTCAGTCTTTCCCCCATGCTCAAGCATGTGTTGCTTCTCCTCTCAGTTGTCTTGCTGACGCTCTCTGCCGCCATCGCCCAGTTGCCTGACAGGGAAGCATTCGGCAAACAAAAGAGATTCTTGGAACAAGTCCCGGTGTCTGCATTCCAGTTGGATCCCACACTAGGCAGAAATCTAAAAATAGAGGTATGGGCTGAGTCGCCTATGCTCTTTTCGCCAGTGGCCATGGATGTCGGTCCACGGGGTCGTATCTGGTTGACGGAAGGCATCGACTACAACCAGCGAAAGCGAGTGACCAACGGCCAGTCTATCATAGTGCTGTCTGATTCCGACGGAGACGGCAAGGCGGATAAGTCACATATATTCGTGTCCGAGCCAAAAGCCCGCCATGCACCCCTTGGCTTGGCGGTGTTCGATAACCAAATTGTTCTCTCTGCAACGCCTGATCTCATCGTTTACACCGACATTGATCGTGATTCCAGATTCGACCCAAAGGTAGACAAAAGGGAGGTTCTGTTGACCGGTTTTCAAAACAAGGGACACGATCACACCCTGCACGCGGTGGTGGGTAGTCCAAGTGGTCAGTGGTACTTCAGCTTCGGCAACTGCGGAGCGAATCTTTTAACAAAGGATGGAAACCACTTTATCGCTGGGTGTTACTACGGTCACAGCGAGGCGATTGGTAAAACAAGCTCAGATGGGCATGTCTGGGTAGGTGGCGTGGCACTGCGAATGAACCCGGATGGAACCGGCTTGACACCGGTTGGTCACAACATGCGCAACACTCACGACATGGCGGTGAGCTCGTTTGGTGACGTGTTTCAGAGCGATAACGACGATCCCGCCCACTGCCGATCCACCTGGCTGATGGAATACGGCAACCTGGGATACGCCGACCTGCGCGATGGCAGTCGCTCGTGGGAGGAGGTCGCTAAGACGTGGGAAGAACCCGGAGGTCATGAAAAAAACGTCCGCTACTCCGTTTCGCACTGGCGACAAAATTACCCTGGCGCACTTCCACCAGGCACCATATACGGGGCAGGCTCTCCGATCGGCCAGACTTTCTACGAGGGAGACAGCCTGGGCGAAGCCATGAGGGGTACTTTCCTGAGCTGCGACATGGTAAGGAAGGAGCTGATGGTCTATCGCCCAAAATCGAAGGACGCCCAAATCGAGATGGGCAAGCCTAGCGCATTGGTCGGCCTCAAGGCGACCGAACGAAAGCAGCATTTTCTCCCAACCGACATTGTTGCTGGGACCGATGGGGCACTTTATTTGAGCGATTTTTATAACGACACAAGCCGACGCAACAACCAACTTTCCGGGACGATCTATCGGATCACCCACAGGGATCTCGGCAAACCGCTGTCTCCAACGATTGATTACGTAAGCGCCACCGGTTTGGTCGCCGCATTGCAAAGTCCAGCACGCAGCGTTCGGTCGGTTGCGGTGACTAGGTTGGCGGCACGAGGTGATGCCGTTTTCCCGCAATTGAAGGAATTGTTTGATTCGGCTGATAATCCTTATGTTCAGGCACGACCAATATGGGTGATGGCCCAGCTTGGGTCAAAAGGCCAAAGCTACGTCCGCAACTTGCTCGACTCGGAGAACCCTCAACACCGTTTGGTAGCCTATCGAGCACTACGTTTCGCACTCCCAAGGGAACTTATCTCTATGGCGGAAAAGATGGCCGGCGACAAAGACCCCTCCATCCGTCGCGAAGTCACCCTTTCTCTGCGTGATGTACCTTATGCCAGGGCTAAACGAGCCCTTGGCCAAGCGATCGCCGGTTACGATGGGAAGAATCGCTGGTATTTGGAAGCCATCGGATACGCAGCAGCAGGGAACGAGGATCGTATTTACGACGAGTTGGTTCGTCCCAACCATGCTCGGACACAACCTGTGGAGTGGGGCGCCGCGGCGAAAACCCTGGCTTGGCGTCTGCGTTCCCCACGAGCCATTGAAGATCTGCATGCCGCAATCAAGGCACAAAAACCGTCCATCGAAACGTTCCGCCGGCTGGTCATGGGATACGCGAGCTACCGTAACGACAAAGAGCGCAGGGTGTACAAATCACTGCTCGAGTCGCTGGCTAAGGAACCGGGATTTCAGGACGAACAGTATCAGGTAACTATTGAAGAGGTTGCACGCAAAGATCTTGGTAACTTACAGGGCGAAGATCTCACCGCAAATTTCATTATCCCCACGAGGTTCGGATCTGATTCGGTATTGTCGGACGTAACAACCATCGCTGCCATGAAAGGCAGCGCGGCCAAAGGAAAGGCAGCGGCAGCGAAATGCCTCATCTGCCACAAGATCGGAACGGCCGGGGTGTCTTTCGGGCCTCAATTAACCAACTGGGGCCAGGCTCGGGAAATTGAGGAGATCGTCCGGGAAATCATGGAGCCCAACTTGAAGCTGGCCCACGGGTATGAGAAGCCAGTGCGCCTTCGGAAAGGCTCGAACATTGCTGAGGGGATACTCTCCAACTTTAGCTGGCACGCAGGGTCTCTGAAGATCAAATTGTTCGGCGGCGAAGTGAAGAAAATCTTGTTTCGAAGCAAAGGGGTAAAGATCGAGGAGATGCAAAACCATTCATGGATGCCGCCCCCCTCTCGCATGGGGCTTTCGGATCAAGACGTCCGAGACATCGCTGAATATTTGAAGCATCGCTGAGAAATACGACATCATGCCTTCCGAGAAAGTTCTGCAACGTATGGAGCGCTGGCTGGCCAAGACACACTCGCATCCCTTGGCCAAGCGCGAGGCTGACTTGGTGCTGCTGTTGGCCAACGACCTCGACGCCTGGGAGCGGTACGGCCAATTTTACGAGGGCTGGACAACCGGGGAAGTAGCCGAACTGCTCGAAGCCGTCCGGGCGTCAGGCTGACCAACCAGCGGAATAGGACTTGCATCGCGTACTTCGGCGCGTACCGCCTTCGGCAGATGAAAAAGTACTTGGCCGCAATCGGTACTGTTTGCGGTTTGCTCATCCTGCCCCTGACTATCGTAGGGTTGCCCACGGAAATATCCATTTGGGAAGCTAAGCTGAAGGCAACGGAGATATTGATGCCATCGAGGGCCAAATTGCTACTGGAACGGATCTCAACAAGCTGGACAAACCCGGCTACACAACGCTGCATAATACAATCATGAAGACACAGTCGGATGCGTGGGCCCCTCTTGCACTACGCCTCCCATTCGCGCAACGAGGACATTCTAAAACTGATGCTCACCGAGGGGGCCGACTTGGGCTTGCGAAGATCACGGCAATTCTGCTGGAGTTCACTGCCACCGTTAACACCCTTGATCAGTGGAACTGGTCCGCACAGGATGTGGCAGAAACATTCGAGCTCCCTGAGGTTGCCGAGTGATCATCGCGGCTGGTGGAATAAACGGGCCAAAGATCACCATACAACGAAGCGGCGGCGGCGATGACGACGATCTGGTCGGCCTTCAGCTCTTTTTTGGCACTGACATCAGCCTCTTCAGGGACGCCGGTGATACGCCACTGGATAGCGCCGCCAAAACGGAAAAAATCGACTTGGTCGAATTTCTTCAGACTCAGAGACGGTTGGGTTTCGCCTGGGACGACGACGATCAGTGCGTCATCCGGGTGAAGGACCCCTAGGGTGTTGGCGAACTCGCGCCGTTGCTCGAGTTTACCATCAAGGCGTCCGATAACCTCAGCGACTGGAAGGTTGTCGAGTCAATGAACACCGAAGACCGCATCGGGGACATGGCCTTCGCACAAGAGGCCGACTCCTCGGCCAAATTCTTTCGTGTGTGCGTGGCAGAACTCGAAGATTAGCTTCCCGTTCTGCGCTACAAAAAAGGTGCTTTTTAGGCTCTCCGGTGTTACCTTCTCTGCATGGAAGTCAAGCACGGCAGCGAGATGCCCTTCACGCGCGAAGATCCGTGGCGCATTTTCCGTATCATGGCCGAGTTCGTCGATTCGTTCGAGGAACTCTCCCGGCTGGAGCCGAGTGTCACCATATTTGGATCAGCGCGAACCAAGGCGCAGGATCCCTGGTACAAAAAAACGGTGCAGCTAGGTCGACGCTTGGGCCGTGCTGGCGTACCGGTCATCACCGGGGGCGGCCCAGGCATCATGGCTGCAGCCAACAAAGGGGCGGCCCAAGGCAAGGGAATCTCGGTCGGCCTGAACATCGAACTGCCTTTTGAGCAATGCGGCAACCCGTACGCCAATCTACCAATAAACTTTCACTACTTTTTTTCGCGAAAAGTCTGTCTCGTCAAGTACAGCCTCGGATTCGTTTACATGCCAGGGGGATTCGGGACGCTGGACGAACTGTTCGAAGTGTTGACGCTTGTGCAAACGAGCAGCATCGAGCAATTCCCCATCATTCTTTTTGGCAAAAAACACTGGAGAGGCCTGCTAAAATGGGCAAAGAGCACCCTTGAGGAGGGCGGTCAAATCAGCCCTGGCGACATTGAGTTGATGACGCTGACGGACGACGTCGATGAAGCGACGGAAATACTCCTCAACCACATCAAAGCCAACAGCAGCCGAAAACGCATCAGCCAGGTGTTCAACTAATCTCCGCCCGGCAGTTCCTCTCCCGGGGACATCGGAGGCATCGGGGTATCAAACGGTTGATTCCCCTCGGGTGGGGCGGGCGGCTTCTGCCCCCTGGCCCGAAGCAACGCAACGGCCAACGCCTTCATCTCTTCGGTACCGTGGATGGCCGTCCTGCGGAGTATCTCCAGGTTCTGCTCAATGACGGCCATCAGTTCGCGGAGACCAACTCCGCTCATGTCTGCCACCCCACTTGGCTTAGGCGCCTTCGGCTCCGTGGCGATATGCGGATGGCCGCACTGCGGGCAGAACGTTGCATGTGGGCTCAGGTTGTTCCCGCACATGCTGCATGGCAACAGTTGACTCATGTCCCCGCTCCGCTTGGCCACGTCAGCGCTTGCGCTTGGCCTTAGCCATCTTGGCTGCAACCTTCAGTCGCAAGCCGTTGAGCCGAATGAACCCGGTAGCGTCATCCTGATTGTACGCGTCGGTCGGATCGGCCTCCATCGTGGCAATGTCCGGGTTGTAAAGGCTGACCGGAGACTTGAGCCCGGCAGCGATCACGTTGCCCTTGTAGAGCTTCACTCGCACAGTGCCAGTGACGTTTTGTTGACTCTCGGTGACGAGCGCCTGCAACGCCTCCCTTTCCGGAGCGTACCAAAACCCGTTGTAAACCAGCTCGGAATATTTCGGGATTAGCGAGTCGCGAAGGTGCATCACCTCCCGGTCCATCGTAATCGACTCCATCATGCGATGTGCAGCGTGCAGGATCACTCCTCCCGGAGTCTCGTACACACCGCGCGATTTCATCCCGACAAATCGGTTCTCTACCATGTCCACCCGGCCGACGCCATGCTTGCCGCCGAGCCGATTGAGCGTCTGCATCACCTTGAGCGGCGACAACGCCCTGCCGTTGACTGCGATGCAGTTGCCTTTTTCAAAATCCAGCGTGAAGCGTTCCGCCCGGTTCGGCGCGTCCTCGGGAGACACACTCAGCTTGTACATGCCCTTGTACCTCGGTGCTGAGGCATCGAGCCACGGATCCTCGAGCATCCCAGCCTCAAACGAGATATGCAGTAGGTTGCGATCCATCGAGTAAGGTTTTTTCATGCTAGCTTCAACCGGGATTTTCTTGGCCACGCAGTAGTCAATCATCTCCTTGCGGCCGGGAAACTGGGTGCGAAATGCCTCGTCCCGCCACGGCGCGATTATCTCGAGATCAGGCGCGAGCGCCGCGGTGGCCAGCTCGAACCGCACCTGATCGTTTCCCTTGCCGGTGGCGCCGTGGGCGATCGCCTGCGCACGGTGCTTGCGAGCAATCGCCACCATCCGCTTGGCGATTAGCGGCCGCGCGATGCTGGTGCCAAGAAAATACTGCCCCTCGTAGATCGCCCCTGCCTGCATCATTGGGAAAATAAAATCGGTGGCGAACTCCTCCCGCAGATCGTCGATGTAAATCTCCGACGCGCCTGTCTTGCGCGCCTTAGGTCTCAGACCCTTGGTTTCCTCCTCCTGACCGATATCGGCGCAAAACGCAATGACCTCAGCGGAGTACTTTTCCTTGATCCAAGACAACAAAACGGAGGTGTCAAGCCCCCCGGAGTATGCAAGTACGATTTTCATGCAAAAAACAGCCCACGAATCATCGACGAAACGGAGGGCGATGAAAGCAAAAACGACTCCGGACCAATTTCGGTTGACTCATTTGCTCAGGCGCGATACCGGTTGGGCCGACGTACCATGACTAAGCTTACACGACTTTCGCCCTGCCTTGCTGCCGCTATTCTGCTAGCAGGGATGAACCCCCTCACCGCTGCCCCGGCCAAACCCGACGCCGACTACGCATTTCAAGGCGAATACGACGGCGTGCTAGAGCTAGACAATGAATTCAACTTAGGCGCGCAGGTCATCGCGCTCGGCGACGGCAAGTTCAGGCTAATCCTATACCCCGGCGGCCTGCCCGGCGCTGGCTACGATGGTGAAGAAAAACACCAATACGACGGAGCGCGCAACGGCGACACTGTCACTTTCACCGGCGGCACCACTGCCAAATCGATCTCTAACGGCAAGCTAACGTTTTCACGTGAAGGACGGCAGTTCTCCATCGACCGCACTATCCGCAAAAGCCCAACGCTCGGCGCCAACCCCCCCGAGGAAGCGATCGTGCTGTTTAACGGCAAGTCGCCGGAAAACTTCAAGCCGGGCCGGATGACCGAAGACGGTCTGCTGATGCATGGTGCGAACAGCATCAAGAAATTCCAGAGTCACAAATTGCACATCGAGTTTCGCCTCCCGTACGAGCCAACAAAGCGCGGCCAGGGTCGTGGCAACAGCGGCTGCTACCTGCAAGCCCGCTACGAGGTGCAGATGCTCGATTCGTTCGGTCTAGCTGGCAAACACAACGAATGCGGGGGGATTTACACAATCAAAGATCCGGACGTGAACATGTGCCTCCCACCGTTGCAGTGGCAGACCTATGATATTGACTTCACTGCCGCTAAGTTCAACAGCGAAGGCAAAAAGACGGAAAGCGCCCGTATCACCGTCCGCCATAACGGAGTGCTTATTCACGATAACGTCGAGCTAACCAAGCGCACCACCGCAAGTCCATTGGCCGAAGGGCCGGAGTCGGGTTTTCTGCATTTGCAGGACCACGGCAACCCGGTGCGCTATCGCAATATCTGGGTCGTCGAGAAATAATGCCTAGCTAAGCGGGACCGATCATTAGCGACAAAAGTCCGTGAACCATCCTTCTGGTCTCGCTTTGAAGTGCCACTTGCGGTCTCGCCACTCAAAGGCAAGTTCGCCAGCGTGTAGTGCGTGGCAAGGCAGCAACAGCGCCCGCCTTTGATCGTCATTGAGCCGACGTTCTACCAGTGCGAGGTAGCAGTCCTCGTCGTGTCCATACAATTTGTCGCCAACGATCGGATGACCAATGTGTGACAGGTGAATCCGAATCTGATGCTTGCGTCCTGTCCGTGGGCGAACTCGTAGCAGCGAGAATTCCCTCTCTGCCCTTACAAACCGCTTGGCCACGGTGAAATTAGTTTGAGCCGCTCGGCCATCCACTCGGACGCAATCCTTGATCGCCACCCTACTCGCCTCGTCTTGGCCAAGCGGCTCGTCGATCATGTTGGAGTCTGGCCCGACATGGTCGTGGACGATCGCATCGTATAACTTTTGAACGCTACCGCATTCCCAAAGCCGTCGCAATTCCTGGGCAGCCTCATCGCGCTTGGCCACCAGCACGATGCCGGTCGTCTCACGGTCGAGCCGGTTGATCATGTGTACGCCGGTCGCTTGGTCAAGGTGTAGCCGAACGCGGCTGATCAGGCTGCTATACACGTCCCCCTTGGTGGGGTGACAAACCAAGTCAGCCGGTTTGTTGAGCACCAGTAATTCGTCATCCTCGTGAACGATTTTAAACAACTTGCCGCTCATGCCGCCGTGTACCCGATTTTGAAAACGAGTTGGAACTGCCAAATGCCCCAGTCCAAGCCGATCGAGGACAGATCAATCACAGAAAACTCGACGAGCCAGGGGTGAAGCGTCCGGATTGTTCGTTGGGGATTCTTCATTTCAATTCATTCCGGCGTGCTCTCCGAGCGGTAAAAAATACGGCATTGGGGCAACACTTTTTGCAACTGCCGGACGCCCTCGATGGTCAGCTGTGTCCGTTGCAGATAGAGTGAGCGCAATTGCTTGAGTCTGGCCAGCTGTGGGATACTAGCGTCGGTGAGGCGCGTGTCGTGCAGCCACAGTTGTTGCAGTTGACCAAGCGCGGCGACCGGCTCGATACCCTTGTCGGTGATGCTTGTTTCGCCGAGGTGCAGCCCGGTCAGTCGGGGTAACTTGACCAGATACGCCATTCCCGCGTCTCCGATTTTGTTGCCCCTCAGACCGAGGTAGACCAGCCGCTTCATTTTTGCAATATGCGCTATGCCAGCATCAGTCACGCGAGTCTCTCCGATCGGAAGCTGCTGCAGTCGAGACAGCTTGACCAAGTGCGCTACGCCAACGTCGCCAACTTGCGTGCGGTACAAGTTGAGCCACTCAAGCTTGGTCAAGCCGACAAGATGGGAAAGTCCCTTGTCGTCGATTTTGGTTTGCTCGAGCGAGAGGTCGGTGAGGTGCGAAAAACCGGCGACGAGTTTCAGTTGGTCATTGGTAATCTGCGATCGGTTGAGGTTGATCTCGGCAACCACACCGCCCTTTGTGAACACACCGCCGCCGAGCGCCCGCAGTTTATCAGCGTTGTCGGCTTGGACCGCACTGGCTCCCAATAGCAGAAACGCCCCTAGTTGGATGAGGTTCATTGCTCCGTGCCGACGGCCTCGCGCATCTCAGTGAAGCCTTCGCGGGCCAGCCGCTTGGCCAAGCCCTTAAGGATGACACGTGTGATCTGCGGCCCCTCGTATACCATGCCGGAATAAATCTGAAGCAATGACGCACCGGCAGTGATTTTTTCCCAGGCATCGGCTACATTGAATACTCCGCCAACGCCGATGATCGGCACTCGGCCACCTGACTGTCGGTAAAGGTGGCGGATGACATCCGTGCTGTGCTTGGCCAACGGGCGACCGCTCAAGCCGCCAGCCTCTGCATAAAGCCCGGTTTCGGATGGCCGCTCAATGGTGGTGTTGGTGGCAACAAGACCGGCGAGATTGTGTGGCTCGATCAACTCAAGAATTTCGTCCAGCGCCCCAAGGCTCAGATCGGGCGCGACCTTAACGAGTATCGGCCGATCGGCGTCGTTGGCCTCCTGCAGTGCGGCGAGAATCTCGGCCAATGCGGACTTATCCTGCAACTGCCGGAGGTTTGGCGTGTTGGGTGAGCTGACGTTAACGACGAAAAAGTCGGCTAGATTCTTCAGCAACTCGAACGAGTACCGGTAATCGGTTGGCGCATCGGCAAGCGGCGTGACCTTGGATTTGCCGAGGTTAACGCCGACCGGGTGGGCCGGCCAAACACCGGACTCGCGCCAATCGCGGAGCCGTCCCGCCAGTGCGGCTGCACCGGGGTTGTTAAAGCCCATGCGATTGATGATCGCCTCGTCCTCGATCACGCGGAATATTCGCGGCTGCGGATTGCCCGGCTGCCCGTGCTGCGTGACGCCCCCGAGTTCGCTAAAGCCAAGCCCCAGAGCGGCCCATGCTGGCACCGCCGTGCCGCTCTTGTCCATACCGGCGGCAAGCCCGATCGGATTGGGAAACGTCAACCCGAACAGCTTGACCGGCAGTCTTGGCCCCCGCAAAAAACAGCCGGCCAAGCCCAGCGCCCACCGGCGACGCGACGCCCAGCCAAGCCGACCGATGACGAGGTCATGCGCAGCCTCAGGGTCACGGTCGAAAAAGTACGATCGAACAAATGTCCTGTACATCCAAGACACGCACCGATTGTCAGGCGCAGCTGCCTAGCCGTCGAGCATCGACTTGGAAATGCTCAAAAAGGCTGGTAGTCCGCTGGGAATCGGCGAATCTGCCACTGAGTCTCGTGTGCCTGCCACTCGCCCCATCCCAGTTCTCCCAGCAGGCGAATGCGTTTATTGTGCAGCTTTTTATCGTGCGGACTGCGCTTGATTTTTTCGTTAAGAAAATTAAGAGCGCTGGCGAGTCGATTATGGCGAGTCTCACGACGGATGTGCAACAACACGAACTTGTCGTCGGTCGTCTCTCCCCACTTCTGCAACTCATCAAAATTGGCCTCGAACTGCTCGTCAAGCGCCTTGAGTTTTGCCTTGGTTTCATCCGCTCCTGCGTTCTCGACTTCCCTCAACTGGGTGTCGATGTAGTCCAAGGCACGGCCTTTTCGGTAGAGCGCATCCATCAGCGTGTTGAGTTTTTTGTCTAACTTAACCCGCTTGGCTTTGGCCTCCTCGTCGTCCGATTTGAGCTTGACGCCGTAGTGGCTGGCCAAGGCCTGAGTATCGATTTGAGCGATGACAGTATCGGCGGCCACTGTTATTTTTTCGAGATTATTTTTGCGGCTAACCTCGCTATCAAGTCGCCTGAGCTGCTCGACCAATACCGGGAGATGGTTCGGCGTCCCGGCAAGGATCGTCTTTGCCAACCGGTCGAAGTCGTCGGTCTGCTTACCGCCGTGCAACTTGGCCAAGCGCGCCACTTTCAGATCGCGAACCGCTTCCGCCAGTTTTTCCCGCTCGGTTCTTTCGTCCTTTTTTTTGTCTGCACCGAGTTTCTTTTTGTCGGCCTTAGCCAGAGGAACCCGCAGGGTGATTGGGTAACCGCCCGGCTTTTTTCCAGGACCGATGAGGTTGCTGTTGCCTTGGCCATAGTGGATAGACCCAAGTAGCAAATCTCCGGGCGCAGCGGTACTGGGTAATTGCTTGGGCTGGGCGATGTAGAGTCGCGTCTGATTGCCCTGGGTCAAGGTGAGCGAGCCGAAGCTGCCCCCGCCAGTCAGCGCATTATCGGGATCGGCATGGAACTTGAGCACCACGGGCTTGGCCAATTTATAGTCGAGGTTCATCGGCATATCCTTGATTTTTTTGATGTGGTCGAGGTGGTGATTCCGCACGTGAAACTTCAGCACATAATCACCCTTGACCAAGTTAACCGAACTTTTGCTGCCGCTCGAACCGGCGGCGATCAGGCGCTTGGACTTGTCGTAGAGCATCCAGATGAGCGACTCCCATGATTCGTGAAACTGGTCCTCCAGCGCGAGCGGCGGTTGCGGCGTGACGGAGGTCTTGGTGCTGAGGCTAAATTTGTAGGTAAATTCAGTCTCAAAGATCCGGCGATTGCCGGGAAGGGCGTCTCGTGCGTCGGTGAGCGGGCGCGTCTTGGATTCGCTTGAGCGAATCGTTTTTCGCAGCGTGTCAAAGCTGCCGCTTGGCGAGAGAGCTTCGTTGCCAAAAGGCGCCACGACATCCACTTGGGTCACGAGCTTCGCAGCGTCGATGTGCAGCCGGCTGCTATCGGGTACAATGCCGTGAAAGGCGATGTCCACGGTGCAGTCGGTTTTGCCGAGGCTCGACCAGTACTGCGCAATGGCGACTTCGAGCGTGCGTCTGCCGGTTACGGCGAAACTCCGAATCTCCGTGTCGCGATCGCCGATAGTGATATACTGCCGCGTGCCGCTCTCACTGAACGATTGCCCCGGCACTTGTTGAACCACCTGCATCACGATCCTGCGCGAACCGGCCTGTTCGCCGTTGCGGAACACCACGTCGGCCCAGGTCGCACCCGCCGGCACAACGAGAAAACGGCGCTCAATCTGTCCCGGCGCAAGCGTGAAATCCTCGGTCCATTGAACCGATTTGCCCGTGTCAACGATCTCTGGCTTGAGTACGGTAATTGGCACGCGAAAAACAGCTCCACGCTCCGGATAATCGGCGTTGTATCCGACGATCTCGCTGAATTTCATACCTCTGATCAGTGACTGCGGGTTGATCTCAACGCCGAAGCTGCGCCCGCCATGCATCAGCACCATGTGACCGGGATGCTCGACCCACGAGGCGTCGCATTTAAGATTGATGCGCATCTCGAAAGCGACCTTTGCGGCGTTGTCAGCGTCCTCGTGAAAGACAGGCGCAATAGCGATGGTCGAGGCAACAGGTTGGTCAGTGTTGAACGGCTCGCGCAAATAAATGCCTCGCCCGCCCTGAGAACGGTTGGTTACCTCGAACCGTAGGTCGTGATCATTCACGTCCCTAGTGGCCTCGAGATAGGCGAACGCCTTGTCCACCTGCAATAAGCCCCGGCCCTGGGCGAAGCGTTCAACATTGGGGATTTCCTTAGCCGTATTCTCAATGGAACGGCGTACGCGGTGCGGCGTCCACTCGATGTTCTGCTGTTTCAGGCCGGACAAGAGCAGCGCGATGCCACCGCAGGCATTAGGAGACGACATGGAGGTGCCATTCATTTGCATGTTCCCCTGCAGTGTCCAGTTCGAGACCGGCGCAATCGCCCCGCCAGGCGCGCTGAAATCGACACCAAGATTTCCGTCGAACGTAGGCCCGCGCGACGACCAAGTGTACTGGATGGCTGGCAGCGGCTCGCGCAGTGAATACTGCGCGTCCATCATTATCGGCGAAACGTAGGCGCCGATCCCAAAAATTGCACTAGTCGTTCCACCAGGCGAGCCAACGGTCGATAATGCCGGCCCGTTGTTGCCGGCGCTGGCGACAAAAATAACGTTGTGTTTGTTAACGATCTCCGAGTAGAGCGCAGCGAGTCGGCCATCATTGGGATCCTGCGATGGACCGCCGTAGCTCATGTTGATAAGCTGACAGTTATTCTCCAGCACCGCAATTAGCCCGCGCACCTCACCGGTGCCCATCGACGAGCTGCCCATTCGACTGTCGCCGATTTTAACCGACACGATCTGCGCCCCGGGTGCCAGTCCATTGAGTTCCGTTTCGCCGGGATAATTCGCCGCGACAATGCCGGCCACGTGCGTTCCATGCGCGCCGACATCGGTAACGATCGATAACGTATCGCCATCGTCGTAAATATTCAGCGCGAAGTTCATCATGGCCTGCTTTCCAAACGAAGCCCACTGGCGCTCGGCACGGAAGTTGGTCATCAACTTCTCGTCGGTGAAATCTCCGTCCTCGTCGGTGTCCACAGCGGCGCGCCACGCCTTGCCGTCGTTGAAGACAACACAGTCATAAACAGAACCAGGATCGTCGTAGCCCTTTTGCAACGCCTCGAGCAGATCGATACGAGCCTGCAATTCCACGCGTTCCTTTTTCTTGTCATCTTTCGGACTGGGGTTGGCCTCGTCGAAATCAGCAAGCTTGGCCTGGAGGCCGGCCATGCGCTCGCGCTGCTGTTTGTCCCATTCTTTTTTGCGCTCGCGCTTGAGACGGCTGACCAAACTGCCGGGGAACAACTCGTACGCCGCCTTGATACCGACGCGCCATTTGTCACCGGGATTTTGCCAGTCACCTCCCAGCTTTAGAGTACGGCCGGAAAGACCAGTCAAAGTGCCGTCCTTGGCTTCGCGCACGGCAGATGTGTCCACATCGCCGCTGCCGGAGCCGTCCACGACATCGACGATCTTTGGCCGTCCGTCGCTGGTCACCTGCAAACCGGGCGCGCCGGGATCGACGCCGGTGTCAAAGATTGCAACTGTTATGCCGCGCCCGTCGTAAGTGGGATGTTCCTCGAGATAGTTCACCGCGCCGGTCTCGGCCTTGGGCAGGATGCCCTGGAGCGGAAACGACTTAGCGCTTGGCGGCGCCGCGGCAGGCTGTAGAGCTTGGCCAAGCACGACGAAGGCCAAGCCGGTCAGGATCGATCGATTCATAAAAAGTCGGTAGAGCTTGGCCAAGCCGGCAGCGGCCGCCAAGGCCAAATTAGCCTACGACCAAGGACTGCTACGATTTCAGTTTGTCGCCGCTTCGTCAGTGCGACAGACTGACGGTGCTCATGGAAAATCAGGAAATCATAGTTTACCTGCTCGTCGGCGTTGCACTGGGCGGAGTGATCGGTTGGCTGGTTGGCTCGCGCAAGGGCGCCCGGGCCGAAGCCGAATGCCGTGCGGCCGAACAACGGCTTGAGGAGCAACGGGCACAGTCGACTGAACAACTGGCCGCACTCAAGGAATCGTTCAAGGTGCTCAGCGCCGATGCGCTCAAGGAGGCTCAACCCGAATTGGTACGACTCGCCGGCGAGACGCTCGTCAAGCTGCACGAGAGTGCCAAAGGCGAGCTGAACACCAGCAAGGAAGCCGTCGCAAAGCTGGTCGCGCCGCTCACGCAACACCTCGCGACGTACCAGCAACGATTGAGCGAAAGCGAGAAAAATCGCAACATCCAGTTGGGCGGGTTGCGAGAGCAACTCACCGCCCTCAGCGAGAACAGCAAGTCGCTCTCGAGCGAGACCGAGCAGTTGCGAATGATCCTCAACTCGAGCCAGGCACGCGGCAAGTGGGGTGAGGAGACGCTGCGCCGAGTGGTCGAGGCCGCCGGACTGAGTAGCCACTGCGATTTCAGCGAGCAAACCGGCTCCGCCGAAGGCCGGCCCGACATGATCGTGCATCTGCCGGAGGGACGCCACATCGTCGTCGACGCCAAGTCGCCAGACCTGTCATTCCTCGACGAACTCGAGTCGGGAGATGCCGAACAGCGGAGGACGACCATGGAGCAGCACGGCAAAAAAATGCGCGAAACCATCAAGGCACTGGCCGACCGGAACTACCCACAGCACATTGACGGGGCACTCGATTGTGTGGTGATGTTTGTGCCGGCAGAGTCGCTCTTCAGCGCCGCACTGGAGGGCGACCCGGACTTGATCGTATGGGCGGCCGCACGCCGTATCACGATTGCCACGCCCGCGTCGCTGATTGCACTGCTGCGCTCCGTAAGCGTGAGTTGGCAATACCATTCGCAGTCCGAAAACGCCCGATCCATCGCCGAGGCGGCACAACAACTATATAAACGGCTCGGCACCTTCCTCGGACATTTCGACAAAATCCGCGCCGGCCTTGATCGCGCCAACAAGGCGTACAATGACGCCGTCGGTAGTTACGAGCGCTCCATCAAACCAAGCGGCGAGCGGGTTAACAAACTGCAAGTCGGTGAGACGGAAGGTAAGGAACTTCCCACCGTCGAGCCGGTGAGTGAAGTGTTACGAGCCCTACCCTCCCCGACCGAAGACAAAGCCGAATCAGCTGAGCTTGGCCAAGCTTAATGCTCATCGCTTACTTCGTCGTAATCCGGTACTGGCGGAAGGCCAAGCACCATGAAGAACGGCAAGACGAGGAAGGCCGCGCCAACCCAGTACGGCATCGAGCTGCCAAATTTCCAGTAGAGTAGTCCGCCCATGATCGGGCCGAGGGCGCGACTCAGTGAACCAAGCGAACGGAACACACCCAGCGACAGACCCTGCCGGTCTGCCGGCGTGTAGCGCGACACGAGCGAGTTGAGCGATGGCATGGTCATCCCGCTCCCAGCGGTCATTAGGAGCAGCCCGCCGTAAAGCATGGTGGGGTTCGTGGCGTTGCCGATGACCAGGAAGCCGGGCAGGGTGCTGCATACGCCGAACAACGCCGTCCGCCGTTCACCCACGCGCCTGATGAGTTGCCGAGCCACTGCACCCTGAAAAAAAATCAGCGACATGCCGATAAAAACAAACATCCAAGCGATGTCAAACGGTGTGAATTTCAACGTCTCAGTCGCAAAAAAAGTTATCGTGAACTCAACAGACGAGAACGCACTCCAGTAGGCAAAGTACATTAGGTTCGTATGCGCGACTCCCGGCAGGTTGATGCGTCGGAGCTGCGCGAACGGGTTGAAATTGCTCTTGGCTGTGGACTGCCCACGCTTCTCTGGCGGCAAACTCTCCGAAAGGCGGAAGATGATCAGCATCCAGTTCACGGCAGCGATAGCCAATGCAATGATAGCCGGGCCAGAGAACGGGTGCAGTGCCAGCCCAGACGTGGCGTGGTCCGCCTCGACCAACTGCCAACCGTACGCTAAACCGCCGATCGCCGGGCCAAGGATGAATCCCAAGCCTAGGGCAACGCCAATGAGAATCATGCCGGAGGCTCGGTTTTTGCCGGTAGTGATGTCGGCCGCGACGGCTGAGGCGGTAGAAATGTTTCCGGCCATGATGCCACCGATTGTGCGGCCCAGCACAAGCAGCACAAAGCTCCCAGCGAACACCCAGATCAGGTTAGCCAGCACGATGCCGCCAAGCGTAAAGACAAGCGTGGGCCGGCGGCCGTGCCGGTCGGAGTACGCCCCCCAGATCGGGGCGAAGACAAACTGCAGAAATCCGTACAGTGAGCCGATCACACCGCCGAAAAGTGTTGCTACAGCGTTCCTGTCGTTCCCGGCGAACTGGCCCAACCAGACAACCAGTGAGCCAATCAGGCTCTCCTTCCCGTCCAGCTCAAGGTAGTAATCGAGCATCGCCGGGAAGAGAGGAAAAATAATCGAGAACCCAACGACGTCAATGAATACGGTCAGGAACACGATGAACAGGGTGGGCTTCTTCATCCGAGAAAAAACTCGCGGCTCACAAAGACTTGAACCGCGGGCCGGGCAGTCTAGGGAAGATAGTTCACAATACAACGCCTTTCGCACGGGTCATCGCGTCTCGAGGCAACGACGTCAAGCATCTGCAACTGTGGCTTGGCCAAGACGTACCTCAAGGTGCCGGAGCATGCCCTCAAACACCAGTCGGCCGTCGTCTCCGCCAAGGATGTTTTCGCTGGCCCGCTCTGGGTGGGGCATCATGCCACAGACATTGCGGCTCTCATTGGATATACCGGCGATGTTGAGCAACGAGCCGTTGGGGTTGGCCTCGTCCGTCAACTCGCCGGACTCGGTGGCGTATTGGAAAAGGATTTGCTTGTTCGCCTGCAGCTTCGCCAATGTTTCCTCGTCGGCAAAGTAGCAACCCTCGCCGTGGGCGACCGGCACGCGAAGTAGTTTACCCTCTGGAACTGCGCGTGTAAAAGGCGAGTCGGTTGTTGGCACTTTGAGATAGACGTGCTCACAGCGAAACTGCAACGATCGGTTCCGCACCAACGCACCAGGCAACAGACCGGTTTCGCACAAAATCTGGAATCCGTTGCAAATGCCAATGATAAGGCCACCTTCGTTTGCGAATGCCTTCACGGCGTTCATCACCGGGCTAAACTGCGCGATCGAACCGGTGCGAAGGTAGTCTCCGTAGCTGAAGCCGCCCGGCACCACCACTGCATCGGCGTTGCCGATCGATTCCTCCTTGTGCCAGAGGTAGTCGGTCTCCTGCCCGAGAACACCGCCCAGCACGTGGACACAGTCCTGATCACAATTCGAGCCGGGGAACTGGAGAACAGCAAAGCGCATCCGAAATTACTCGATGGTGAATTGGTAATCCTCGATCACCGGATTACTGAGCAATTTGTGGCACGCCTCATCAATTTTCGATCGCCACGCTTCGACGTTGTCGCCTTCCAGCTCGATCTCGAGATATTTGCCAACATGTACGGCCTTGACGCCGTCGTGGCCCATCTGTTCCAGCGCGGCCTTCACGGTTTTGCCCTGCGGATCAAGCACGGCCTTCTTGGGGGTGATGACAATCTTGGCTTTCATCA
>Ga0163108_10001345_pt1 | contig 17982 bp, 16 predicted proteins | sample Fk1155metaG_FD_109644 | JGI IMG/M metagenome (GOLD analysis project Ga0163108, IMG submission 109644) | Marine microbial communities from the Central Pacific Ocean - Fk160115 155m metaG | ecosystem: Environmental > Aquatic > Marine > Oceanic > Photic zone | place: The Central Pacific Ocean...
AATCAATGAAAATGGAAATACCTGTAGAGTCACCGGTAGCTGGCACCTTAACGGAGCTAAAAGTCTCTCCCGAGGATCAGGTTGAAGAAGACCAAATCCTCGCTGTGGTTGAGGACTGATCACTTGTTCGCTTGATGGGTTGAATTTGTAGATCCAAACCGATAGAAATTTCACTGTCTGCCGGTTGAGAGTTTTGTTTTGGGCTGTGTTAGCCTATTTCGACGCTTTAGAGTTTATTTATTGGGGAAATTATGAGCGAAGATCTGGTGACGATAGAAGTGAGTGACGGTGTCGCGGATGTTCGGCTTAATCGTCCAGCGAAATACAATGCGCTTAACCCTGAAATGTTTTCTGCGATTAATCAAGCAGGAGAAAATCTTAACGAAGCTAAGGACGTGCGCGCGGTAGTATTGTCTGGGAACGGTAACGGGTTTTGTGCAGGCTTGGATATGTCCAGCTTCGCACGAATGGCTGACTCTTCTGGCACTTCTGCAAAACAGGAGCCTGCGGAAGAGCAAAGATATGACCCTGCGAATTTGCTCAGAAAACGGCTTATATTTGGAAAAAGTTGTCGATACCTGTTATCACTTCTATTCACGGCGTGGCCTACGGCGGAGGTGCTCAGATTGCGCTGGGCGGAGATATCCGCATTGCGGCTCCAGACGTGAAGATGTCCATCTTGGAGATCAAGTGGGGGTTGATACCTGATATGAGCCTCTCCCAGACACTTAGGGATCTGGTGTCGTTAGATGTTGCAAAGGAACTTATGTTTACTGGCCGGGTGTTGAATGGTGATCAGGCAAAAAATCTGGGTCTCGTGACACATGTAGATAAAAACCCGCTAGAAAGAGCGTTTTCTCTTGCCAAGGAGATAGCGAGTAAATCTCCTGATGCCGTCAGAGCCGGCAAGAAATTATTAGAAGAGACTTGGCACGCGGATGAACGTCTTGGACTGGAGCTGGAAGAGAGCCTTCAACGACAATTAATTGGTTCGTCGAATCAAGTTGAGGCGATAACGGCCAACTTCGAAAATCGAGAACCGAATTTCGCTGATCCGGAGTAATCGATGTCTTGGGAAGGTGAAATAAAGGAACTTGAAAGGCGTCGACACCTTGCTCAGCAACAAGGTGGGCAAGAAGGGATCGCCAAACAGCATGCCCGGGGCAGGTTGACGATTCGAGAGCGAATAGAGACGTTGTTAGATAAAGATTCCTTTAGAGAGCATGGTCGAGCAACCGCGAGTCCTGTGTATGACGAGAACGAAGAAATAATCGAGTATGCCCCAGCTAATTATATTGTTGGATTTGGCAAAATTAACGATCGAAGAATTGTTGTGGGTGGAGAAGATTTCACCTTGAAAGGTGGTTCGCCGAATGCAGCCGGATTGCGTAAGAGTGTTTATGCGGAACATCTCGCTGTTCAGTACAAGGTTCCGCTGGTCCGTATGCTAGAAGGAGGTGGAGGTAGCGTCAAGGGGTCCGCAAAAAAAGGCGGAACTGTTGGCGAGCCAGTGTTTACCGAGCCACGGTTCAAGATTATTGCTGATGCCATGTCAGAAGTGCCGGTGGTTTCTGGCGCAATGGGCGCAGTTGCGGGTTTCCCAGCTGGTAGATTGGTAGCATCACATTTTTCGGTTATGACCAAACACACTGCTCAAGTGTTAATTGGCGGGCCTGCTCTGGTAGAACGAGCTTTGGGCGTGAGTCTTAGTAAGGACGAATTAGGTGGGGCGCAAGTGCATGCGACCAGTGGAGTCATCGATAATCTTGCCGAAGACGAGCATGACGCTTTTGAACAGATCAAACGATTCCTCAGTTATTTGCCTACTAGCGTTTATGAGCGAACGCCTAGATACGAAAGTAATGATTCTTCGGAACGCATGGAACAAGATTTGCTGACCGCAGTGCCAAGGGACAGCAACGCTGGTTTTGATATGAGAGCGATAGTGAATATGGTCGTCGACCAGGAAAGTTTTTTTGAGATCGGGAAGGATTTTGGTCCCAGCCAAATTTGTGGTCTAGCAAGAATGGCAGGTCAACCTGTTGGTATCCTGGCAAATGATTGTATGGTGTATGCCGGTGCCATGACCGCACAGGCAGCTCAAAAGTATCGTCGCTTCGTAGAGATGTGTGATTCTTTCCACGTTCCGATTGTCAATTTTGTAGATCAGCCGGGGTTTATGATTGGTCCGGAATCGGAAGCCCAGGGGACAATCCGTTATGGTATGGCCGCCGTTTGTGCAGCTTCTCAATCAACAATTCCATGGTCTGTTGTGCAAGTGCATAAAGGTTTTGGTGTTGCAACCGCGGCCCACTACGCGCCTGGAAATTACGTGCTGGCCTGGCCCTCTGTAGAGTCTGGAGCCCTGCCTCTCGAAGGAGGAGTCGCGGTCGCATATCATCGGGAAATTGCTGAAGCTGAGAATCCTGAAGTTAAGCGAAGAGAATTGGAAGAGAGGATAAGAGAGGCACGCTCACCCTTCCCTCGAGCGGAGTCCTTTGCTGTGCACGAGTTGATCGACCCGAGAGAGACGCGCCCCATGCTTTGTGAATGGATTGATTGGATTCAGCCACAACTCGATAGCTTGGTGGGCCCGGTTCGTTTTGGTATACGCCCTTAAATATTTTTAGGAGATTGAGATGAGTATTTCATTTGAAGGTCAGGTTGCAATTGTCACTGGAGCGGGAGGCGGTTTAGGAAGAAGCCATGCGTTAGAGCTGGCCCGTCGTGGGGCGAAAGTGGTAGTAAATGATCTTGGTGGTGCGATGGATGGAACCGGAGGATCGTCCGATGCTGCCGAAAAGGTCGTCTCAGAAATCAAAGCAGCAGGTGGCGAGGCGATATCTAATGGTGGATCTGTGTCGGATCGAAGTGGCGCGAAAAGTATGGTCGAAGATGCAATGAGCGCATGGGGGCGAGTCGATGTTTTGATCAATAACGCGGGTATATTGAGGGATAAATCTTTTTCTAAGATCGAGCTTGATGATTTTCAGATTGTCGTAGATGTGCACCTAATGGGGGCCGTCTATTGTACCCATGCGGTTTGGCCTATTATGCGCGAACAAAATTATGGCAGGATCTTGATGACCACATCACCGACTGGCCTATATGGCAATTTTGGGCAAACTAATTATGGCGCCGCGAAGCTCGCTCAGGTTGGATTTATGAATTCGCTTAAAATCGAAGGTGCTAAGAATAATGTTCATACGAACACGATAGCCCCCATAGCAGCAACTCGGATGACCGAAAGTCTTATCCCAGAAGAAGTGCAGTCAAAATTAGCCCCTGAGTCGGTGACTCCCGCAGCGCTGTTTTTGGTCAGTGAAGACGCTCCAAATGGGGTGATCATGCAGGCCGAGGGAGGTCGATTTTCTGTGGCTAGCATCGTGGAAAATACTGGTGCGAATCTGGGTGCGGATGCTACTCCGGAAGATATCGCGTCGAATTTTGACATGATCTCGGATTTAGAAGGTGCGAAACCGAAAGGAATGATGCAGATAAGCCTTTCATAGGCGATTTGTTTTGGCTGCTTTTGTTTTTTCTTTGGTCTTAAGTGCAGTTCTTGCAGGAACAATCTGGCTTTTGATTGGAAGCCGTTTCAAGCTAAACGGCGAAGATGCGTACAATGATTTGACGAATGCTGTTCTTTATTTGTTGCTGGTTGCACCGGTTACTTTTTTGTTTGTTTTCTTTGTGCTTGGATAGACATCCCGTGTATTTAGGGCATGAGCTGGCTTTCTGACCATCTTTCTTTAGTGTGGATGAACAGTTTTCTGTCGTGTATTCCATCTGGCGTATCTAGGCTCAGGCGTTCTATTTTCTGCGGAGTAAGAATTAGACCTGTTGCATTTTCCGTTGCCGTCAGATTTTCTATTTCAGTGATTTTCCCTGTTTCAGTCCGTATCTGATCTAAGGAAGTCACTTCTGAGCTTTGCGGGAATCCGTTTTCATAGATCCAGTCCATCTTTTTGGGGATTTCTGGTCTAAGTTGCCATGATTGATTGATAATCTCTTTATCGATTGGTTTGGTTGAGACGCTCATTCGATATTGAATTTGAGTTGAAGCCCAATAAGTTTGCAGGGCTACTCCATTGTTGAGTTCTTCCCATTTTGGGCTGCTTTTATTAATAAAGATTGCAAGAGAACCTTCGACCTCTCTTAGAACTAAGGTACGCGATTGAGGCTGCTTCTCTTTACTGATGGTACTGATCACGCAAAGACTGGAATACGGGTCCTTCTGGTTTCGCGCGGTTTGCTGATCAAGCTTAAATAATTCAACAGGACCTGGGTGGGTCAAATGCTCACTCCGGCTTTTCGTTGGTTGGTATAGCATGGTCCTTTGAATTGTTCACTTTCTTGATTTGCGAGATATCGCGTTGAATTTCAGAAAGGCGAAAGAGCAGGTCAGGAAGCTGGCTGTTTATACGCCATAAAAACACGGCTATAAGTACTAGTACGATAAACGAGAAAAATTCCATTTTTTTTAGGCTACCTTAGTTTTGGTTAGAAGTTTGCAGATTAACAAAAGATGTTTTGAAAGATCTAGAGGGGATGTTCAATCCATTTAGGAACCCCGATGCCTTATTCCCTCGAAACTATGGGTATTAATTGAGTGATTTTGTGCATGAACCCGGAAAGATCGAAGTCACAGAATATTGTTTGTTTGCACTGACCTCAGACCATTTGCAATCTAGCTTGAAGTAAGCAATCCCAGATGGGGGTAACGCTTCAAGCTGGTATGTGTTGCAGAGCGAATTGACTAAATCACTAATCCCAGGATTATGAGCAACAATTGCTATATTGGGCTGTTCTTCGGAAGAGTAGTGCAAGATATCAAGCAGTTCTTCTGCTGTTGCGAGATAGAGCGCCTCCTCTATGATGAGTCGGGCACTCGTATTTTTCGACAGTAATTTAGCAGTCTGTATAGTTCGATTTGCTGCACTAACCCAAAACAAAGCAGGTTGGTGAGAAAGAGTATTAAGCCAACTTCGCATTTTTACAGAATTTTGTGAACCTTGTTGGGTCAGATTTCGGTCTAAATCCCTACCTTTGAAAGGTTTACTTTCCGCCTCGCTATGACGAATTAACCAAAGTCTTTTTGACTGTGTTCTTACTTTACTTAATCCCAAAGAGCTAAGAACTCATCAATAGCTTGCATCTGGCCACCTGAGGCAGATGATGGAACGATAATGGGTGTCTTGATTCCAGATTCGAACCAGGCCTCGATCCCTTCTCTGACCTCAGTCGCGCTGCCAAACAAAGTAGTGTCAGCCAGCCATCTATCTGACAGGCATTCTGGAACACGATCTAGGTCTTGTTTTTGGATTGCGTCTTCGACATCGTTCATTTCCTGTTCGTAGCCAGCCTCTTTCCAGTAATTTCGGTAGTTCGGTAAAAAAGCATAGCTTGTTAACGTTTTTCTGTTGACGGCTGCTGCGGCATCTTTGTCGTCGCTGATGCACGTAGGAATCATATTTCCGATGAAAAAATCGGACCCAACTCGAGATTCATTTTTTAAAACAGAAAGTGAATCACTCATGTGAGAACGGGCGCCGTTCGCAAACACCATTCCATTACCGATTTCTTCCGCAAGCTGGATCATTTTTTTTCTCAGAGTCGCTAAAACAATTGGTGGCATATCTCCAGCTCGTGGCACGGACTTTAGATCGTCAACAAACTGCCTCATGTCCGCTAATGGTTTACCTTGTGTGATGCCCATTCGATTCATTGCTGGTGCGTGGCTCACTCCTACTCCAAAGCGGAAACGACCTTCAGAGATTTCGTGTAAAAACCCGGCTGTTTGCGCGAAGTCGACAACGTTTCGAGTATAGATCGGGGTAATACTGGTTCCGATTTCAATAGTGTTGGTAGATAATGCGATTGCATTACAAAGCGAGAGGCTATCTCCAAGGCTTGGTCCGAAGATACCAGGAAAGCCTTTTTTTTCTAACTGTTGTGCTACCTCTATCATCTTTGCTCTCCGGCCTGGTACGGCGGCGAGGCTAACTGCTGGTAATTGAGTCATTTCTCCTCCAAGTTCTTTAGTCGAATTTTGGGGTTATGGTATCAAGATATTATGGAACGCAACATTGTGATGAGTTGGGCTAACCGCTGTTCCAGAAGGATTGAAAAAATTGCGATTATACGTGTAGGACCTGTTCAATCGCGTTGATCAGTGCAGTATTTTGTTCTTGAGTACCGACAGTTATTCTTAAGTGATCTTTAAGATACGTGTCATCGAAATACCGCACGTAAATATCCATCTTTTTGAGTGATTGATAAAGCTTCTTTGCAGTGAGTCCGAAATCCTCGTTTACATGAGCTAATAGAAAGTTCGACTGTGATGGAGGACTAGTAAGGCCTAAGGCATTCAGTTGTTTTTGTAAGTGTGTTCTGTTGTCTCGGATTCTGGACCATATACTTTGAGCATAGTCTTGGTCTGTTATGGCAGCTATTCCGATTTTCTGTTGAATAGAACCAACGTTGTAGCTGTCTCTTGTTTTGTTCAATATCGGCGTGATTAGAGGGTTGCTTCCCAGGAGGTAGCCTAGCCGAAGACCAGCTAAAGAGTAGCCTTTACTGAAGGACCGAAGGATCAATATATTGTCGTGATTTTCTAGCAGAGAGGCCGATTGATAGTTTAGTTCAGGATCGACGAAATCAGCGTAAGCCTCATCGATCAGCAGTACACCAGGAATGTGATCAGCAAGTTTACTTATCTCACTTACAGTATAAAGGGTACCACTGGGTGCATGAGGGTTTACCAAGCAGGTTAACTTCGCGTCATAAGAAGAGATTTTGCTCGCAAATTGATTTGGTATTTCCCAGGAATCAGAATAAGGGATGGGGCAAATCATTGCGTCTTGTATGTGCGCGAGCACCGGATATAGAGAATAGCTTGGATGGGCAAAACAAAAAGAGTCACCGGGGTTCACAAAAGTTGTCATGGCAAGCCGCAGACCTTCGTCGCCACCATTGGTAAGAACTATGTTCTCTAGGCTTATTCCGTGAATATGAGCAATCTCTGCTCTGAGCTCGTCTGCTAGGGGCGCTGGATAGGTTCTTAGGTCTTCGAGATTGAGATTATCGAGTGCCGTTGTAACCTCAGGGCTCGCGGGGTAAGCATTTTCGTTGGTATTGAGTTTTATGAGGTTGTCGATTTTTCCGGGCTGTTCGCCCCAGGAATAGCCGTTCATCTTTTGGATACTGGCCCTAATAAATTTAGACATTCGTTTGTCTATTCCTAATCGCTAGGGCCTATTTCTTCTTGTTCGGGAGGCTCTGATGCGCCTAGAAGAATGGCAATGCCGTTCGTGCTTGGATTCGCCTCAAGCGCGAGTTTGGCTGTCATAGTAAGAGGTACCGAAAGTAACATGCCTATGGGTCCTAGTACCCACCCCCAAAACACTAGAGATAAGAAGACCACCAGGGGCGAAAGTCCTAGCCCTTTACCAAGATATTTCGGTTCAACAAATGAGCCGATCAAAATATTGATGATCACAAACCCGACGATGACCAGGCTGGCAGTTAAGCTGCCTAATTGTACATAGGCTAATATTACAGGGGGGATAGCAGCTATGATCGAACCGATATTCGGAACAAAATTAAGTAGAAAAGCAAGAAGCCCCCATAAAATCGGAAAATCGACTCCAATTAGCGAAAGAAAGATGGCAACCACTAGTCCCGTAGCCGCACTAAGAGTGGTTTTAATAGCAATGTAGTTATTAAGGTTCTTAGTGAATTCAGAAAAATATAGAAGGCTTTTTTCGGGATTAGCTAACACCATGTTTAATTTTTTTGGAAAGGAGGTAGCTTCGGCCAACATAAATATGACAGTGAGAATGATTAAGAAACTATTACTCAAGACTGATCCAAGGCCGGAAATCGTAGTGCTAGCAACCTTTAGTAGGGTTGTCGGCGAGAAATTCCCCAGAGCACCGGCAAGATCTAGTTCAAGGTTTAGGTATGTGCTGAAGGGAGTCACCGAGTTCACAAGCTCTTGTTGTAGAACTAGAAGTTGGCTTTGGTAAAAAGGAAGTTTCTCTGTAAAGCTTGAGGTCGACTGGGCTACGAGTCCGCCAATGAATATGATCGACAATATGATTCCAATCATAACCAAACAAATCGATAGCCAGCTTGGAGCTCCTCTTTTGTTTAACCAAAACATAGGAGTTGCAGCTATCGTTGCAATGAAGATAGACAGTAGGAAAGGAACGATCAGGTCTTGAGCGGTTCTTACCCCGGCGATAATAATCAAGAGCGCCGCTAGCTGTACGAGTCCTATGGTAAATTTATTGCTGACGTTATTCATGAAAAAACAGCTATTTGAATGGCCGACGGTTCATCAGACTTGGTATTTCGCTTCTCGCGCTTTCAACCTTTGCGAGATCGTATTGAGCGATCGCGTAGCCATCACCTTCTGGAAGTTCGCAAACGATTTTCCCCCAGGGATCAACAATGAGCGAATGACCGTAAGATGCTCGATTTTTACTGTGTTGGCCATGTTGTGCAGGAGCCACGACATAGGCTTGATTTTCTATGGCTCGAGCGCAAAGCAGGTGATGCCAATGCATTTCACCAGTGGTTTTGGTAAATGCTGAAGGAACAGAAATTGCCGTACACCCCAAATCAGTCAACTTTTGAAATAGGCTGGGAAATCTGAGATCGTAGCAGACGGTTAATCCGAGTTTCCCGATCTCAGAGTTTGCGGCTACTGCGAGATCGCCCGCTGAAGTGTGCTTCGATTCCATTAGTCGAGGACCATTAACAATGTCTACATCGAATAAATGGATTTTTCGATAGATATCGACGATTTGGCCTTGATCAGAAAGATAAACACTGGTGTTAAAGCATCTATCTATATTGTCAGGGTCTGCCTCGTGAAACCCTCCCAGCAGGATTTCGACGTTCAGCCTTTTAGCAAGGGATTGGCATCTTTTTAAGATTGGTCCGCCCTCGGGGAGTCGCTCAAGTATTTCTAGTTTTCCTTCATGACGTCCCAAATAAGCGAAAGCTTCCGCCCAGCATACGATTTTTGCACCCTCACTGGCTGCTTGAGAGGTTAATGTTTCTAATGTTGAAAGGTTCTGCTCTACGTCGGTTCCCGCATTGTGTTGGACTACGGCTATTTTAGTTTGCATAGCATTTCCTTTTTTTTCGCTGGCCTAATGATTACCAGAAATAATTCTGCCTAACCATGCGAATATAAAGTAACACGTTTCCCTTAATCGAACTCGGGCTGTTCGCAGTTAGCCTGCATGCCTAGATATTCTTCTATTGCTGGCAGATTGAATGCATCGTCTTCGGTGACAAAACTAATCGAGGTCCCCTCATTTCCAGCTCGTCCTGTTCTTCCTATTCGATGCACATAGTCTTCTGGGTCTTCCGGTAATGTGAAGTTGATCACATGTGAAATACCTTCTACGTGTATCCCTCTTCCTGCTACATCGGTGGCAATGAGAAATTTCAGTGACCCGTCTTTGAATCGATTTAGAGTAGCTAGACGTTTTTTCTGCGGTATGTCACCTGCCAAGGCTTCACACTGAACCTTATTGGATTTTAGGTATTGGGTCAGATTGTGTGTCTGGTCCCGCCGATTGGTAAATACGATGCTTTGCCCGATACTTTGGCTTTTTAGGAGTTTTAGAAGACTTTGTTCTTTTTCGAGGTTAGATAAGAGCCAGAATTTTTGATCTACGGTGTCGGTCGCAACGCTGTCGGGTTCTATGATGATATGTTCGGGCTGGATGGTCCAGGATTGTGCTAAGCGCATCACATCGTCATTAAATGTGGCTGAAAAAAATAGGGTCTGACGCTTTCTCTTATGTGGCGTTTTATAAACAATACGTCTGACATCGGGTATGAAGCCCATATCTAGCATTCGATCTGCTTCGTCAATAACCAAGATCTCGACTTCCTTGAGATCGATATCCTTTCTATTGACAAAATCGATCAAGCGTCCAGGTGTTGCGATCAAAATGTCTACTGGCTGGGCGAGCAGCTTTTCTCTCTGTTTCTTAAAGTCGATGCCTCCCACCACACAGACTGTCGATTCTTCCATGTATTTACTTAAATCGTTCGAGTCGCTTTCAATTTGAAGCGCAAGCTCTCGAGTGGGTGCGAGAATCAAGGCTCTGGGCGTTCCTGTGGGGGAATTGCTAGACCGTGGCGACTCCCAGAATCGAGTTAATAAGGTAATCAAAAATGCCGCTGTTTTGCCGGTTCCAGTTTGCGCCTGACCGGTAATGTCATAATCGGCTAGGCTCAATGGTAGTGTTTTGCTCTGTATCGGCGTGCAATATTGATACTCTAATTCGCAAATCGCTCTCATTATGGGGTCAGGCAGCTCGAAATCATGAAATCGATCTTTATCAGCTACTTCCGGGACGATAAATTTATCTAATGACCACTTTGTCATTGTGAGGGGTTACTACCTGTTTTTGATTAAATCTCTAATACTGACCAGTCTAGCGCACAGAGTTAAAACTTCCATCGCTGTTTTTAATTCGTCTTGCTCCGCAAAGCTTGGAGCAATGCGAATATTTCTATTTTCGCTATCGGTTCCAGAAGGATAAGTCGCGCCAGCAGGCGTTAAGATTAACCCTGTGGTTTTTGCTAACTCGATAACCTGGTCAGCAATAGGCCTGTTCATATCAAGCGAGATAAAATAACCACCGTTTGGATCAGTCCAATTCGCGATGTCTAAGGAACCAAGGTCGTGCTCAAGAGACTCAAGTACGAGAGAAAATTTTGGTGACAGCAACTTCGCGTGATCTGTCATGTGCTGTTCTAAGTGCTCGTTGAGGTATCGTGCTTGTTTGAGCTGATTGACTTTGTCGGAGCCAATGGAGAAGGTGCTCATCTGTTTTTCTAGTGTGTTGAGCACAAGTTCACTAGAGCTAACAAAGGCGATTCCGCCGCTGGCAAATGTAATCTTAGAGGTAGATCCAAATTGAACCAAATGATCCTCGGTCCCCAAGGATTTCCCGGCTACCATAATTGATGCGAGCTCGTCGCCAGGATATTTAATTTCATGAACGCCATAAGCGTTATCCCAAAAAACAACGAAGTCGTTTGCTGCTGATTTTTTCGGAAGCTCCGCGAACGCTCTTACGGTTTCGGGAGAGTAAGTACAACCCATAGGGTTAGAGTATTTCGGCACACACCAAATGCCTTTGATTTCTGGGTCTTCCGCTACTTTTTTTTCTATCGCGTTTATATCAGGGCCGTCACTTGTGAGTTTGACGTTGACCATATCGATGCCTAGCGAATCACAAATCGTAAAGTGTCTGTCATAACCCGGGACTTGGGTGATCATTTTTACCTTGCTTTCGCTTTTCCAACATCGATCATCTTGCCATAGGCCTGCGTTGAGAACCGTTTGGGCGACCATATACATCAGAGATAAACTCGAGTTACCTACTGCAAAGGTTTCTTCTGCTACCGTGCCGAGGATTTTGGCACCAAGTTCTCTGGCTTCTATGACCCCTCTTAAATTTCCGTAGTTTCGGGTGTCCGTTCCATCCGACGAAAAGAAGTCTTCGATGGTTGTGTTCGATATTTTGTGGCTTAGTTCGAGTTGCTTATGGCTAGGCTTTCCTCGACTTAGATCAAGTTGAAGGTTTTGTCCAAGAAGTGCGGTAAAATCGTTATCCCACTCTGCCTCTAGCTGGCTAAGTTGCTCAGTTGTCATCTCGTGTAATGGGATAGTCACAGTCCTGTTTCCTCGTCGAAGCCCAACATCAGATTGAGATTTTGAATGGCCGCTCCAGCAGCACCTTTGCCCAGGTTATCGTATCGGGCCATCAAAACGATTTGCTGCGCATTACCAAATATCATTAAATCCATGAAATTAGTGCCATTGCAGGCGACTGCGTTCAAACGACCATCCTCTAATGCGTTTTGATCATTGCAATCGTATATTCGAATGAACGGATTGTGTTCGTATTTCTGTTTTAGACAGCTGACCACTTTATTGGCCGAGCCCTGATTTAGCAGCTCCATCGCGATGGGCACTCTAACGATCATGCCCTTGTAGTAGTTGGCGACGCTTGGCAGAAAAATCGGCGCTCTAGAGAGTCCCGTATATTTCTGCATTTCTGGTACATGCTTGTGATTCAGAGTTAAACCGTAGTCTTGAACGGCTAATTTGTCAGTATCCTTTTGTTGGCGAGCTTCAAATGTTTCGATCATCTGTCTGCCGCCACCGGAATAGCCAGAGACAGCGCTGCAAACGAGGTTAGTGTCTGGATTGAGCAAACTCTCTTCTATTAACGGTTTGACTAACAAAATGAAGCCCTGGGGATAACACCCGGGATTGCTCAGTAACTTTGCATCTTTAATGGCTTCTCTTTGTGCTTGGCTCATTTCAGGTAGACCATAGACCCAATCGTCGTTGGTTCGATGAGCAGTACTGGCATCGATGATTCGGCTTTCATCTGCATTAAGGCTAACAGCTTCTCTGGCCGCGTCGTCTGGCAAGCATAAGATTGAGATTTCTGATGCCGTGATCAGTTCTTTTCGAACTTCGGGATCTTTTCTTTTATTGTCAGGGATAGATAGCACTTCAATATCGTCGCGCGTGTGCAGCATGTCAAATATCTGGAGCCCTGTTGTGCCGACTTGACCATCGATAAATATTTTTGTCATGGAAATAAGGTTTTTCTTTTCCGATTAATCGTTCTGCCGCGATTTTACTCAGATAAAGTAAAGCTGTCTGGTATTAATTGATCGGGTATTAAAGCCTAGCTTAGAGTCGATGCTCATCTAGAAGATTTTTCAGTACAGCATTGTTATGTAAAATCTCATTACGAACTATTGGCGGAAGGTTTCGTAAGCTCATAAGCAGGGGTTGTTTAGGATAGATTTTCTGAGCCGCGTTTATAAAGCGGAGCGTTTTGAGCCCGTCGAACCACTGTTTCAGAATCTCTTGGCGTTGATCAACTGAATGGTATTTGATGTGTAAAACCTTGGCTATTTTCGCGAATCCTAATTCATCAAGGAGGCCACTAATTATAGGCTCGATTGTGGTGGGCGTTCGGGCGAGCTGCGCTAGTTGTTTAAGGGCCGTTCCTAATAGAAGAAACACTCTAAAATCATAACTTAAGTAATCTTTTCCGAGGGAGTCATCCTTAAGAATTTCCAGGATATTCCTGATGGACGGGCCTGTACCAAAGGGCACTCGGTCAGAGATTCTGGCTTCTAAAACAACAGTTGAATCATGAGAGTAGTGCACGCTCTTGGTCTTGGCCACTTTGTTGAGCAGGTGGAAATCTTCACCTGCATTTCGCTTTGGGTATCCCCTGACCTGAGCATAGGTGGCGGCATGGATCGCGATAGTACTTCCCAAGGTGGGAAATGCATAGTGGGACCCTTGTGCTTTAAGCGCTGACACATAGTAGGACATATGAGCATCGTACAAAGCGATAGCTGTCGAAATCTTGGGGTCTGTTGTTTGGTGCTTGTGTTGGTAGATGACCGCGCCTTCCGTGGGCATGCTCGTTTTGAAGTACTGTGTATCTAGAGTTGCGTCAGCGTCGGTCTGTCTGATCCATGGACTTTTGATTTGTTGGGCCGCATACATCTTAACTGCGAGATCCGTGCCGATTTTTCTAGCTAAACCGACTCCTTGCCTGGAATTTATAGGATTATTGACTCTATCGATGATTAGGAGGTTTGGAGAGTTTATTTTTTTTAGATTGTGTAAGAGCTCGAAGGTCTTATGGGCGGATTTTATGGAAGCATTGTCTGGCTTATTGACGACGATGATTCCGAGGACGTTTGGGTTCTCCTTTATGCGAGTGGATTCTATAAACGCTGTATCTTCATCGTATGCTGGTATCACCAGGGCTTGTTCGAAAGAATTTGCTGGTACGGTTAGATGATGAATGTCTTTTTCGCAATATTTCTCTAGGTATTTAGGGATCGCTTTGCTCATGAGGCATTTGTTAGTGCAGGGCAGGTTTGATCGGGAGGCTCTGCATTATTTTGTTTTCTTCAGATGCAAGAATAAAAAGCCGGTCGCTGATCTCTTCTTCCAAGAAGTATTCACGGGCTAGCTCGAGGAAAAGGCGCCAATGTCGATGTTCGCTATTGGTTATTGAGCTATAGAAGCGCTTCAACGAAGGTTCTCGAATATGTCGTGAAATTATGCGAAATCTTTCCGCACCTCTTCGTTCCACTAGCGAGGCGATCAATAGGCGATCGAGCAAAAAATGCGCCTTCCCTTTCCTGATGAAATTGTTAAGTTCTAGGACATATTGATCTTTGGTGTCTGGCCCAGGTTGTTCATCGCGAGCTAGTAATATACGTACTACTTCTCGGTAATGATTGAGTTCTTCTACAGCCAAATCGATCATGGCGTTTAGCAATTTAGTTCGATCTGGATAATGGGACGCCATGCTCATGGCCATGCCGGACGCCTTTTTTTCGCAAGAAGCATGATCTTTCAAAAACTCGTCGAACTTTTGTATAACGACTTTGATCCAGCTGTCAGGGGTTTCCTGGAGGTAGGGGTTTAGTTGAGATAAAGGTTGTTCAGCCATTTGCCTATTTCTGAGATCTCTTGTGGGCAAACTTGATGGCCCATAGCGTATTCGTGCCATTGGATTGAATAGTTGTGTCCGAGCAACGTCTCTCTTGAAGTGATTGCCTTGGTGATTGGGATCATGGGGTCTGATATCCCATGAGCCATGAAAATCGGTATGTCGATATTGGTGAAGCTGATTCTGTCGACGACTGATTCAGGGTCATATAAATAAGTAGAAAGCGCCATGATCCCCTTTAGTTTTTTGCTGTACGAAAGGCCTAGGTGCAGTGCCACCACTCCACCCTGAGAAAATCCAGCCACTGTGATTTTTTCTGTGGGAGTGCCCTCATTGATCTCTTCTTCTATTAGCAATGAAATAGATTCTGCAGATTCTTCGATATCAGAGAGTGAGCCATCTGCGCTGAGTTGATCAACGTCGTACCAACCACGCATTGATGTTCCGCCGTTGATTGTGATTGCTCTTTCAGGTGCATTTGGAAAGACAAATTTCAATGCGACAGCCAGATCGAGCATCGGTACCAAAGGTTCGAAATCAGTGGCGTCTGCACCCAGACCGTGCAGCCATATAACGGTACCGACAGGATTCTCTCCCGAACGGTTTTCCAGAAAATCCAATTTACTAGTCATAGAATTATTAATCGACCTCCAATCGATCAAGCTACCTTATCTCTAAATTAATCGATCCTCAAACAGGATCGCTTCTTGAACCTGAGGTGTTCATAATACATATATGGAAGATGGTCATGATCGTGGTGGGACTAAAGACATCAGAAGGCTAACGCCGGCTCTGAAATTTTTATCGCCCTATAAAACTCAAATTATTTGCGCAAGCGTTGCCCTTGTGATCACTGCAGGAGCGACTTTGTTGATTGGACAAGGTGTGCGCTTACTTATAGATAGCGGATTTTCGAGTGGTAATAACGAATCTTTAGATGAAGCGCTCATATATTTTGTTTCCTTCGTCGTCCTGCTGACGCTTGGCACCTTCATTCGATTTTACTTTGTGTCGTGGATTGGGGAGAGAATAAGCGCAGATATCAGAATCGCTGTTTTTTCTCGGCTTCTAAGAATGCATCCGGGGTTCTTCGAAGTTAATTTGCCTAGTGAAATACAAACTCGGATTACGACTGACACAACGTTACTTCAGACAGTTATAGGATCGAGCGTATCTGTTGCGCTAAGAAATATCCTGCTTTTTTTCGGTGGGATGATTCTATTGGTTGTAACCAGCCCTTTTCTTTCCTTGATTGCGATCGGCGGAGTGCCGTTGGTGGTGATTCCGATTGTCGTGTTTGGCAGGAAGGTTCGTTCCTTGTCACGAGAAAGCCAAGATCGATTGGCCGATGTGGGAACCTATGCGGGGGAGAGCCTAAGGCACATTAAGACTGTGCAGGCTTTTAATCATCAAGAAAAAGATGAAGCCAGTTTTATTGGATATGCTGAGGATGCGTTTTCTGTGGCGGTTAAGAGGATCAAACAAAGATCTCTGTTAATAGCAATTGTGATGTTGCTAGTGTTTGGTGCGATTGCGGTGATGATCTGGGTGGGCGGACAAAACGTTATATTGGGATCGACTACGGCAGGAGAATTGGGAGCTTTTATCTTTTATGCGGTTTTGGTTGCCGGGGCTGTTGGGGCAATTAGTGAAGTCTATTCTGATTTGCAAAGAGCCGCGGGAGCTACTGAGAGACTAGTAGAGTTGTTGGAATCGCCTATTGAGATTATGAGCCCGGCTGAACCCAAGATACTAGAGTCCGCAAAGGTTAATCTGGAATTCAAGAAGGTTTCCTTTGCCTATGCAACGAGGCCCCAGAACAAAGTCTTGTCGGATATTGATTTTCGGGTTAACAGCGGTGAAATGGTGGCTATAGTCGGTCCTTCTGGAGCTGGAAAAAGCACGATGTTTGATCTGATTCAGCGATTTTATGATCCAGTCTCAGGGGGTATTGAATTAAATGGGAGAGACATCAAAGAATTTTCTTTAGAGGCGGTTCGAGGGGAGCTGGGCTTCGTTGCGCAAGATCCGATTCTGTTTTCCGGTACGTTAAGAAGCAACTTGTTGTATGTAAATCGACTCGTGTCCGATGCTGGTATTAAGGAAGCCTTGGAATTAGCTCATGTCGACTTTATCGATGATTTACCGAAAGGATTAGACACGAAAATAGGTGAAGATGGTGTTGGTCTCTCAGGGGGTCAACGACAACGGATAGCAATAGCCAGGGCACTTCTCGCAAGGCCATCGATATTGTTGCTGGATGAAGCTACCAGTGCTTTGGATGCAGAAAGCGAGAGTAAGATCCGCTCAAGTATCGAACAAATGAAAGGTTCGATGAGCATATTGGTCGTGGCGCATAGGATTTCCACGGTCAGACAAGCGGATCGAATCTTGGTAATTGATAAAGGAAAACTGGTAGGCGAAGGAAATCACGAGCAGCTTAGAGCGAGCAATATAATGTATGAGAAATTTGCGGATATTCAGTTTGTTGCGTAGGTCGAATAAATCAGAAAAGATCCGCTTGAGTATTGTTTTGGCTGCTTGTTATGTCAACACCTACGCCGAGTAGGCGTACAGGTAGCGATTGTCGATCCCATGCTTTTGACAATAGATTCTCGTATTCCGACTTTTGAATTGAAGTATGCGGTGAGCTCGCAGTCGTAATCTTGAAATTGTTGAAACGAACCTTCACGTTGAGACGACAGATTCGGTTTTCGTAGGGTGAATTGATGACTCGAGATTCAAGGTCTTTGATGATTTGGCCAAGATTGCCTAAGCACTCTTCTTGGCTAGTTAGATCCGTTGCGAATGTTCTCTCTACGCTGATGGATTTTCTTTTTCTGGTGATATTTACCGGACGTTTATCGATGCCTCTGCACAGCTCATATAAGCGAGCTCCAAATTTTCCATATTGAGAAATCAGATGGGATAGGCTCAGTTGTTTAAGGTCAGAGCAGGTCCTTATGCCTTGTTTCCGCATTTTTTTTTCCGTGACCTGCCCTACGCCAAAGATCTTATTAATCGGTAGTTTGTCTATGAAAGCCTGTGCCTTTTCTGGGGGAATGGTGAACTGGCCATCTGGCTTGTTCCAGTCGGACGCAATCTTGGCAAGAAACTTATTTGAGGCTATGCCAGCAGATATTGTTACGCCAATTTCGTTTCTTACGCGTTCTCTTATTTGTGTCGCAACGAGAGTGGCGCTGCCATCTGCCAGTTCTATATCTGAGACGTCTAGGAAGGCTTCATCTAGTGAAAGAGGCTCCACTTTGTCCGTGTAACAGGAAAAAATCTGGCGTATTCGCTGTGATTCGTCTCGATACTTCTTCATATTTGGCGGCAGGACTTTCAATTCTGGACAGGCCCTGATCGCCTGACTCATCGGCATTGCTGAATGGATACCAAACTTTCTTGCCGGGTAGTTGCACGTAGCGACAACCCC
>Ga0163108_10001347_pt1 | contig 17978 bp, 16 predicted proteins | sample Fk1155metaG_FD_109644 | JGI IMG/M metagenome (GOLD analysis project Ga0163108, IMG submission 109644) | Marine microbial communities from the Central Pacific Ocean - Fk160115 155m metaG | ecosystem: Environmental > Aquatic > Marine > Oceanic > Photic zone | place: The Central Pacific Ocean...
GAAAATAACTTCTATGTTTGAGAGACTTTATTCACAGATTTAGCTTTTGTTAATATCAGTTATATGTTTCTCTCTAACTAATAGATACAATATTCGCGATATGAAAGAATAAATATATGATTACTTCAAAGAGCTCACAAAGACGCCTCATTGCTATAGATTCAACTAGATCAGTTACTCATGGTGCAAAAAGATTTATTAAAAATCTTTTGGATGGCCTGATAGGTTATACGGATTTAGTAATTATCCTATTTGTTGATAACGAAAATTTTGATTCATATGAGAGTGAAAGAGTTCAAATTATTAGAATTAGAATGAATCAAGGATATATTTTAAGAACTCTAAATACTATTCTTTTCATACCAATCTTGGCTCGTTGGCATAGTGCTATTTTGTTGTATTCGCCTTGGGATATTGGGCCCATAATTAAACTACTACCTTTTGTTTTAGGCATTCATAACCCAAATTCTGTTACTCCAAGAAAACACAGAGGCATAAAAGCAGATTTAATTCACGAATTTTTATCCAAAATTGCAGCAAAAAAAGCAACTGCTGTAGAGTTTCCATCTAAATCAGCTGCACAAGCAATTGGTGATCATTTGAATATTAAATGTGAAAAACAAAATGTCATTTATCATGGAGCTGAAGTCTCAAGATGGAAAAACAGACTAAATCAGATGAAATTATTTAAAAGTGAAAAAAATTTAGGAGAGTATTTTATTTTTTGGTCATGGTTTTATCCAACAAAAAATATTACAACGTTAATGCTAGCTTTTTCCCAATTTATTTCTATGCATAAGTCACCGGAAAACATAAAGCTTGTTTTTGTAGGAAATTTTGCTTATCAGTGGTACAAAAATGAAGTTATCAGTCTAGTAGAAAATCTTGGATTATCAGAAAAAATCATCTTTATTGAGAATGTTGGTGATGATGAATTGGTAGAATTAATATACCATGCCAAAGTCATGGTGAATCCATCATTGTATGAAACTTTTGGCTTTATGTATGTTGAAGGAAGAGTATTTAATAAACCTTTTATTGTTGCAGATACCGCAGTTGCAAGAGAGGTTACAGAAGGACAGTGTATTTATTTCAAGGGAGAAGATGCAAGCGATTTAGCTTCCAAAATGATGATGGCTGTTAATAAGAGTAACTTGTCTATGGATTATCAGATTGCGGATGTATTCCATGAGGAACACTCGGCTAAAAATTTAGCCAATTTTTTTAATAAGATGCTTTGATAATATGACATCTTCTTGAACTTTTTTTAAAGAATCTAACTTGCTATTCTTCTTCGAATTTAATGACATTCACTGGGCAACTTGCTGCTGCCAGCTTAATTTGATCCTCAAACAGTGAAAAATCAACGATTTTTAGAGTGGATGTTTCTTTTTCAATATCAATTTCAAAAACTTCAGGACAAACTTTTTCTGAATTACCACAACTAACACAACCTTCTTCAATCCATACTCGTTTAATCATCTTATTAAGTTACCTTCTATTTGTAGTTCACATTTGAAGAGGATTATTAGTTAAGTTTCGCTCCTTTGATATTTCTTTATTTTTTTCCAAACCATCTATTTCTATCTTTCTTGTATCATGTGAATCATAGACAGAATGGCCTGGCTTTCCAGATTTTTTTACGATTAATTTTAATTTCTTATTTATATTTTTCATAATTACATTGGATTTATCAGGTTCAACTATCCCAGCAAGTGGTTTCCAGAAGAATTGTGTTATGGAAACTATAACTTCAGAGATAGATCTAGGTAGATAGAGCCTATCGCATATTAACCTGACCGCAAACAATAAGTTTATTTTTTTGAACCATTTTCTTATTTCTTTATGCGAAGCATGTATTTCTAGAACTGTAGGCGCTTCCAAATAACCAGATAAGTCTTCTATTCCAGGCCGAAGTAATTTGTTTTTTAAGCTTAAATCATGCATTCCTGTTCCAGGATATGGATAGTAATAAAATGCTCTGCCATATCTTGCACTTTTTAAATGATGTTTATTTAGTTCATAAGTTTCCTTCATCATCGCTGGTGTTTCAAATGGCATCCCAACAATATTATAAGAGAATCCCTTAATAGAATGTTTTTCAAGTGTATTAAAGCACTTAATAATTCGTTCATTTTTATGTTTTCTGCTAACAATATTATTTCTTAGCCATTCACTACCACTTTCAACTCCAAAATCGATAGATGTTACTCCCGCACTCTTTAAAGCTTCACATACATCATCCCTAATTGTTTCAACACGAGCGTTACATTCAAATGGCAGTCCTATTTCTTTTTTGTAAACTTCACAAAATTCTTTAATCCAATCCTTTCTTACTGTAAAAACATCATCAGCAAAAATGATTGATCTTGTATCAGGGTATAATTCCAAATTCTTCTTAATAAGTTCTATTGATCTCTCTATTGTTGGGAATCTGACCCAGTTTTCAGGATTTGGATATTCTTTCGCTAAATGGGAAGATGCACAATATTTACACTGATAAGGACATCCGCGTCCAAGCATCATTGCAAATACACCTCCGCTATCGCTAATAATACGCTTATAATCAAAACCTGTGTAATCTGGGAAAGGTAGATCATCAATATGCATTAAAGGCGCTACTGGATTTACTTTGAAACTAGTTTTTCCTACATCATCTACCTTCTTAAATATAAAACTTGGAGTTTCAGAGATATCTTTGCCATTGTCCAATCTTTTACATAATTCTACAAATGATGTTTCTCCTTCACCGATGCAAATTGCATCAAATTCAGGAAATTCTCTAAATGTGTTTTCTTTATCTAAGGTTGGGTGAACTCCTCCACCAATCAATAATTGATTGCTAACATCAGTCGTTTCAAAAAGTTTCCAGAGATACTTTCTTTGATTCGTTGTAAACGAGATACCTACGAAATCCCAACTATTATTTTCGATTAAATCTTTAAGCTCTATAAGATGTTCTTCCTTGTATACATGAAATAGTTGCACATCGTTATTTTTTGATACTGATCCCATCAGGTAGGCTAAGCCATGATGGAGACCTGGATAGTATCCAGTTTCAATATCAAAATACATTAATAAACCTTTAGCCATAATTATCTTCACTCAATAAATAACAAATTCTAAGTCTGATCATATTGTGTATTATAAGTCAGAAAATAACTGTTTTGTATTCATATAGTGTTGTAAAAAAGAGATAATGTATAAAATTATTGAGGAAAAAAAATGGATTTTGGATTAAAAAATAGACTTTCAAAGATTTTTCAACCGGAAACAGGAAAAACAGTGATGCTTGCAGTAGATCATGGTTATTTTCAAGGTCCTACCACAGGCTTACAGGATCTACAAAAAACAATAGCACCACTTGCGCCACTAGCTGACTGTCTTTTTATAACTCGTGGAATGTTGAGAAATTGTGTAGATAATAATCTTAAAAGCTCAATATGCTTAAGAGTTTCAGGAGGACCAAGCATCCTAAAAGAACTTTCTAATGAAGACATTGTTGTCTCTATGGAAGAAGCCCTAAGGTTAAATGTTGCTGGAATCGGAATGTCTATATTTGTTGGTGCAGACAATGAAGATCGCAGTATTTCTAATTTAGGAAAATTGATAAGTGAGGCTGAAAAATATGGACTACCAGTTCTAGCTATTACAGCTGTTGGTAGGGAAATGGCTAGAGATGCAAGGTATCTGGGTCTTTCTTGCCGAATTGCGGCAGAAATAGGGGCAAGAATTGTGAAAACATATTACTGCGAAGATTTTTATAAAATAGTTGAATGCTGTCCAGTTCCTATTGTTATGGCTGGGGGTAAAAAAATCGATGAAAAAGATGCATTGATTATGACTGGAAATGCGATTAAGGAAGGTGCATCTGGGGTTGATATGGGTAGAAATATCTTTCAGAGCAACAATCCTGAGGCAATGATGAAAGCAATAAAAATGATAGTCCATGAAGGAGCTACAGCATCAGAAGCCTATAAATATTTTTCATCCAGTTAGTTTGATTGCAATAAATAAAGAAAAAGTTTTAATGAATGTGGCTGAATACCATAGCAACGAAGATATTCGCATAAAACAAATTGAAAAACCGAGTATTGCTGAGAATGAAATTCTCGTGAGTATGAAAGCTTGTGGAATTTGTGGAACTGATGTAATGGAGTGGTATAGAAAAAAAAATGTTCCCAGAGTTCTAGGGCATGAAATGAGTGGTGAAGTTGTAGAAATTGGTAGCAATATAAATACAATTCAAGAACATGATAGAGTTTTTGTCTCTCATCATGTTCCTTGTTTTGATTGTTATTATTGTAATAGAGGAAACCAATCTGCATGTGATAGTCTTCATACTGGAAATTTTTTCCCGGGTGGTTTTTCAGAGTACGTAAAAATTCCAGAGAATAATGTTAAGTATGGAACTTTTGTTTTACCTCAAAAGATGTCCTATGAAGAAGCCTCAATGATAGAGCCCATGGCATGTGCTGTAGCAGGTCAAAAGATGATAAAGTTACAGCAAAATGAAACAGTAATCATACTAGGTTCAGGTATCTCCGGATTAACTCATATTCAATTATCAAGAAAGATAGGATCGAAAGTAATCGCAACTGATGTGTCAAAATATCGATTGGAGCAATCAATTAAATTTGGAGCTGATTACTCATATCATGCAGGTGATTTGAATATTGAAGAAGTAAAGAAAATAAATAATGGCAGACTTGCAGATAAAGTGATCATTTGTACGGTCAATGAATCGGCTATACAAAGTGCTTTCGAATATGTCGATAAAAAAGGGAGTGTTCTGTTTTTTGCAGTACCATCCCAAAATATCAAAATTCCCTCAATTAAACTGTGGCGCAATGAAGTCTCAATTTTTTTTAGTTACGGAGCAGCACCAGATGAAATTAAAGAAACTCTCAAACTTGCTGATGAGCAAGCAATTGATTTAAAAAGTATGATTACTCATAGCCTTCCTCTGTCAAAAATAGTAGAAGGTTTTAAATTGGTCAGTGATGCAAATGAATCATTGAAAGTAGTGGTTACAAGTGAGTAAACCCTATTAATTTTTAATTATTTCTAAAAGAACTATTTTGAAAGTTGGTAATAAAAATTATAGAACAATATGGCAGTCTGAAGACAGTAGAGAAATTGTTAAAATCATTGATCAAAGATATCTTCCCCATGAATTTGTAATCAAGGAAATATCTTCCTACATTGAAGCAATTGAAATGATCAAAGATATGGCTGTAAGGGGAGCTCCCTTAATTGGCGGAACAACTGCATGGGGAATCTATTTGGCGGCTTTGGAAGCCAAAAGTAATAACCATGGAAAAGAATTCATAATCGATGCCTGTAATAATTTTTTAGAAGCCAGACCCACAGCTGTCAATTTATCTTGGGCAGTAGATAGAATGATGAGTCTCATTGAAGAACACTCAGATATAGAAATTATAATCCAGAGTTTGGAATCCGAAGCAGAACAAATTTGCAATGAAGATGTTGAAAATTCGACTAATATTGGTCATCACGGGCTTAAAATAATTGAAAAAATAGCAGATAGTAAATCGAATAAAACGGTAAATATATTGACGCATTGCAATGCAGGATGGTTGGCTACGATTGATAGAGGCACTGCAACAGCACCAATATATGCCGCTAGGGATGCTGGTATTGATGTACATATATGGGTTGATGAAACAAGACCAAGGAACCAAGGCTCTAACCTGACTGCTTGGGAGTTGTTAGAAGAAGGAATTAAGCACACTGTAATTGTTGATAATGCAGGAGGTCACATAATGCAACATGGAAAAGTCGACCTTTGTATTGTTGGATCTGACAGAACAACCAGATCTGGTGATGTGGGAAATAAAATAGGCACATATCTTAAGGCTTTGGCTGCTTACGATAATGATGTACCCTTTTATGTTGCTCTTCCTGATTCAACTTTTGATTGGAAAATTAAAAATGGTTTAAAAGACATTCCCATTGAGGTTAGAAATTCAGAAGAAGTTGAATATATTTCTGGATTGTTGAATGAAAAGATAAGATCTGTTCGCATCATGCCAGAGGATTCTCCATCATTAAATTTTGCATTCGATGTCACTCCTGCCAAGTATGTAACAGGGCTCATTACTCCAAGGGGAGTGTGTGAAGCAAGTGAATCAGATATTTTGAGATTGTACCCAGAATTTAGTTGAGATATAAAAGCATGAAAATTGGCATCATCGGAGGATCAGGTTTAGATGATCCAAATATATTAGATACAGTAGATGAAACAATCATTCAGACTCCATTTGGTAAGCCTTCCTCTCCAATCAAAGAAGGTAAGATAAGAAATGTCAATGTTGCAATCTTAGCCAGACACGGGATGAATCATTCCATATCGCCATCAAATGTAAATTATAGGGCTAATATTTGGGCTATGAAGGAAATCGGTTGTAATCATATACTTGCCTCTACAGCTGTCGGCTCCCTGAAAGCTGAAATTGAGCCTGGTCACCTGGTATTTCCAAACCAATTTATTGATTTTACCAAACATAGAAATTCAACCTTTTTTGATAAAAAACAAGTCATGCATACACCCATGTCAGATCCATTTTGCCCTCATTTATTGGAACTGCTTCAAGATACAGCTGAGGACCTCAAAATTCCCTACCATGCTAACAAGACAGTTATAACTATTGAAGGTCCCAGATTTTCAACAAAAGCTGAAAGTTTTATGTTTAAGTCTTGGAAAGCTGACGTCATAAATATGAGTTCTTGCCCTGAAGTAGCACTTGCAAGAGAACAAAACATTCACTATTCATCGCTAGCTATGGCAACAGATTATGACTGCTGGAAAGAGCACGAGAAGTCTGTGACATGGGAAATGATTAAAAAAACTATGGATAGTAACTCAATCAATGTAATTAAAATATTGCTCAATATTATCCCTAAGATAAAAAATTGGGATGATATATGTGCTCATTAGAAAAATGAATGGAGCTCCAGAATGACTATTAAATCAAGAATTAGGACAGTACCAAATTTTCCAAAAAAAGGAATAATGTTCAGAGATATATCTACCTTAATATCTGATCCTGAAGGATTACAGATAATGGTTAAAAATTTTCAAGAAAGATATCAAAATAGAGATAATATCGATCTTGTTGTAGGGGTAGAAGCAAGGGGTTTTATCATCGGGTCCCTTCTAGCTTATGCTTTGAATAAAGGCTTTATTATGATAAGGAAGCCTGGCAAATTACCTGGTCATACAATCACAGAGGAATATCAACTAGAATATGGAATTGATAAAATGGAAATACATTCTGATGCTTTTAAACCTAAAACGAAAATATTGCTAGTCGACGATTTAATTGCTACAGGTGGAACAATAATGGCAGCAGTTGCTTTGATAGAAAAACTGGGAGGTATAATTCTTGAAACAGCCTTCATCGTAGATCTACCCGATCTTGGTGGAAGTAAACAACTCACAGAACAGGGCTATAAAATTTTTTCCTTAGTTAAGTTTGGAGGGCATTAAATCTTACTCAAAGTATGATATCTTACAGCCTTCTAATTGGGTTAGGTATTGGTCTAAACTTTCTGTCAGTACGTAGGAAAAGCACTAGCAGAATATTTACAAGTTTTATTGAAAAATTATGAATTTAGGAAAAATAATAGTTACTGGGGCTGCAGGGTTTATTGGCAGTAATGTTGTTGATTATCTTCTTCATGAAGGTTGTCACGTTATAGGCTTAGATAATTTCTCAACAGGTAACGAGAAATTTATTGAGAATGCATCAAAGAATGAAAATTTTAAGATGGTTACTTGTGACTTACTGGACAAAGAGTATATAGAGGATCTTTTTGATGGATGTGAATTTGTTTTTCATTTAGCAGCAAATGCAGACGTTAGATTTGGTACAGAACATCCTAGTAAAGATTTAGAGCAAAACACTATTGTCACTTTTAATGTTTTAGAAGCAATGAGAAAAAATTCTATCTCCAAGATAGTCTTTGCCTCTACAGGAGCAATGTACGGTGAGGCAAAAGTGTTTCCAACGCCTGAAGATACATCAATACCGATTCAAACTTCATTGTATGGTGCTTCAAAAATTGCATGTGAAGCTATGATAGAAGCATATTGTGAGGGTTTTAATATGCAAACATGGATTTTTAGGTTTGTTTCTATTTTAGGGCAACGTTACACTCATGGACACGTTTATGATTTCTGCAAACAACTAAGAGTAGATCCAGGGAAGCTTTATGTACTGGGCGATGGGCTGCAAAAGAAATCTTACTTGCATATAGACGATTGTATTACTGCAATATGGACTGGCATTAATCATGCCAATGAAAAAGTAAATATTTTCAATCTTGGAGCAAAAGATTATTGCCAAGTCAGAGATTCTATTCATTGGATTATAAAACGACTTAAACTCAGTCCAGAAATAACTTATGGTGGTGGTGAAAGAGGTTGGGTAGGTGACAATCCTTTTATTTTTCTAGAAACCAATAAAATAAGATCTTTTGGTTGGGAGCCGGTATACACAATAAAAGAAAGTGTTGAAAAAACGGTTGATTTTTTATTAGAGAATGAATGGGTTTTTGAATTTAGAAAATAAGACATTACGATTATTTTTCATTAGAAAAATGAAGAGTAAAATTAGGAGTAGATATGAATAATTCAGGGAGATCAGTTTTAGTTGCAGGAGCCGGAGGTTTTATTGGGGGGCATATGGTCGCAAAATTAAAAGAGCAGGGCTATTCCCTAATTAGGGCAGTTGATATAAAACCCATGGATGAATGGTATCAAGTATATCCAGATGTTGATAATAGAGTTCTAGATTTAAAGTCACTGGATAACTCTATAGAAGCGGTTGATGGTATTAATGAGGTTTATAATCTAGCAGCAGATATGGGAGGGATGGGCTTTATAGAAAACAATAAAGCTCTATGCATGTTAAGTTCACTGGTCAATACCCATTTATTAATGGCTTCAAAAGAATCAAATGTAGATTGTTTTTTTTATGCATCCTCAGCTTGTGTATACGCTGCAGATAAACAGCTTTCACCAGAAAATCCAGGCTTAAAGGAATCCGATGCTTACCCGGCAATGCCTGAAGACGGCTATGGATGGGAAAAACTATTTAGTGAACGCATGTGTAGACATTTTCTTGAAGATTTTGGAATCAAAACAAGAGTTGCAAGGTACCACAACGTCTATGGCCCTGAAGGTACATGGGATGGTGGTCGTGAGAAGGCACCTGCTGCCGTTTGTCGAAAAGTTATACAGGCCAAACTCTCTGGAAACCATCAAATAGAAATTTGGGGAGATGGTAAACAGACAAGAAGCTTCATGTACATAGATGATTGTATTAAAGGAACCCAAATGTTACTTCATTCCAATATTATTGAACCTATAAATATTGGTAGTGATGAAATGGTAACCATTAATGAACTAGTTGATATTGTTGAGGCAATAGCAGACATTAAGCTTGTTAGGAAATACAATCTGGATGCACCTAAGGGAGTTAGAGGGAGATCTTCTGATAATACCCTTATTGAGAGATTATTGGATTGGTCACCGAATATTAGTTTGTTGGAAGGCATGGAAAAAACCTATCAATGGATTTATGATCAAATAGAAAAATAGTTTTTTATGAATCGAAAAACACTATTAGTTCTGACTCAGGTTTATCTTCCAGATCCTGCATCTGTGGGTCAACATATGGCAGATGTATCAGAGAGTATGGCTCAGAATGATTGGGATGTTATTGTGCTAACATCCAATCGTGGCTATGATAATTATAGAGATAAGTACCAAGTTTTCGAGCTATTAAATGGAGTGCAAGTTTCAAGGTTATCTTTAACCTCATTTGGAAAGAGTAACATCTTGATCCGTGTTATAAGCCAAGTTGCCTTCTTGTTAAAGGCTTTATTAAAATGTTTCACCATCAAGCGTCCTGATGTTGTCTTAGTTTCTACAAATTTAGTTTTTATTATTGCACCATTACTTAAGTTTTTAAGAAATATCCCATATCTTTATTGGGTTATGGATTTGAATCCTGATCAGGCTGTAGCTGCAGGTGTTCTCAGACGCAATTCCCTAAGTGTAAAGCTGTATAATTTTTTTCAGTCTTTGGTTCTAGGCAATGCAGATATGGTTGTTTCATTAGATCGTTTTATGTCCCAACGTGTAAGCAAAAAAAATAATAACATTCAAAACCATGTAATTATTCCACCTTGGCCTCATGAGGATCACTTAATTGCAACACGGAAAGAAAAAAATAGCTTTAGAGATGAGCATAACTGGGGAGATAAGCGTATTTTTATGTATAGTGGTAACCACAGTTTAGTTCATCCACTCAATACTTTTTTGCAAGCAACCAAAGAATTCGAAGGTACAAATGATTTTCTAATGGCATTTATCGGCGGAGGTTTAGGAAAGGGTATGGTAGAGAAATGGATCATGAATAATCCAAATACTCCAGTAACATCATTACCTTATCAACCTTTGAATAATCTGAATCAGTCTTTATCAACAGCAGATATTCATTTAGTATCAATGGGGGACAATATGATTGGATGTGTTCACCCTTGTAAAATCTATAGTGCAATGGCAATAGGTAAACCAATTCTGCTTTTAGGAAATTCAGATAACCATATTGCTGAAATATTAGAAGAATACGATATTGGTTGGTCAGTTCAGCATGGAGATATTGAGACTATGGTTAAAACTTTAGGTTATTTACGTGATATAGATAAAAATATACTGGTTGAAAAGGGTCAGAATGCGAAGAAAGTAATTCAAAGCAAATTTTCTCAGAAAAAATTATTAGATAAGTTTTGTTATTTGATTGAGGGAATACAATAAGAAAAATGAATGTAATTGCTTGAATAAAGAACACAAACAAGAAGATAAAATGAATAAATGGATTAAAGATATGAAGCAAGAGGATTTTTTCTCTTCTATCAATATTTCTTCATCACATATCATTTTATTGGAAAAATAGGCTACAGCATGTCAATTATACTAGGCATTAATGCATATCATGGAGATTCTTCTGCTTGTCTTTTGCAAGATGGAAAGTTGATTGCAGCAGCAGAGGAAGAACGTTTTAAACGAATAAAACACTGGGCTGGGTTCCCTGCGGATGCAATCAAGTTTTGTTTAAAAGACAGTAAGCTCAGCCTAGAAGATCTTGATTATATTGCAATCAATAGTAACCCTAAGGCTCAATTATTCAAAAAAATAAAATATACCATCAGACACAGGCCAGAAACAAAGTTTCTATTAGATCGTTTAAAGAATAAAAAAAATAGGATGAGCATCGAAAAAGAACTCCTAAATATATTTCCAGACAACAGTTTTAGTGGCAATATTCAATATATTGAACACCACTTATGCCATCTAGCATCTTCTTATTTAGTTTCACCTTTTAAGAGTTCAGTTGCCATTTCAGTTGATGGTTTTGGTGATTTTTCTAGTACAGCATGGGGTATATGTCACGATGACAAAATTAAGATTGAAAATAGAGTATTTTTTCCGGACTCACTTGGTATTTTTTACCAGGCAATGACTCAATTTTTGGGTTTTCCACATTATGGTGATGAATACAAGGTGATGGGGATGGCAGCATACGGAGAGCCAAAATTTCTTGATAAAATGCAAGAGCTTGTTTTTTGTCATCAGGATGGAACGTATCAACTTAATCTGGAATATTTTTTACATCACAATACTAATGTTGATTATCAATGGGTGGGTGGAGCACCAACTGTAGGTAATCTTTTCAACGTTAAGAAACTGGAACAATTATTGGGTTTTAGTGTAAGAGAAAAAAATGAAGAGTTAGGACAGAATCATTTTGATCTAGCCCATTCAGTCCAGCTGATGTACGAAGAAGCTTTTTTTAATATGCTGCAAGTTTCTTACTCTAAATATGGAAATGACCAATTATCACTTGCTGGTGGATGTGCTATGAATTCACTCGCAAATGGAAAAATCTTTAGAAATTCACCCTATAAGAAAGTCTATATTCAGTCTGCTGCAGGAGATGCAGGTGGTGCTATAGGTGCTGCACTTATTGTTGCCAGTCAAAATTCAGAGACCGAGGAAAGATTTCACATGGATCATGCATATTATGGACCATCATTTGATGATGGTTATCATCAACAACTATTAAAAGCAAAAGCTAATGAGCTAGATAAAAAATTATTTTTAATTGAAAAAATTGAAAACAATGACGAGCTTTGTAAGAAAACTGCCGAAGCCATATCCAAAGGCTTAGTTATTGGTTGGTTTCAAGGCAAGATGGAATGGGGACCACGTGCTTTAGGTAACCGGTCTATTTTATGTGATCCTCGAAGAACAAACATTAGAGAAATTTTAAATCTTAAAATAAAAAGAAGAGAGTCTTTTCGACCTTTTGCACCGTCAATACTAATTGATGATGTTGCATCTTGGTTTGAAGAAAATCATGAGGTTCCATTCATGATGCAAGTATTCAAAATAATTGAGGATAAGCGAGAACTAATTCCTGCTGTAACACACACTGATGGTACGGGTAGATTACATACGGTAAAAAAAGAATCTAACCCACTGTATTACAGATTAATAAATGAATTTAAAAGAATTACAGGAGTTCCCATGATTTTGAATACTTCATTTAATGAAAATGAACCAGTAGTTTGTAGACCAGAAGAAGCTCTTGAAACTTTTCTTAGAACAAAGATAGATTTATTAATCTTAGGTCACTGGACAATTACTCGATTATAGTACTAGTTTTATCAGAGATTTGTTATGTTTGACAGAGTTTAGGCTATTGTTAGTATTTAATTATCTGTGTTCAGTTCCCTGATATTGCTTCCTAAATCATCTCTGGTTGTTCATATTTTAACAGATCCATGGTTTAACTACGCCAATCAAAAAAAATTCTAAACATTCCTACTCAAAGCAGCTTGAATGGTAAATCTATAGCTCAGATTTGAATATCTATGTACTATAAGAGAGAGTATTAGAATAAAATAGAAAACTAGGAATTTTAAATTGAGAATATTAGTAACAGGTGGAACGGGATATATTGGCAGCCATGCCTGTATTGAATTATTAGATGCAGGATATAATGTTGTAGTATTAGACAATCTTAGTAACAGTAAATTAGAATCACTGACGCGTGTTCAACTAATTACCTCTAGATCCTTGGATTTTGTTTTGGCTGATCTCCAAGATTATGACAGTGTTAGAGAATTATTCTCTCAGTATAAAATTGATGCCGTTATACACTTTGCTGGTTTAAAAGCTGTGTCAGAATCAGTAAATAATCCTCTCCTGTACTATACAAATAATCTCACTTCAACTTTTATCCTTTGTAGAGTAATGTCTGAATTTAATGTAAAAAAAATTGTATTCAGTTCTTCTGCAAATGTTTATGGTGCTCCAGTTTCATTACCTGTTAATGAACAGGCGATTTTGAATGCCCATAATCCTTATGGCAAGACAAAAGTAATTATTGAACAATTCTTAAGTGACCTATTCATAGCTGATAATGCTTGGAAAATAGTAATACTTCGCTATTTTAATCCAATAGGTGCACATTCAAGCGGCCTTATTGGAGAGAGTCCCACTAGTGTTCCAAACAATCTATTGCCTTATATTTCTCAAGTCGCTATTGGCAAACAAAATGTATTACCTATCTTTGGTAATGATTACCCAACTCCTGATAGAACATGTATTAGAGACTATATCCATGTTGTTGATCTAGCTAAGGGCCATACGATGGCATTAGATTATATTTTTAATGAAAGAGATACCAGTAAACTCAAAATGACTTCTATAAATTTAGGAACAGGTAAAGGATATTCGGTCTTGGAGGTAATTAAAGCATTTGAGGAAGCCTGTGGTTTTCCAGTTCCATATCAATTTGTTGAAAGACGTCTTGGTGATATTTCTGAAATATATTGCGACCCTTCCTTAGCTCAACAGTTACTCGGCTGGAAAGCAACATTCGGAATAGAAGAAATGTGTAAAGATGCTTGGAAGTGGCAAATTGAAAATCCGAATGGTTTTGATGACTAATGACTTTTTTAATACTAATATCTATATCTGTGGATAAAACTCTTCAAATTTTACAAAATTACTTGAATCATCATTATGATTAAAAAATTCATTGGAGCTATAGTTTTGGGTCTATATTTATTGGTATTGGCTGTTGCTATTACTAATGGTCCACTTATTTCTTTTCAATCAATAGTGCTCGGATTAGTTGGTTTGATTGTGATTATCATAGGAATCTCTTCGATTGCAAAAACTATCCACTTAGTTGATATTCCAGATAATATACGTAAAAAACATGTAGGTAACGTGCCTCTTATTGGAGGTGTAGTCTTATTTTTTTCAATAATTTATGGTTCATATGTTTTTGGTGTTGATCCATTTTATCGCTCTATCATAATTTCCTTAACACCCATCATCATTATCGGGATCTTAGATGGCTTAAAAGATTTTTCGATTCCAGTATCATTTAGACTCATTGCCCAGATATTGGCTAGCTGGATTGTTATTTTGTCCACAAATATCTATTTGAGGGATCTGGGAGACTTAATGGGCCTAGGGATAATATTTTTAGGTCAGTTGGGCATACCTTTTACTATTTTTGCAGTTGTTGGTGTTTGTAATGCATTCAATATGCTTGATGGGAAGGACGGACTCACTGGTTCAGTGTCCGTTGTAATCATTTCATCCTTATTATTATTACTGTACCTAAATGGCATTATTTTTTCTTGGGGATTGATTCTTATCTCTAGCTTGTTAGTATTTTTAGCTTTTAATTTAAGTTTATTCGGGCAAAAGCGGAAGATATTTCTAGGTGATCATGGATCAGCGGGTTTAGGTCATATTATTGCTTGGAATCTTATTTACCTATCCCAAGAAACAGATCTAATAACTCCTGTTTCGGCTTTGTGGTTTATCTTTCTTCCTCTAACAGATGCGTTACTTACGATGGTCAGAAGACTTAGAAGAGCGTCAACCTTGCACAAGCCTGATAGACAACACCTACATCATCTATTGTCTGATAGAGGTTGGTCAGACAAGCAAGTACTATTAACGTTCGTAATTGTTTCAGTTATATCATCTTTTATTGCAGTGTTATCAAACTACTGGAACCTTCCCGAATACAATCATTTTTTTGGTTATATAACTGTGTTTATTGTTTTAGTAATTTTAGGCACTTCAAAACCAGAGAATACATAAAATAAATAATCTTAGAGATTTTTAATAAATTTGACCTGAGTTGAAACGCTCAATTTAGTGTTTTCTTGTTCTATGACATTAAAGACCAAGATTTCTGTGCAAGAGTTTTTTGACTAGAGACTAGAAAATTTGGGTTTAATAAACTTTCTTTGCTGTTATAAGCTAAAGGTAGCCCATTTTTAGTGAGAGTGTAGCCACCTGCAAAGCTGACAATGGCTTCCCCAGCTGCTGTATCCCATTCAGATGTTGGTCCAAGCCTTGGATATAAATCAGCTTTACCTGAAGCTATAAGACAAAACTTTATGGAACTTCCTCTATAAATAATTTCATAGTCTTTTATTTTGCTCAAAAGAGAGTCCAGTGCTTTGCTTGGATGTGATCTGCTAGCTAGAATACGTACTGGATTTTTTAAATTTTTAGAAACATTTATTTGCCTTACATTATTATCTTCTTTTGTGTAAAAAGAACCATTAGTTGCTGATCCCCAATATGTTTCACCAGTAACAGGGATATGGATGACTCCCAGAATAGGGATATTTTGTTCTATCAATGCGATATTAACTGTAAATTCACCGTTTTTGTTGATGAATTCTTTAGTACCGTCCAATGGATCTACAAGCCAAAATTGTGTCCATTGTTGTCTAATTGGATAAGGTATATTACAGCTTTCCTCTGAGAGTATAGGAATTTCTGGAGTTAGTAATTTCAGTCTTTTTATAATGATATTGTTTGATAGGTTATCCGCAGCCGTGATAGGCGATAAATCTTTCTTGAGTTGGTAATCAAAATTTGAGTTATAAATCTTAATAATGGCTTCTCCAGCTTCCTTTGCGATTGCAGCTGTTGAAAAAATTAACCGTTCATTCAATGTTTTGTTTTCATGCATTATTTTCGTAATGAGACCAGCAATTTAGTTAAAAAACGTATATATGTTTAGTTTAACTAATGTGTTTAGTTAAATTATAGAACTCGTTAGTTTTTACTAGGAATGGATTTTTTGCCCCTGCCAATAGCATAGTAAGCAAATCCAAGCTGTTCTAATTCACTGGGATCGTAGAGATTTCTACCATCGAATATTACAGGTGATTTTAGTAATTGTTTCATCATAGAGAAATCTGGAGACCAAAAAGCCTTCCATTCTGTAGCCACTATCAATGCATCTGAACCTTCTAGAGCATGATCTTTATATCCACAAAAATACAAACTAGATTGATCAGAGTATAATTTTTTAAAAGTCTCCATTGCTACTGGATCGTAGATTCTAATTTTTGCTCCTAGTTCAATAAGAGAGTCAACAAGAGTTATACTGGGGGCTTCTCGTACATCATCTGTTTTAGGCTTAAAAGACAAACCCCATAATCCAAAGACAAGATCTTTAACATTTCCATTAAAATGAAAAAGAATTTTATCTATCAAGATTTTCTTTTGTGTCTGATTTACTACCTCTACAGCATTAAGAATTCTTGCGTCATAATCGTGGGCTTTTGCTATTACAGACAAAGCTTGAACATCTTTTGGGAAACAGGATCCTCCATATCCGATTCCAGGATAGATAAAGGCGTAACCAATTCTAGAGTCTGAACCCATACCATTTCGGACTTGTTCAATATCAGCGCCAAGTCTTTCTGCTATTTGGGATAGCTCATTAATAAAACTGATTTTAGTTGCTAGCATTGCATTGGAGGCATATTTAGTAAGTTCTGCTGATTGTATATCCATAACTATGCACCGGACAAAGCTCCTGATAAAAGGTGCATAGAGAGATTTTAGGACCTGTTCGGTGTGCTTATCATCACAGCCTAAAACGATTCTATCAGGTTTCATGAAATCAATAATAGCGTCTCCTTCCTTTAAAAATTCAGGATTGGATGCAACATTAAAATCTACTTTCTTTCCTCTTTCAGCCAGTATCGTTTCCACTACTTCCTTGATCATAAAAGTCGTTCCAACGGGAACAGTTGATTTTGTAACAATAATCTTTGAGTCTTCCATTTTCTTTGCAATTGTTTTTGCTACAGCCATCACGTACTGTAAATCTACGGACCCGTCTTTATTAGTTGGAGTGCCAACAGCAATCATTAAAACTTTTGTATGTTTTATCGCTATTTCTGGGTCAGTTGTAAAATGAATACGATCAGAAGCTAAATTACGCGTAACTAAGTCTCTTAGCCCTGGTTCATATATTGGTATTTGTCCTGAATTGAGCAAATCTATCTTGTCTTTATCCACATCAACACAGTAAACATTATGTCCTGATTCTGCTAAACATGCACCAGTTACCAAGCCAACATATCCAGTTCCAAAGATTGAAATATCCATACTTTATCTCTTACTAATGGGGGAATAATTCTTCATCGTTTAAAGTTAACTGCTTTGTTTTTTATTAAATCTAGTGTTATCTTTTTTTCTTGCATTAATCTATGGAAAAGATTATTTCAGAGTGCCAAAAAATTATTATTATGCATCATATAATATTAAAGAGAGAGAAGCTATTAACCCAGTATCTAGGAGAATAATCTACTAGTATTAATGATTAAAAAAAAACATGATTTATATAGTTAATTAGATTAATTTATCTAGTTAAGCTTTAATCGCTCTTACTCGTATTACCACTGGATCCTCTTCCCCCAAATTTGCAAGACCATTACTCTCAATAGCTTCAATAATTTCAAATCCTACTTGAATCAATCTTTGTTTCAATTCTTCTAGGATGATAAATCTCCTGTAATGACCCTCGATTCTCTCAGTATGA
>Ga0163108_10001351_pt1 | contig 17957 bp, 11 predicted proteins | sample Fk1155metaG_FD_109644 | JGI IMG/M metagenome (GOLD analysis project Ga0163108, IMG submission 109644) | Marine microbial communities from the Central Pacific Ocean - Fk160115 155m metaG | ecosystem: Environmental > Aquatic > Marine > Oceanic > Photic zone | place: The Central Pacific Ocean...
CTCGAAGGCGATGTTGTCATTTTCCGCGTCTGTCGCGGCCAGAACAAAGGCAAGCTGGATGCCCTCCCGGGTATAGATGATTCCGGGGTCTTCAACACTGGGGGGCAGGTTCCCCTGGAGAACCCTGATGAGTCCGTTGGCTATGGTTGAAAGCGGCGGCAGGCCGTTGTCGCTGGCTCGGAGCTCAATCCGGTGGTCGCCTTCCTGGCCGAAGGAAGGGGTCCAGGAGACACGGCCGCTCGCCGGGTCGATGGTGAGGCCTTCCGGTCCATCCTCAACCGAGTAGGTGATGTTGTCGTTGTCCGGGTCCGTCGCGTTGAGCTGGAAGCTGACCTCGGCGCCTTCCCTGGCGATAATAGTCCCGATCGGCTCGATTGCGGGAGGACGGTTGATTCCAGCGCATTTTTCCAGCTCGGCAGGGCTCAGCGGGGGCGGGGGAGGTCCTCCGAGGAAGAGGAAGTCCAGCAGGTAGATAGCATCGGTGATATCCAGGCCGTCTCTCGAGTTGGCGTCGGCTACCGGTTCACAGAAAGGATCGGCTCCCCCGACGAAGAGAAAACGGAGGATGATGATCGCATCGGTCAGGGCAATGCCTCCATCCCGATCGAGGTCGCCGCGCAGGTTAGTGGCGATGGATTCCACCGCTCCTTCATCAATCCAGCGGGCGATCAAATCAATCTCTTCCGGGCTGAGCGGATCCGCCAGCCTTGGCATCCGGGCGCCGAATTGAGGCTCCTCCTGCGCTATCTTAAGCCACAGGGGACTAGCCTGGGAGTCTCCGGGAACGATGGTCGCGCCATCGTACTGGAAACCGAAGCTGGCCATGGCGGCATCGTAGCTGGAGAGATCGATGCCGCTGTTGTCCATCCCTATATGACAGAAGCCGCCTTCGCAGGAGCGGGTGAAGAGCGGCTGGACCTGGCTGGCATAGTCTACCTGTGCCCGGGCGATGGCGCAGACGCAGAGGGTCAGCATCGCGGCCATGATGAGCGGAATCTTGCTGCGGATAGTATCAATCAACAGGTTGTACATAACTGTCGGGGCCACAACTTAGTAGATGGAAGCTCAGAGAAGGTACTATCAATTGTAAAGCCCAGATATTGGGTGGTGTAGCCGTCCCGGGAACTTCTTCTTCCGGAAGGCATGAGTCATTAATATATATAGGTTTACAAAAACTCTTCCAGAGTCTTTTGTGGACTAATCCGGGGCTGGCGAGATTGAAAAAAGAGGCCTGTTTCCAGCGTGTTTTCAGGCGGGAAAGACACAGGCTATAGTGCGTTTTTCGGCTTCTCATCAAATCAGGGTACAATCGCTGGTCGGCAGCCGGGGAGGCTGAAATTTTGTGGATGAGCTTTTTTGAGATGTGAAATGGCGCCCTTGAAGCTGAGAGCCCTGGTGCTGGCCTGGATCGTCTGGATGGGGACTCCACTTCCAGGCCAGGATGAGGATTGCCGCGTTTCGGGAATTCTGAGCTTCGCCGCCGCCTCCCTTTCCCCTGGCTGGCCCTGATCCTACCGAAGATGGACACTCCTGTTTTTCCCGGGCAGGCTGAAGTTCCCTGCTATAGCAGGGCCAGGATTCGCGAGTGGCCTCCTGTTGCGCCCTCGATTTTCGGGGCCCCGCAAACGAGGGTGGCTCCCGCTGGGGGCAGGTCGGCCAGGTTGGCCAGATTCTCGATTCCCCAGCGGCCGCTGCCCAGCCAGGCCGTATGGACCGGAAAGTTTTTCGTTGGACCGTAGTCGAGGCTGGCCGTGTCGACCGCCATCGAGAGCACCGTGCGTTCTTCGAGCATGAAAATGGCCGCATCGGTATGGAAACCCGGAAAGTGGCGGATGCCCTTGTCGTCAAAATTGATGAAGCCGGGTTTCTCGACCCTGGCGTCCCAGCCGCTGAGCATCGCCACGCAGCAGCGATCAGGGAGCGGGCCGTGGGCATCCTCCCATGCCCTGAGATCCTCGATGGTCACCTGGGCATCTTCGTTCTCTTCGGCTTTCTTCCTGATGTCGATGATGGCGAGGGGCAGCACCAGGTCCCGGGGGGGGATCTTGTCGGCGGTCAGGCCGTTCGGGTTGCGATGGAAGGGGGAGTCAATATGGGTCCCCGCATGCTCGTCGAGTGTCCAGCGGGTTACATTCCATCCATCTCCGTTCGCGGTAGAGGAGACGGTTTCGAGCTCTACCCTGGCGGTGCCTCCGGCCCAATGAGTAAAGCGGTTAGAGTAGGTGTGGGTCAGGTCAACGACTTGGCTGAAGGCGGCGAATTCGGGCGTCGCCGGCGTTCCGCCCTCCCCCCTGCGCGCAGGTTCGAGGGGACTGCAGGAGCTCAGGGAAAGAGCCGCGCCTCCCAGTCCTGTACGCAAAAAGTTACGTCGGCCGAGATTGCCGGCCACTATATCCATACATCCTGCTATGCACATCCTGTCACCTCTCAGCCTGTTTCGGGAGACCTTCTACGTTTCCTGGGGAGCTACAGGATGCTGCATTCCGTCTGCGGCCTTTGCAAGGATGCTTTTTGCCGACGGCCGGGGCTTCCTGCTTGCCAGCGGTGGCGGGCGGTTGTTCAATCAGGAACCACTAGGAATAGTTCCGGTGCGATTGGAGACGGTGATGCCAGACGACCTGCACATGGACCCTGAACACTTTCGTGAGCTCGGGCGGAAGCTCATCGATTTCATCGCCGACTACAGGGAGAAGATCGAGACTCGCCCCGTCCTTTCGCAGGTCCAGCCCGGCGAGGTCGCTGCCGGTCTTCCCCTGGAACCTCCATTGGAGGGCGATTCGCTGGACAATATTCTCCAGGATATCGACCGTATTGTGATGCCGGGTCTTACCCACTGGCAGTCTCCCGGCTTCTTTGGCTATTACCCCGCCAACAGCTCACTGCCGTCCGTGCTGGCGGAGTTGCTTTGCGCGGGGCTGGGCGTGCAAGGCATGTCCTGGGTGACGAGTCCAGCCTGCACGGAACTGGAGATTCGAGTTCTCGACTGGCTGGCAGGCATTCTCGGTCTTCCCGGGTCTTTTTCCTCTTCCTCCTCCGGTGGTGGAGGGGTGATCCATGGCACTGCGAGCGAAGCTGTCCTCGCCGTCATGGTTGCCGGGCGAGAACGCATCCGGGCCAGGGGCGAAGCGGATGACAAGGAGCTCAGAGCCTATTGTTCCAGCCAGGCGCATTCATCCGTTCTCAAGGCCGCCTCCATCTGTGGTATTGGTTCAGAGAACCTGGTCCAGGTTGATGTGCGGGATGATCTCTCGATTGATCCGGCAAGGCTCGAGGCCGCGATTGAGAGTGATCTTGCCGCCGGCAGGGTTCCGTTCTTTATCTGCGCCACGGTAGGTACGACCTCGACCTGCGCTATGGATTCGGTGGCTGAACTCGGCAGGATCGCGAGAAAGTACGAGCTCTGGCTGCATGTTGACGCCGCCTACGCGGGCAATGCCTGCGTCTGCCCCGAGTACCGCACGATGATTGAAGGTGTCGAGTTGGCCGATTCCTTCAATTGCAATCCTCACAAGTGGCTGTTGACAACATTCGACTGTTCGACTCTCTGGGTCCGTGACAGGGAGAGCTTTACGCGGGCCTTGTCGGTTACTCCTGAATACCTGCGTACCAGCCAGGGTGATTCCGGAGCAGTGATCGACTATCGAGACTGGCAGATCCCTCTCGGAAGGAGGTTCCGGTCGCTGAAGCTCTGGTTTGTTCTGCGTTGGTACGGAGTCGAGGGGCTGCGCGCTTTTATCCGTGAGCAGGTACGGCTGGCTGAGCTTTTCGAGGAGCTTGTTTGCGGCTCCCAGGATTTTGAAATTTGCGCTCCCAGGCGTCTCGGGCTGGTGTGCTTTCGTTTTCGCGGGAGCGATGATGAAAATCGTGAATTGCTGGATGCGATTAACGCCGGCGGCGAGATCTTCCTCACGCATACCGTGATACCAGGGGAGGGGGCGGCGCGTTATGTCCTGCGCTTCGCTACCGGCACCATCTCGACGAAAGAGAAGCACGTTCTTCGGGCATGGGAGATCATCCAGTCCCTGGCCCCTCCCGGGACGGTTTCCAGGTGAAATTGAAACTGAACTTGCCGTCCTGAAATATCACCCTTAGCATCGATTTCATCAGGTCGGCCCGGGCTTCTGGGGAATCACGGGCGGCTTGTGGTCGGTGTCGGATCCCTGGGGGGTCTTTCGCCGAGGGGCGGGGGCCGGGCAGCTTCAGGCATCTCGCCGTTCAAGGTTCGTTGGCAGATTGGGGATTGGGGATCAGTGAGAGCTGGAGAGTATCACGAGCATGCGATGATGACTCCGAGGTTCGTTCTTTTCCAGTCGGCCCCCGGTTTTTACCGCAGCTTTAGCAGGAGGAAGTGATCGTTTCCAGGGGGGATGGGCATCTTCCTCCCGGGTGAGTCGCGGGAGCGATGCGCTTCCGTTGTTCTGGTGCGCGGCCGCCTGGCGGTGGTCGGGGCCGCGGACCGAGAAGGTATCGGACCACCATTTCGAGAATGATGGGGAGTTCTGGAACATGGCTTTTATAACGACGCATAGCAGCGTTCTGGCAAAGTGTTTTGTGGGGAATGGCAGGCGGGGGCCTGCCGTTCGAGGTCGAGTTGGCGTCGCGGGGTCGCGGTTGTTTAGCGTCCTGGCGATAGCCATGTTTATTTTATGCAGCCGCGGCTTCGTGACTGCCGGCGGCGGTGAGGAGGAGTGCCGTGATCCTGCTGGTCCAGCCGGACCATCTCCATCGGATGGGCAGACCGGCAGGCGGACTCGTACGAGCCTCCAGTGGGGAGAGAGGAAGACGATTCAGCGCAAGGTCGTCTATGGGGACGATGATCGCCAGGATATTTACCAGGTAACCAACGAGGCCCTCCTGAGGATGTCCCAGGGGACCTGCGCCCTTGTCTCGCCCTTTAATATCGATCGACAGGCCGATGGGCGCTACCGGCTTTCGGGGACCGCCCTGGGGGCCGCTCGAGATCTCTGCGCATCGGAGCCGTTTCGGGAACAACCCACGGCGGCTTTCTGTTCCGGTTTTCTGGTCAGCCAGGATGTGGTTGCCACGGCCGGTCATTGCGTTCCGGCTGACGGCTGCGATGGGACAGCTTTTGTTTTTGATTACAAGATGATCAATTCAACCACGGCGAAGATGGTCCTAGAGCGGGACAATGTCTATTTCTGTGAAGAGGTTGTCGGCCATCGGCTTTCCGGAGGCGTGGATTACGCCCTGGTCAGGCTTGACAGGCCGGTCGCCGGCAGGCAGCCGGTGGCGATCAGGAGATCGGGCAGAGTTCCTGACCGGACACCGCTGGTTATGGTGGGGCATCCTTCCGGCCTGCCGCAGAAGATCGCCGGCGGGGCCCGGGTGAGAGACAACTCCGCTTCAAGTCACTTCGTAGCCAATACGGATTCCTATGGAGGTAACTCAGGCTCCCCGATCTTCAATGAACTCACCAGCGAGGTGGAGGGCATCCTGGTCCGTGGAGTTGCTGACTATGTTCCCGAAGGCAATTGCTATGTATCCAATCAGTGTTCCGACGCAGGTTGCGATGGTGAGGATGCGACCCGTACGACTCATTTTGCCGAGCTGCTGCCTCCTCCGGGGGGGGCGGTTGTTTACGAGGTCTACCTGGGGCGCTGCGGCCAGTTGGAATCCCTCGGGGAGACCTACGATCACAACTGGATGGTTTCCGGCCTGGAGATCAACACCGAGTATTGCTGGCAGGTCAGGGCGAGCAATGACTGCGGAACGGTGATGGGCCCGGTCTGGAGCTTTACAACCGGAGAGGAGACCGGTCCCGATCCGAATCTGCCGAATGACAGCGTCGAGAACGCCTGGCCGATCGTTGGATCGAGTGGCTCCACGACGGATACGAGCGACTCATCGAGTCCTGCCCTGTGGTGGGTATGGGATGCTCCCCGGTCGGGCCGCGCTGTTTTCGATACCCGGGGGAGCGGTTTCGACACGATTCTCTTCGCCTACGACTCCGGCCGCAGAACCCTGGCGGAAAACGATGATGCCTATCAGTTGCAGAGCGAGGTCAGCTTTGAAGCCGAGGCGGGCGAGCGCTACTACATTTCCGTCGGTGGATACGCCGGCGCTACAGGCGATATCACCCTGAACTGGGCCTTCGATGGCGAGGCCCCCGCTCCCGGTGGAGGCCCGGTCAACGATGACCTCGCCGACCATATCGAACTCGATTCGAGTGAAGGGCAGGCCACCGGGAACAGCGATTCCGCAGGTGACGAGGCCTGGGAAGGCGACCTCTTCGGGAGCGCCTCGGTCTGGTGGGTTTGGACACCCCCGACCGGCGGGCTTCTGCGTGTTGACACCATCGGCAGTGACTACGATACGACCTTAACGGTTCTTCACGGCGATTCGCCCGGTGAGTTCTCGGTGCTTGGGATGAACGATGATTCCAGCGGGCTCCAGAGCCGGGTCGAGTTCACCGCGGAGACTGGCCAGAGCTACCTGGTCAGGGTTGCCGGGTATAGCGGCGCCACTGGCGATGTCGTTCTCAACTGGCGAATTGTTGAGCCGTCTGAGCCGGTCGACGGTCCCGTTCATTTTATGCGCGCGGATGCGAACCAGGACGGTCTGGCTGATTTGAGCGATGCCGTCGCGATCCTGGCTGAGCTCTTTCTCGGCGAGGGTCCCCGGAGCAGTTGTCCCCAGAGTCTCGATGTCGATGACAACGGGGCTATCGAGCTTACAGACAGCGTCTACCTGCTCACCTTTCTATTTAATGGAGGAGACGCTCCCGCGGCGCCCTTCGGCTCCTGTGGATGGGATTTCAGTGATGGAGGCCTTGTGTGCGAGGACTATGCGAATTGCGCGCAGTAGCTCTCCAGGGCTGAATTGAAAGAAGGCGGGCCGGTGGTATTCCGCCGGCCCGCCTTTGCTTTCCGCTTGAAGTGCCCAGTCTATTTCAGGGTCTTGATGCGGACGTTTCTGTACTGAACGGGCGAGCCGTGTCCGGCGAAGCCGAAGTGCCCCTCCTTGCGGTCTTTCCCTCCGACCTTTCGGCCCATGAACTTGGTCACCTTGCCGAGGTCGGTATCGAGGATGGTCGTGCCGTTGAGCTCAACGCGAATCTTTGAGCCCTGGACCGTTACCTGCTGGTAGTTCCACTCGCCCAGGGGACGCTGGTAGCCGCGGTGGGCGGCGGCCATGCCGTAGGCCGAGCCGTGGTACTGGCGCGGGTCGAGTTTGGCGTAACCCTTGGCGCTGTTATCGAGGACCTGGAGTTCGCACATGCCGACATAGGCCGTGTCGCCCTTTCCAGGGTAGCGGATGGCGAGGCCATTGTTCCCTCCCCGGGGCATCTTGAACTCAAATCGTACGACGAAATCCGAGTAGATCTTCTTGGTGTAGATCGTTCCTCCGCCGCGCTTTGGGCAGGTGAGAACGCCGTCCTTGACCTGGTAGGGGCCGATGGGGCCGGCCCAGCCTGAGAGGTCTTTTCCATTGAAGATCGAGGTGAATTCAGCTTCTCCCGCCTTCGAGAGAAGCTTGTTGGCCTCTTCCGCTTTGATCTCGCGGATAGCGATGTTTTTCCAGCGGATCTCACCGCCATGGGTCTGGAGCTGGATCGGGCCGCTCCTTTGCAGTGGCACCTTCCTGTTCCAGTAGTTTTCCATCGGGGCCATGTCGATGACCTGCTTGCCGTTGAGCCAGACAGAGGTCCTGTCTCCAACCTGGAGGATGCGGAAGCTGTTCCACTCTCCAAAGGGCTTGTCTGCGAGCACGGAGGGATCTTTTCCAGGAGCCCCCTTGGAATTGTTCCAGAGTCCTCCTGAGCCCTTGTCGGCTCCGATACCCCATTTGCCGCCGGCCTTGGTGTAGTCCCAGATCTGTACCTGCGGGCTGGCCCTGAGGTAGATTCCGCTATCAGCCTTGGCGACGGTTTTGTAGTCGATCAGGAGTTCCATGTCCCCGTAGCTCTTGTCGGTGGTCAGGTAGACGCCCTTACCATCGTTGACGAGTTCACTGTTCTCTACGGTCCAGTGCTTTTTGGCGTTTTCGAGGTCTGCCGCGTGTTTCTTGGCCCTGTCCTCGGCACTCATTTGGTTCAGTTTGTTGGGGTTGAAATGTCCCATTCCGTGCCAGCCGGTGAGATCCTTGCCGTTGAAGATCGAGGTGAAGCCTTCCGGAGGATCCGCCGCCTCGGCGAGGGGAAGCAGGACAGACAAGCCGCAGAGAAGAAGCAGGGGCACGGTGATCTTACGCATGGGTGTGTTCCTCATGGAAAAAAGAAGCGACCGTGGAGGCTGGCTCGCAAGGTCGAAAACATGGGCGGCTGGAACTGCGTTCCAGCCCGACTATTCCAGGCGGCTTCCAAGCTAACCATAATCGCCGCAGGTGTAAAGACTCTCGCCGGCTTGTTCACGCGAGAACCCATCCGAGGCCTGGCGGCCGAGAAAGAAGAAGCGTCAGTTCTGCCGGGAGGCTTCGCGGCGCAGACGGTCGAGGCTCTGCTGCATCCGTGAACGAGCGGCCTCATCTCTTTCCTGGCCGACGATGTTTTCGAGTTGGGGGAGAGCTCCGACATTATTGCGCCGCGCGAGAATTTCAGCAGCCTGGGATCTCATATGGGGAGATCGATCACTTGCGGCGATTTGAAGGAAGAAATTGCTCGCCTGCTGGTTTTGTGAGTTGGAGCCTGAGTGGATACCCCAGAGGATGCTGTGGCGGCTTTCACCATCTCTGTGCACCTCGGGGTTGGAGAGGATCTCGCGCGCCTGTCGTATTCCATCATCGTTTCTCCCGAGCATTCGAGCCATTTCGTGGGCGGCCTCGCGGTCCGTTTCACGCCCGAGCTGCTCAGCGATATTGGAAAGCCCGCCTCCATCACTCTGGCGGCTGAGCAGCCGCGCGTAGGCTACCCTCTCGGCGGCGCTCTCGGCGTTCTCGAAGAGGCGTCCTGCCTGTTCGGCGACAAAGTCCGGATAGAGTCTCTCGAGCGACCGGCCCAGGTCCCTGGCGATATTGCTGTCGTTTTCCTTGGAGATGAGGTCCAGGAGTCTTTCCGGCGGCAGACCATTGCGGTTGCCCTCCTCGATGGCGCGCGCGATGGCGCGTCTTTGCTCAGGGTGGGGGCTCGATTCGAGAATATCCAGCATCGCTCCCATGGTCGCCTTGTCGGCGTTACGACTCAGCCCACGAGCCAGGGTCTCTACGATGTCTTCCCGGTTGCTGTTGGCGAGGAGATCCATCATCGCGGAGGTCGCCTCCTGTCCGGAGGCCTCTCTGAGGGCGCGGGCCAGGGCGCGGTCGTTCAATTCAAACTCGGGGTCGGCGGCGGCCTCGAGAAGGAGCTCTAATCCTTCCTTGCCGCCGTTGCGGGCCATGGCACGGGCGATGGATTCCTGCGCGCGCGGATCGTCGGGAACCTGCCTGAGCGCGTCGGCGAGGAAGTCCGTGTCGAGATCGTGAGAGAGGTTTTCGATTCCTTCCGCTACCAGCCTCTGCGACATGCCGGGGGGCTGTTCTTTCAGGAGCTCCATGAGTGTGGCAGGGTCCCCATCCTCAAGGGATGCCCTGCCAATGCTTTCCATGAGCGAGCGCTTTTGTTCGCGACTCCAGTCGTTATCCATCAGGTCGATCATGGACCCGAGCTCTTCCTTGCCGGCGATGGATCCCATGGCCTGGAAGAGGACCTCGGGCTTGATGTCAGGGCGGTCATCTAACAGGCCGATGAGGGATTCGACTCCCTCGTCTCCGTGCATTTTTCCGTAGGCGCGCGCGGCCTTGGACTGTAGCTCCCGGTGAGGATCCGAAGCGATGAAGTCGGCAAGTTCCGGGGCGACCTGCCTGGCCCTTTCCGGCGGTAGCCTCTCGATCGAGTCAAGGATCTCACGGCGATTGGCGAGGGTGTTTTCGTTATTGTCGAGAAAGCCCATGACGATTTCGACGCCACGCTCGTCTCCCGCCATGATGAGTGCCTGGGTGAGCGCGTGGAGATGGTCGGAGTTTTCTTCTGTGAGGAGCCCCCCAAGGAAAAGCAACTCTTCTTCGCTCAGCGGTTCTCCGCTGGAATCAGCCAGGTCCTCGAGCATTTCTCCGAGGTCGTCCTTGTTGCCGCTGGCGAGGGCGGCCTGGAGGCCGGCCATAATCTCACCCCTGGTGGCGGTGGTCTCTTCAGGTGCCTCATCGGTTTCTTCTTCAGCTTTCCGGGACCTGCTTTTTCGCGCGACTGTCATGCGCCTGTCGGCAGTTTTTGAACTGCGAGAAGAGTCTTCCAGCCTGCCGGGGTTGTTCGTCGGGCCGCTATTTTGCGTCGATGCGAGCGATTGGGAATGCTCATCGATTTCCTTCAGAGAGGCATTGAGGATGTAGCCCGCGAGGAACCCCATGCTGAAAAGAAAGAGGGCTGAAAGAAGCAGCCCCATATACATTTTCCTAGCGATCATAAGCATTCAGATAGTGTGTGTTGTCTTTGTTTTAGAGTCAATAAATCCTCACCCGTTGCTTTCGCAAACGGAAGGATCGGTACAGATTTGACGACATTATTCGAACAATCACTCGTTTGGCCTTTTTTCAGGTTTCAACCGGCGGGTCAGAGTTCAACTCCATACTGTTGGTCCGCCGCTTGCCGCGAAATTGGACATCGTTTTCCGGTTTAATTCTCGAAAACAACCACTATCCAGTAGGACAGGCGAACAGGGCGTTAAGCCGCTTTTGCGGGGGGGGGGCTGCCCCATGTCGAGGTTTTTGACTTTTGGGTGGTGTTGGCGCCGCATTTGCTAAAAGCGGGCTTCGGGATTACAATCCCGGAATGAAGCGGAACTTAACCAGCAGGAAGACAACTGCGGCAGCTTATCGACTGGTCGCTCTTTTCCTGGTCATAGCTCTAGTGGTTTCACACCCGGTTCCCGCCCGGGATTTGCACTATTGCTCCTCCGTTGGAAAGCTCATGGACCCGGGCCGCGACTGTTCATCCCAGGCTGAGTCCTGTTGCTCGGTCGAGCGACCCGAATGTTGTCGGGATTCAGTTGTCAGCCCCGGGAATCCATTGAGCGGCGCGGCCATCGCCTCTCCGCTGTGCTCCGATTGCTGCAGGGAGTTCAGCCTGGCAGAAATGGATCCTCCCGTCGGGACATTCAAATCGGACGTCGAGGGGATTCAAACGGCTCCGCAGAAACCGGCCGCAGGGACTGGTACTTACACTGTCTCGGCGGTCTGCGCACTCGCTCTTTCGCGGCGCGTCGGTTCGCCCGACCTCCCACCCGGGCTCCCCATCTACCTGCTTTCCTGTCGCTTCCTGATTTGATACCGGGCTCTGTTGGCGGTTCAGTACCCATGTAAATGGGTGGGCTGGCCGTGTGGGCATCAACCCTGCCAGTCAACATATGAAGACACAGGAAGTTATTGAGATGTGGTTTATGCGTAAATTTAATTTATCGAGGCTCCTCCAGGCCGTCTTGCTGGCGGCCCTGGTCTCTCCCTCGGGAGTCGTGGCCCAGGACGGCGGGATCGAGGTTCTGGCGGGTCATACGATTTTTGAATCGGGCGCCAGGATCTCTCTGAGTCATCTTTATTCCAGCCGGGGCACCCTGTCCAGCGGTTCCGACGAGGTGCCCAACCCGGATAGCCTGTCGCTGCGGGAACATCGGGTCGTCCTGGGCGTCAACTATGGCCTGTCGTCGGATTTTTCATTGTCCCTTCTGCTTCCGTATGTAAGGAGGGAGGGGAAGCTTTCCGGGCCGGATGCCGGGGGCGTCGAAAGCAGCAGTGAAGGCCTTGGCGACGCCGCGTTGCTCGGCAAGTACAATTTTTTCAGCGAGTACTGGAAGCAGAGCGCCTTCCACGTCTCCGCGATCGGTGGACTTGAGCTTCCCACGGGCTCATCAAATGAGCGCAGCGGCGACGAGCTGTTGGCGTTTTCCATGCAGCCCGGCAGCGGTTCGCTGGATGCGATCGGCGGCCTGGCCCTGACGCTCAGCACCGGCAGGTTTCGTTTTGATGCGCACGCGATCTACAAGGCCAATAGTGAGGGGAGCGAAGATTTTACTGATGGTGACTTCTTTACCCTGGGCACCAGTTTTGCCTATCGGTTTTATCATGCCAGGTACCCGGGTCCATCGGCTAACGTGAAGGTCGGCCTGAGTTGGAGGCACGAGGCTGTGGATGAGTATGGCGGGGAGGTTCTGCAGAACACGGGCCTTGAAGAATTACGGGTTCGCGCGGCGCTGGTCTATCACCCTTCTCCAGAGATTGACCTCGTCGCCCTGGTCGAGGTTCCCGTTCACGGAGACTACAGGGCCGCCCCGGGAGCCGGGCAGCTCGCTCTCGATGTGAGAACTTTTTTCGGTTTCGGTATCCGTTTTTAATTGGAAAGTAAGATATGAGAACAGTTATGACTTTTGCCTCGGGCCTTTTCCTTGTCGCCCTCTTCGGCTGCGCGAGAGCCCCTGAGATTCTCAATCCGGATGGACGGGCCTACGCGATTCTTCATCTCACCTTTGATTCGTGAATATGAAACGATGCGGCCTTCGGTTTGGTGAAGGCCCTCAAGCGCCGGGTCGGCGCTCACGCGGTAACCATAGATACGCTTGAAGAGATCGCCAGCTACAGCCTGCTCGATCCTCGGATAATCAACTTCAAGGAGCTCGATACGGCTTGTGAAAGCGCGCACTATAAGCTGGCCGAGGTGAGGCTGGAGGCTTGGGGTGAGGTCGTCCAGGTTGCCGGCAAGGAAGGCAAGTATCTGAAGATTCGGGGCACTGGCCAGCTGATCAGGATTTCAGGAGACCTGCCCCTGGGCAAGGTCAGCGGTCTCGTCGGAAAGATGGTTGAGCGGAGTGGTCCAACTCCAATGTTCAAGCCCGTGAAAGCTGTCGGGGGCGGGGCATCGGGAGCGCCCTGACCTCAGGGGAGCTTAGAGACGAGGTTCGCTTCAGTTTTCGCATGCTCGGGTTTTCCTGCGAGGTTCGTCCATTCGTTCGGGTCCCTGGCGAGGTTGTATAGCTCACTGGAGCCGTCTTCATAGCGGATCAATCTCCAGGAGCCCGACCGGACGGAGTGTTGTCCTTTGCCGAAGGTTGTAACCACGGCGCGATCGGTGCCTGAGCGTGGGTTGTCGAGCAGCGGCTTCAGTGAGCGGCCTTCCAATCCGGCACGCTCGGGGAGGCCAGCGAGCTCTACCAGGGTGGGGTACAGATCTACCAGGCTGACAGGCGAAGAGCAGCGCTGCCCGGCCCATTTCTTCGCGTCAGGATGTTTCGCGGGCGGTGTGACCAGGAGAGGGACCCGGGTAGAGCGTTCCCATCCGGTCCATTTTCCCCAGTGCTGTTTTTCACCGAGATGCCAGCCGTGATCGCTCCAGAGGACGACGAGGGTGTTGCTGGCATGGGGGCCGTTTTCGAGCGCCTCGAGGAGCCGGCCGACCTGGGCGTCGACAAATGTGACACAGGCGAGGTAGGCACGAACCGCGGCTCGCCACTGCTCGTGTTTGAGTACCGTGGTATGGGCGCCGGCCGTCACCGCCTCGAGAGCGGTTCTTTTGCCCGAGCCCCCGAGGTCGGCCAGGTCTCCTTTTGAAGCCGGAGGCAGGGTGATCGAGTCTTCCGGGTAAGCCTCAAAATATTTCTTCGGGGCGAAGAGAGGGATATGGGGGCGGTAGTAGCCTACCCCCAGGAAGAAGGGCTTGTCTTTTTTCTTCAGCAATCGCTCGCAGGCCCAGGCCGTTATTTTTCCATCTCCCATCTCATCGTCGTCGATGTCAAAGGGGCCCCAGTCAAAAGACTCCCCCTTGGTCTCTCCGGGTGCGCGGTCGCTCGGCATGCGGTTGAGGGGGAGGACTATAGTCTTGCCCCCGGCCTTGATGACGTGGCGAGGGTTGTCGCTTCCCTTGCTCGGAAGTTCCTTCCTGGTATAGCTGACCTGGCTTTTTCTCAACGGACTCCAGCGCTGCTCAGTAGAGAAATATTTCTCGAAGAGGCCGGAGCTGCTTTTGTGGAGCAGCTTTCCTGTGCCAAAAGTTGAGTACCCGTTTTTCGCGAAATGTTGCGGGAGGTAGACTATCCCGGGCCTCTTTTTCTGGATGTTCTGCCCGTTTTCATAGATCCCCGAGGTGGTCGGCAGGAGTCCGCTGAAGATCGCTGCCCGCGAGGGGCCGCAGAGCGGGGCCGCGCAGTGAGCATTGGTGAAGACAGTGCCCCGGGCGGCCAGCCGGTCCATGTTGGGAGTCCTGACCTGGGGGTGTCCTCCGAGGAAGCCTACCCAGTCGTTCAGGTCGTCTATGGCAATGAAGAGAATGTTGGGTCGTCGGTTTCTCTCCTCGGCGGATACCGGGTAGCTGGCTCCGATCGCCAGGAGAGCGATGATCAAGAGGATGAGGTTGTTTTGACCCCTGGCCATGAGTGTTCTCCGAAAGAAAAGATGAAGGACCAGCAAGACAGTTTCCAGACATGCTCTTCCATTCGCCAGTTAATAACCAGAAGTGCCCCGGCAAGAGTTCAAATTGACCGTCCGGGGATTTATACTTGGGCATGGGCCTGCCGGGTTGACGAACAATCGGTTTTGCAACTGCTGTGGATTGTCGGTGTTTAAATCGTTGTCAATTCCGGCGCTGCCGTACCCTCTCGCTGTAAGGAGACCGAATTTAATTTCGGACCAGATCCATGATCGTCAGTTCTTCATTTCGTTTGTTTCTTATCCAGGGTCTTTTTGTGTTGACCCTGATGGCCTGGTTGCCAGCCAGCCTGCAGGCGCAGAGCAGTTTTGTCAGGGGGGACGCCAATGTCGATGCCTCGGTGGACCTCAGCGATGGTGTTCTCATTCTGCAGTATCTTTTCCAGGGGGGGCGGCAGCTTGACTGTCTCGACTCAGGAGATGCAGATGACAGCGGTAGCCTGGACCTGAGCGATGCCGTCTACGATTTCAACTACCTGTTTCTTGGGGGGAGACCGCCGCCGGCCCCCTTCGCCGGTTGCGGTGAAGATCCCACGGCGGATGGCCTGGGTTGTGAGAGCTATGACCTCTGTGATGACAACCCGCCGCCTCCTGTGAAGGGAGGTCGGAACATCCTGGTTATCATCTCCGACGACCTGGGGGCGGACTCCGCCGCCTGCTACGAAGATGCGGGGGCTTTTGCCGCGACTCCGAATATCGAGTCGCTGTGTCAGAGCGGTGTGGTCTTTCGCAACGTCTGGGCGAATCCGCTCTGCTCGCCCACGCGAGCCTCGATGCTCACCGGGCGCTATGGCTTCAGGACGGGCGTCGGCCACCTGGCGAACAACAATGGCGGAGGTCTCCCGAACTCGGAATTCACGATTCCTGAGGCGCTCGATGCCAACCCCGGGCTTGGCTACTCCCATGCCTGCATCGGGAAGTGGCATCTCAGTGACAACGCCAATGGTGGAATGAACCATCCCAACATGGCAGGCTTTTCGCATTTTTCAGGAAGTCTGCGGGGAGCCATCAGCGATTACAGCTCCTGGCAGAAGGTCGTGAATGGCCAGCGCCGGAACGTAAACAACTACGCCACCACCGAGAATGTCGATGACGCGATCGAGTGGGTCGGCGGACAGGAAGGTCCCTGGTTCCTGTGGCTCGCTTTTAACGCTCCGCACACTCCCCTGCATCTGCCGCCGGAAGGTCTTCATCAGCATGACAACCTGACCGGAACGGAAGCCGACATAACTCGGCGCCCCCGGGAGTACTTCGGGGCGATGATTGAAGCCATGGACAGCGAGATTGGTCGGTTGTGGGGCGCGATCGGTGCTGAGATGATGGCGAACACCGATGTGATCTATCTTGGCGACAACGGTACGGGCAGGACGAACGCTCCAGCCGGGGTTTCAACCAGGTCCGGCAAGGGCAGTCTCTACGAGGGAGGGATCCATGTTCCCCTGGTTATCGCCGGTCCGAGTGTTGTCGATGGGGGACGTGAGGTCGAGGGTCTTGTCGATCTGACCGACATCTACGCGACGGTCGTCGAGCTGGCGGGGGGGGATATGGACAACACCGTGCCGGACGGAGTGGAAGTTGACTCGGTCAGCCTTGTACCCTACCTGGTTGAGCCGCAGGCCGAGAGCTTGCGCCCCTGGGCTTTCACCCAGCTCTTTGGCGAGGGCGGCAGGCCCGGCAACGCGAATACCCGGGGACATACGATCCGCGATGAGCGCTACAAGTTGATACGGTTTCTCAATGACACCGAGGAATTCTACGATTTGCAGGCTGACCCTCAAGAGAGCAGTAACCTGGCCGCTGGCGCGCTCGTGGGCGATGAACTGGCGCGATATGAGAACCTTGCCTCGATCATGACCGAGCTTCTCTTATCTGAAGAGTAAAAGCAGGGGCTCGTTTCCGTGGGTGGCGAGGATTCGCGCTGTCCAAGCGCCCTTGTCTTGGGCAGAATGACGCTCTGCACGGCTCCTTTTATCAAATGCAACCGGTCATTGAACAATGTCGTCCCTTCCTGACAAACAGATCCTGACAACGACAGTAGGCTCCTACCCCCTGCCTTCCTGGCTGCTTGCCGCACCATCGCAGGAGGCTGTGACTGATGCCACGAGGGTCGTATTCGATACCCAGCGCCAGGCTGGTATCGAATTGCCGACCGATGGGGAGCTCTATCGCTTCGACCCCGGGCATCCTGACACCAACGGAATGATCGAGTATTTTGTCGCTCCCATGGCAGGTACCCGGGTCGAGTTCGGCCGTAGCGAGACCGAGGAGTTCGCCGCGCGGCAATCGATGGGCTTTCGGGTCAAACCCGCAGCTGTGGTTGATGGGGAATTAGGCGAAGGGAGCCTCGATCTGCTGGGAGACTGCGCGCGGGCGGCCGCGGTTGCCGGCGGAGCCTTCAAGTTCACTGTTACAAGCCCCTATATGCTGGCTCGCACCTTGCTGGATCGGCACTACGGCGATTTTGAGAGCTTGCTGATGGCCCTGGCTGGAGTGCTCTCACGGCAGGTTTCAGGCCTCCCTTGCTCCTGTCTTCAGATCGATGAAGCGAATATTCCCGGCAACCCCGAGGACGGGCCCCTTGCCGCCGCGGCGATCAACAAGGTCTTTGAGGGTGTCGACGAGGGAGTGGAGAAGGCGGTGCACTTCTGCTTTGGGAATTATGGGGGGCAGGTTATCCAGGACGGCACCTGGGAGAGCCTGGTCAGCTTCCTGAATGGACTGCAGGCGGACCATCTCGTTCTCGAGCTGGCTCATCGTCCTGAAGAAGACCTGGCCGCGCTCCGCGAGATCGATGAACGGCTCAAGATCGGTATCGGTGTGATTGACATCAAGGTCAACCACGTCGAGACAGCCGAGGAGGTCGCCGCTCGTATCGAAAAGGCCGCCGGGGTGCTGGGCGGCGATCGGATCCGGTTTGTCCATCCCGATTGCGGCTTCTGGATGCTCAAGCGAAGCGTCAGCGATAGAAAGATCGCGGCCCTGGCGAAGGGCCGCGATCTGTTCCTCGGAATCTGAGTTTTTCCCGGTCAGGCTTCGCAGCCGGTTGCTGATTCGCAGGGGAGGTCGTCCTCGTCTATCCTCGTTGTTCCGCAGTCCGGGAACGGGGCGGGAGGCGCGTCGCCTCCGTTGAAGAGGTAGTTGAGCAGGAAGACCGAATCTGAGAGGTCCAGGGTTCGATTGCCGGTTGAGTCCGCCGCGGCCAGGCAGGCCGGAGCGGTTTCTCCCATGAAGAGATGGGAGAGGATAAAGACTGCATCGGTCAGGTTGACCTGCGTGTCGCTGTTGGCATCTCCTCGTACGAAGCGGGTCTCCTGCCGTGCCAGGGAAACGCATTCTCCCTCCAGTACGTCGAGAGCGCTGCCGCCTGGGCCGGCAAGGATCACGTTTTCAAGGCAACCCTCCTCTGCTGTGAGCTCGGCGAAGGTGATCATCAGGAGAACCCCGTCGGTATGGGGAACACTGTTGCCCTCCATTGAGAAGCCGAGCACGCGGTTGTCACTGAAGAAGACCTCGAAGGCGGCTTCCTCCGAGAGTCCTCCGGACACCTCGGCAATCGTGAA
>Ga0163108_10001352_pt1 | contig 17953 bp, 8 predicted proteins | sample Fk1155metaG_FD_109644 | JGI IMG/M metagenome (GOLD analysis project Ga0163108, IMG submission 109644) | Marine microbial communities from the Central Pacific Ocean - Fk160115 155m metaG | ecosystem: Environmental > Aquatic > Marine > Oceanic > Photic zone | place: The Central Pacific Ocean...
ATCCGAACAGAGGAAATTCGCTCAAACGTTAGATTGGAGCCTCCGAGCTAATGTTAGGCCTTTTTATTGCGCCTTTTTTTTCGTTTTTTATTGCGCCTGAGGTCAGATTCGGTTTGCACAGTCTTGATATAAGATTCCATTTTTTCTGGATCGTTGCGTCCTGCAAAGGCGGTAATGGCATGATCGTTCGTGGTTTTCATCCAATCATGAAGCCTTTGTCTTAAATCTTTGATTGTTTTTTGGTGTTCCTTTGATTTAGCGAGGTTATGTAGACAGTCAGGATCATTGTTTATGTCATAAAGTTCTTCAACTGTTCGGTAGCGCATGACATCGACTCTTTTTCTTATAGTTTCATTTTCTGAAGCGAGTTCCAACATTCTTTTCCATGTTGCGGTTCCGTTCGTTGCGGTCGCCATTGCTCTTTTGCCATTGGACCAAGGGTTAAACAAGTAAAGGTATTGTGTTGTTTGGACGCCTCTCATTGGATTTCGAATTCCTCCAGAGTTCTCGTTGTATTCCTTAAAGATTAAGCCGCTTAATGGTGGTTTTAATGAGCCTCTAATTATAGGCCTAATTATGGGCAGTAATGATCTCCCTTGAATGCTTACTGGACCTGTTGGGTCTTTAATTTCTGCAATGTGTAAGAAAGTCGGTAACAAATCGACAGCTGATACCATGTAAAAATCGTTTATGGAACCTGGTTTAGTGACGCCCGGCCAACTCACAATGAGAGGGGTATTGGTACTGTGATGATAGAGCTGAGTTTTTGCAAAGGGCAAAGGCATGCCATGGTCAGAGAGAAAAAAAACGACGGTTGAATTAAGAAGACCTGACTCTTCGAGAGCTTTCATGATTGCGCCTACGCAGTCATCGGCTCTTCGAACCGAAGAGTAATAGAGAGCCAATTCTTTTCTTATTATGGGGTCATCGTGTAAGAAACCTGGGACTGGCACATCCTCAGCCTTGTAAATTTTGGACGTTGGGTGAGGATCTCCCGGTTTCCAAAAAGGTTTATGGGGATCTGAAATATTAACGTTGATGAAGAAGGGTTTTTTGGCCGCTTTGGCAGTATTAATTCCTCTCTTTGTGGAATCATAATATGAACCGGCATCCTTCATGTGCGCCTTCTTACCATCTTCTAATATGGTAAGATCTTCATCCCAATCGTATGGTTGATAGGGAGTGGAATGATTCACTTTTCCTCGGATAGCGGTATAATAACCGCCACTTTTCATAAGATCACATGCTACAGGGTATTTAATATTCTTTACTTGATAAAAACCCTCAACTCTACTGTTGTGAGGATACCGGCCAGTGAGCATAACATTTCTTGACGGATAACAATTTCCGACCTGAACGTGAGCCTTTTTGAAGCGCAGTCCCTGAGAGGCTAATTTATCAATGTTCGGAGTGATGTCTTTAATGGGGCAGCCAAATGAACTGACCGAATCACAACTCATATCATCGACGGTTATCAGTAATATATTGGGCTTTGAGTTGTCCTGAGCCAGGCATGAACCTAGGCACACAATTAATAGAATCAGGGCCAGCTTCATTTTCATGGATTAACTGTATTTTTTTATCTGGTTACTTTTAATCTGAAATGCCTAGACAGCTCGTTACCGATGTCGGGAAGTAATGTGAGAGTCACTGTGGACGAGTTCTCATTATCTTTTGATTCTTCAATTTTGAGATCTCCTAGTTCACTAATGTTTTTCCATTCCTTGAGATCAATGCTGGTTTCTATATGGAAGTTCAGATTCTCATCTGAGATGTTTTTCTTGTAACTGAAAACTATATTTTCTGAGTTAAGAGAAACAGAAAAGATGGAACTTTGAGTGTTAAATTCATTTTCACTCGTCCCTACCGCATGTTCTAGAAAGGCAGTCATTCCATCCGCGTCCTTATCCGCATCAGGATTTCCTGTAAATCCATTGTCCGTTGAGTTTGGAGAAGGTTCAATGGCGACCCAGTTATTTGGGTCGTCTGGATCAGGAAGAGATCCAGGATCGATTAGGCCCAAGGCCTTCCCGTCACCGTCAGCGGTTTCGGGCCATGGGCTCTTGTCATTGTATCTGAATTCATTGATTGTGCCATTTTCACGATCTTCAAGTTTTATGGTTTCGCCTCCATTGCTTAGAGCGGTTCCATCTTCAAAGATTCCGGCTATAGGAAATCCAGTACCGAAAGATTCATCGAATGCTTTTAGATCACGAATGATCAGTGCACGTTCTCCTGGTCCTAAAGATTTAATGGATCCGTTACTAAAATTAAAGGAGATGCCACTAGTGAAACGAATTCCAGTTAGATCCAATGATTGATCGTCACTGACATTCATGACTTCAATGAATTCGGACAGCCCATTAACTTCGGGATGATAATGTACTTTTGTTATAACGAGTTGTAGTTGAGCCGGACTAGGGGACCCTTCGTAAGAGATTGAATTGTTTGATAGGTCATTGTGATCTAATAGTTCTAATGTTTCTCCACGGTTTGAGAGGTGCCCCTTATAATTGCCAATAATAAAGTGACCTTCTCCTGCGCGGGGACTCTTTGTGCGGGCTCGGAATATTTTTCTATTAGGACTGACATAGACTGTTCCATTTGAAGGGATGACTGTTCCTGGGGGAATGTTGAATTCTATGGCTCCTCTGAGGCTCCAATCTGAGATGTCTACAGCAATATTATTTGGATTTTTAAGCTCAATGAACTCTTCGTCCTGGTCATGAGATTCAGGGTTGAATTCGATGGTGCCGAAATCGATCCTAGGCTCGTTGCTTCCATTCGAATCGGGTATCCCTGCATGCAATTCAGGCACTATAAGAAAATCGCTGCTGCTAACGGATCCATTCATTCCATGAATCGCCAGCACGTTGGGTCCGTCTCTTAGTTGATCCAAATGGCTGCTGATATCATAGACCTCAAATTCATTTACATCGGCTTCACCTGAACTGGTCGTTGCGGCGGAGTTCCAAGAAGGATTTGGAGGAGCATTCTTCTCTGCGACTTTTTTCCCATTAATGTAGGCGACGAATCCGTCATCGTGCTTCATAAGTAATTCTAGTTTTTTATAATTACTCGAATCTTTTATATTAAAAGGGATCCTCACGTATGCCGTTGCATTGATTCTGCGCATAATTTCCTTGGTGTCGGTACCAATGAGAGGCTTGTATTTTGGGCTACTATCAAATCCGACTCCTGTCGTTCCTGAGATCCAAGAAGAGTCATCAAATTCTTTTGCTAGCCAGTTCGAACCTTCTGATCCATCAATGGGAGTTTTTGTTTTAGATTCTGCCCCTGTAATTATTAGAGGTGTAGAATCATAGGACAATTGTCCGGACTGGGGTCCTGGGAGTCTAGCAGAAGCACCGTAGATATAGTTTCTTCTTCCTGTTAAATATTCAGTCTTCCACCGGGCAATTCCTTCTGACATATCTTCTACGTCGCGATTATTAGACGTGTAAGGAACTGCACTTCCTCTGCTTTGGACCCATGAGCCCCATTTAACGAAATCTAATCTCGCATCCGAAGGTGTGATGTCTGGTGGGTCTATTAATGCAGATTGTTCATCGAGTCGGCGCTCATAATATCTCTGATCATAAGGTGTGTCGGGAGAGCTTAAGAACTTGTCACTTAATGTTCTAATCCTTCGCATGAGCATTTGACTGACTTCTGGTCTGGACCACATCTTTTGTACCAAACTCACTGAAGTACCGACTCTTATCACGTCAGTGCTGAAGAGTTTGTTATCAAAGTATGTGTCAGTCCCGTTCCATTTCCTACCCTGCGAAAGATCAAGGTCCCATGGCAATAAGGCCCATTCGTCACTCTTTCCAGTGTCACGATAAATGTACCAGTTCTTTCGGTGCATGTCGGTGTTTCTTATTACACAGTTTGCTGCGGCCATATTGACACACATTGGGAGATTTACGTTATCGTAGATGAAGTTCCATTGTTCCTGCGTGTTTCCTGTATTGATTCCCTTGATGAAGTCTGTGAGGTCCTGGTTTCTTTCTTCTTTTCTGTTTTTTTTCTCGACTCCGCTGTTCCCATTGTCTCCGGAAGACAGTGTGTTGCTGTAAACTTTGTAAAGTGCTCCGTTAGGATTAAGTCCTGCTCTTTCCAAGTAAATGTTATCAGCGTCTTCTACAAAATCAGCTGTGCTAAAGAAATCACCGTTCTGTTGGACGCGGACCGTGAAAGCAAAGTGAGCATGGACGCCTGACTCGCGCATAATTTCCCATGCAAGCACATGCCTGACTTTAGATTTGTCTGCCCAGTTAGTTAGAAGATCAATATCCTTCACCCTTTTCTCATCGGGGTGCCACTTGAAGCGTTGTGTTTTATTGAAGTCAAGGTTGTAGCTTTTCTTGATGAACCCTCCAGTCGATTGTCCGTGCCGAGAGAAGAGAATATTGTCATAAAGTTCTCCCAAATAGAAAATAGATCCTCTAGTTCCACTAGTTGAACCGGCAGAGTTCGGATTTTTAATGAAAGTTTCAACTACGTTCAGTTTTGATTCTACGGAAGGGTTGAGGGATACGGTCCCCACGTACTTGTGAGAATCTTTACTGGAAGGGAATTGAGGTTCTGAACTTTCGAGTCCGAGTTCGTCAATGGCTTCGAACCGCCACCTAATCATTTCCCCATCATCAAAAGATGAACCAGGGATCGGGGCTTGATAATTTCCTGATCCAATAGGGTTTTCAGTCATTTCTACTGACTTTTCTTCATCAAACATTACCCGGTAAAACAACTTAACTTTTGAAATGGCAGAATTGGCTTCTGATAGAGATGCTTCAATTACAAGGTCATTTCCTGAAGTGGGCCGTTCTGGTTTTTTGGTGTAGTTAGAAAAGATTGGCCCCGAGGCTGTCCCGTCAGAATTTGCCTTACCTGGTGTAGGATTAGAGAAGTAACCTTCGTACAGTTCTCCTACTTTACTCATTCCGGCGATCAATTCTATCCGGACTAAAAAGTCAGATCCTCCAGTCGAACTGTTCATTCCTTGAATGGCTAATAGGTTCTGACCTTCATTTAAAAGGTTCACGTAATCGGAAAGATCATGCTCCGACGGGTCATTTAAAATAGCAGAGTCCGGGCGTCCAGATTTTGAGGACTTGGAATCCCAGTTAGTGGGGGAAGGAGAATTGTAAGAAGCGATTTGAGTGCCATTAAGATAGGCAACGTACCCATCATCGACCTGAGTATTTAATTTTAATGTTTGTAATGTGCGTCCAGTTGAATCGAAATTAAAGGAGTAACGGAAGAATCCTGAGGCGTTCTTGCTTCGCATTTCCTCTCGAAGGTCTGTTGTGACGAGACTTTTTAGAGTTCCGTTAGCGCTTTCCCATCCCAGTCCTCCTGGACCGGAATTCCAAGAAGCTTCATTCAATGGAGAGTTTAGGCCGTTCCAGTTGTCTGGTAATTCTCCTTCGGATTTAGGGATGAAATATTTTGCAATTGAATTGGTTGAGATTAATGGCTCTGGAACAATATTCCCAAAGCTGCTGATGCCGTAAGATTGGTCTTCGTTCTGGGCAGGGAAAGTGGGTGAAAATTCAGTAACTTTTGTAGTTCCATCGGGTGAAACTAATGCTAGGTATTCTCCCTTCGCATTCAATTCGAAATCAGTGTGGAGTGGAGACTCAGGATCGGTCCGATCCTTTCCAGAAGCGAAGACAATGATTCTTGAGTTTGGCGCTATGATGATTCTTGGGAATGTCCATTGAGTGAGATCACCTTTATTGTCTGTTAAATGGTAACCACCTAAGTCCATTGGCTCAGTCCCTTCATTTATTATCTCAATCCAGTCTGAGAATTCACCGTCCTCGTCTGGGACCGTAGAGTCGTTAGATGCCATGAACTCGGAGATTGCGAGCTCTGCATTGAGTTGAATCGTTGAAAATATTAGAATAATCGAGAGTGGAGTGATGAGGTGAAGCATGGGAATTAAAGTAATTCTACTATACTAACTTTAACACGAGCTTAATCCGATTGAAATCATATAGTCGATCGGTTGTGGGGTTGAAATGCATCTCTTTTGCATTCATTTTAAGCCATACAGGATACTTAATATCATGTATTAAACCCTTCTATTTTATATGAAATCTTTTATTGCTCTTACTTTTGCCCTCAAAATCATACTTTGTCTCTGTTCGACATCGACTGCTGAGCAAGTTGTTTTTAGTGAGATTCATTACAATCCAAAAGGCGAGAAGCCTGAATACATTGAAATTCAAAACCTAACAGCAACGCCCAAGGACATATCTCATTGGAGAATGAGCAAAGGAGTCGAATTTGAATTCCCCGACTTTAATGAGGCTGAACCTGAAAGGACTTTTCTTGAAAAATGGGAGCGTATTCTTCTTTCGTCTGTGGATGAGGTGACTCTAAGAAAGGCTTATTCGATACCAGCTTCGACTAAGGTTTATGGGCCATGGGAGGGGAGTTTGAATAATGGGGGCGAGTCGATTGCCTTAGAGGATAAGAATGGAGTGATAATGGCTCAAGTAGAATACGATGATGATGGGACGAAGTGGCCCATAGCTGCTGATGGAGCCGGACACACTTTGAGACTTGTCCATGAGAACCGCGGAGCCAAGCACTGGAAAAATTGGGGAGTGAGTTTGGCTCCTGACGGGACTCCTGGAGCAGGCCCTGCTGAAGACGCAGGCCAAACGACAAAGATCATTGAGTTGGGCTCGGTGTGGAAGTATGACCAGAGCGGCGCGGATAACGGAACTTCATGGAGAAGTATTGAATTTGACGATTCGTCTTGGAATGAGGGCCCCGGAATTTTTGGTAAGGAAGGGCTTTCTAATAAAATGCCAGACCCTGGTTTCCAAACGCCATGGACGACCGGTGGTAAGTTCACTTATTATTTAAGAAAAGATTTTAATTGGAGTGGGGCATTTCGTTCTGCGAGGATCCTAATGGATGGGGTCTTTGATGATGGGATCGTAGTGTATCTTAATGGTCAGGAAATTGGCCGAAAATTAATGCCCGGAGGGTCAGTTAATTGGCAGACTCCAGGACAAAGAGGTGAGGCTAAGTATGGTTCCATTATTCAGGGTGATATTACGGGCCTCCTCAAACCTGGTGGAAATGTTCTGGCCGTTGAGATTCATAATGAACGGTCAGGGAGCTCGGACATTGTTTTTGGAGCAGATGTTTCCATTTCCACAATCCCTCCTGATCTCACTGAATTATTAACTGTCAGTGAGGTTCATTTTGATGAAGAAGGCACTGTGGACTGGGTCGAATTGCATGTTCCTGGACAGCAGGAAGTATCGCTTAATGAATTTTCATTAGCGTCATTAAGAGATCTTTCTGATGCTATTACTCTTGATGGAAAAGTTTCTGCTGGTGGCTACAAGAGTTTTGAAACTGACTTCAAAGTTGAAGATAATGGGAACCTAGATATTTATCTTATTTCAGGAGATGTAATTATTGATGCGCATCGATTTGATGGAGATTTAGAGGAAGATTCTTTCCAATCAGTCCCAGTGCATCCAGGCACTCCAAGCTTTCGTAAGAACTGGTACGGGGGGAATAGTCACACTAGGGATGAGGCTAATGATCCGGTTAGGAATACTGATATTGTTATAAATGAGATCATGTATAACGCGCCTTCGGACAGAAGAACTGCAGAATTTATTGAATTGTATAATAAAGGTCAATTAGCTGTAGACTTGAGTGGATGGCGTATCGTGGATGGGGTTGGTTTTGAATTTCCTCCTGGCGCAAACATTGGCCCTGGATCTTTTCTGGTTGTAGCAGCTGATGCTGAATGGATGCGGGACAATTATGGGGACATTCCTGTGATTGGAAACTTCTCAGGACAATTGAGGGACTCAGGAGAGCTTTTGCGTATAGAAGACTCGAATGGGAATTTGGTGGATCAGGTCTATTATTATCCTTCAGGTGATTGGCCCGAGCACGCTGATGGAGATGGTAGTAGTATGGAGCTCAAGCACCCGGACATGGATAATGAATCACCAGTTGCTTGGGCAGACAGTGATGAGTCTCAAAAATCTAGAATGCAAACTTTCACCTATACCGATATTTTTGATAGAGTGACATGGAGTCCTCTGACGGGTGGGCAAGAGCTTCATATGCATTTGGTGGGTGATGCTCATATGCTAATCAAGAATGTTTCAATGAAGCTTAATGATTCAGGTTCAAATTTGGTAAAGAATCCTTCAGTAATGTCTTCTAGTAATAGTAGTGCCAATGGATGGGTATGTCAGGGCACTCACTGGGGGAGTTTTGTTGAGAATGGAGTATTGAACCTTGTTTCGGATGGGCACGGGGATAATAAAGCCAACAGAGCCGAAGTGGATCTTGGGAACCTCAGCTTTGATAAGGATTATACATTAACTTTTGATGCAAAGTGGCTCTGGGGTAAATCAAGGCTGATTGTACAAACACTTGATCATGGTTTTGGAACATCATTTAATATTCCCATCCCAAATAATTTAGGAACTCCCGGTAAACCTAATTCACAAAGCATAGAAGCGGCGGCGCCTACCCTAGTCGGTGCTTTTCATAGCCCTGCAGTGCCTGAACCTTCAGAACCTGTAAAAATTACAGTGAGAGTAGATTCATCATTAAATTTAAACAAGGTAAGAGTTTTCCATCGTGCAGATAGTAATAGTGGGAATGGAAGTTGGTCGCGAACAACAATGTATGACAATGGCTCTTTAGGTGGTGATGTGATAGCAGGTGATGGAATTTTTACTGCTACTTTAAATAATTATACTAAGCAGGGAAATATTGCGCAGTTTTACGTGGAGGCAGAGGCGGTGGGCGGAGGCGTTACTATGATGCCCAAGTTGGGTCCAGATCGGCCAGCAATGTTCATTATAGATGGGCGTAAAATGAAAACCAATTTACTCAGAGAGAGATTAATTTTATCCAATTATGATAGGAGAGCAATGTCTTCAGGTGATAGCGCTACCTACAAGTATAATTTTCCGCGCATGTCGAATCACTTCTTTAACGCGACTTTTATAGCTAACGAGAGTGAGATTTTTTATAATGCTGAAATCCGAAAGAGTGGCAGTCCATTTACGCGTGACGGAGGCAGTTCATTAGCGCATGGAAAATGGAAGCTCCCAGGCGATAGGCTTTTCCGTGAGCGTCGTCGTAGCGTTTTCGATGCATCAGGAACATCAGAAGGAAGCGGCACGCCTCGTTTCTATGATGATCGAATCGCTCGTGAATGGATGTATCAATTAGGTCATCCGGTAAATGAAATGGAATTTGTTCATTTTGTTGTTAATGGAGACGCCTTCAAGCTTCGTGAAGATCATGAGCCTATATCCAATGATTTCATGAATCGCAATTTTGAGAACGGGAGTGATGGGACTCTTCTTCGAATTGATGATGAGTGGAGGTTTACTGATGATGGTGGAAATTCAAGACAATCCCGTAATGCTGACTGGTCATATAAGGGCAGTGATAATCCGGTCCAATACCATAGTGAGTGGATAATGAGATCTCGTGAGCAGGACTATGATTATAGCAATTTTATTGAATTCGTTCGTGCTATAGGCACCCGAAAATTTGATGAAGAAACTATTAATCGAATTGCAGACAGGGATATGCTTTGTATTAATGCAGCTGTTCGAGGATATGATGCTGATTGGGATACGATCACTTTAAATCGTGGCAAAAATGCTTATTTTTATAGGCCAAAAGGTGGTAAATGGATGTTGATTCATTGGGACGGAGATAGAGTTTTTGGCAATTCAGGGGAAACAATTATTGGAGGACTTAGCGGCATAAGGACATACTTTGATAAGCCATACATCAAACGATATCTTAACTATTATCTTACTGAGCTTTTGACTAAACTTACTAAGGGCTCGGCGAGGACAGAAGCTTGGATGAGGTTTGAGACAGAGGCTGTTGCAGGGACAGGAATCACAATGACTTCAAGTCATTATAAGAATTGGTTTAACAGTAGAGAGAGTAGAGCTAGGAGTCATATAGGGAGTCCATACAACACTAATTTTAAAATCCTTACGAGGAATACGCCGACAACAAAATCTGTCATTAGTTTGAATGGTACCAGTCCATCAACTGTGTACGATGTGCGGATAGTAAATCAAGAGCATGCAGTTTCAGAGTGGACCAGTGCCGATGATTGGAATTTAGATAATGTTTTGTTAAGAGAAGGTCAAAACACTATCGTGGTTCAAGGAGTGAACCACGAGGGGGTAATTGTTCACACTGAAGAGTTCAAAATAGTAAAAAATCAAGATTCGCCTCCTGTTATATCGGTGCAATCTACTCCTGCATCTTTAAATCTAATGACTACTGAGTTAATAGAGTTCGATTTGGGTGAGAGTTTTGATCCTGAAGGAACAGAATTGACTTTTGCTTGGTCCGTTTCTCCGGAACAAGGAGTTGTGCTAACTGGTGGAGGTTCTAAGGCTGTCATGTCATTTGCAATTCCAGGTCAATATTCAGTCAATATTAAAGCCACTGATTTTGATGGTGGTGAATCTGAAATTGTTCGGGAAGTTACAGTTTATGGAGCTCAAGGATTCAGTTCCTTTAAGCAGAATTATCTCGATGATTTTTGGGAAACAAAAAATATTGATATTGAAGATAATACACCAGAAAGATCTTTCTATTCTTTGGAAACGGTTGATGGGCAATTGCACATAAAAATAATAAATGATCGGGGCTATCCTCTTGGTCTTCCTGATGTGTCTCTTCCACCTTCTAAGAATTATGTAAGTCTGGGAGATTCATGGAAGTATAACGACAAGAATCAGGACTTTGGAGTTGATTTCTCTCGTATTGATTTTGATGACTCATCTTGGTTGAGCGCGCCAGGAATATTTGGCGTTGATACTAGAGCGTTTCCGGACCCCGGCCTTCAAACTCCTCTCAATAGAGACTCTGCAAATAATTTGCTCACTTATTATTTTAGAAAGAAATTCGATTTCAAAGATGATCCGATAGGTTCTCTAATTACACTTGAAGCGATTTTGGATGATGGTGCCCGTTTCTGGATAAATGGTCAGGAAATTCAAAGAGTAAGGTTACCTGCTGCTCCTGCTGAAGTGGGCTGGAAGACGAGAGCTAGTGGTAATGTGTCATTTAGGGATGAAGGTAAGTTATTACCTGTGATCACTATCGATGGGTCTGGTATTTTAGTAGAAGGAACTAACGTATTGGCTGTTGATCTACACAATTATAGTGCGGGTAGTTCTGACATTGCGATGGGTGCGACTCTTGACATTGCGGCTCAACCCTCTGGTGCTGGTGGTGGCGGTATAGGGTCGACAATTCATCCCTGGATAAAGCGGGACATACCAGATGATGAAGATTGGTTGCTTCAGACAAATCTTGAATTGTACGGTTTACAGTTTGGTGATTTTGTTACCGGTTTGATGGTTGAAGTGGAGCGTGATGATAAGCGTTTCCGGTACGCTATTGGCAATAAAGGAGGTGATCAACTTGCTGTTGTGCAGGTCACTCCTGCTGCGACTACCGGCACTTTATTCTCTCTGCCATATGCGCTAACGAATGACATGACTGTTAGAGTGAAGCGGCAAGCAAACGATCTCGTGTTTGAATGGAGATCACAAGAGCAATTTGAAGAGGTCTATCGCCTGAGTTTGCCTAAAGGAACTAAAGTCATTGACGGAGGTCCTTTTGCGGCAACTAAGACTCCATTAGAGCTTAATGTCCTGTTTGATTATGTGTTGCTTTCATTGTCTGATTCCGCTTCGTCTAGTTTTGATCAGTTAGTTGTATCTGAAATCATGTATAAACCGGATGGCGGAGATCAATATGAATTCATTGAACTATTTAATGCGGGTACTTCCTCTATTAATCTGAAAGGCTTCCGATTCCCTCAAGGCCAACCATTTGACGAGTTTGTTTTTGGTGATATTGAGATGCAGGCAGGATCTTATTTAGTAGTAGTTAATGACAAAGAAACCTTCCAAAGTAGATATGGAGAGAGGTTGAGTTCTATTATTGCTGGAGAATGGGACGGAGGAAGTTTGAGTAATGGTGGAGAGGTCATTACGCTTCTCGATGATAGAGGATTGACGGTCTTATCTTTTGAATATAGTGATTCTGAGCCTTGGCCAACTTCCCCGGATGAGAGCGGGACATCATTGACGTTATCTGATCCTCTATCTGGAGGCGTTGCTAATGCGGAGAACTGGTCATCAAGTATCACCGTCGGAGGATCTCCAGGGGTAGCTGAAACTGTTAATGCATTTTCCATGTGGTTGGAGGAGCGGGGGGAAGTGAGTCCATTGGCTGTCCGGCAGGGCGAAGTTTTGAATAATTTATTTACTTATGCATTTGGGTTAGATATTTCAAATTCAAGCTCTGAAGACGCTGTTCCTTCTCTCGGATTAATTACTTTGGAAGGTGAGGATTATTTGACAATTAAGTACCATAAACGCATTTCCGATCCTGAATTGAAATACGATGTAGAGTTATCGAATGATGGTACTAATTGGTCGGGTGAAGGGCTGAACTTAATTGCTTTGCCACCGAAGATGGTGGCTGATGGTGTTGAAGTCGTTACCTACCGGATGGAGAATCCATTGAAACCAGAGGACGTTAACGCTCTCGTTCGATTAGTCGTTAGGTTTTAGTGATTTTATATACGTGTGATTATTTTTCTAGTAGGTGCAGGAGTTCATTTTTTATTGATGTACTAACTACTTTTGAAAAATCTTTAACGCTTACCTTTTGGTTGGATTCATTATGAATGCTGGTCATTTCTGCATCGCTGATTCCGCATGGGATAATCTCTTTGAAGGGAGAAAGGTCACCTGAAACGTTAATTGCAAACCCATGCATTGATACCCATTGTCTAACTCCTACTCCGATTGACGCTATTTTTCGGTTATTGCACCAGACACCAGTCAGTCCCTTGCGTGTTGTTGCTTTAATTTTAAATTGGTGACATGCATCTATGAGAGAATTTTCTAATGTTCTCAAATAAATATGGAGGTCTTTTTTATATAATTTTAGATCCAATATTGGATAGCCAACTAATTGTCCCGGGCCATGATAGGTGGCTTGTCCTCCGCGATTAGTTTCAAACACTGGATAGGGCAAGTCTGATTCTTCTTTTTGTAGGCTGCTTTTATCACGAGTGCGGCCAATTGTATAAACGGATTCATGTTCAAGTAGTAGAATGGTATCATTTATCGTATTCTCTAAACGTTCCGTAACAAATCGATTTTGAATGTCAAGTGCTTCACTATAAGAGATGCGCCCTAGCCACTTTTCTTCAATAACTGGGAAATATTTCTCCATAAGATTATTTCAGATATTTTTTATATATTAGATTGGGCCTGTTTTATTTCCTGTGGAAATATTGACCCCTTCAGCTGTATACAAATGAGCTAGTCCTACAGCGATAGCGTCAGCCGCATCAGAGGTTGGAGTTTCTTCTAAGGATAGTAGGGCGCGTATCATAAAAGCGACTTGTTCCTTTTTAGCGGCTCCTTTGCCGACGACGGCTTGTTTAATTCTTTTTGGAGCGTATTCATAAACGGGAATACCATGGTGAGTTGCAGCGATTATTGCTGCTGCTCTAGCTGCTCCCATGGTAATTGCGGTCTTATAACTTTGTACGTATATGACTGATTCTACGGCGCATTCTTCGGGTTTATATTTTTCAATGACTAGGTTGAGTTCATTGCGAATATTTACCAAGCAAGATGATTGTAATGCTTTTTGTTGATTTCGAATGACGCCAAATGTTAGAGCTTTTACACCATCCTGTTTTTCTTTTTTTTCTATAACAGCGAATCCTGTTTTTCTTAGACCTGGATCTATTGATAAGATTTTCACAAAAACGTATCAGATTAGGCAGCTCTTAGGTGATATATAGATATTATCAAATGTCACCGCCTTCTTCTTCGGCCCCCACCTTTTCTTCTTCGACTAAAGATCTTAGCTAATCTTTCTGGCGTTGGGGCATCTTCATCAAGAAGCGTTGTATAATGATAATCGAAGTTTTCTATTTTTCGGCGTTCAATTTTTTGACCAATGAAACGTTCTACTGAAGCGGCATGGTCTAATTCATCAGCAGCCAGGAGGGTAAACGCATCGCCTTCTTTATTTGCTCTTCCTGTCCGACCTATGCGATGAACATAATCCTCAGCATTTTCAGGAACCTGGTAATTGATTACATGCGAGACATTACTTATGTCGATGCCTCTAGCCGCAAGGTCTGTTGCTATAATGACATCGAAGTTGCCTTTTTTAAATCCTTCTAAGGCCTTCTCTCTATCTTTCTGGCGAATGTCAGAATGCATTACAGTAATTGAATATTGGCCCTCTTCATCGCCAAGAAATCGAGCTAAGGTGTCCGCGTCTTTTTTTGTTCGAGTGAAAATCATGACGCTCTTGAAATTGGTTTGTTTTATTAGGGCGAGAAGAAGCTCTTCGCGTTGGCCTAAGGCCACTGGATAGAAAGCATGGCTGACAGTTTCGGCGACTCCTTGTCTTCTCCCAATTTCGACTTCGGTAGGTTCGTTCAAAGCCCACTTTGCGAGGCTATCGATTGCTGGGGGCATTGTAGCGGAAAAGAATAGCGTTTGGCGATTTCGTGGAGTCTTCCCTACAATTTTCCTCACGTCTGGAAGGAATCCCATGTCTAGCATTCTATCCACTTCATCAAGGACTAAGATTTCTATCTTATCGAGTTTAACGACTCCCTTTTCCATCAGATCAATGAGTCGTCCTGGTGTTGCAATTAAGATATCCACTCCAGATTTAATTCCATCGATCTGTTTTCCATAACCGACTCCGCCATGAATTAGAAGGCTCTTCAAGTTCGTGCCGCTTCCTAATAATTCTAAGTTATCCAATACTTGTGAGGCAAGTTCTCTAACTGGCTCAAGTATTAAGCAACGCATTGCCCCGTGCTCACCTAATTTGTGAATGATAGGCAGAGCAAATGCTGCCGTTTTTCCTGTTCCAGTTTGCGATGCTCCTATGACATCTTTTCCCTCAATAGCAATGGGAATTGCTTTTTCCTGAATAGGCGTTGGAGTTTCGTATCCAGCATTCTCGATGCCAGTGATGACCTTCTCCGATAGGCCTAGTTTTTTAAATGCCATGGTATGCTCAACAAAATGGAGGGGAGAGCAATCGGCAAGGTGTTTATTTCATCCAAATGGCGCTTAATTATTTTTATGTTGAGGCTTCGCCTCTTGCCATTACTACTTTGCCTGTTCTTACAGTTTCAATGATCTCAAATTTTGAAAGTAAATGCACTGCAGCGTTTACTTTTTCTGAATCTCCATGAATCATTGCGATAATGGATGATTCGGTGAGATCGACTGTTTTACAGTTAAAATGCTTTATAATCTGCAAGATTTCGCTTCTCTCGCTTGGATCGCATAGGACTTTAACTAGAGCTAGTTCCCTAGTTACTGAGTTCTTTTCCTGATGCTCATAACAGTGAATGACGTCGATTAGCTTATTACATTGTTTGATGATTTGTTCGAGGCCAGCTGGGTCCCCGCTAATTCCAAGAGTTAGCCTTGAAAATTGAGGGACTCTTCCGCGAGAAACCACAACAGAGTCTAGGTTGTATGCCCTTCGAGCAAATACTTGGCAGATTCTCATAAGGACCCCAGGTTCGTTATTGACGAGCATACTTAGCGTGTGTCCATCAACGATGTCGGGGGAAGGGGGGAGTTTGGAATCAGTGGTGACTATATTTTTAGCCATAAAAAAGTTTAATTAATTTTTTATTTAAAGTTTAGGTGGAGCCGACTGGTTTTGCCATTTTGTGTTTTGGAGGTTCCGTCAACATATCTTCTAAGGCAGCTCCTGCTGGAATCATTGGAAAAACATTTTCTGTCTTTATGCATTCTGCATTAATTACGCATGGCCCATCATTATATGTGATTGCTTTCTCCAACACTTTTCCAACATCGGCCGGTCGTTTGATGTTAAATCCTTTGATCCCATAAGCTTCGGCAAGTTTAACAAAATCAGGATTGCCTTCCAGATCAACTCCCGACTCTCGGTTATCGAAGAAGAGTTCTTGCCACTGCCTCACCATGCCTAGGTAGTGGTTATTGAGTACTAGAATTTTCACGGGTAACTTGTGTAAGGCGACAGTCGCTAGTTCACACAAAGTCATTTGGTAGCCTCCATCTCCTACTACAGCTATTACAGTATCTTTTGGTCGGGCAAATTGAGCTCCTATGGCAGCAGGAAAACCAAACCCCATAGTTCCTGCTCCTCCTGAACTGAGCCAATTGTAGGACTGATCAGTTTTATAAAACTGCGCAGCCCACATCTGATGTTGACCCACATCAGTGGTAACGATCGCTTTGCCTTCAGTGATTTTGTAGATTTCGTCGAGAACTTGCTGCATTCTTAGGCCGCCCTGTTTGCGGTAAGCTAGCGGATATTTTTTCTTATAAGAATCAAGTCTTTTTAGCCAATCAGAAGTTTCTAGAGGGGTTATGTGCTTATTTAATGCAGTTAGAGCAGCCTTAGCATCTCCTATAATTTCGACGTCAGGCCCGATCATTTTATTAATTTCGGAAGGGTCAATGTCTATGTGGATGATTTTAGCGTTTGCTCCAAACTTATCTGCTTGCCCGATGATTCGGTCATCAAATCTTGATCCTATGTTCAGAATGAGGTCGCATTCAATGATTGCTTTGTTCGCATACGCTGTCCCATGCATTCCTAGCATACCGAGAGATAGTTCATGCGTTTCAGGGAATACGCCTTTTCCTAGAAGTGTTGAAGTGACTGGGCAGTTCAGTGTCGTGGCTAACTCCATTAGCTCCTTATCAGCTCTAGCTATCATAGTGCCGTGACCAGCTAGAATAACAGGCCTTTTGGAATTTGAAATAATCTCAGCTGCACTCAGAACGGAGTTCTCATTAATTTCAAATGCACTTTTTATGTCGTATCCTGGAAGTTCAAAGTGTGGATCTATATCACCAGTAAACTCACTCTGACTAACATCTTTTGGGATATCAATTAATACAGGACCAGGTCTGCCGGTTGTTGCAATGTGGTAGGCCTCTTTGGCCACACGCGGTAAATCATTTGTTTCTCTTACTAAATAGTTATGCTTTACGACCGGCATTGTTAAACCAAAAGTATCAGCTTCTTGAAAGGCGTCCTTGCCTAGCATCCATGTAACCTGTTGGCCGCTGAGGACTATCATTGGAATCGAATCCATTTGAGCTGTCATTATGCCTGTGATTGTATTTCCTGCACCTGGGCCACTTGTGACAAGAACTACGGCAGGTTTACCCGTTGCACGAGCATATCCATCTGCCATATGACATGCCCCTTGTTCATGCCTAGATAAAACGAATTTAATATCTGATTCGACTGTTTCTAACGCATCAAATATAGGTAGGGCTGCACCTCCGGAATATCCGAAAATGTACTCAATTCCTAAGGTTTTTAGGGTAGTGATTAGTGCTTGTGCGCCATCCATTTGTTCTTTTTAGGGTAAAAATTGCAATAATTGAGTTAAACTGTCGATCCTTAATTAATTTTTTCAACAAAAATTAACAAATTAAGAACAAGTAAGGGCAAAGTTGCTCAATAAAATTATGAAAAATTACCAAAAACACACAAAGTAAGAAAATATCGCGATGAGTTTTTTCTAATATAAGGATTTAGAGAGGTTCGTAATTATTAATTAGCCAAAAGTAGATGGTAATTTTAGCTATTCTTCATTACTTGAATCTATAATTGATTTCGAACGTCGTTTGAACCAGTACAGAATTAGTCCCAAAAAGCTAGAGCATATAACAAGCAGTAAAATAGCTTCTAGTTTCACAGCAAATTTAGCTTTGGGCTCAGGCTCAGGCTCAGGCTCAGGCTCAGGCTCAGGCTCAGGCTCAGGCTCAGGCTCAGGCTCAGGCTCAGGCTCAGGCTCAGGCTCAGGCTCAGGCTCAGGCTC
>Ga0163108_10001353_pt1 | contig 17949 bp, 10 predicted proteins | sample Fk1155metaG_FD_109644 | JGI IMG/M metagenome (GOLD analysis project Ga0163108, IMG submission 109644) | Marine microbial communities from the Central Pacific Ocean - Fk160115 155m metaG | ecosystem: Environmental > Aquatic > Marine > Oceanic > Photic zone | place: The Central Pacific Ocean...
CCAGTAGCCGAGAGAGTAGATGAGGTGTCTGAGTCGAGTCCTTCAATGACTAGATTTGTTGATGCTGATTCTGGTGAATTTACATGCCCGACCTGTTGGTTGAAATTTGATAGAGGTGATGTGATGCATGTTGCTGTTCATGATTCGTTATTTGGAGATCCTTTGCTTGGCGAAGAGCAGATGCAGAGGTTCCATGCATCAAGGTTTAACGATAGGGGGCAGGCGTTGGATGATTATGGAATTCCTTGTACCGAAATTGCTTGTCCTCATTGTCGGAGGGCTCTGCCTCCTGGATTTTTTGATGAGCCACATAAGATTTTCTCGATTGTTGGTGCCCCTCAGTCAGGCAAGTCCTATTACTTAACTGTAGTTATCAAGCTTTTACAGACCACTTTGTTCAGAAAGTTCGGCGTTGTGTTTCGTGACGCTGATCCTGCAGGTAACGCGCCAATCAATGAGATGAAATCGCATTTGTTTAGTGCACAGACTTCTTCTCAAGCATACTTAACTAAGACTCAGCTTGAGGGAGCTATGTATGAGCGGTTACCTCGATATGATAGAATGGTCACTTTGCCAAAGCCCTTCATTTTTTCATTGTCTGGATCAGAATCAGATGAGGAAAACTGCTCTGTGGTTTTTTATGATAATGCTGGAGAGCATTTTCAACCTGGACAGGACTCTACAAATTCTCCAGGTGCTCAGCACATTGCATCTTCAGATGCTATTTTCTTTCTTTTTGATCCTACCATTAATCCTGACTTTAGGAGGAGTTTAGCTGATTCTGATGATCCACAGTTCAAATCACAGGTATCTGATCAGCAGGATGTAATTTTGGCTGAGACGGAAGTTCGAATAAAGAGGCTGTTAGGACTTGGCCGTCGTGAGAAAGTCGACATACCTCTTTCAATTATTGTCGGAAAATGTGACTCATGGATACATAAGATTAGTGAAGATAAATTGCGGGACCCGATAGTTGACGGGACTTTGGACATGGGCGCAATCGAAGATAATTCGGCTCTAGTTCGTGGATTGATGGAGGAATATTGTCCTTACATAGTTGCTAATGCTGAGAGGATTTCTTCTGATGTTTGTTATTTTGCTGCAAGTGCTTTCGGGCACACGCCGATAACTTTTGAAGATGAAAAAGGAGTCACTCGTATAGGGCCTGACCCTCAAAAAATTGACCCAATGTACGCTGAGATTCCTACTCTCTGGGCATTGTCCAGAGTGAGACCAGGACTTGTTCCATCATTTCAATAATAATTAAACTATAGCGTGAAGCCGCGACAAAGATGGCTTATCAACTGATATATACCAGCGTTCGGAGAGGTTTGATCCCTGGTCGGAGCGGATATACCGTAGCAGCACGACATCGTCAAATTCGGGAACGATTAGTTTCAGAGATTGAACGAGTTAGTGGCTACGCTTATGCCAAGAAGGGGCAATCACCAAAAATTTACGCGCATCGGAAATTTGATATTTCCGGTGTCGCTTATCATGTTCTGACACGAATCGTTGATGCGGGTTCAGACTATACGGGACGAACCAATCATCTTGCTCATCACTTAATTTGTGAGGACGGTGAACTAAAAAATTGTGGAGCGACTCCTGCTGAAATTTTGTATGGATATGATTGGCTTGATCAGTATGAGGAGGAGCCCCGTTACTTCGATGATAAGGAAATCGTTGATGTTTCCAAGTACGCAGGAAAGATTAAATTACCTGCATCGAATTGGAAAAAAGTAAGAGGGAATGCTGGCGATGCTGCCCTATTGGTTAATGATAGGGGTGAGGTGAAAAGTTCGATAGTGGTAGTCGATTCTGATCAGTCTTCTAAATTGAATTCTCTATTACCACTCATAGCGGAATCCTCGCAATTAATTGGTCCAGGAACAGGAAATTCAAGTTCAGTCACATTTACAACATATTTTCAGGAAGGGGACAGCATGGCTGACTTAGATTGGATCGGTTGTGGGGATGATAATGTGATATTACAAAAGCCCACGAATAGAGATATTTTCAACTTAAATGAACTCTCTCAAGAGACTCCATTGACAGACGCTGCGAAGGTTGCGGAAAAGGGTCCATCTCGACAATCCAATGTGCCCGCGCCTCGAATTAGAGAAGTGAAAGGTTCGGTCGATCAAGGGCATAACCTTGATCCTGATCCTAAAGGGGGCGCTGCAATTCCAAATACGGGAGGAAATGATCTAAAAGATATTAAGGTGGCTGTGCCTAGGCCTACTGTTGTTAGTAATCAAATATCAAGTACTCCGACGGTCAGTTCCTTTCGTTCCCAATCTACTGTCTTGGGTGAGGATTCTTTCTGGTTAAAGAATTTGAAAATATTAATAGGGACCTCGGCGAGTGCCGTGTGTTTGGTTGTGGTGCTTTTATTTTACATGCTGAGCTTTCAGCCGAAGCAACAAATAAAAATTAATGTTGAGCAGTTTGTTGCTGGAAAGCGTTATGTGGAAGCGAATAAGTTTTTAACTGACATGCTTGCTGAGCATCCAAAGTGGAGAGATGAAATTGAGGCTCTCCGCAAAGAGACTGTTGTCGATGCTATGCAAAATCATGTTAAGAATTGTATTAATCAATTCATTGGATCAAGCGAGGATAAGAAAAAAGACAGATATGAGATTGCATCTTATTGGGTAAATAAACTTGAGGAGTTTAATTTCAGCAGTGGATCGGATGAGGCAAAGAAAAGGGAAGAGCTGATTAATAATTTTGTTTCAGGCGAGAAGCGATATCAGGAACAGCTCAGATTAGCGGATAACATTATAAATACTAATCCTAAAGAAACTGTTCAGACAGCTGATAATGAGTCTAAAAACAAACCTGATGGCCCTACAATACCACTCGCTAAAGTTTCTGAAAAAAAACAGTACGAGCCAGGTTCTATTTATATTTATCTAAATACCGGAGACATAAACGAACTTATTTTGCCTGAATCGCTTCGGCGCCTTTCTGAGGGCGAAGAAGGGGAATTGGTGGTGAATTTGAAGCGATCCATACTAAGTCCCTTAGATTTTCCTCCGTTACCAAAAGCGGAGACACTCCCTTCTATCTATAAATATCCTGAAACGGCTGAAGAAGAGAACAAAAGGCACCTTCCCATTTCTGGAGATCTGAATATAGAGCTTAAATTTCAAGGAGCCGGTTCATTACGTTTATTGAAGAACGATTTTCAAGGAGCCGTTCCTGAGAATGATGTCTGGCTATCGGGTCAAAGCAGTCTAATGAGTTTTTCAGAAGGTCGTAAAGGGGTAGATGTTATTCTTTGGGACGGAAAGCCTTTCAGGCCTGAGAAAGTCCCTTTCAAATCTGATGGCAAGGGAGTTTTTCTTGACCTTGATCTTAAGCGTTTTTTTAAGGCGTTGAATGTTGGAGATCCTTCTCAATTCTCTCCACAGAAGGCGATGATAAGTTTCACTCCATTGTCACCGACTCCAGGTTTAAAGGTTCCTCTTGAATCACAAAAGATTGATGTGTCGGTTCGTGGAAAAGATGATTTATACATTAATTTTGGGCAGACTGCCGGTGGTGGGCTCGAACTCTTAACCAAGATTGAAATGCAAATTGATGAGAGGGAACATGTCATCAATAAGAGTGGGGGTGATTACCTTAGTTGGCAGAAGAGCGTCGCTCCGTTTGAGGGTAAACTGAAGAAGGTTGCGATTAAATTACTTGGTGATAGAAATGATTTATTAACTCGCTACAGGAGAGTTTTTAATCACGATGATCCAGATAGGGTAAGGTCAGATATTAGGAGTTATTTTATTGATCTCCTTGAAGAGTTTGCTGAAAGCCTCAGGGGCAGGGACGTTAAGAGGGATGATATTGATAGAATTAAGGAGGAGCTTTGTGAGAATGAATTCCCTGACCAATGGGATTTTAGAGATGTAAGTTCTGAAAAAGGAAATACCTTTGTTAGATTCATGGATGGTTTTGTTGAAGAATGCGAAGACCTATCAGAGAAACGAGTATTTGGTAAGTCAAAGAAAGATTTCAAATTGGCCTATTTGATTGAGAGTTCAGTGGCTAGGAAGAAGCTCAATGAGCTTGCCAGAGTATTAGAGGATCAGTTCACTGGTGAGGACGGTGAAGAATTTTGGAATTTTACTTTTAAACAGAGGCCGAAAATGCCGAAAAACATTAAACTTATTGAAAAATATCAGACAGAGATCCAATTGCTGATGGCTAAGAGAGAAAAGGCAGAAGTTGCTATGAAAACTTTTGCTCCAAATGGGGCAGGGAAATTGCCCTCAGGGATATACGAATTTTCATTTATTTTTTCAGATGGTAAGGTCCGTCCTTATCTCATCTCTGAAATTGAAAGTAGTTCTAATAACAAATGAAAGTAACGACTCCATCCAAACTATTCATTAACCGTATTCGTCAGATATTGTCGGGCAATGAGGTGGATGCTTCAATCGAAGAGCTGGCTATTGAGTTTGAGAACTTTTGCAAGGATGCCTTGTCAAGGTTGGAAGAATGTTGTGAGAAGAACATTGCTGAAGAGGCGGTAAAAATTGCTGAATCAGAGGTGCCCTTAATGGAATCTTTGGAAACTCTTGAAAAGTTCTCTCTCTTTTCAGAGTGGGTATCTTTTTGTCAGCAGAATTCTCTCAAAGAGCCTGAAGTTATACCAGCAGGATCAACTGAGAGGTTGGTTGATATCTATAAGAAATGGGCTGGGATTAATGACTTTTTGTGGAAAAAATATAGAGACGCAGCTATCCGCAAAGATGATTCATTGCTTTTATCCTATGCTGGAAGAATTCTAAAAGTGAACCCTTCAGATGAGGCGGCTAAAGACGAAACTAAAAGAATTCTTAGGCGTTATTTTCGTAATGAAATTAAGGAACTGGACGAATTAGTTGTTTCCGATGACCGGTTATCAGCAATGGCAATTGTGGATCGTTTAGATCAATTGCCTTTTGATGATCTTAAGAAGGGAAAATCATGGGAGAAAGCCATTCAGTGGTTGAATGCAGAACGGAAAGCTAGTGATGAAAAGATTGCGAGCAGATTAATTGCTGCTCTTCCAACACAATGTAGCGAGAGGGCATTGGAGGCTGTCAGGAGTACAGTTGATGAGATTGAGTTGATCATTAGGACTCATCGGATCGATCTTGATCAAGATGCTGATGATATATTATCTAAATCGAAAGAATGGATCATTGAGGAAGAAGATAGGATTGATAAAGAAGAGAAATCTAAGGATGTTAGTGAGCGATTTACCAAAGAAATTACTAATTTAGAATCAAACTGGCATGTTGTTTTAAAGTCTCCACTTAAGGAAATAGAAGGATCTAGGAGGAAGCTAACCAATTGCTGGTCCGAAGTTCAAAAGCTTGATCTGGAGCTTCCTGATGGAGTCAATGAAAGGGTAAAAGAATATAAGTCTCAGCTCGATGAAAGGATTGGAAAGCTTAAGAGGAAGTTGAGGCGGAGACTAATTGCGAAAGTGGGGATCTTTCTGACTGTTGCTTCCTTTATTTCTTTGTACGTTTTTGCTCAGTTGCGTAGTACGACGCTAAAAGAGCAATTTGAGGGTTATAAGTTGTCTAGGACTGTGAGGCCATTTGAAAAGTTGGTAAAATCTACTGATACGTACCGAAGGCCGATCGCTTTCTTGGCGAGAATGGGACCCGAAATTAAAAATGCTAAGGCTTGGATCGATTTTGAGTTGGATCAGTATCAGGTGCTTTATGATAAAATTGCTGATTTGAATATAGAGGCGGACTCTGGTTTTGGGCGGCCAATTAATGAATACTGGGACGAATTTATTAAATTAAGGAAAGGAATCGTTGATTCCGCTACTGATTTAAAAATTGAGCTTAATAAGTACATAGAGCCTCTCGAAAGAAAATGGGAGAATCATCGAATTTCTTATGTGAGCGAACAGCGCGCGAGAAGGAGGAAAGTTCTAAAAGATATTAGTTCGCTCCTTAATAGTTCGCCAAAACTTTCAATTGTTGCGAGGAATGAGGAATACGTCAAAAGAGCGCACTCAATCAATGATGAGCTTGATGACTCTATACAAGTAGTGATACCCCCTGCTTCTTTGAGTGATCAAACTAAGGAAGAAGTCAAGAGCATAGGGCCTGGCATGAAGGAGTTGATTCTTCAGATCGATTCTTTCAGAGATGTTATCAAAAAAATGGGTGAATCTACGACTTATGAGGAATTCACGGTCTCTATGGGATCTTTCACTGGAAAGAGATTTTTGGGGACTCCTGAACAGGCCGCCGCTAATCTTCTTGCCGAAAACAACAAAAAGCATGTGGATGTTGTCGGTGAAATATTAAGGCCAGGGCAGTCTAAAGGCTGGACATTTTTTCTTCAGAACCGGAACAAAGAAAAGATATTTCCTAAGGACATAGAGGAAGCAGAAAGAGTCGTTCTTAACCAGATCAGTAAAGATGAGAAATACGTAAATTTACATAAATGTTTCTTCTCTGAGATTCCATCGGGAAGGACCTTTCATAAATTTTGTGATGGTCCAACTAAGCTTCGCAATCGGAAAGTTGGTTCGAACAGCATTGTGGAGAGGTCTGGGTATTTCTTTGATGATGCAAAATTTGTTTCAGGAAAATTTGAATATTTTGATTCAGGAGTATTTGAATTAAAAGACCAACAGTTAAAGAAGGCGAAAGGAATTACCCTCTCTAGGGAAGAAATGACTCAGGAATCTGTTCTATTTAATTCGGTTCGCCCTACTCAGAGAATGATGAGTCAAAGCCAACAATATTATAAGGACGGAATTCTTATAATATTCGATGAAATTAGTTTGGCTGAAAAAGTGAGCCCTCTTTACCGTGCATATCTACAGACTGAATTTGCGAAAGCGATCCAAAGAAGACCTCACGGATGGGGGCTGATTTTAGCACCTAGATTTCTTAGTGATTTGAAATTAATACAAACAAAGAAGCCTCCAATACTTGGTCGGAACGATTGGATGGTTGAATCTAGATACTCTGAGGAGGAACAGAATTTAAAAGAATTTTATGATTCCAAGAAAGGAGAGAGTTATGTTCTTGAAGCTAAAGTTAACCGTGGATTGATTGAGGGTGTAATTGAGACAGGATTTGGTTATGCTGGATACGTTAATCATGACGGTGCCTTGGTCTTACAAGATTCAGCCAAGTCAGCTAAAGTTCTTTACGGTTCTCCTTCTCCAGATAAACACGCAATAGCTCTTTACGGGAAAAATGAAGGAGGCGAGGAAGACTTGCTTGGAGGAGGTAAATCGGAAGGTTGGAAATTAGAAGGAAGCGTCGTGCCATTCACTCCTCTTTTATATTTTAAAGGTGATAGACAGGCCGTTATTGGAGCGGTTGCAAGTGAGCAAGGATTAGCAGAGGAGCGGATCCGTTCTCTTGCGATTTCATTTTTCAATGAGGTGGAATGAATGACCAGCTAAACTTATTGAATGAATTCCTCCTCCTATCAGAATTTAATTCAGAGATCCGAAGAGATTGCTCTTTATTCTTCAACTTCGGCTTTGCTTGGCTGGGATCAGGAAACAGGAATACCAAAAAAAGGCTTAAATTATCGGGCAGACCAGTGTGCGTTTTTGGGAGGGAAAGCCCATCAGTTGTTTACTGATCCGCTAGTTGGAGATTGGATATCTAGTAGTGAGGATGAAGGATCCTTCACTGATTCTACAGAACTGGCAAATTTGAGAGAATGGCGGTGGTCGTATGACAGAGCAGTAAAACTTTCTACTGAATTCATTGAAGAAGCAGAGCGGATTCGAAGCCATGCAATGTCCGCATGGGCAGAATCAAGAAAGAAGAACGATTTCAAAATCTTTTCACCTCATCTTGAGAAGATCATTAAGATTAATCAAAGGAAAGCAGAAAGTTACGGGTATTCGGACCATCCTTATGATGCCCTCCTTGAAGGTTATGAGCGAGGTTCGAGGACGGAAATGATTAATGAATTGTTCGACGGTTTAAAGCCAGCATTACGAGAAATAGGTGAGGCGGCTGCGCATAAGTCAGCTAATAGTTCATCCCAGGCTCTCAAAGGTGATTTTCCGATTAACGCACAAGAAAAATTCAATCAGGAAATTGCTAAATCATTTGGTTTTGATTTTGATGCTGGAAGAATTGATGAGGCAGTGCATCCGTTCTGTTCTGGAATTGCTCCTGGTGATACACGGTTGACGACTCGGTATGATGCTAATGACTTCAGTAGTTCTCTTTATGGGGTATTGCATGAGGTGGGGCATGGGCTATATGAGCAGGGGTTGCCTGTCGAAAAATTCGCCACCCCATCAGGTAAGGCTGTTTCTCTTGGCATTCATGAGTCTCAATCCCGATTGTGGGAGAACCATGTGGGACGGGCTCCATCTTTTTGGAAGTTCTGGTATCCTAGGGCAGTACATTTTTTCCCTTCGTTACAGGAAATTACTCAGGAAGAAATAATTTCTTCAACTCTTCGTTCAGAGCCTTCATTTATCAGAGTTGAGGCTGACGAAGCTACGTACGATTTGCATATCATACTACGTTTTGAAATTGAAAAGGATTTAATTTCAGGGGACCTGAAAGTGGCTGAACTTCCGGAATGTTGGAATGCTAAGTTTATGGAATTTTTTGGCCTTCGCGTAGAGAATGATGCGGATGGATGCCTTCAGGATATTCATTGGAGCATGGGCGCTTTGGGCTATTTTCCGACTTATACGATAGGAAATCTAGGAGCAGCACAATTGTATGCTAAAGCGATTGAAGATGATCCTGAAATTTCAAATCAACTCAATGGAGGAGAATATAGTAAGCTATTAGATTGGCTTAGGATTAAAATACATTCAAAGGGGTCGGTATTGTTGCCAGATGATTTAATTAAGGATGCGACGGGTGAAAGTTTATCCGAATCTTATCATTTGAAGCATCTTCAGAGCCGTTATCTTTAATTAAATTATCTTATAGTGCATGAGTGGATTTTCTATGATTTGTAATGAGAGAATTTATTTTTTCTTGTGCTTACTACTATTTGTGACAGGCAACGCCTGCAGCCAATTGGATACGAAGAAAACTGAGCAATTGAATTCAGGTCTTGAATTTTTATGGGAAGGCGGAAAAAAGAAGAAAGAATTTAATGGGCGAATCTTCGATTTTATACCTCAAGGATCTGCACGTTATGGAAACCACTTTGAGCTCGATCCTGGGCACGGTCATTTTGTTACTAAAGATTTTAACCTGAGTCATATCTTATCTGAAAAAGAATGGACCGTTGAAATTGTTATGCTTCCATCCGATACCGAGGGTAAGATAATTTCATTGCCCTTTGCTGAATTACGGCAAAATAGAAACACTCTTTTCCTTAAGAGTAAATCTTTGGCTGGATCAAGCGAAGTCCGTTTTAAAATTAACGGGAACGATGATCCGCTTCATCTTGTCATTAGTTTGACTTCTTCTGGAATGGAGGTGTGTCAGAATGGAAAATTAATCAAAACTAAGATTAGCGTTGATAGATCTCCGTTGAGTAATGAATTTTCAGGGGTTGTAGTTGGAGGTAATTGGTTTGGTAAACTCTACCGATTAGCTGTCTATTCTTCTCCCGTTAATGGGAAAGCACTATATAGATCTGTTCAATCTTATATGGATTCCATAAATCAAATAATTCCCAATGTTAAGGTTCGCTGTCAATTAAAGGAGAAAACTCGATTGCCACGAATGAAAGATCTTGGGCCATACGCTCGGTGCCTTGTTTATAATCTGTATAATGTTAAAGAAGTACTAGAAGGAGATCTGAGTGCTGAGGTTATTGCTGTTGCTCATTGGGCCGTCCTTGACCGTAATTATGTTAAGGGTACCCCTTCCCAAATAGATAAAGAGTTCAATCTTAATATTGAAAAATATGTTTTGAATCCCCAACTAAAATCGGAACGTCAATTTAATGATCTATCAAATTTCGATGCACCTGTATTTTATGATGTTAATGTTCCTGATATAACTGAATTGAAATAGTATGAGGATTTCATCACTTATCATTGTTGTTTTTGTTTACCTAATGAGTGGGATTTCTTATGCAGATGAGTTGGTAAATCAAGAAGTTAACTTACTTCAGTCTATAGCAGATGAATCTCAGAAAGATGCCGAGGGCCGTGTCATTGTTGGGAATGATCCGGATTGGCTTTTTCTGCGGTCTGAATTATCACATGTGGCTAAGGGAAGATTTTGGGAGAAGAATTGGAAGGATGTTTCAGTGGCTGGGGAAGACCCATTGCCAATTTTTCTGGCACTTAATGAGAAATTAAAGTCTCTCGGAGTTCAATTCGTTTATGTTCCTGTTCCCCCGAAGGTCAGTATTTATCCGGACAAGTTCACAAAAAAAATATCCACCAAAGATAAAATCATTAGAGCTATTCCTTTTTTGGATAAATTAAGAATGGGTGGAATTAAAGTAATTGATATTGAGCCTTTACTCATGAAGGAGCGCCGGTCCAATGGTTCTCAAAGTTATTGCATGACTGATTCTCACCCCAGTCCTTGGACTTGTGAGTTAATTGCCGAACTAGTTGCCAAAGAAATTCGTGGGTATGATTGGGCTCTGGATTCTTCCAAAAAATCAAAATTAAAATTCATTAGGAGCCAATCTATTAAACTAGGGATAAAAGGTGATCTTATTTCTGAAGAGGGCCGTCATGACTGGGGGGCCGAGTACTTAGACGTAGTGAGGGCTGGGATTAGAGGAGAGGGTGGGGTCGAATCGGTTAACCCTGATGATTTGGCTAGTCCTGTTATTGTCTTAGGTGATAGTCATACTCTAATTTTTCATGAAGGGGGCGATATGTTGATGACCCGTGCCGGTATCGTCGACCACTTACAGGAGAAGATTGGGTTTAAAGTGTTCCTTGCAGCGAGTAGAGGATCCAGTTCGCAGGCATTGAGGCAGATATATAAAGGCCCCGAATTTTGGAAAGGTAAAAAAGTGTTGGTTTGGATATCTTCAGTAAGGGAATTAACTCAAGAGAGAAGATGGCTTAAGTTACCTAGGCTTCCAAGGTAACTGAGTATTATGGCACTTCTTCAAGTGATCCAGTGTACAGCCAGTCGATAACTTTTCCGTTTCGCATGAGTGCCATCGCTTCTGTTGGGAATGTACCAAAAAGACTAGTTGTGTTATAAGTTACGGTGCCAGTCCAGTAAGGTTGGCCATCGACTATTTCATATCGGATAGGTCCCCAATTAGATATTTCATTGACCTTTATTTCAGACACTTCGCCAGCAATTAGGCTATTAACCATTATTACAACTCGCCCATCATTACCTCTCTTCGGTATTTTTCCGATTTGGTTTTCATATTCAGCTAACCTAGTCTTTGGTAATTTGGAAGCAGTGGCAATAGTGACGGATTGGCTTGGGATCGATTTGTCATTGGAATTTTTTTCTTCTTCTGCCGCAATTAGTCTTGCCCTTTGTCTTTGAATCATAACAGCTTTACGTTTCCTGCCTTTGTATTTTTCATATTCAGCCCCAAGGATTTCTTTATAATCAGTATCATCGATTGAAACTTTCCCCCGAATTTTTGATTGAGCATTTGGAGTAATAACCAATTGATCCCCTGAAAACGATATCACTGTCGTTTTGCGGCCCGCGGGTATAGTTGAGCTTCCTGCTCCTCCAGCAAAAATGTATTTTGCTTTTACTTTGAGAGTAACTAGTCGAGGAAATGCCGAGTTTGGAATTTTTTTCCAATTGCCGACTAAATCTTCGATTGGCTTGAAGTCAGGGAATGGATATTTTTCCTCGACCGGATCAATCGGAGGATTTTTTCCGGTATTGTTATTATCATTCCTTGGAACCGATGGGTTGGTATTTTTTTGTGGGTTTACTGTGGGTAATTCTTTTGATTTTGAACCCTTGTCTTTGTTCAAGAAATTATGAATTTTCCCTCGGTTCATGAAACCAATTACGCCCATCGCTCCAATTAAGAGTATAATAAACCACTTCATTTATAGAACGATCGTATCTGTTGACTATGATTTCAAGAAATGAGTATCCAATAGTAAATGAACCACTATTTATCTTTCTTATTTGGCTAATTTGATATCGACTATTGAGGATAAAGATATATGGCTAGGAGATTATTTTTACTCGACGGGATGGCGCTCGTTTATCGAGCCCACTTTGCCTTGATTCGTAATCCTATTTACACTTCTAAGGGGATCAATTCTTCAGCAATTTACGGTTTCACTAATACCTTAGTTGATTTACTAGGAAAACAAGAGCCAACACACATTGCGGTTGTATTTGATACTCCGGCTCCGACTGAACGGCATGAAATATTTCCAGAGTATAAGGCCCAGCGCGATGCGATGCCGGAGGACCTGTCTATTGCTATACCGGAAGTTAAAAAATTAATTAAGGCATTCAATATACCGGTCATTGAGATGGACGGTTATGAGGCAGATGACATTATAGGAACTTTGGCAAAACGAGCTGTCAAAGATGATAATGAATGTGAAGTTTTTATGGTCACTCCTGATAAGGATTTCGCTCAACTCGTTGAGGATAGGGTGAAAATATTTAAACCGGGAAAAGCTGGTAATGAGCCGGAGATAATTGGAATAGATGCGATCAAAGATCACTGGAACGTTCAGCGTTCGGAGCAGGTCATTGATATACTTGGGCTCTGGGGCGATGCTAGTGACAATATTCCTGGGGTTCCCGGTATTGGGGAGAAGACGGCCAAGAAACTTGTGGCTAAGTACGGAGGAGTTGAGCAGTTGATCGAAAATATTGATGAGCTAAAAGGTAAGCAGAAGGAGAACGTAGAAAACAATAAAGAACAGGCAATCCTTTCAAAGAAATTAGCAACAATAATTATTGATGTTCCCGTTGATCTGGATTGGGACGATTTGCTATTGGAGGATAAGAACAACCAGGCCATATCTGACATCTTCATTGAATTCGAATTTAATTCGCTAGGGAAGCGACTCCTCGGTAAGGAATTTGTTGCGGGGAGGGGATATGATTCAGATGGAAGTGATGATGGCTCTGCAGAAGTTGTCCTAAAGAATATCGAGAGTGTTGAACATGATTACCATCACATTGGTCATGATGATGAAGCAAAGAGGAGATCTGAGATTGATAATTTAATGGGAGTGGACAGTTTTTGTTTTGACACTGAAACGACAGGAACTGATCCGATGCATGATGAATTGCTCGGGATAGCTATTTCTTGTTCCGAAGGAAAGGCATTATACTTTGAATGTCCTCGTGATGAGTCCCAGAGAAAGAATTTCATTAAGAATTTCACAAACCTTTTCAGTAATCCAAAAACAGAAAAGATCGGACATAATCTTAAATTTGATTTGGCGGTATTGGGTTGGTCTGGATTAAATGCGAGGGGTCCTTTCTTTGATACGATGCTCGCGCATACTCTGGTCTTTCCAGACCAGAAACATTCCATGGATTATGCATCTGAATCTATGCTTGGCTATACTCCGATATCAATGAAGTCTCTCATTGATGAGGAAGATAGTAATGGGCAATTGAGCTTAATAGATTCTTCAGTGGCAGACATTGAGGCTAGTAAATTGGCTGAATATGCGGCTGAAGATGCTGATGTTACCTATCAGCTTGCACAAAGACTCCGTCCTCTATTAAAGGAAAAGGGGCAAGAAAAAGTCTTCTACGAAATCGAATGCCCTTTGATTCCTGTTCTCGTTGCTATGGAGTCGGAGGGCATATCCTTGGATCAGTCTGTCCTTGATGAGACGCGTGAATCACTCACCAGTTCTATCAATGACTTAGGAGCAGAAATTACAAGTTTGGCAGGGAGAGAGTTTAATTTAAATTCTCCCAAGCAGTTAGGAGAGGTCCTTTTTGATGATTTAAAATTAGTAGATAAGCCCAAGAAGACCAAGACGGGTCAATATAAAACAGACGAGGCTGTCCTCACCTCATTAGCACCGAAGCATCGAGTCGTTGAGGCTATCCTTGAATACCGGGAATCAGCAAAACTTAAGAATACTTATGTAGATGCTCTTCCTAATTCCATAGCAAAAAGAACGGGTCGAGTTCATTCTAGCTTTGGACAGTTGGTCACAGCTACTGGAAGGCTTGTGTCAAATAGCCCGAACTTACAAAATATACCGGTACGTACTGCTCAGGGGCGTGAGATACGCAAGGCGTTTGTTGCTCGTGGCAGTGATTATAAAATCCTTGCGGCTGATTATTCTCAAATTGAACTGCGGGTGATGGCTTCTATTTCGGGCGATGAAACTTTGCAATCGGCTTTTTCTGAAGGATTGGATATTCATTCTGCGACTGCATCTAAAGTCTATTCTGTGGATTTGGATTCAGTGACTTCTGATATGAGGCGTGGGGCCAAGACTGTTAATTTTGGTATCATTTACGGCATTTCAGCTTTTGGATTATCACAGCGTTTGAAGGTGAGTCGATCCGAAGCATCTGAGCTTATTGATTCTTATTTTGAGCAGTATCCGAAAGTAAAAGAATTCATGTCAAAGACCATAGAATTTGCTAAAGAAAATGGATATGTCGAAACGATAACAGGCCGTCGGCGTTACTTGCGTGATATTAATTCTTCTAACGCGATGATTAGGTCAGCTGCAGAACGAACCGCTATCAATACTCCCATTCAAGGCACTGCTGCTGATATGATAAAATTAGCAATGACGAGAGTTCAAGTAGCTTTGGATGAGGGTCAATTTGATACCAAAATGATTCTTCAAGTTCATGATGAGTTATTGTTTGATATGGCAATAGGTGAAGAAACACAAATTAAAGAAATGGTTGTGGAGGAAATGAAAAGTGCACTGCCTCTGAAGGTTCCAATTACAGTTGATGTGGGGACAGGTGATAATTGGCTAGAGGCTCATTGAATCTGAGAAGATTGAGCCCAGGATCAGAATTAATTCGATTAAAATTGTTTAGGTCAAAGTCATATCAAATGAATTCATGTGCTATTTATGTAGAAATAATGATTTGGCGCATCAGTTCACGAATTTTTGAAATTCAAAGAAACACAATGATTTCAGAGTAATAAGCTGGTATGTAACTTAAAGGATATCGATTTGAACTTCCTTGTTTAGTGGGCAAATTAGGTAATTGAAGCCAAATTGCGGATAAAAAAAACTTTCTGTAAAAATTGATGAATTTTTCGTTATCAGACTCGTCTAATGAAGAGGAGCAGCTCTGTCGAAATGAAGAATCTCTAGAAAAAGAAACTTCAAACAAAGAAAGGGATGCCCTGCTAATTGAACGTTGTCAGTCAGGAGACTACACGGCATTCGATGAGTTAATTACAGTCTATAGAGGCAAAATTTATGCAATGATTTTTAATATGATAAGGAATGATGCGGACGCTTGGGACCTTTCTCAGGATGTATTTATAAAGGCTTGGAAAGCGCTTTCAAAATTTGAAGGGCGATCAGCATTTTATACTTGGATTTACAGGATAGCTCATAATGTCACTTATGATTGGATGCGTAAGAAAAAGATAGAGGGGGCCGGAGAATTTAATGACGAAATGCTTAACGAGGCGGAGCCTGGTGCATTGACTTCACCAAAGGCATTTGATTCTCCAGATCAGAATCTTCAAAGGGATGAACTGCGAGATAAAATAACGATAGCAATTAATTCACTCTCAGAGGATCATCGAGAAGTGATCCTGTTAAAAGAAGTGGAAGGTTTAAGTTATCAGGAAATAGCAGAATCAATTGGGAGCTCAATCGGGACCGTGATGTCTCGATTGTATTATGCTCGGAAAAAATTACAGGAAACTCTTAAAGATAATGACTATGACTGAAAAAGAAGAATTGGTTACCCGGTGGATTGACGGGGAGCTTAGCCCTGATCAGGAGCTTGAATTTAAGCAACTAGAAGAAGCAGACCCGGACTTCTGTGCAAGTTTTAAAGCTGCGTCCGAGGATCTTCGTGAATCGTTGCTCTCTGGATTTCATTCTGAAATGGAGGTTCCTCATGGTGATTTTTTTAATAGCCAGATAGAAAAGAGAATACGGCAATCATATGCAAAAGAATCAGAATCTTCTAGCCTCTTGAGTGCAGCGATAATTTGGATCAAGTCTCCATTCACTTGGGTCGCAGCTTCTTCGTTTTGCTTGTTATTAGTCTTATCTAATAAAAATCTGGACCAAGGCATTGGGTCCACTGTCGTTTCCACTTATTCTCCTGACCCTTCAGTGAGCATTGTCAGCGCTGGATACAATGAAGAGGCAGGGGCCACAGTAATTAAATTGGAGGGTTTGGAGCGAATACCTGATGATACTGACTTCAGTGTAAATCATATTGTTTCTTATGACCGGCAGGGTCCTCCAGGTTTTGTCCATTTCTACAACAAACAAGATGAAGTTGTTTACATTATGGAGACAGATGAGTACGGACTGCCTAATGTTTTTTAGACTGTTAATTAATTGATAAGATGTTCTTTCGACGATTTAAAACAGCTAGACCTATTTTTCTGGGAATCATTGGCTGGTTTTTGTTACCAGTTGTGATTTTTTCGCAGGAAAGAAAAGCTGAAAAAGATTACCTTGATAACTCATTTTGGGGAGCGCTCGTTTATGCATCTAATGGCAAAATAGATAAGCCTATAAACGCAAAATTAAATTCGAGCCTCAAGAAGGCATTTCCTGCCTTTCAGAATTTCGAACTTCTGGGGCAACATACTCAGGAAAATGTTTTCAAGGAATATGTAAATTGGGTCGTTCCTTCTAACGAAATAAACCTTGGATTCGAATCAAAGGGCTTAGCTGAGGGTGGTGGCGTTAAGTTATTGCTAAAACTTTGGAGAAAGAAAAAAGTAATATTAAAATCAGATCTTATTATTTATCCCGATAAGCCGGTTCTTATTTCTGGCCCTGAATGGAAAGAGGGGCGACTTATTTTTGTGTTGGAGATTAAAGAAAAGAAGTGAAGATCATTTAGATAGTAGTCTGTGCCATTTCGGATCTTTCTTTTTTTAGTCGTAACTGGCCACATGCGGCTTCTATGTCGTGCCCTTTTTCTTTGCGAAGAGTGGCCTGTATTCTGTTCTTGATTAGAACATTAAGAAATTTCTTCTGAGTCGTTTCTGAGGGCCTTTCCCATTGCAGTTCTTCAACTTTATTATATGGGATTAGATTGATTTTCGCTCGGAGAGAGGACGCTATTTTTGCCAGTGATTTTGCATCCTCCTCGGAGTCATTGATTCCCTGAATTAATATATATTCGAAGGTTATCTTATGTTTTTTTTTCGAATTATAGTATTGGAGGGATTCGATTAGGTCATTCATAGGGTACTTCCTGTTTATAGGCATTATTTTTTCCCTCACATCATCACTGGCCCCGTGAAGTGAAACAGCGAGTCGAATCTGTAATGGTTGATCAGCTATTTCACGGATCTCTGGAACTAGTCCACTAGTAGAGACAGTTATGTGCCTAGCGCCGATTCCTAGCCCCCAGTCGGCATTGATAATTTTGATGGAGTGCATCAGGTTCTTTAAATTAGCGAGAGGCTCTCCCATTCCCATGAAAACCACATTGTTTATTTTCTTTTTTGACTCTTCTTCTACGGCCAATAATTGTCCGGTAATTTCGCTTGTTTCCAGGTTGCGGGTAAATCCATCTAGGCCGCTGGCGCAGAACTTGCATCCATAAGCACAGCCGACCTGACTCGAGACGCAAAGAGTTTGTCTGGAGGACCGGTTGCCGTTAACATTAGTAGAGGCAGGAATGATTACCGATTCGATGTACCGACCATCCTGTAATTGGTACAGATATTTCTTGGTAGTATCATTGGATCGGGAGTCTTGAACGGAAGTTAGAGATCTTATTTTATAGGCTGTAGAGAGTTTTTCTCGTAATTCTTCAGGCAGATTACTCATTTCTCTGAAGTTTGTGACTCTTTGATTATAGACCCATTCGATGACCTGGCTTGCTCTGTATTTTGGCTCTCCAA
>Ga0163108_10001354_pt1 | contig 17948 bp, 9 predicted proteins | sample Fk1155metaG_FD_109644 | JGI IMG/M metagenome (GOLD analysis project Ga0163108, IMG submission 109644) | Marine microbial communities from the Central Pacific Ocean - Fk160115 155m metaG | ecosystem: Environmental > Aquatic > Marine > Oceanic > Photic zone | place: The Central Pacific Ocean...
GTGGTTCCGGTTTGGGTGGTTCCGGTTTGGGTGGTTCCGGTTTGGGTGGTTCCGGTTTGGGTGGTTCCGGTTTGGGTGGTTCCTGGACGGGCGGAGCACTGGCCGCGGGAGCAACTGGGTGAACCGGTGTGGACGTCGCTTTTCCGACATCTTTTCTGCCGGCCTTTGGCTGTAGTCGTCCCCGTGCGGACGTGGCGTTTGGCTTGTCGCTTTCGTGTCCGGAAACGGTTTTTTCTTGTGGCGGTGGTTCGACCGTGCCGGTCGTACTGTCGGAGATTTCACTATCCGAGGCCGGGTCGCTGATCGCCTTCTTGACCGGCGGTGTGACGGCAACCGCCTGACGATCCACATCGGCAGCCGCGGGGGCGAACTGGGCGTGGCGCATCGGTTCCGGGATCTCGTCTGGCACCAGCAACAAGACCAGCAGCAGTCCACCCAACCCCAGGGCAACCGCCCAGGCGATCACCATTGGCGACAAAGACTCGAGGCGTGACATGGAATTCCTGGCCTCGTTGAGTACTGACGCAGCGCTGCCATCGGGCAACGTCGGACGCACCGGCATCGTCTAGGGGCCAACGGGAAAAGGCTTCAGCTCGAGTTTTTCTGCAACAGCCTTCGTCATCAAAGTGATCTGTTTCTTGGTCTCATCGACAACGATCACCATCCCCGTGTAACGCTTGATGATCTCGTAGAGCACCGCCTTGGCCGGTGCGTCGGTCTTATTGAGTGTCTGCGGCATGTTCTTGGTGAAGCCCGACAGTTTCAATGCGTCACCATCAATTATGATCGGCGTGCGAATTTCTTCGGATATGAATGCCATGGCATCCTGGAGCGGCGTGCGATTGAAATCCACTTCGATCTTCATTCCCAGTCTCCCAGCCACGGTCTTGGGCACGAAACGGGTCTCAGCAGCCCGCTCCGCGACCTCCACACTGAAATCGGTTCGCGTCGATTCATCCCACGTCAGCAAGGCGGCCAGCGCGATATTCGGCGCGGCACGCTCGGACAACCGCGTGAACAATTGCACGTGACGCTCGCCGACCGCCGACCGTGTCTCGAGTACGAAGGCCGACATCAACGCCGGAAACCGGCTGATCAGCCGATACGGCCCCACCTGCCTGGGTTGCATCTTCTCGATCGCGTGCATCAATTCGACAGGCAGGCTGCCAAGTCGTTTCTGGAGACTGCGTTCCAGTCGTGGCGACGTGACGATGTTGCGGTAAGAGTGATGATTCCGCAGCAGGATCTCCGACTCGAACACCTCCTTCTGCTCATCAACATCGAGGCTCCACACGACCGTCTCGATTTCCTCGTCATCAAACCAGTCCAGTACCAGGTTGAAGACCGGTGCAAGCTTCTCGGAAACCAACACGTCCTGAAAATTCCGCGCATCGCGTGGTTCGAAGATGATCGTCAGCAGGCGGTTGCTACTGGTCAAAGGCAGGAGTTGTTCGATTCCCGTCGACGTGATTGCCGGCTGACGAACCGCCGAGGCCATCTCGTCGGCTCGATCGACCGGACCGATCGCAATCGTCTTGCCGTCACTGCCTCGCAGGTAACAGTGTTTTTCGTCCAGGTAAACCGGGTACGCATGATCATCACTGCGTTTGCCCGGAAACTTCTCGAGCAACACTGACGGCTTCTGCGATTCGCTGAGCCTGACCACCACCGCGACTTCCGGTGGGGTACCCCGTTCTCCCAGCATCAGACAGACCAGGGCGGCTTCGATCTGTTCGGGTGGAAATCGACAAAGCGACTTCAGTTGTTCGCCGACCCAGTTGCCCAGCGGACCCAGGCAGAACCGCAATTCCTCGCCGTAGGAGTCAGGAGTCCACAGGATCTTCGGATGGACATGAAAAATGATGTTGGCACCCGCGGGAACCATCTCGAGCCGAATCGGTTTCGTGGCTGTCTCTTCTTGACCGGTTCCCGGCTTGCCCCCGGCTGGATTTATCTGCCGGGACTCAGCAGAACCGGCGGTCGCGGCCCCATCGATGATCGCCGTACCGGTTGATCCCTTCTCGGCAACGGTGGCCGATTCGCCGGCCCCGGGCCGACGTGCCACCGAGACGATCACGGCCACGATGGCCAGCAGCACGATTCCGCTGCCAACGAGTACAGCCGGAGCAGGCCCACGTCGTCGCGTTCGCTTTTCGGCTCGCGGGGCGGTGCCTTCTGGAGATGAAGCACTTGACCTGCGTGACTTGCGTCCTCGTGACTGGACGGGGCGATCCTCCCGATCACCTAAGACCGGGAAGCCGTTGGCTCCGACTTCAGGTTCACCGGTCTTTTCAACCACCTCGGACTTTGTCACCTCACCCGTTGTGTTGGCCGGGCCATCTTCGACCCAGCGAGCCGAGGTCCCCTGCAGCGGTGCCTCCCCGAGCGAATCATCTGCCAGTTGCAGTTCGACTTCTTCGGGTTCGGACAGGACAAAGATTTCCCGGCAACTCGGACAGCGGCCCTTGCGTCCCAGCAATGACCGATCCGGCAACTTCAACACGCTGCCACATTCGGGACAGGGAATCTCCAGCGACGCCATCAGGAAACCTGCCGTGAGAAATGGTACACCTCCATGGTACGAGTCCACCGCGGCAGATGCCAAGTCCGCTTCTCGCCAACCGTCGGCAGCACGTCTAGCCGTCGAGGATCCCGAAATCCAGGCCGTTGTTGGAAACCGACCGGGGATCGATCTCGGAGAAGGGATGCAGCCGCGCCAGAGGATCGTCTCTGGGCACAGCTGACAGCAGCGTCTTGGCCATCTCGAAATCCGCACTGGTCGTGATCTTCAGGTTCATCGGCCAGCCCGGGACAAGCCGCACCGGATGTCCCAACTGCTCGACCAACTGCGACTCGTCGGTCGCCTCCAGGTCACCCCGCCGCTGGAACGCATCGACCAACCACTCGCGTCGAAACACCTGGGGCGTCTGTGCCGCCCACAGGCCGTCTCGAGAGACAGTCGCCTCGACGGTGCCGTCGGCCTGACCGCGCTTCAGGGTGCTATTGACCGGTATCGCCGGAATCGCGGCGCCGTGTTCTACGGCTGCCGCAAACACCTCGTTGATCCATCCCTCGGCCACCAGAGGACGCGCCGCATCATGGACGGCGATGAACTCGGCCTCATCGCTCACGCGGTTCAACGCGTTCGCAACCGATTCCATCCTCGAGGCTCCGCCGACAACGATCTCGACTTCCATGAAGGCCAGGTTGGCCCGAAACCGCTCCCTAAAATCCTCCAGATCCTCCTCGGCCACAACCACCAGGGTCTGGACCACATCGTCTCGGTTCACGAAGGCCTCGGCCGCGCGGATCCAGACAGCCCGGCCCTTCAGGTCAACGAAGGGTTTCTTGTTCCCGCTCGAAAACCGGTTGCTCTTTCCAGCCGCCGGCAGGATCACGGCGAAACTGGCCATGGCACAAATCCTCGACACCGTCGGTTGACGCTCTCAGCCGCCACGCACACGCCCCGGCGGTCCATGACTAGTTTGTCAGAACACCGGAACCACGGCGAGTCGACAGCAACCTGGCACGGTGATCACACAACGGATCGACCAGGCTGCGATCGATCACCTCTCGTCGGTAAGCCCACTTCCGCCCCAGGGCCGCGTCGAGTTCGACCAGTGCCTGCATTCTCTCGGTGATTCGCCCGACCAGTTCGATCGCATTCGACGCGTCAGTGAAATCCCGGGATGTCCTCATCCTCCGCGACCAACGCTGCTGCAAGACGTCGAGCAGGGCATTGAGGTGATCCCATTCCCAGGTGACCTCGTTGACTCCGGCCGAAACCGACAACAACGCATCCACGGCCTGTTGGATCTCGGCAACCCCCGTGTCGTGGTGTGAACTGAAGTGGATGGCATGCAGGCGGTGACGCAATTCTGACCAGCGGCCCGTCTGACCGCGCCGCGACCACAACTCGGCGACCTCACGATGCACGAATTCACTCAACAACGGGTCGTATGGGGCCAGGAAACCTGTCACTCTCTCGATCGTGGCTGCCGAGGGAGCGGGGTCGAGGACGACTTCTTCCAGAATCCGGAAATATCGACGTCGTCGCTGATCATCGGGATGCAGGACACGGTCCAACCCTTCACCGGCAACCGACCGAAGGATGTGCCGGGGATTCTTGGACAGTTGCTGGCGAACCCGACGGCGGTAATGCCGGAAGCCGTCGGCGACTCGTGCCAGGAGTCGCTGTCCGGTTTTCAGATCCGCAAGTCGGTCACGCACTTCCACGACCCGATCGTCTTCGACACGAATCCAACCGATCAGCGGGCGTGTGAACCGACCCAACACACGCTGCCACCCGGAGGCCCCCGTCGCTCCACGCAATGCCAGCACGGGCATCCGTGACGCCAGGCGACCGTCCCGGACACTGTTGACCTGTCCCCATCCCTGCGCCCAGTCGCCGTCGCTGACGCCCAGTTGAAGCACTGTCGCCCAATCCCAGCCAATCCGGGCCAACGCGGCCCGGACATGCGGCCCCTGCAACCGGCCGACCAGTCCGGGTCGGTTGCATAAGGACGCGGCGTTGGTCCCCAGTGCCAGGAACCGACCGGACCCGACCCGAACAAGCACACTGGTGCTAAACGCCCGGCTCAGCGAGCGAAACTGGGTCGCCACGACCTCGATCCCAACGTCCTCGGCCACCAGGCCCTGACAGAAAATTCCGCCGCTGGCCAACTGTTCGGCCACGCGGACGTAGAACTCGACCGATCGGGTCGATTCGGACCGCCAGGGGATCGGGGAAACGCCCGTCGAGATGATCACGTCGTATTGACCCGATCGAGAACTCACGGCCAGCGCCGCCGGCAGATGATGCCACTGCAGTCGCAAGTCCTCGCCCGGCGAGACAAGTTGTCGTAGCCCCCGATCCGGTTCGACACAGTCCACCGTCTTTACCGGGAACCCCAGACAGGTTTCCAACGCCACCCCGCCTCCCAGACCCAGTACCTGGACCCGGGCGGGCCGATCGTGGAAGACAAGCGGCAGCAGCGCCTCCAGCACTGCCGGGACATGATCGGGACTGATCCCGGTATCAGTGCTGCGAACGGCCGAGGGAACACCGTCGACACGGAAGTGCAATTGAGCCCCTCGATGCCTCCAAACCGACAGTGTCGACTCGAACGTCTCTTTCTGCTCCACGAGCCGACCGTCATCAACCGACTCGAGCAACCGTCGAGGCCACCCTCGCGTAGCGGCGGTCATCACACGTGATGAGAACAAGATTCGAGCAGAACGCACCGGCTGGTAACGATGGACAAAGCAACTTACCACCAGCAGCAGGACCAGCGGCAGCGACCGGACAATCCAGGATCTCCGCGACCGCACAAATGACGGCAGGGCCTCCAGCATAAGACACCAGGCGCCAACCAGCATCGTCGGCACAACACCCCACCATGGCAGCAACAGGCAGCGACCGGCAACCAGCCCGCCCACGAAGAGAAACGGCACCGCGGCCAGCGGCAGACTTCGCGTGACCACGCTCTCCTGCGACGTTTCCGCCGGAACCGTCGCGGTCCCGCCAAGCAGCATCGGCAGTGCCGCGCCGAGTGGAATCACCGAAAGCAGGACAACACCCGACTGCACCAGCAACAGAACCTCGGGCCGGCCGCCAAACAGCTTGACCGATAGCAGCACGTCGATGATGCCGGGAAACAATGCCGGCAGCAGCAGCAGGCAAGACGGCAGAACCACTCGCAGAAACCCGGATTCACCAACGCGGCAGCCAATCAGGATTCCCCAGCAGAGTCCTGCCACGGCGGTCAACAGGAACCACTCGGCCGCGGGAATCAACTGTGCAAGCATCCGGACCTGTGAGACGAACACGAACCCGGCAACCACGGTCGCCAACGCTCCCAGCGGCGCCAATCGTCGCGCCAGACTCCAATCCAACACCGGCGTGCCCTTTTCCCGAGATCGTCGCATCCATTGCCACACGCAGACGACCCCGGACAGAACCGAAGCCAGCGCCAGTGTTCCACTGACACCGATCCAGCCCAAGCTGATGTGGGCGGCCGCCAGGATCCCCAGCCCCAGCCCTGCCAGGAAGGCACGCAACCGATCGGCTGCGGCCCCGATCACCGCCAGGCGAACTGCCCAGCCGGTTGGAATCGCCAGCAGAATCGTGACGACCAGCAGCGCCGCCGGAATCCCATCCGCCGTGGCAATTCGCTCAAGGCTCAACCATTCGAGTCCACCAACAACCCCCGGCAGTAACACCACCAGGGCCAGCGACCAGGCCATCAATCCCAGGTGCAACCAATACGAGCGACTCCGACTCGACAGTCCCAGTACTCCACCCAACGCCAGCGCCCAGAAGAAGGCAAGATCGACTGCCAGCGATTTGCCCAACGAGGCCGCGACCTGGTGCCACCAGCAAACCAGGAACAGGGCGACCAGAATCCCATCGCGGAACGGGCCGAACCGATCCCCAAGCCAACTGCCAAAGCGATCAGGCCACAGTCGCCTGGCCTGACGAAAACACAACTGCAACGCTCGCATGGGCGTCCTTGCCACGGGTGTCGGTCGCGCGATCCGTCGTAATCGGGACGGTCCTTGTAAACAATCGATGGATTCAACCGCAAGAGCATTTGCCAGGGAGCCGGACCCGACACACGTTAAGGAAAGGAACTGTTCGGCAGTCTTGACGAAACCACGATCAATGACGAACCAACGCCTTCAGCAACGGACACGCCACCGGAAAGTCGCTCGGGGATCGGTGACGATCCTGACGGTCCTGCTGGTTCTTGCGGCCGTCACTCCGGGATCCACCGCGGAACCGGCCTTACCCGTAACGGCACTGGATACCATCCGTCGGCAGGACCTGGCGCGTCACATCAACACGCTTGCCAGCGACACGCTCGAGGGCCGGGCAGCCGGTAGCGATGGGGGCCGCGCGGCCGGTAACTACATCGTTCAGCAATTGCGGCGGCTCGCAGTACGCCCGGTCGCCAGCGACGGGGATTTCTACCAGGAGTTCTCCGACAAGGGCTACCGCAACATCCTGGCGGTGCTTCCCGGATCGGATCCACGACTGAAGAACGAATTCGTGCTCGTCGGTGCCCATTACGACCACGTGGGACTTGGAACCAAGACCACCAGTCGCGGGCCGCTGGGGCAAATCCACAATGGTGCCGACGACAACGCCAGTGGCACCGCCGCGCTTCTGGAGATAGCCGAGGCGCTCTCCACACTCCACGCGCCGATGCGCCGGTCGATCGCATTTGTCTTCTGGGATGCCGAGGAACTCGGTCTTCTCGGTTCAAAGCACTGGATGACCACCCCCACGATTCCGCTCCCGGCAATCCGGCTGGTGATCAACGTCGACATGGTCGGCCGGCTCACCCAACGCCGGCTGATTGTTTTCGGAACGCGAACGGGAACGGGTCTGCGAGGGTTTGCCAGCCGCCACAATGCTCCGATGGATGATCCGCTGAAACTTGATTTCAACTGGAACCTGATCGCCAACAGTGATCATCACCCTTTCTACGAGCGCGGGATCCCCGTGCTGATGCTGCACACGGGTCTTCACGACGATTACCACCGTCCCAGTGATGATGCCGATCGCCTGAACCTTTCCGGACTCAGCGACATCACTCGCCTGCTGTTTCGCATGACATTCGCGGCCGCATCCCGTCCACAATTGCCGGCCTTTCGAGGCGAGGCGGGATCCGAATCCGAGAAGCTCCGCAAGCAGCGCGAGTCGAACAACGCCGTGGCATTCGATCGCCTGGGAATCAGCTGGGATGCCGAGTTGGCCAAACAGGGAATCGTCAAACTGACCGACATCGTCGATGATTCGGCGGCCGACGAGGCCGACCTGAAAAAGGGAGACCGCCTGCTGGAGTTCGGTGGCTGGAAAATCGACCGCCCCGACGATCTCCCGCTGCACGTGCTGGCGGCTCCATCACGTGTCGAGGTTCTTGTCGATCGCCGCCGCAGGAAAGGCCTGAGAACCGTCACCCTGGAATTGCCCGGCCAGCCGATTCGTTTCGGCTTCGAGTGGAATCAAGACCCCGCCGAACCGGGCTCGGTGGTCGTCCGAGGAGTCTATCCCGGGTCACCGGCCGCGACATCCGGGTTACGGGTTGGCGATCGAATCAACCGCCTCGACGGTAAGACGGTTGGAGATACCCCTGACTTTTCCGCAAGAGTCATGGATCGCAGGACACCGATCACGGTTCGAATCGAACGTCATGGCCAATTCCAGTCGCTGCGGATCATTCCCCTGCTCTCGCCCATCGACGCCGATCTCGGGTCTAGGGGAAACCTCCCGCGTGCCGGTACACGCGATCGCCGTGCTCGCTGAGATTCTGGTACTCAACGTCGGACATCCCCTGCCAGGGATCAAGCAGGGTCAGTAGTTCATCGAGCTCTCTGGCGCCGTTGGGAGCGGCCAGCGCGATCGTTACGGCCGGTTGGCACAACACCCACCGGTAACAATCGACGGCCTGCGGCGCTACAAATCCGGGCGGATCAGCAGGGGTCGGTCTCAGCAACTCACCCCATCTCAGGCACGTGAACGCAATCGTCGGCAGTGACAGGCCTTCGGTCACCGGAAAAACCTCTCGCTCGGCCCCACGATGCGCCGCGTTGTAACGGGTCATCAGACAGTCGAGTCTTCCACTTCGGGCCCAGTTCGCCGCCAAACCTCGTTGATGACTTGTCAGACCGACCGAACGGACCACCCCGTCTTTCCTGGCCGCCTCGACCACTTCGGCCGCTCCTCCCGGCAGGATGATCTGCTGCCACTCCGGTTCACTCTCAACATAGTAGTAAGTCACCACGTCGAGGTAATCGGTTGCCAGGTCGTCCAGGCAACCACTCAACTCGATCCTTGCTTCCTCGGCCGACCGTGCAAAAAACTGAACGGCCAACCGCACGTCCGAGCGCCTGGCGCCGCAGTGACGAACCCACTGTTGCAGGCCATCGGCGTGGCGGCACCAGTTGAGGTAGTTGATCCCGCTGTCGACTGCCCGCTCCACATCCTCCGGTTCCAGCGACGTGTTGCCCCGTGTCGCCAGGCCGAGACGGCAGACCGAACCGATCCGGGGCCAATCGCACTCCTGTTCCGGATTTGCTGGAGTCGGGTTCGCCCCTCCGCTCATGCCCGCCGCTCCTGCCATACGTCACCGAGTGGATCTTTGGCTGCAGGGTCGTCGAGAAACTGGTCGGCGCTTTGAGGATCAACGGCCTGGCAGACTCGCGTCAGGCTGTCAGCCAATCCCGACAATTCATCACTCCACTCCCGCGGATCACAATCCCGTGGCGGAAGAACGGCGAACTCCTGCAACAACAGGATGAACCGCAACAGGTGCCGGAACAAAACACCTTCCTGTCGACCGAGATCCAGCATGGCAACCGTCTTGTTGAAATCGCCCCCCAGTTCATCAACGGCACCGGCAGCCCAGATTGCCGACACGCCAACCCGTCCGGCATTGGGGTACTCGGCATCGAAGAGCATCTGCAGTTTCTCTGCCAGCCTGATTGGCCAGCGGCGGCGGCCAAAATCATCGGGCTCCGGCTCGGCCACCAGTTCCTCGGCCGATGCCAGGCCGCGTTGCAACAATTCCCGGTCCAGTCGCTCCAATGCCAACGGCCCCGGGGGCACTCGTTCCGGACCGGGCACCCGCACCGACGACCGCACCGACCCGGGAAAACTCAGGGTGCTCTCCAGTGCCTGGATCCATTCAACACGGCTCGCTGTTCCCAGCTGGTCTCTCAGGAAAGCACCGTAAATCGGGTGGATGCTGCGAAACCCCAACAGCATTTCCAGGCGATCGGTCGGCCGAGCCTGCATCGGGCGATAGGCATCCGTGGACGAATCACCACTGCCGTCCCCGGCGGGATCCGCGTCCGATCCCGCCATTGCTTCGGCCAGCAATGCCCCGAGTGTCCCCGTCACCACGGGCGTCGAATCCGTTGTACCCTGCCCCTTGGCACTCTCGGATGCCGACGCGCTGGGGGGCGAGGGATCCAGTTCCACGAAGCCGCCCGCCCAGAGGGTCATCAGCATGCCGTCGAGTCGCTTGTGGGCCGTCACACCCTGCCGAGGCGTCAGTAACCGTTTGTCGAGGAAACTTCTCAGACGGTCGACACAGGGCGAGACCGTCAACAGGTAGGCCAGCAGCCGCCAGGGAATGTCTCCCTGGCTGGACAGGTTGCCCGGAGGTGAAGCGATCAGCCGCTGGAACTGTTTCTCGTTCCAGTACTGTTTTTTCTGGCTGCGTGTCGGCCGCTTCTTGAGCATCTTCTTGCGGGCCTGTATCAACTTCGGATCGCCGGTCTTTTCTGGAATCGTTGCCAGCCGCTCGTTGAACCGGGCAATCCGGACATCGTCTTCGTGAGCCATCACGTACACATCGCCGCGATCATCGAACTGAGGGCGACCGGCGCGGCCGAACATCTGGTGCGCCCGACTGGGTTCGATGACGGTTTTCTTGCCCGGCGGCCCCTTCAACAACTCGGTCAGTATCACCGAGCGGGCAGGCAGGTTGACCCCGGCCGCCAGTGTCTCGGTGCACATGACAACGGCCAGTAATCGTCTGCCAAACAGCGCTTCGACCAACCGCTTGTAGCGAGGCAGGATCCCGGCGTGATGAACCCCCACCCCCCGCAACAGCAACGGCTTGAGCTTGCGCCCACCGCCGGGACCCCAATCAAAGGAATTGACACTCTCGGCCAGTTCCGCCTGCTGGTTCTCGTCAATCAGTTTCTTGCCCTTCAACCCCTCCGCCGCACTCCAGCATCCTTCCCTGTGGAAACAAAAGACCAGGGTCGGCGTTCGACCTGCCGAGACCATGTCCACGACGTGATCAGCCAACAATTCCTCGCCGACCCAATGGTAGCTCAGAGGAACCCGTCGCTCGTCGGATTGCACCAGTGTCAAACGACGGTCGTGGTGCACCCTCAACCACCCCAGGAAGACCGACGCGTTGCCAACGGTGGCCGAAAGCAGCAGCAACCGTGTCGCCGGTGGCAGGAGACCGATAGTGAGTTCCCAGACAACCCCGCGTTCGCGATCGTTGAAACTGTGGAACTCGTCCATCACGACCGCGTCGACATCATCAAACTCACCCTGCTCCTGTCCCAGCAAACGGTTCAGTAGCACCTCGGCCACCACGACCAGCACCCCGGCGTCGGGGTTGACACGCCGATTCCCCGTTACCAGTCCGATCGACTCCTTCGGAAAGCCCCACCGGACCGCCGCAGCCTGCAGATCACGGAGCTTCTGCTCGCACAGCGCAATCAACGGTGTCGTGTAATAGACCCTGCGACCTGTCGCCAACGCCTCGTAGACGGCCGCCTCGGCAATCAGGGTTTTTCCGGTGCCCGTCGGCGTGCAGACAAGAACTCCCTGTTCGGACTCGAACCACGCCAGCAACGCCTCTTCCTGTACCGGGTAGGGATCGAACTGCAGTTGATCCAGGTACCGGGACACCAGGTCGTCGCGGGAGGGGACATCGCGGTTCATGGCTGGAGCGGTTTGTTGCCGGGGGGTTCGGGCGTGGTCATGATAGGCACTGTAAACCGGCAAAGCGACGCAGAGAACACGGCAATGACCAAGCCAGCTCCAGAACCGGATTGGACCTTCCAGATGCGTGACGGGATGCCGTCGTCGTCGCGATGGACCTATCTCGATCACGCGGCCGTCGCCCCGCTCCCCTCGATCTCCGCGCTTGCGATGCGAAGCTGGGTCGACGATCTGGCCGAGAATGGGGCGACGGGTTGGGATGCGTGGCGCGACCGAGTGGAATCCTTGCGGGGCCTGGCCGCCGGGTTGCTGACCGCGTCTGTCGACGAAGTGGCCGTGATTCGCAACACGACCGAAGGAGTCTGCCTGGTCGCCGAAGGCTACCCCTGGCGGAGAGGTGACAACGTGGTCGTACCCGGTAGCGAATTCCCTTCGAATCTCTTTGCCTGGAAGCACCTCGAGAGTCGTGGCGTCGAAGTCCGCGTGGTGCCTACCAGCCTTGATCATGTTTCTCTCGACGATCTCGGCAGCGCGTGTGATCACAACACCCGGATCGTGGCCTTGAGTTGGATCGGCTACCGCACCGGATTTCGGATCGATCTGGCCGCCGCCGCCGATCTCGCGCATCAACACGGTGCCTGGCTTTTTGTCGACGCCATCCAGGGACTCGGAGCCTTTCCGCTTGATGTCGCGGCCCTGGGCATCGATGCACTCGCCGCCGATGGCCACAAGTGGATGCTCGGCCCCGAAGGCGCCGGGTTGTTCTACCTGAGAAGCGAACATCTCGACACGCTCCGTCCCATCGGCCTTGGCTGGAACAGCGTCCGTCACGCCGGAGACTTCGACAATACCTCCTTGGATCTGAAACCGTCAGCCGCGCGCTATGAAGGAGGCACCTACAACATGCCCGGGATCGCCGCCCTGGAGGCAAGCCTGGGCTGGTTGACCATGTTCGGGATCGACGCAATCCAGCGACGGATTCTCCAGACAACCGACGATCTCTGCCGGCGCCTCGCCTCGATCGGTGCCACCCTTGCCAGCGATCGCCGCCCAGAACACGCCTCGGGAATTGTCTCTTTCGACATTCCCGGTCGCGATGCCCGGACGATTCGACGTGCGTGCCGCGACAAGAACGTCGTCATCAACTGCCGTGATGGACGCCTGCGTGCCAGCCCTCACGCCTACACGCAATTGGCTGACCTGGACCGACTGATCGACGCGCTGGCCTGACCTCTCAGGGCATCTCGGCCGGTTCCACCGGACGCCCCACCGCCCGCAGCAACCGCACATGGGCCACGTTGTACGAGATGATCGCCTTCAGCCTTGCCTCGCGGGCCTGGGCGATCGACTCGACCGCCTGCAAGGCCTCCAAGGGCAATCCTAACAGGCCCCGAATCCGGATCCGGTGCAATCGCAACGACTCTCCTGCCTGTTTCAACCGCTCCTCGGTCATCTTGATTCGCCGTCGTCCCGCTTGGACCTCGTGCCAGGCAGTGGTGACTTCGGTCGCGATGTCGTCTCGCGACCGCGCCAGGCTCAGGCTCGCCTGCCGGCCGCGACTCACCGCGGCCTCTCGGGCGGCCCGGTTCCCCAAGCCCAGGTTCTCCAGCTGCCAGACAGCCAGGATGTCGAAATCGCTTCTCGAGCCGAGACCGTTCACGTCGTCATTGACTCCACCTCCAAATCCGCCCGCCGAGGCTCCCAGCAGCATGTGCGGTAGCCAGGGCCGCCAGGTTTCGGCGGTCCGCGACGACTCGGCGGCATCGACGAGCGCCTGCCCCGCGGCCAGTTCCGGCCGGCCGGCCAACGCCTGGTCCACCAGGATTGCCAGTGAGCCGGATTCTTCAACCAAAGCAACCGGAACGGCCCGGTCCTCCATTGCAAACAGGGTCGTCGCCGGATCCAGGCGCAGTTGACGGGCCAAGCGGGCCGAACTCACTTTCAAGGCGGCCTCGGCCGTCACGAGCAACTGGCGACGGCGTTCCACGTTGGACCCAACGCGGGCCGTGTCTGCCGCCGACCCTTTGCCGGCAAGAACAAAGGCCTTGGTCTGACTGGCCAGCATCCGGGCATCCTCAAGATCGACACGGCAGTTGGCCAGGGTTCCCTGGCTGCTGACGAGAGAAAAATAGGCCAGCGCCGCCGCCTGGAGTGTGTCGTTGAAGGTCGCCGTCCGACGAGCCTCAACCGACGCCAGCTCCTGCCGGGCGACGAGCGGCCGAAAGATCGCGTCGGCCAGCGAAAGATCAACACTCAGCCTCACCGGCCCGCCAGCTCCCCCGGCCAGAGGCGCCATTCCCGTTCTGGCCCCACCTCCGACGAAAATCGAGCTCCGGCTGACATCCAGCACCTCGCCATCAGCCGCCTGCAATCGTCCGTCGTGGCGTGTGAATCCAAATCCGCCGATCAATGACGGCATCCACATCGCCTCGGCGGCTGCCACAGTCGCCCGGGCCTCTCGGACCCGCTCGGCGGCAAGCTCGATGTTCCAGTTCTGTGCCCCTGCCAGGCGCAACACCGCCGGCAAGTCGATCGGCAAAGCCTCCGGAACCGAGGTCGGAAGCGTCTCCGACTCGGTGGCTGCCTCTGCCAGAGAACTTTCCAGATCAGTGCGGGACCGCCAGTACGAAACCTGCTCGGTCTCGGGGCTCTTTTCAGGCGTTGGAGGTATCTCTGCGGTGGTGTCCGCATCCACCTCCCGGGCACGATGAACCGACGCCAGAGCGTCGATCGCCTGGGCCTCGAGTCGGTCGGTCAACAGATCCGTCGGTCCCTCTGTACCATCCCGGTTGAGGTCAAGGACAACACGGACCTCGCAGCCACTACCTGTGAACAAACCACAGCACACGATCAACAGCGACAGCAGGCGACAGGAATGAGGCGTGATTCGGTGCATGATCTCGTGCAGTTCTTCCGACGTCCCGAGGGGCGCAATCTCTCTGTCACAACAGGCCCCCCGCCTCCGTTCTCTATCGGTTATTCCAATTGGGCAGATGTGGCAAACCTTGACGATTCTGACGGTTGTACGGGTTCCTCGAGGGGGCCAAAAACGGATCAGTATTCGCTCAGCCCACCAATGCGAACCATGTCTCCAGGATGAACCTCACCGACAATCCCGACTTGTTTGGCATCATCAAAGATGATCTCGACGTCAACCCGTCGGGACTGGTCACTGGCGACAACAACGACGAACCGTCTGCCCTCGTCATCGGTGCCAATCGCCGCCGTGGGTACGAGCGCCAACTTCTTGTCCTTCTCCCATCGTCGGCTCTGGACTGTCAGTGTCCCGAAAAGTCCTGGTGCCAGGAACACGGCGTTCGGCATCGTCTTCGAGGCGTTCTGGATATGCATCTCGATCCGCATCTTGCGTGAGGACTCTGCCAGCGCCCTGGCCGATCGGGCCACGGTTCCCCGCACTTCCTTTCCGGGCAATCCACCGATCGTGTGGAAGCGGGCTGATTGGCCGACGGCAACCCGTGCCACCTGGCCGGGTGGCACGAAGGCCACGACACGAATTCGGTCAATCCGGGTCATCTCGAACAACGGACTTCCCTGGTTGCTGCCTCCGGCTGGCCGAACAAACGCACCCCGGTCCACGTGACGAGAGACAACAACCCCATCGAATGGGGCACGAACATACCTGTAAGAATTCAAGGCTTCCAGCCGCTTGACGGCCGCCGCGGCAACCTCGCCATCTGCCTCGGCCCTGGCCAGGTCGGCCTTGGATTTCAGAGTGCCCGCCTCGGCAGTCACGATCTGTGCCTGCGATGCGGCCACGGCGGCGGTCGCTGCCGTCAGTCGAAATCTCGCCTCGTCCCGCTGATCCAGGTCGGCTGCACCCATCTTGACCAACCGGGCAATCCGCTGCATTTCCACTTCCCGTAACGCCTTCAGGGCCTGTTTCTCCACCAACGATTGCCTGACCTGGGTCACCATTGCGGTGGCGATCTTCACGGCGGCAGCGGCCTGGACCACCTCGGCACCGGCGCTGCGACTCCCGGCCTGCTTTTCCAGCAGTTCCTTTTCCAGTTCAGGAATGTCCAATTCCGCCAGCAGGCCGCCGGCCTTGACCGACATCCCGATGTCGATCTCCTCGTCACCCTGGCGGCCGATCAACTTGACGTAGCCCGCCTGCTTGGCGACAAGCTGCGTGGTTTCAAATCCCAGCACGCTGGCCCCGGGCAGGTCGATCTCATCGACATAATCGCCAGCTGTCACGAGAACGGTCCCGCCGGTTGCCTGGGACGCGCTGGGGACAGCCGCTGCCGCGACCGGGGCCCCCTGCGGGTCGGCGCCCGTATCGCCGCACCCCGACAGAATGCCAATCCCGATCCCCGTGGCAGCCGCCAGCAGCTGTGCTGCCGAGCCAAGCTTGTTGCTTGTATTCATCATTTCTCGAGTCCCCGCTCTCCACTCGACACGGCCACGGTTGTTCCTGGCATCCCCCTCGGCGCCGTTCAAGCCCAGGCGGTATCGCGATCCTCAACCGGTTCCTGGCGACGCTTGATCAATACGTAAAGACACGGCACGACGAATTTCGGCAACAATGTCGCCGCGATGACTCCTCCAACGATCGTGCGGGCCAACGGTTCGTCAGCCTCGCCGCCGGCAAAACCGATCGCCATCGGCAGCAGCGCCAGGATCGTCGTGATCGAGGTCATCAGGATCGGCCGGAAACGAACCAGTGCCGCATCGACGATCGCCTGCTCGACCCCCGCTCCTTCCTCGAGACGATGATTGGCAAAATCCAGCAGCACGATCGTGTACTCGACGACGATCCCGATCATCATGATGATGCCCATGAACGACTGGATGTTCAGTCGCGTGCCGGTCAGCTTCAGCACCAGCGCCACACCGATGAATCCCAGCGGCACGGTGACCATCACGATCAGTGGATCGACGAACGAGCGGAACTGGCCGACCATCACCAGGTACACCAGCACCGCAGCCAGCACCAGCCCCAGCGAAAAATCCACAAACGAATCGCGCATCGACCGGATTTCGCCGTGCAACTCGATCGTCATCCCCGCGTAGTCACCCCCGTCGATCGCGAACCGGGTCGGCCGATTCAAGCCGATTGTCGCCAGCAGTCGCTGGATCCACGCCGGGTATCGCGACACGGCGCTGCGGGAATCCGGGACCGCACGCAGCCGCAACGGATGCGATTGCTCGGTCAGCCTGTCTTCGATTCGCGTCACCACGCTGCCGAGATCGAATCCGGGATCGACATTCGCAAAGACGTCGGTCACGCGGGTGATGTTGCGATGATTGATGACCGCCGGGCCGGTCTTTGTCGTGTCGAAATCGGCGATGTCATCCAGGTACACCGGCCGGCCATCCTCACCCTCGCGGACCACGATCATTCTCAACGTGTCCAGAGAGTTGATCTTCTCCTCGGGGTACTGCGAGCCCAGGAAATAGTGGTTGCCGTTGGAAGGGTCGATCCAGAAGGCCGGGTCGAAATTGATCGAACTGTTCGTGGCGCTGACGAGTGCTTCCATCGCTTCCTGCGGAGTCACGCCGTGATCTGCCGCGGCGATCCGGTCGATCATCACTTCGATCATCGGGTAGTCGATTCGCTGAGCGACACGGACATCGGTGGCACCGTCGACTTCGCCGATAGTCGCAGTCAACTGGTCGGCGATTTCGTGAGCCTTTTTCAGATCGTAACCGGCGATCTGCAGGTGGATTGGTGAGGGTTCCCCCATGTTCAACGCCGCGGTGAGGATTCCCCCCGTGTCGAAGGCGAATTCGATTCCAGGGAACTTCGCCCGCAGCCGTTTGCGGAGTTCTCCGACCAGGTCAAAAACGCTCCGCTGACCACGCCCCTTCAACTGCACCAGCACAAACGAGTCCATCGCACCGGTGTTGGGCGTATAGGCCGCCGGCCAGTCCATCAGGACACCGATGTTCGAGATCAGCATCTGACAGTTCGACTGCGTCTTGGCAGCGACGACCTCTTGGGTCGTCAACGCCCGGACCGCGCCACCGGCAAATCGCTCGCGGGTGGCCGGATAAACGGCTTCGGCCGGATTGTCCGGCGCCGGATCCCCGAGGACCTCGACGATCTCGTTCTCGATTTGCCGGATCCATTCCTCGGACTTCTCGATTCGCGTTCCCGAGGGAGTCCGCACCAGGATCGTGAATTGCCCCGCATCGACCGGGGGAAACAACTCGGTACCGGTCCGACTCATCACGAATACCGAGCCGACGAACAGTGCCCCGGCAACACCCAGCACCGACCACTTCCATCTCAGCGACGCCAACAGCAAAACACGGTACCCCCGCACCAACCAGCCCTCCGCGACAACGACCGGACGATCTCCGGCCGGTTCTCCCGTTTCCAGGTCCTCAGTTGCGGGGTTTGCCGAATGCTTCATCAACCGCGCGGCAGCCACCGGCACGAAGAAAATCGCCACCAGGTAGCTGGCGACCACGGCAAACAACACCGCCAGAGCCAGGGGCGTGAACA